>Ga0335078_10009649_pt1 | contig 14290 bp, 9 predicted proteins | sample Lox_Sample_32_FD_206711 | JGI IMG/M metagenome (GOLD analysis project Ga0335078, IMG submission 206711) | Soil microbial communities from Loxahatchee National Wildlife Refuge, Florida, United States - Lox_Sample_3.2 | ecosystem: Environmental > Terrestrial > Soil > Wetlands | place: USA: Florida...
CCAGGAGCGGAATCTGTCTTTGGACAGTGGTCACATCGTTGATTTTATCGAACGGCGTAGGGCAGGCGGTCGTGGTGTGCCGTCTGCCAGATCGCCTGGGCGTTGGCAGGCGACACAAAACGATCGCCTGCCCTACTATTTGACGGCGACTGTCACCAGGTTGCTCGTGGACCCGTCGATTACGACACGCAATCCCAGGCTGCCTGTGCCGGCGCCCGCGGGGATCATCACGTTGATCTGCCACAAACCGATGAATCCCGGCGCGAGTCCCGTGAAGCTCACAGCGCCGAACGCGCTGCCGATGGCCACGCACATCGAATTAGGACTATTGAGGCAGGATTGTGCGCTGGTGGTCGGAACGGCGACGGTCTGCGACAGCGAGCCCAATGGGGCCGGCGTACCATCGGGAATAGCCGGGCTGACTTGGCCTTGCCCCGTGCCGTAAATCGATACGATCGAGCCGACCGGCGCGGGATTCGACGCGCTGTTGGGGGTATAGTCCTGATTCAGCACGGCGGCTTGTCCCGAACCCTGGGTGTTTACGGTGAAAATGCCGGGTGCGGCCGATTGAATCAGGAAGCTGCCTCCGGCGACCAGCTCGCCCGTATCCGCCAGCCGAACCGCGACGCGCTGCGTGCCCAGGGGGGTGTTGGACGGCACCTGGAAATTCGTCTGTGTGGCGGATAGATAGTCCAGCGGCGCCGCATTCTGATCGTTGACCACCACCTGCCGGTTCAGCAGTGTTAATGGCCACGTCGTGGTCGTGGCGCCAGCAGTTCCCCCTGCCAGGCCGCTCCCATATAAGGATGCAATGCTCCCTGGCGCCACGGGAACGGTTAGTGCATTGCTCGCTGCATTAACCACTGTGGCTGGTTTCAAGAACTGCAAAACCCGGCTGTTCCCGCCGTCGCCGACGTATACCGTGTCCTGCCGGTCCACGTAGATACCGATTGGGCGGTTTAGAGAATCCGCCGTTGCCAGCCCGTCCGGCGAATCCCAGTTGGCGCTCGTGCCGCTCACCGTAGATTGGCCCACGACGCCCGACGGCGTCCCGCCCGACACCGGCAGAAATACCAGCGACGGATAAACCAGGATGCGATTGTTCCCGCCGTCGGAGATGAAAATATCTCCGCTGCTGTCCGCGGCGACATCCTGCGGCGCCGAGAGAGTTCCGGAGGTTGCCGTGAAGCTCTGCGGTCCGATGACGTAAGTGGCCGCCATCCCGGCAGTGGGCGCTGTCTCCGTATTCGGGTAGACGAGCACGCGATTGGCGCCCGTATCGGCCACATAGAGATTGGATCCCTGGTCGACGAAAATGCCTTGCGGACTCGAGAGAGTCTGCGGCGACACCTGAAGGGAACGGAATGAGCTGAGGAACGACGATTGCCCGTACACCCGCAAAGCCGCCGCGGCATTCCCGGCGCCCGCTGGAAATTCGAGCACACGATTGTTCCCGCCGTCCGCCACAAACAAATCGCCATTCGGCCCGATTGCCACCCCTGTGGGCGCTTTCAGCGATGACGAGCTCACGAAAGCCGATATCGACGTAGTAAACGATAGCTGCCCGATTACGGCGTCGGGAGTGATTCGACCGCTTTGATTGACCGGGCGGGGAAATCGAAGGACCCGATTGTTTCCGGAATCGGCGACATACAACGTGCCATCGCTGGCTACAGCGATTCCGGTGGGCGACCACAGCCCCGTGGACGACGGAGTCGTGGTCGATCCCTGTGTATCCACATTCGGCGCGCCCGTAGTCAGGTTCGGCTGCCCGATGACCAGGTCCGCGGGGTCTCCGGTAAGAAAATGGGCCGAGTCCTTCCAAATCGTAATGCGGTTGTTGGCCGTGTCCGAAACGTACAGGGCAAAAGGAGACGCCGAGTAATCGATCGCCATCTTGTAGGCGCTCGCGATGCTGCCCGGCTTGATTTCGTCCGCGCCATTGTTGGTGAAGCTGGTCTGGCCCCAGACCTTGCTCGCCGCTCTCTGATTGGCCGGAATCTCCACGACACGATTGTTCCCCGTGTCGGCTACGACCAGGTTCCCATTCGCATCCACCACGACATCCCGCGGAGAGCTCAGCGAGTTAGCCGAAGCCAGCGGATAGGCGCCGGTATTCGCGGTGGTGGTAACGAAATCGGTTTGTCCGTAGACTCTGGATGCGTTTCCCGCCACCCCGGCAAAGACCAGGATCCGGTTGTCCAGCGGGACGGCGACATAGAGATTTCCGCTGGAATCCACGGCCACGCCCGTCGGCCCCAGCAGGTTGCTGGCGGAGGCCGGCGGCGCGTATCCTCCGGTGGTGAGGTTGATCTGTCCCCAGACCGTGGCAGCCGAGTTTTTCCCGGGCGCGAGCGGAGCCGCGAATTTGAGGACCCGAAAATTGCCGAAATCGGCGACGTACAGGTTGTTCTGGCCGTCGAACGTCAGTCCGGCCGGCGCCGCCAGCACCGAGGCGGAAGTCGCCGTATTGCCGCCGTTCGGGGCGCTGCTGACGAAGTCCTGCTGTCCGATTACCACGTCGGCAGCCGGAGGAGTGGCATTGTTCAACGTACTCGCATTGAATCGCAGGATCCGGTTGTTTCCGCTATCCGCCACCCAAAGGTTGCCGGTGGAATCCACGGCCACGCCTGCCGGTTGATTCAGCGAACTGGCGGAGACTGGCGTAGTAACGAAACTGGAGAAGTTGGGCTGCCCATAAACCGCATCGGGCTGTACCCGCGTCAGATTGCTGAATGGCGCGGGAAAACGCAGGACGCGATTGTCGCCGGTATCGGCAACATACAGATTGCCGTTAGTCGGGTCAACCGCCAGGGCGGTTGGTTTGGACAGTCCCTGCGTCCCGATCCCCTGCCGGATGGTATATTGCGGCCCCGGTTGGGCCAGGATCAACGCCGGAGAGTCCCCGATCTGGTACGAAGTGAGGTCCGGCCACGCCAGGATTCGCGAGTTCTGGGTATCGGCGACATAGACGTGTGTCTGTCCGCCGCGTACGTCCAGAGCGACGGCTCCCGGTCCGGATAGTTCCACTCCCTGTGCGATATTCAAGGCATTCTGCCGTAGATCGGGCTGTCCCAATGCGCGGTAAGCACTCGAGGATACAGGCGTGACTTGGGCTTCCAGGTGGCTCAGCGTCGCAAACGCGGCGAGCAGCGCGATCTCGCAGGACCGGCAGGTTCGCGTCAAAAAGAGTAAGGTTCGCATGGAACAGAGTCGTGTTTGGGACGGCAATCCTGATGCCGTGATGTCGCGGCTTGCGGTTAGTGGGGTACTACGATGGTGTCGCCGGCGCGGAGGGGGATGTTCAGTTCCATCTTCTGCCCCTTGAGGGCGGCATCATAATCGAACTTCAATTGGAACTCGCGCCCCTCTTCTTTGCGCAGGACATAGATTCTTTTTCGCTTGGCGTAGTCCGTCAATCCGCCGGCTTCACTGAGCGCCTGCAGCACGTTCATGTTGAACGTAAATGAGATTGCGCCCTCTCTTTTCACGGCGCCGATAATATAGATTTTCTTGCTGGTCTGCTCCTTCACCATCACCGTGACGTCGGGTGAAGTGAGAAACACGCTCAGGCGATCGGTGATTACCGCCTCCGCTTGCCGAAGCGTGAGACCATCGACGGCGACGTCCTTGATCAACGGCATGGTGATTTTGCCATCGGTTCGCACGACCACGCCCTGCGTGGAAGCATCCTGCTCCTTCCAAACCGATACCGTGAGGACGTCTCCCGCGCCGATCACATAATCGTCAGGGGCGCCCCGATCCGGTTTGCGGACAACGTCGGGAGCCGCCGAATCCGGCGCGGGCGCAGGCGAAGACGCTTTCGCCGGGGTTGCAGGACTGGATACGGGGCCTGCCGGCGAAGGTTGCGCCCTGTCTTCATTCGAAGTCGCTCCGCGCCTCAGCGACACTTCGAAAGAGGGCTGCACCGCCGGAGCTTCGGCATTCCGCGATTTATCCGCGGCTGCGGTTGGCTGGGTGGCGGGCTCGCCGGCCGCCAGCAGGGCGGATTTCACCGTGCTCTCCGGCCAGCCGGCTATGATGGCGTTCTTTTGAATCTGATCGTCGCTGATACCGGCCTTTTTGGCGTCCTTGACATATTGAACGAGCTCGCTCGGCACCGGGCTATCCTGCGCCGCGAGGACCCCTAGGCAAAGACCGGCCGCAACCACGCCGGCGATGAGACCTAAACTCCGCATGACTTTCATTCCTTTGATCGGCCGAGTATCCTCTGAAGCACGTTCGAGACCAACTACTTGCTCCTGCCATTGCTTCTCTTACAATTTGCAACTCTTTGAATTGAGACCCTATCCCGCCGGGCGGCCGGACCGTGAAAAACCATGGGATTACTGGAAAATTCTTGGGAGTCGCGAACGGCGGGCGGACAATCGGGGAAAAACCGCATGGAAATGACCGGAGGTCTCGAAGCAGCGCCCTACCTACCGGCCCACCCGCGAAGTTTGATACATTGCGGAGGACAAATTGCTCGGATAGGATCGAAGGTCGTACGGTACCAGAACGATAAGCTTCCATGACAACACACTCGAGAGATAGAGCTAAGCTCTGCTCGGCTTGGCTCTGCCTTCTGCTGGCATGTCCCACAGAAATCCTGGCACAAAGGGATGCCGCGGTCCCCGCTCAATTGAACATCGTGGTGGTGGAAGGCGAGGGCGCGATCAACAACGTAAGCCAGCGAGTCGCGCGGGAACCGGTGATCCGGGTCGAGGACGAGAACCACAAGCCCATTGCCGGCGCGGCCGTCGTGTTCACCTTGCCCACGGAAGGCGCCACCGGTGAATTCGTCAACGGTTCCAAGACATTTACCATCCTGACCGACGATGCCGGCCAGGCCGCGGCCAAGGGGCTCCGGTTCAATCAGTTTCCGGGCAAAGTCCCAATGCACGTCTCGGTGTCGTACAAGGGCATCGCCATACGGACCATTATTAATATGGAGACCGTGCTGCCTCCGGGAGCGAAGCCTCCATCCGCCAAAAGCGGCGGCAGCGGGAAATGGATCGTCATCCTCGCCATCGTGGGTGCGGCAGCCGGCGGCGGCGCCTATTATGCTCTCCACAAGAACAGCTCGACGACGACCACCACCACGCCAACCGGCCCGTCGCCAATCGGGATCACGGCGGGAACCGGCAGCATAACCGGAGGTCATTAGGCCATGCGACTCCCGATTCACTGGCCGTCGCCAGTCCTCCGAATCTGCGCCGCGGGTCTGTTTGCCGCGAGCTTTTTGTCCGCACAGACGTCGGGCCTCACCATCACCACGACGTCGCTGCCGGCCGCGACCGTCACTCAAGCTTATAGCCAAACCGTCAACGCGGCCGGCGGCACAGCGCCGTACACGTTCACCGGCAGCAATCTCCCCACGGGACTCACAATCAACTCTGCCGGCAACATCTCCGGCACGCCGACCACGGCCGGCAGCTTCAGCTTCACGGTCACGGTAACCGACAAGAATCAGCAAACCGCCAGCGCCAGTCTGACGCTTCTCATCAATCCGGCGCCCTTGACGATCACCACTCTTTCGACCTTCGCGGGCACGGTAGGCCAGGCATATTCGCAAACTTTCTCCGCGTCCGGCGGCACGCCGCCCTACACGTTGTGGAAAATCATTTCCGGCAGCGCGGCGCCGCTCACGCTGAATGGCGCCACTGGAGTTCTGTCGGGCACTCCGGCGAATGCGGGAGTCCTCAACTTTACGATTCAAGTCACCGATAGCGCCGGCGCGACCGCGCAGCAAGCTTTCTCGATCACCATCAGCGTGCCTCCCTTGACGCTGACGGTAGTGTCCTCCTTGCCTTCGGGCACGGTGGGAGTTGCCTATTCACAGAAGCTTCCGCTCGCCGCGAGCGGCGGCACTCCGCCCTACACCTGGTCGCTCACCAGCGCGCCGGTGGCGGGTTTGACCTTCGATCCCAACGCCGTGACGCTCAGCGGCACGCCGACCACTCCCGGTTCGTTTACCCTGTCGGTAAAAGTAACCGATTCGGCGGGCGCGAGCGCGACCAAGAGCCTCAGTTTGACGATCGCTCCGGCAACCCTGACCATTACGACGCCCAGCCAGTTGCCGAACGGCGCGCTCAATGCGTCGTATTCGCAGACCTTTGCCGCGACCGGGGGAATCCCCCCATATTCGTGGACTGCTACCGGCCTCCCCGGCGGCCTCTCGCTCAACAGCTCGACCGGCGTCCTCAGCGGCACCCTCACAGCCGCGGGGACATTCTCGGTCGTAGTTACCGTTACCGACAGCGCTCTCGCCACGGCCAAGAATCTGTTCACCATCGTGGTGAGCTACCCGGCGGCTCCGGCGATCACCTTCTCCGGCATTCCCTCGACCGCCAATCCCGCCCAACAGTATCCGCTGACCGTCGCGTTGGGCAGTACGTATCCGGTCGATATTGCCGGCCAGGCGATCCTCGCCTTTTCCCCCAACACGGGCCCGACGGATGGCACCATCCAGTTCGCTTCGGGAGGGACCACCGCGAGTTTCACCATACCGGCCGGTTCGACCACGCCGGCCAGCAGCGGCACTCCTTTGGCGCTGCAGACCGGCACCGTGTCGGGGACGTTGACCATCTCGCTGCGTCTGCAGGCGGGCGGCGTCGATATCACGCCCACACCCGCGCCCTCGATCACGACCCAAATCGCGCGTGCGGCGCCGGTCATCACCAAGCTGCAGACATCGCTCAGCGGGAATTCCCTGAGCGTACAGGTAACGGGTTATTCAACAGCGCGGCAGGTGACGCAGGCGGTGTTTACATTTTCGGCCGCATCCGGCCAGACTCTGCAATCTTCAGCCTCCTCGATTACGATCGATGTCTCGAGCCTGTTCGGAAACTGGTTTGTCGATCCGGCCAACACCCAGTTCGGCTCGCAATTCATCTTCACCCAACCGTTCACCATCCAGGGCACTGCATCGGCGGTGATCCCGGTTTCCGTCACCTTGACCAACGGAACGGGAAGCGTCACCAAAAACTTCTGAAGTAAATAAGAGGAAGAAACGAGAGATCCTGAAGGCGCGAGAGCGTCTTCAGGATCGCGCAAAACGGTAGTCTTCGATTCGGCAAGCGATCCCGAACTGCCCGTCTCCGCAAGACGGATCCACGCGGACGACCTTTACCCGGCATTCCAGATGGCCTTCGGATTCCCTTTCCACGGGATCATGCGTCGGCAGCTTTAGCAATCCCACGAGCGATTCTCCGACGCTGAAAGCCGTCTGCGACAAGCAATAAAATCCCCCTACGCTCAAATCGAGAGTAAGTGTTTCCACTGCTTCCGTATGACTACGGAGGAGCAGCACTCGCCAGTGGACTGCGGTTCGAATGCGTTCCCGCCGTTCTGGCTGTGGGTGTCGTGAGGAGTCCGCTCCGCGGCTGACTTCGACGCGCATCGTAGACCGCTCCATGGATTTCGCCATCATAAACCGGTACTACCCTCGGATAGCACGTTCACTACCATCGATTTCAGTCCCGTGAAACCCGCCGCGGACCCGTCAAACAAGGGTGAGCGCGTTCTGCGCCTGCGGAGCGCCGCGCGCTGAACGATTAGTACTTTTTCCAAAACCGAGATAGTTCTATCCCACTAATCAGGACTACTTTGGTCGATTTGTGTCTTGACTTTTGCCATGTGTGAGCTATTCTTGGGAAGTCATTGCGACCCAAAACGATGGACTTAAGTGCAGTTCAGAAGGATTTTGCGATAACGGGATGTACCCACAGTTTTGCAAACATTGAGAATTTTCAATGAGCACAGTCGCCGCCAAACTTGAAATCGCCGTCAGCCTTGTTTCCGAAGATCCGGAACTGCTCCGGCTGTGCCGTGAAACCCTGGGTGAAATCTCGGGATGTTCCTGGTCGCTGAACGCCGGCAAATCGGATTCAGTGGAACCGGATTCCGACATTATTGTTTGGGACTACCGCAGGGGCATGTCGCTTCCGGTCGCCATCGATTCGCATTTATCAAAGCACTTGTTCCTGGTGCATCGCGACGACATCACCGAATTCCAGCGCGTCATCTCCCCGGTTCACGCGAATATTCTTTTGAAACCGGTCACGCGAACCACCTTGCAATCGTGCCTGGGGCTGGCCGTTTCGGCCCATCAGGACCGGCTTTCGTCCGTGACCCCCTCGCGCATCGAACGGGATGACCTGTTGCAATGCCTGATTCAAACCAATCTGCGCCTCCAGGAGGCCGACCAGGACCGTACTACTTTTCTGGCGCGGGCGGTACACGATTTTCGCGCGCCCTTGACCGCGCTGAGCGGGTATTGCGGATTGCTCCTGGAAGAACCCCTCGGTTCGCTCACGGAACCTCAGAAAGAGGTTCTACGGCGTATGCAGCATAGTACTCGCAGGCTTTCGCGAATGGCCGCGGCTATGTTTGAATTGAGCGTAGGCCGGCAGGTGAAGGTCGCTCCCAATTTGCAGCCGAACGATCTTCGTGAATGCCTCGATCAGGCCCTGCATGAAACCACGCCGTTTGCGGATGAAAAGCGGATTACTATCAATGTCGATATGGCGGCCTGCGGGCAGCAGTTGTATTTCGAGGCTGGTCAAATCGAACAGGCTCTGATAAATGTTTTGGATAACGCCTGTAAATTTACCCCCAAAGCCGGCTGTATCGAAATCCGCGGCTACAACTACTTTTGGGAGCGGCGCATTTGCCGGTCTTCGGTGACCCCGTCGGCCGAGCGGCGGCACGCCAGTTTCGCCGAGCCCAACTCGTACCGGCTGGATATTCAGGATTCGGGGGTTGCCATTCCGGTCGAGCACCTGGATCGCATCTTCGAAGAGTACACCTCTTTCGACGGATGCCGGGATCGTTCGGGCGGAGGTTTGGGCCTGGCGATTACCCATATGATTATGGCTCAGCACAGGGGCCGTGTTTGGGCTGAGAACACAAGTTTTGGTCCCATGTTTTCTTTGGTTTTACCCTTTTTCGGAACAAAAATACACAACCAGAACGACAACAATCTGGCGTAGATGGAGGATGTGAGAGGAATGCAGAGCGCAAGAACACGCCGCACAATACTGGTCGTAGAAGACGAAATGGAGGTTCGAGGTTACCTCGAAATGGCCCTCAAGTGCCTGGGACATTCAGTGGAGCTGGCCCAGGACGGCGATGAGGCTCTCGCCTATCTAAGAAGTTGCATCACGGATGTAGCGGCTGTCCTACTGGATATTATGATGCCGACCCGGGGCGGCATCGACGTGCTTCGGGAGATCCGCCGGATGGATCCCAATATGCCGGTGATCATGGTCTCCGCGGCTTCGTCAACTCTCAGCGTGGTGACGGCGATGAAAAACGGCGCCACGGATTTTCTGTGCAAGCCGGTCGCCCATGAAGATCTGCGAAAGGCTATCTCACGCGCCTTGGAAATCCAAGCCGCCGAACCTGCCAGGCCCCTGCGAAATCCGGAACCGGCTACGGGCGCCTTCGTCGGCCCCGACACCCGCATGAAGGAAATCCACGCTCTGGTCGGCCAGATCGGCTGGTCGGAAGCGCCGGTGCTGATTCAAGGGGAGACCGGCAGCGGCAAGGAAGTCATCGCCCGCGAATTGCATGCGCAATCGCCGCGCGCCAACAAACCGTTCCTCAAGCTGAATTGCGCTGCCCTTCCGTCGGAGTTGGTGGAGAGCGAATTATTCGGATATGAGCGCGGCGCCTTCACGGGCGCCTTCCAGCGGAAGGCCGGCATGTTCGAGCAGGCCGACCAGGGCACGATCCTGTTGGATGAAATCGGCGACATGGACGTGCGTCTGCAGGCCAAGCTGCTCCAGGTTCTTCAGGATCACGAATTCCAGCGCATCGGCGGCAAGGAAACCATCAAGGTGGATGTCCGCGTAATGGCGGCGACCCACCGCGATCTGGAAAAGGCCATCGCCGAGCGCACATTTCGGGAAGACCTGTATTACCGGCTGAATGTGATCAATCTGCACCTTCCGCCGCTGCGGGACCGGTCCGACGATATTCTGCCCCTGGCCGAATTCCTGGTAAAGAAACACGCCGTTCCGGGCGTGCCGATCCCCAATTTCACCAGCGACCTCACGCACGCCATGATGGCCTATCATTGGCCCGGAAACGTCCGCGAGCTCGAGAACATGGTGCGCAAGCTTCTGGTCCTCCGCGATCCGGCATTCGTCGCGCGCGACCTTATGGCCAGAGTCAGCCTGAAGTCGGTGCGCAGCATCAGCCAGGTAAGCCCTTCGGTGGATTCCGTCGAGACCCCGTCGGCCCCCATCCTGGCCCAGGTTACCAAGGCTAAGCAGTTGGCCGAAACCGACGTGATCCTGGCCGCGCTCAACACCACTCGCTGGAACCGGAAGCAGGCCGCGCACCTGTTGAAGATCGATTACAAGGCGCTGCTGTACAAGATGAAGAAACTGGGGGTCGAGGACAAGGCGGTGCCGTTCCCGGGTCCCCAGGAAGTCAATTCGAACGTCAACTCCGCCGCCGGGGGCATGTAGCGCGCCGCGACCGCTGGGGTTTTTGTGGTGCAGGCTGGCAGCCGGCGGCGGATTGGCAATCCGCCCGGTCGGGCTTTGCTGACTCTCGATCGGGGCGCGATGCCATCCCGCCGCGGAATACGAAGACTTCCGTGCCGGCGTAATACTACGCAGGCATCAACGACCGCAATTTGCGCACTGATTCGACCACGCGGCCGGCCACGTAGTCGATCTCTTCCGCGGTATTGAACCGGCCGATGCCAAAGCGGATCGCGGACCGCTCGCGCCACGGCCCGGTCTTCAGCGCTTTCAATACGTGACTCGGTTCCGGCGAAGCGGAACTGCAGGCGGAGCCGGTCGATAGCGCAATATCGGACAGACTCAGCAGCAGCGTGTCGGCTTCCACGCCGGCGAAACTCATATTCACATTCCCCGGCAGCCGCGCGGTGCGCGACCCGTTGAGAACCGCGCCGTCGAGAGCCGATTCGAGCTGCGCGATCAGGCGGTCCCGAAAAGCCGTGGTGCGTTGCGATTCTTCGGCCATCTCCCGGCGGGCAATGGCGCATGCTTCGCCGAATCCCACGATTCCGGGCACGTTGAGCGTTCCCGAGCGGAAACCGGACTCGTGGCCGCCTCCGTCCATTTGCGCGGCCATCGTCACCCGCGGCGAGCGCCGCCGGACATACAGCGCACCGACCCCTTTCGGTCCGTACATCTTGTGCGCGCTGAGGGACATCAGGTCGATGCGGTCTTCTTCCACCTGGACCGGAATCTTGCCGAACGCCTGCGCCGCATCGCAATGAAAGAAGACGCCCCGTTCCCGGCAAATGGCGCCGATTTCGCGAATCGGCTGTAACACCCCGATCTCGTTGTTGGCGTACATGACGCTCACCAGCACCGTATCGGAGCGGATGGCGTCGCGAAGCCGCGCCGGATCGAGCAGGCCGTCCGCATCGGGAGGCAACAATGTCAGATGGCAGCCCTGCTTCTCGAGATGCCGCGCCGCATCGAGCACCGCGCGGTGCTCGGTGGACATGGTAATCAAATGGCGGCCCTTCGCCCGGCTGGCCTCCATCACGCCCTTGATGGCCAGGTTATCGGATTCGGTGGCGCCGCTGGTGAAGATGATTTCGCGCGGCGCGGCGCCGGCCAATTCGGCGATCCGCCGCCGGGCCGTTTCCACGGCCTTTTCCGCTTCCCAACCGAAACTGTGGGTGCGGCTGGCGGCATTGCCGAATTTAGCGCCGAAAAACGGCAGCATGGCTTCGAGCACGCGCGCATCGACCGGCGTAGTCGCCTGATTGTCGAAATAAATGCGCTTCTGCAAAACGAATAGCCCCGGCGCCGCTCTTTGGATCTTAGGATCGCCTCAAAAATAACACAACATTGTGCGGTGCGTGACGTGGCGCCGCAGCCGCTCGAAGTGCTCCGCGGTCTGATCGAAGACCAGGACAATGCACAATTCAGGCATTACCTGGCCGCGCGGAGAATACCTACTCCAGCACGTGGATATTCTTTTTGCCGCAGATTTCTTTCAGGATCTTCGGCCACACGCTGACCGTAACTTCTCCCAGGTGCGCCTTGCGGAGGAGCAGCATCAGCGTCCGTGATTGTCCGATGCCGCCGCCCACCGAGAGCGGAATGGTGTTGTTCACAATTCCCTGGTGATACGGGTATTTCAGAAAATCCATCTGGCCCGTCAATTCCAATTGCTTCACCAGGGCGGGCCCATCCACGCGCACGCCCATCGACGAGAGTTCGTGCCGCCGCCTGGTGACCGGGTTCCAGACCAGGATGTCGCCATTCAAGCCGTGGCAGGGCCGGCCGTCGATGGATTTCGTCTCCGTGCACCAATCGTCGTAATCGGCGGCGCGCATTTCGTGCGGAAACCCGTCTTGCAGCGTCCAGCCGATGCCGATAATGAACACCGCCGGGCATTCCTGCAAAATGGCCGTTTCGCGCTGCTTGCGCGGCAGGTCCGGATACATGTCCAGGATGTCCTCGGCATGCAGGAACGTCAGCTTCCGCGGCAGGCGCGGATATTTCTCGCTGCACAGCGGCGGGAACAGCTCCCGCACGTAATCCTCGGTGTCGACGATGACTTTCCAGATGCGGTTCACGATATCTTTAAGGAATTCCAGGTTGCGGTCTTCGGCGCGGATGGAGCGTTCCCAGTCCCATTGATCGACATACACGCTGTGATCGTGATCGAGGAAGTAATCCTTGCGGACCGCGCGCATATCGGTGCACAATCCTTCTCCCGCCGCCATATCGAAGCGCTTCAGTGCGGTGCGTTTCCACTTCGTGGCTGCCTGCACGATCTGCGCGTCTATCGGGTGCAGGTCGCGATCGTTGGAAATGTGAAACTGGATCGGCGTCCGCGATCCGTCGCGGTCCAGGTAGTCATTGACACCGCTTTCCGAATCCACAATCAGAGGGACGGTTACCATCATCAGGTTCAGGGCTTCGCACAAACCCTCCTCGATGAAGTTCTTGGCCGCAAAAATGGCCCGCTGGGTCTCCTTCGGATCCAGTAGAGATTGGTAGTCCTGAGGCAGGACTTTCTCCAGTTCCGCGTAGTCGCCAATGCCGGGGCCCGCGAGATCTGCCCGCTTATCGAACATGCAGTTCACCTCTGCGTACTATGAGAGCACAAACAGAGGACATCGGCATCTGAATCTGTTATATGTGGAGTCGGCTGCCAAGGAGAAGCCAAGCATGAGCGATCGAGCCAGCGTTCTGCGCGCGGCGCTGCAGCGTCGCAAGGCCCTGGCGGTGCCGGGATGCCACGACGCGATGAGCGCCAAAATCATCGAAAGCGCCGGCTTCGAAGCCGTCCAGGTGAGCGGTTTCGGCCTGGCCGGAAGCCTGCTCGGCAAGCCCGATGTCGGATTGGTCGACATGAAAGACATTCTCGACATCACGGCGCACATCGTGCGCGCGGTTTCGATTCCGGTGATGGCCGATATCGACACCGGCGGCGGAAACGCGCTGAATGCCGCCGCGATCACCGAGCGGCTCATCGAAATGGGCCTCGGCGGCGTCAACATCGAGGACCAGGTCTTTCCGAAACGCTGCGGCCACATGGAAGGCAAGCAGGTGATTCCCGCGGGCGAGATGGCCGGCAAAGTTCGCGCCATGGCCGACGTGCGCGGAAGGCTGGGCCGCGACATCGTCATCAACGCCCGCACCGACGCCTTTGCCGTTTTCGGTCTTCACGAAGCCATCTTCCGCGCCAACCTGTATCTCGATTCGGGCGCCGACATGGTCTTCATCGACGGCATCGGCACGCGCGCCGATATTCAGAAGGCGGCGCGCGAAATCCGCGGTCTGCTTTCGGTGAACCTGATGGATGGCGTGACCGGCGTCAAAACCGAGCTGGTCCCCATTCCGGAACTGGCGGCGATGGGAATCGCGCGCGTGAGCATTCCGGTGGCGTCGATCCTGGTGATGCACCGGGCGTTGAAGGACTTCTTCACGGCGTTGCGCGCTTCGCCCAGCGGCACCCTGGCCGGCGAGACGGACCGGCTTTCGACCTTCAAAGAGTACACGGCGTTTGTCGGACTGCCGGAATATCGCGCGCTGGAGCGCGAGTATCTGCCCTCGATGGCGGGCGCGGAGAAATAGCTCCAGCGGCGGCCGCAGTCCTTGGGAGATTCCAATGGGAATGACGTTAGCCGAGAAAATCCTGGCTCGCGCTTCCGGCCGCGAGCAGGTAGCCCCCGACCAGATCGTGATCGCGCGCGTGGATCTCGCCATGAGCCACGAAAATGCCGACCTGGTGCGCAAGAGCTTCCTGGAAATCGGCGTGGAGCGCGTGTGGGATCCCGATA
>Ga0335078_10009650_pt1 | contig 14288 bp, 13 predicted proteins | sample Lox_Sample_32_FD_206711 | JGI IMG/M metagenome (GOLD analysis project Ga0335078, IMG submission 206711) | Soil microbial communities from Loxahatchee National Wildlife Refuge, Florida, United States - Lox_Sample_3.2 | ecosystem: Environmental > Terrestrial > Soil > Wetlands | place: USA...
TATGGTCGATCACTCCGCCCTTGCATGTGGAAGCCACTTGGAGATACAGTCATTTTCATCCCGTACGGGATGCTGAGGAATTGCTTCTTCCTTCCAACCTGCCCTTCCCGTGTTAGTACGTTATCGGTCCAGGTATAACTTCCGCTTCGGCCGCCTGGCGTGTTGCCGTATTGCGGCGCGTTGCCGCTCAGCGTAGCGGTCCCTCCCATCCAGGCCCACTCATGGGCGCTCGTATCGAATTCCCACAGGTCGTTGATATATGTACCTTCGAAGCCGGAATTGCCGTTGATGTCGTAAGACACAGAAGTGGTTCCGCCAAACAACCAGAAGTTGCCGCGCGCGTCAGTCCACGTGGCCGCGCCGCTGCGGCCCATGGGAGTGTTTCCGGCCGCGAGTGTCTGGAGCGTAACGAACACGCCGGGTGCTGCGCAGGCATCGTTCACGGTGAGGCAGGCTCCTGAAAAAGTGTTGCTTCCGCCCATCCAGGTCCACTGGTTGCTGGAGGGGTTGAACATCCACAGATCGTTCAAATACCCCGTGGTCCCACTAGAATCCAGCCCCTCACCGCCGAACAACCAGAGATTGCCGCTGCTGTCGATCCAACTGGCCGAGGCTGTTCGTCCGCCAGGAGTATTTCCGGCAGCAGGCGTCTGATAATTGCCGAACACAGGCAGCGCGGCACAAGTAATGCATCCATTTGAACTGCCGGCGGGTACGCTATCGCTTCCAGCCATCCACGTCCATTCCTGCGTGGAAGGGTTGTACTCCCAAACATCGTCGATGTAGGCCATGATTCCATTCACATCGCGACCGCCGTTTTGAGCTCCGAAAAGCCAGAGATTCCCTTTCGTATCTACCCAATTGATCGTCGACCAGCGGCCGCCGGGAGTACTTCCTGGGGCTGGAATGCCCAATTGGCCATACACTCCGGCCGCATTGCCTTGGCTGCTTCCGCTCATCCAGGTCCACTCATTCGTTTGTGCGTTCGCCGAGAAACACGTAGTGCCTGCTGCCAGAGCCAGAAGAAGCATTACGGCAGGGCAAGAGGCAAAGTGCGATCTGCGCACCTGCCTCGATGCTGTGCCGGCGGGGATAAGAACCGATGAATCAGAAGAAGCCGAAAAACCGCACATAGATCCCACCTTAGGCGCAAGACAGCCCTGCTCGAAATCCCACTCGTGCAGCACAGCTCTCGACAGCAGACGCTTGACGCGCAGGGTCGGCCAGGAATTAACTGAACCAGAAAACAGCGAAGCAAATGTTGCCACCCATTCTACACGCGGAGTGGACCTTGCAAGGATGAAGGTTTTGATGGCTCTTCGCACCATCGCGCAGCACGAGTGCCGGGAGTGATTTTCAATCTGCCTGCACAAAAGCTGCTAGACCTTGTTCCAGCCACTGTTCAGTTCTAAACGTATCGCCGACCATGGTCCAAATGGCCGATTGCCCGATTTCGTTGCTGCTAGCGACTGCAGCCCTGTCCCCTCAAACAGAACGGAGTCTGCAATCGCCGCCAGCGAGCGCCTACAGACAAATCCGGACGCAACCTACTGAAAGGGGGTAGACTTGGGGGGTATATATAAGGAGCTATTTTATACCTCGCAAAAGATTAACAATTTACGAGTCGATACGAATCCCTCCGCCGACGAATAGGAGAGCTTAAGCCACTCCCGCTGGGAGTGCAAGTACCACGTGGTTTTCATACCCCAGTGCCGCCGCAAAGTGCTGTATTGGCAGCTGCGAAAGCATCTGAGCGAGGTGTTACACAAGTTGGCCGAGCAGAAGGACAGCCGGATTGAGGAAGGCCACCTGCTGAGCGACCACGTGCACATGTTGATCTCCATCCCACCCAAGTACGCGGTGTCGCAAGTGGTGGAGTTCATGAAGGGCAAGAGCGCGATCTACCTGGCGCGGCACTATGGTGATCGGAAACAGAACTACGCCGGGCAAAACTTCTGGGCACGGGGCTACTTCGTGTCCACGGTGGGCCGGGATGAGACGACGATTCGCGACTACATTCGCACGCAGGAGCAGGAAGATCTACGTTTGGATCAAATCAACCTGTGGCGATGACCTGCCACCGTGAGGTGGCCCACATCAACCGGGGCCGCGTTAGCGACCCCGCACAGCCGCTTTGAGCGGCTCACATCAATAAAGCCCCCGGCTCTGCCGGGGGATACTTACGCGTTCATCCTCGGTTGAACGTTTTGGACGTTGACTGCAGGCGTCGGCCTCCCAGAGCCAGAAGTTAAGGGCGAGGCCGACGCGGTCAATGGGCGCGAAATGGAGTGCGACTGTTCCGGCTGCGCTCGCCGATCTTTTTGGAATACCACTCGCTAGCCGCGCTTTCGTGCGAAAGCCTCGATATGCTCAATTGGCGCCCGAGCCTCGTCCGCTGCTGCCAATACAACCAGAAATCTCAGGAGTTTGCGGCTCCTCAAGGACGCAGATTTCTCGTTGATTCCAAATTAGTTAGATCGACTATGGCCCAAACGCATTGAAGAAGCTGAATTTTCTCCATTAGGTAGGGCGCGTGATCGGGATCACACACGTGGGCGGCGACGAGCCAGGCATGTGATCGGCGACACATACCCTTATAAATTCCCTAGGTAATCTCAGTCATCGTTCAAGCTCGATTGAACGTTGAACCGCGGGCGCCGGCCTTCCCTCTTAAGCGCACTGGACTCGACCGACGCACTTGTTAGAGCACAAACAGGTAAGCGGCATCCCACGTCTCGGAATCAATTGCTCGGAACGACATACTTCGTGATTCAAGAGTAGCGGGACCCCAGGAGTCACAAGAATGTTGATGATCACCTACCAACGGGCTGACCGAGGTGTCGCGCTCAGATTGGAAGGGCGGGCCGTGGGGCCCTGGTCAGACGAGCTGGCGCGGTTCTGGGAGAACACGTCTCCACGCCTTTCGCTCAGCAAACTCGCGATCGATCTTCGCCAACTCACGTATGCCGATTTCCAAGGCATCAAAGTGTTGCGCAACATCTACGCCCAGACCCGTGCTGATCTGATTGTCGATTCGGCGTGGACCAAACACCTTGCAGAGGAGATCAAATCAGGTATGAATGACGCTGTCGAACAAGAAGTTGCCGAATACAAGGGTAAGTTCAGGAGTCTTCTTGATCTGCCCGGCAAGTTTTTCAATAAGCTATCGCCGGAGAGCTTCAACACTCTGATGTGGATAGGCACCCCGATGAGTTACTCGTCCGGGGAAGTTCTGTTCCGGGAAGACGATGTGCAAATGGAGAGTGTCTACCTGCTCCTCGACGGTAAGGTCAAACTCTCCATCAGTACTGGAGATGGAACAAGCGTCACCTACGCGATTGCGAAGAAGGGCGACATTCTGGGGCTCGCGTCGGCGGTCTCCGGCGTGCCCGCGGAGATGACCGCCGAAACGATCGAACGCTCGAAGATCGCTCGAATCTGGAGACAGGATTTGACCCACTTTCTTCTGAGTCATGCCGACGCCTACGAGGCGGTCATCAAGGAAATCAGAGAAGACCTCCTGTCCGCCATCGATTTCCTGCACATGATCGAATCGCCTGAATGCCAGGACCTAGAAGATGCGCTTCGCAGATTGAAGGGAACAGTCTTCGAAACGTCCGCATCCGCAGGCTAGCACTCGAAGTCGAGTGTGTGGGAGGATCGCATGCGATTCCGGCCAATCGGCGAGGATCAACTCAAGCAGGCAACGGCAGCCGGCATGCCGGGTAAAGGAGAACAATGGCGCGAGACTCTTGCGCGGCCATCGCTGATTTTGGGGTACTCCCTTGCTGTGGCGCTGGCAGTTCTCGCGCAGATCGCGCGTATTCCATTGCATCCGCCAACAGTGATCCCGTTCATCACCTACGTCCCGTTCATAATTTTTGCCGCCTGGTCCTGCGGAACCGGACCGGGCCTCTTAACTGCGGGCTTGTGTACTCTCGAATGCGCCTATTTCGCAGTTGAGCCCATAGGCAGCCTTCGCGTAGCGAACTGGCAGGATTGGATTGGAATGGCGATTCTGCCGCTCACGGGAGTGGTTTCGTGCCTGCTATTCGATAGCCTGCGCAAGGCCCGCCGTTCCGACGCGCTGTCGCAAGCCCAAGCAGACACCCTTAGCAAGCGATTGGGGGCGATCGTCGACTCATCCGAGGACGCAATTATCGGCAAAGACCTGGGCGGGGTCATCACGAGCTGGAATCGCTCCGCCGAAAGAATGTTCGGCTATTCCGCCGCCGAGGCGATAGGCCAGCACATCACGTTTTTTATGGACCCCAGGACCGCAAACGAGGAACTGGAAGTCCTATCCAAGCTCTGGGCGGGCGAAACGGTAGACCACTACGAGACGCGGCGCAGGCGCAAAGACGGCACGAGTATTTTTGTCTCGGTGACCGCGTCTCCGGTCAGGGACGCTTCCGGGAAAATCGTCGGAGCATCGAAGATCGCCCGCGACATTACGGAAAGAAAGAAAAACGAGGAGATCCGCGAGCGCCAGGCGAAGGAGTTGGCGATCCAGGCCGCATTGCTGCGCAACATAGTCGAGCACTCGCCGACCGGGATCGCCGTGCTGGGCGGCCCGGAATTCACCTTCGAGCTGATCAATCCGGCATACGAGGCCTTTCAGCCGGAGGTGGCCATGAAGGGCATGACCGTTGCGGAAGCGTGGCCCGAGGCGGCTCCGGTCGTGTTGCCGCTGCTCTCGGGCGTGCGCAAAACGCAAAAGCCGTATCATGCGACCGCCATGCCGATCCTTCGCCGCAGCGGACTCGACGCGCCGGTTGAAGAGCGGTTCTTCACGTTCTCCTATGTGCCTCTCCCCGGGCTCGACGGAGACAGCAGTTGCAAGATCCTGGTGGTCGCTCTGGACGTGACGGACATGAAGCGGACCGAATTGAGCCTGCGCGAGAGCGAAGAGCGCGTCAGGAGAAAGTTGGATAGTGTCCTTTCGCCGGAAGGCGATATCGCCAGCCTGGAGCTGACCGACATCCTGGATCTCCAGGCTGTGCGGACGCTGCTAGAGGACTTCTACCAACTGGCGCACATCCCCGTTAGCGTAATGGACCTGAAGGGCAAAGTACTGGTTGGCGCGGGTCCGCAGACTATATGCACGGAGTTTCACTGGAACCATTCCGAAAGCGCCACACGCTGTCTCGTAAATGAGACCGAATTCGCGGCCCGGGTTTCCGCGGACGAATCGAGGCCCTACAAATGCGAGAACAACCTATGGGACATCTTCGCCTCGATCACCGTAGGCGACAGGCACGTCGGCAATCTCTTCTCCGGACCATTCTTCTTCGATGACGAGCAGGTGGACCTGCAGCTATTTCGGAATCAGGCCAAACAATACGGCTTTCCGATGCCGGAGTACCTTGCTGCGGTTGACAAAGTTCCACGCTTCAGCCGGGAAGCGATCAAGACCGCCATGGATTTCTTCAGCAAGCTGGCCAACCTCGTCTCCCGAATGGGATACAGCAATATCAAGCTGGCGCGCTCATTGGCCCAGAGTGAAATTCTGACGAAGTCGTTAGACGAAAGTGAAACCAAGTTCCGTACCCTGGCCAACGCCATCCCTAATTTGTGCTGGATGGCTAATCGGGATGGCTGGATCTTTTGGTACAACGAGCGCTGGTACGAGTACACAGGAACAACTCCGCAACAGATGGAAGGCTGGGGCTGGCAGTCTGTACACGATCCCGAAGTGTTGCCGAAAGTCGTCGAAAGGTGGAAGGTTTCAATTGCCGAAGGGCAGCTCTTCGAAATGGTCTTCCCTTTGCGCGGGGCCGACGGCGTTTTTCGCCCATTTCTGACGCGCGTCATACCGATCAAAAATGCGGAGGGAAACGTCCTCCGCTGGTTCGGCACAAACACCGATGTCACCGAATTGCGCGATGCGCAAGAAGCTCTGCGCCGCGCTGCGGAATTTAACGAAGCGGCGCTGAAGAGCATCGGCGAGGGGCTGGTCACCATCGATTCAGACGGGTGCGTCACATTGATGAACCCTGCTGCCGAAGAACTCTTCGGCTGGACCTTGAGCGAATTGCGCGGCAAGAAGCTGCACGACGCGATTCATCATCATCGCCCCGATGGGCGGCCGTTCCCGTCCTCCGAGTGCGCCGGCTTCCAGGCGCTCAAGCATGGCCGGGCCCTGAAGAACCGTGAGGATGTGTTCATCCGCAAGGACGGCACGTTCTTCGACGCGGCGTACAGCAACGCGTCCCTGCGCGATGCCGCGGACCAAATCACGGGTCTTGTTTACGTGTTCAGCGACATCACCGAGCGAAAGCGCGCGCATGAGCAACTCCAGCGGTTCAACTCGGAATTGGAGGGCCGCGTTCGCGATAGAACGGCGCAACTTGAGGCTTCGAACAGGGAGCTGGAGGCGTTTACCTATTCGGTTTCGCACGATCTGCGCGCGCCGCTGCGCGGCATCGACGGCTGGAGCCTTGCGCTGATCGAGGACTACGGCGGCAAACTCGACGAGCAAGCTCGCGGATACCTGGGCCGCGTCCGCGGGGAGACGCAGCGCATGGGGCGATTGATCGACGACCTTCTGCGGCTGTCGCGCGTCATTCGCTATGAGATAAAGCCAACGCGAGTGGATTTGAGCGCCATGGCCAACTTGATCGCGTCCCGCATCGGCGCGGAGAATCCCGAACGCAAGACCGAGTTCAGGATCGAGCCGGGGCTGACGGCGGAAGGCGATCCGCGCCTTCTCGACATCGCTTTGACCAATCTTCTGGACAACGCCGCCAAGTTCAGCAGCAAGCGCAAGGATGCAAAGGTCGAGTTCGGAGCCGCCAATGGTTCGGATCCGCGAGACAAAAGATCGAAATTCTTCGTGCGCGACAACGGGGCGGGATTCGACATGGCCTACGCCGGGCATTTGTTCGGCGCATTTCAGCGGCTTCATTCGGTAAGCGAGTTCCCTGGAAGCGGAATCGGCCTTGCTACGGTGCAACGGGTCATCCTGCGCCACGGCGGCACAATCCGGGCCGAGTCGAAACCGAACGAGGGAGCAACTTTCTACTTCACGATCGGAGGCGCCAATTGAAAACCAATCAGGACATTCTCCTCGTCGAAGACAATCCCAGCGACATCGAGCTGACCAAGCGCGCGCTTTTGAAAGGGCACATCGCGAACCAACTCGTTGTCGCAGAAGACGGCCAGAAGGCTTTGGACTACCTGTATGGCAAGGGCGAGTACGCGGGCCGCGATACATCAACAGTGCCGGCCCTGGTTCTTCTCGATCTCAAGCTGCCCAAGGTGTCGGGCCTGGAAGTGCTGAGGCAGATTCGGGCCGACGATGCGATCAGGTTTTTGCCTGTCGTGATCCTTACCACATCGACAGAGCCAAGCGATGTTGTCGCAGGCTACAACCTGCGCATCAACAGCTACATTCGCAAGCCGGTCGATTTCATTCAATTTGCGGAATGCGTGAAACAACTCGGTCTTTATTGGCTGGTTTTGAACGAGCCGCCGTATCCGAAGGAGGAGAACATATGAACCAAGAAATTAGGGTCCTGCAAGTCGAAGACTCCGAGAGCGACGCCGCGCTGGTAGTGCATCTGCTGCAAAAGGCAGGCTACCAAGTGAATGCCGAACGCGTGGAAACGGCGGATCGGATGCAGGCGGCGTTGGCAAGGCAGCCGTGGGATGTTATCATCGCGGACTTCCACTTGCCGCAGTTCGACGCGCCGGCGGCGCTCCGCATTGCTCAAAGCGCGGGCAAAGACATTCCTTTCATTGTCGTTTCCGGCATGATCGGCGAGGATGTGGCGGTGGAGACGATGAGGTCCGGCGCCCACGACTATCTGCTCAAGGATCGCCTGCAACGACTCGCGCCCGCGGTCGAAAGAGAGATTCGCGAGGCCAGAATCAGAAAAAAGCATCGCGAGGCTGAGGAGCAACGTGCCGAGGTACATTCGGAGCTGGCGGCCATTAATGCGAATGCTCCTGTATTGCTCCTCGTGATCAACGCCGAAGGCTACGTCGAAAAGGTGAACAACCTTGGGGCGCAGATGAGTGGACGACCCGTCCATGAACTGATCGGAGGCTCGCTCGCCAATGTGATTGGTTGTCTGAGTGTGGCGGATGATCCCGCCGGGTGCGGCGCGGGCCCGGCCTGCGCAAATTGCTCAATTCGCAATGCAACGGTGGAAACACTCAAGAGCGGAAAGAAGTTTGAATCGGTTGAAGGCAAGATTCCAGTGCTGGTCGACGGCGAACGCCAGGAACGGCACCTGTTGTTCTCCTGCACACCGTTGGTTCTGGGTCGCAACCGGAAAGTTCTGCTCTGTGCGCAGGATGTTACGCCGCTCAAGCGCGCGGAGCAGGCCCTGCAGGTGACGGTCGACAAGCTGGAGCTGGCATTGACGGAAAAAGCCGTGCTATTCCAGGAGGTTCATCACAGAGTCAAGAACAATCTGCAGATTATTGCTTCGCTTCTATCCATGCAATCGAGAACCATCGCGGATCGTGAGGCCTCGGAAAAGCTGAGGAACACCGAACAACGGGTCAGATCGATGGCCATGATTCACGAGCAGCTCTACACCCAGAAGGAAATCATGTCGGTGGACTTGGCCGATTACATCCAGAAGCTTGCGCCTCAGTTGTTGGCCACCTATGAGCGCGGCGATTCGATCAGTCTGCGCCTCGACCTTGCGTCGACGAAGTTATCCCTCGAACGCGCGATTCCCTGCGGTCTGATTCTGAATGAACTTATCACCAACGCATTGAAATATGCGTATCCAGACGGCAAAGGCGAAATATTGGTCCGGCTGGCATCAGAATTGAATGACATTTGGCTGACCGTTGCCGATCGGGGGCCTGGCTTGCCTGTCGGCTTCGATTGGAATAGTCCCAAGTCACTGGGAATAACGATTGTCCGCGCGCTTGCAAGACAACTTGGAGGCGAAATTGAGCTAGGACTTTCGCCAGGCACCGAAATAGCTCTCCGCATCCCGAGAGAATCGGAGACGCCATTTTTCTCAACCCTTCAGACTGCCGAGACGCAAATGCCCACCTTGGGTAAGGCCTGAACCGCTATCAATGGGACGCGCAAAGAAGCATGAAAGGGCCGAATATGAACGGGAAAATCCTCATTGTTGAAGATGAAGCGCTGGTCGCGTTGGATCTGCGTCAGGCGCTCGAAGAATTCGGGCTCGAGGTCGTGGGTACGGCGGCCAGCGCTGACGAGGCATTGGCGGTCGTCGAGAATACTCAGCCCGATCTTGCTCTGATGGACATCAACCTTCATGGATCGATCAACGGGATTCAGACTGCACGAATCCTGCACGATCCATTTGGAGTGCCCGCCGTTTTTCTCACTTCCTACGGCGATGATGCAACAATGGAAAAAGCCACCAGGGAATCGCCTTACGGTTATCTGATCAAACCGTTCAACCCCCGCGAACTGAAAGCGACTTTGCAGATAGCACTCCGCAACGCGCGTGCGGATAGTGACCTGTGTCGTTCGAATCGTACATTAAGCGCGGCCGTCGATGGAACCTTCGAAGCGCTCTTCATGATCTCCACGACCGGCCATGTGCAGTTCATGAACCGAGCGGCGGAGCAATTAACGGGCATACTCCGCCCCAATGCAATGGGCCGGAGCATCTTCGAGATTCTGGATCTGCAAGATCAGTCTGGCCGTCCCGCATTGTTTCCACATCTCGCCAAGGAGCGTTCCATCGAAAGTTTCGGGCTGTCTCTCAAAACCGCAGCTAGGAAGATCGTTCTTGTAGATATGGCGATTTCGACGCTGCTTGACAATGACGAAGGGCTCAAACGATACGTCCTGTCTTTGCGCGACGCCGGGAAAAGGATTTCCCTCGAGGCCCCCACCAAACTCGATGCTTTCGATTTGATTTCTGTGCCCATGGTGCAGCTTGATGGCAACGGCCACATCCTGCGTGTGAATCAAGCCCTTACACGCGAAACTGGAATTGCTCCGGAGAGCCTCGTCGGCAGCACGCTGAACAATCTAAGCCATGACCCGGATCCACGAATCGCGAGCGTGCTGGTCCCGCAGCTGCAGGGCACGGTTACATTGCAGGATGCCCATCGGCGGCTGTGCAATCTGGACGGTTCTCTACTGGCCGGCGAAACCTCGCAATGTCAGAAAGCAGAGGGCAGTCCGCCCTGGCCGCTTTGAGCCGCGTAGGTCCGTGTTTATTCCAAGCGCCGCCGAGATCACGAGAAGCGGGCACTCACTTCAGGCCCAAAATGGAAAAGCCAACCTCGGGCCCCAGGCTCTGATCGGAACAGTACCCGAGACCCTGAATGTGCATCGCACGAACGAATTGTGCGCCGAAAATGTTCCGAGTGCTCCTTGTGACTCCACTTTACTGCATTGAAAACAAACGTATTACGACGGTCAACATTCGGCTCTTAACCGACAGGTTGTAGGTTCGATTCCTACCGCGTCCACCAAAGAATCAATAACTTAGCGGAATAGATCACTTTCTCGAACCCCACAAAACCCCACGTTAAGAATCAGACTGCAATTGCAAGCGGTTGTTCGTGCTTCATAACCATCTGCACGGCTTTGGAATTTGCTTCTTGCTTCGCTCGCAGCATCGCATTGCCGTACACGTTCATGGTGGTTGACACGTTTGCATGTCGCATCAGCTTTTGCTGTACGCCAATCGGAGCGCCCGTTTCGTCCAGTAGTGAACGATACGTGTGCCGGAAGGTGTGCCAGCCAAGTCCAGCGATGCCGACTTCTTCACCCTTTGGTTTGAGAATCTGTCGCTGAATGATGCCTGAGTAGTAGCAGCCGCCAGTGACAGGTGAGGGGAACACAAGTCCCTCGGTTTTGTCACCCTTCTGTTTTTTGAGCACTTCGGCGAATGCGGGGTCCAGAGGAACTTCGTCATGAGACGCTTCAGTTTTCACTTTGCCGATTCGTCCATTAACGACGCCCTGCTGTACCAGCATCGCGCCTGCTTCAAAGTCGATGTGTTCCCAGCGAAGGGCCAGCACTTCTGAAACCCGCAACCCGGTACACATCGTAACCAGCGCCATTGTCCTGTACGGCTCTCGCATTATGCCCAGTAATTCCTGAAACTTCTCAGGTGCGAGTACCTGGGGCCTTCTCTGGCGTTTGCTGGTGCCTTTGATCCTTACGAGTTCGATGGGATTGCGCTGGAGTTCGATTAACCCCCAGAGCATCGCCCGCTCGAATAACAGGTGCATCAATGCCCGAACCTGCCCGCGTGTCTTTGGCGACAGCGGGAGCGATTTGAGCCATTCCGTCACATCCAGTGCTCTGACTTCCGCAAGTGGAACATTGCCCCATCTCGGCTTGACGTGCCTTGAGAGATAGCTTCGATACCCGCGTGCGGTGCTGTAGGAGAGGCCGTCCGTAACGGTGATCTCTCCGGGTTTCTGTTTAACAATGTCCTCGATTCGCTCTTCCCTTGTGAATCGGTCGATAACCAAACCCAGCGTCGGTCTGTTCTGCGCACGGTAGGCTTGCGGGCCATTGATGCGCAGCAAGTGTTCTTGCAGGTGAACTAGAGCTTTGGCTTCGGTCGGATACTCAAGTGTGGAAAGCGTAATCTGGCGCATAGGGCTTCCCGATTCCGCATGATTACGGTAGCGGTATTCCCAAACGTCGGCTCCAGATTTGCGGGACACTCTACGAAGGCTTCCTTTCTGATACCGATTTCGCGTGAACGTCAAGGTGCTCTCCCTGTCACTCAACACGAAACGGCTGGCTGCACTTCATTCTGCTGTGCCGTGACCCATTGGTCAAGCGCCGAGAGGTGGAACCGCCAGTATTTGCCCATGCGAATGCACGGGACCCGACGCTGACGCGCGAGTTTCTGAAGCGTTTTTACGTGGATGCGCAAATGGTTCGCCGCCTCATCTGCTGAAAGCAGCGGCTCAAAACCACAGTTCATTTCTTGCATGTATCTATTCCTGTAATGCCGATTGCAAAGCAGCATCGAAACGCCCTCGCGGGCGCACTCTAAGCGCCGATTGCAGCGGTGATTTGTTCTGGAGGGGTTATATAGCCTGGGGGATTGTGAGCGCATCATGAAGTCAGACACGACCGCAATTCAGATGCCGTGAAAGAACCGTTCAAGGCTCACGTCAAGCGCATCTGTGATTCTCTCCAGCGCGCGGACGCCGATCTCTTTCTTGCCCAGTTCCAGGTCGGACAGGTGGTCCTGTCCAAGTTCCGCATGGTCAGCCAACATTTGCTGACTCCACCCGCGTTCGATTCGCAGATCGCGGATTCGCTTACCAATGCGCTGACAGATGTCTCTGGACACCCTTCCAGAGTGTTACTCTGGATTCCAATGACTATGGCCTATGGCCATGACAATACGAATCGGAATCGGAGGCTTAATGAGAGCCAAACGCCTACTCAGCCGGCTACGAAAGAGCGGCCCGCTTGCGATAGCTACTGTCCTAGCACTGTCGTGGGCATGGCTGTGCTGGATGCGGCTGTCAATACCCAACGTGAATGACGGTGGCGGATGGTTTGATGGATTCGCCAAGGTGTTCATGACTACTGGGACCACTCTTTGCGTCTTTGCCATGACCATTGCAGTCATGGCTTGGATTCATTCCGAAGTGCGAATCCGTCGTCCGAAGTAGGAAAGGCAATATGCAGTCGATTGTGAAAGTCTGGGCACTCTGCCTGCTCCTTAGTTTATTAGGATGCGAACGCCCTTACCAGCGGTTCGTTCCGTTCACCGGCGACAACGCTTCTACTGCACTTGACACAAAGACGGGTCAATCGTGCATCACTCTGCCCAAAGAAGGATTTGCCAAGGGCAGTCAGAATGGGAATTTTCCGTTCTGTTACGACCTGTACAAACAATCGAAGTGATGGATGAGCGTAAGACGGATTTCGGGCCTGGAACTGCGCAGTGTAGCTCAGGGACCGGGTGAGCCGTCTCTAATGCACTGGGCATAGGCGACAATTCTCTGCATAGGCGTCAAGACGAAGCGTTGACGGGTATGGAGATTTCTGTCGGGTATGGTCATGACAGGCTCCAAAGAACCGGACCACGCTCACCATCTCTGGACCGCTTACCGCCAATCCTTTTAAACGCTCGTTGCAGAGTACGGGGAGAGAACCCAGACGCCCAAACCAATGCGGTCTGACGCTTCGATCCCTCGGCAAGCTGCGCTTTCAGGAATTCGACAGCCGAAGCGATTTCAGAGCGGTCCCCGTCCTGAGTATCTACTTCGAGCAGGTCATTAGCGGTGAGTTGGGTTTCACCTTGCCAAACAAGGTGCGCGTTCGTCTCATCTCCGACAATCTCGTACCCTAACGCGGGGGCGTGTGGACCCACGTTATTCTTCGTTTGAATAAACGCGCGATTTTGTGGATTGTCCGGTGCGCTACCCGCAATCATTTCCATACGCACTGCGCCCACCAGATCGATGCTGCCCAACCCACGGTAAATCGCCCGTCCGCCGGACCCCTTGTTGAGATGACGCACGATAAGCACGCAGGCGCCATTCTTCTCAGCCAAACCGATCAATCCGTCCATTACTGGCCGCGTCTCGTTTGAACGGTGCATATCAACCTCTGCGCCGAGATACGACTGTAACGGATCAATCACGATAAAACGCGCACCTGTTTCTTTTAGCGCGGATTCGAGCAGGGCCACATCTTTCAATGTGATCCCGGTTTTGACTGCGCCTGCCCCGTCGCCAGTTACAGTTCCCTTGAGTAAATGAAGCCGCGCGGGATTCCCTCCCTGTGCGTCAAACCGGGGTCGGATTACATATTCCGCCGAATTCTCCGTTGACAGGTAGAGGGTGCTGATAGGGTCGCACGCCATCCCGTTAAACGGCAGTCGCCCGTTAGAGAGGTCTGCTGCGATTGCAAGAGAGATGAACGTCTTCCCCGCATCCGGGTCGCCAGAAAGCATCTGCCACGCCAACAGATGAGTTCGCAAGGGATGCAAAGTTACTACAGGATTTCTTGACCAATCACAAGGGCTATGCAGGTTCCAAGAGTCCCACCGCGATTGGACGATGAATCCTCTCTCAGGCTCCGACGCGCAATTTCACAGGTATTCGAGAACAGCTCTTCACGGGATTGCAATTTGAGAAAGCACGTCAAATGGGCGAGGGCAAGAAGAAAAAAGCAACAGCGCCGAACGAACCCCACATTGCGCCCACCGCACGAATTTCGAGCGGTTACTTTCCGTTTCCCTACGCTTTTCTTGGTTACCAGCCGTTCCGCGTAAGTCGTTGATATTACGTTCTGAATCGTTCTCTTAACCGACAGGTTGTAGGTTCGATTCCTACCGCGTCCACCA
>Ga0335078_10009651_pt1 | contig 14288 bp, 12 predicted proteins | sample Lox_Sample_32_FD_206711 | JGI IMG/M metagenome (GOLD analysis project Ga0335078, IMG submission 206711) | Soil microbial communities from Loxahatchee National Wildlife Refuge, Florida, United States - Lox_Sample_3.2 | ecosystem: Environmental > Terrestrial > Soil > Wetlands | place: USA...
GAGTATATGTTGCGCGTCGCCGAGACCCTGGGCAAGAAGCCCGCCTGACTGGCGGCGCGCACATTCCGCCCGCCAAATCCGATAAGCAATAGCAGGAGATTGGATGCCGCCTCAAGACGCTTACCTGGAGAGCCAGGTCCTGACCGCAGACCCGCTGGAACTGGTCCGCATTCTGTATCGTGCCGCGCGGGACGCCACCCGCCGCGCAGCCGAGCACTTGGCCGCCGGGCGCATCGCGGAACGCGCGCGCGAGATCTCCAAAGCCCATGCCATCCTCACGGAGCTGATCCTATCGCTCGACCACGCCCGCGGCGGCTCCTACAGCCGCGGCTTGGCCGAGCTCTACGATTACATGCAGCGCCGGCTCCTGGATGCCAATCAGCGCCAGAAACCCGAGCCGCTGGCCGAAGTGCAAGCTCTGCTGGCCACCCTGTTGTCGGGCTGGGAGCAGATCCGCATGCCGGCTGTCCCCGCCAACACGACCCCCGCGCCGCCGCCCAGTGAAATCGAGCCCCCCGCCGAATACAGCGGCTATGGGGCCGGCCCGGCCTTCCAGCGGGAAGTGCCCGAATACGCCTCCCAAAGCTGGAGTTTCTGACCTACCCGCGCGACCACCAGCCCCTAGCAACCAGCACCCAGCGCCGCAAGGCGCTAGTACGCCCCACGCCGGAAAAGCACTACCCCAACCGTCTTATACAGCACCTTGACGTCCGTCCACAGCGTGCGGCCGCGAATATACGCGCAATCCAGCTGCGTGCGCTGGAGGTAGCTGGTGTCGGTGCGGCCGGAGACTTGCCACAGCCCCGTCAGGCCGGGCGCCACCTGAGCATAGAGATCAAAAGCCTCGCCATATTTCTGGACTTCCGCGTCTACAATGGGGCGCGGCCCCACCAGGCTCATGTCACCCCGGACGACGTTCCAGAGTTGCGGCAACTCGTCGAGGCTGGTCCGCCGCAGCAAGCGCCCCACGCGGGTGATGCGTGGATCTTCCTTCAGCTTGTGGGTGGTCAGCCATTCGTAGCGGTACTGCGGGTTTTCCGCCAGATGCTTGGCGAGCAGTTCATCGGCGCCGGGCACCATCGAGCGGAATTTCCACAGGCGGAAGCGCCGGCGGCCTCTGCCGATCCGCATCTGACTGAAAAATATGGGTCCTGGAGTATCCTGGACAATCGCCAGAGAGATCACCACAGCCGGTACAAGGGCCATCAGCAGAAGAAGCGAGCCAATTACGATGTCGAAAATCCGTTTCGATCTTTGCGCGCGAGAATCGAGCGGACGCGCGTTCCAAACGGATTCACTCATGGTCTTGTCGTATGCGGCAATCACGCGGACACTCCTTCTTCTGCCGATATACTGGCATAGATCATAGCTGTTCTTTCCACCATGGACTCGAGGCGGAACCTGGTTTGGAACGTGGCGCGGGCGGCCGCCCCCATCCGCTCGCGCCGGGAACGATCGGCGATCAGCGCGGCTATCGCTGCGGAGAACGCCGGCCGGTTTCCGGCAGGAACCAGCAACCCATGGACTCCGCTGGTGATGGCTTCACCCACACCGCCAACGTCGGAAGCCACCACGGGTAATCCGGCGCGCATGGCTTCCAGCACGCTGCGCGGAAAGCCTTCCGAGCGCGATGAGAGGGCGAACAACTGCGCGCCCGCCAGCACGCGTTCCGGGTTGGCCTGATAGCCCAGGAAGTGAACGCGCCCTGCAATGCCCAGTTCTTCGGCCAGCCGGCGCGTGTCGGCTTCGAGCGGCCCATCGCCGATCAGATCGAGTTCCCACGGTTCGGAACGCAACTCGGCGAGGGATGCGAGCAGGGTGGCGTGGTCTTTCGGCGCTGCGAAGCGGGCCACCGAGCAGATGCGCACCGGGCTGCGGCCCGGACAAGCCAGCAGCGCGGCGGGAATATCCACCACTCCGTTGTGCACCACGCGCAGTTTTTCCGGGGCGGCCACGCCACGGGCCAACGCCAGGTGTTTCTCGTACTCGCACACGCAAATGATGGCCGCTGCCCAGCGGGCAGCCAGCTTCTCCGCGAACGCAAACAACCGTCCACCGGTGGCCGAAATCCGGCTGCCGATGGTCCATCCGTGCGGGGTATATATCGCGGGTAGGCCGAGGCGCCTGCAGGCAGCGCGTCCGATCCAGCCGGCCTTGGCCGTGTGCGTCGAGACCAGATCCGGCCGCCAATCCCTAAGCACCGCCATGAGTTGGCCGATGGCGCGAAAGTCACGCGCGGGATCGATAGCCCGCTGGAGATACTCCACCGAGCGGAAGGGAAGGGAAGCCCCCGCGAACAGACCGGTCACGGGACCGGACCCACCCACCACCGCCAGGACCTCGTGGCCGCGCTCCAACATGGCCCGTGCAAGGTCGCGAACGTGGATAGTGGCTCCGCCTACGGCATCTGCTCGCGTGATCAGGTAGGCGATTCGCAAGAGTCCCCTTTGTGTGAGACGATCACCAGGAAAGCAAGTTTCCGAAATGTAGTACGAGCCGCGCCCGCCAGCACCGGAAGATCGAGGAGCCGCGCCATAGCGGTGCGCCCGGGGCGGTCGAGCAGGCGATACCGAATGTAGTCGGATTCGCGCAACTCGTTTCGGAAGTGCCGGTTGAAGGCGCGGAAGATCTCCCGGCGGGAGCGGTAGTACGTATAGGTATCGATCCAGCGCAGCTTATCCACGGCCCACTGGCGGCAGGTGGGGGCTTCTTCCTTCCAGTACCCGAGTCCCATGCTGCGCAGTGCCCAGGCGTAAAGGAAGCGCAGTTTCGAGTCCTTCGGGAACCAATGGGAGAAAGGGATACCGATATGCCCTTCCCGGAAAACGTCGCGCGAAGGGAAAATGCTCAACATGGTTCCGCCGGGCGCGAGTACGCGGTCGATCTCATCGAGCGTCGCATCGAGGTCCGCCACGTGCTCCATCACCTGGTTGTTCACCACCAGTTGAAAGGCGCCATCGGGGAACTCAATGCGCCCGCCGCGGATTTCGCGGATGACCGTGCCGAGGAGCGCGGCATCCGGACGGGATCTGGTGCCTTCGTAGAACACGTCCGCGCCCGAGAAATCCAGCCCCGCCTCCAACCCGGCTTGGACCAGCGCGCCCGCGCCGCACCCGAAATCGAGGATCCGGACGCCGGGGTGGGCCCGGGCAAAGCGTGCCGCGAAATCCAGGACAAAACGGTTGGTGACGTCCACGGTTAGCCGCCCGCCTCCGGCAGCGCGGCGCCCAGCAGCTCTTCATACAACTGCCCCCACTGCCGGGCGATCTCGCCCAGTTCGAATCGCGCCAGCACCTGCTCGCGTGCGGCGGCGCCCATCTGCGCCCGTGCGCCGGCAGGCAGATCCGCGAGGCGCTCCATGGCGAGGCCGAATGCCGAAGCATCGGCAGCCGGAACCACGTATCCGGTGCGCCCGTCGAGAACGGCTTCCCGCACGCCTCCCACATCGGTCGCGACGCAAGGCAAACCGCAGGCGGCAGCTTCCAGCAAAACCATGGGCAGCCCTTCCACCGCGGACGAAAGCAGCAGCCCGTCGCAGGCGTTCATCAGTTGGGGGATATCTTCGCGCGGGCCGAGAAAGCGAACGTTTGCGCCAAGCTCGGCGGCCAGTGTGCGCAGCTCGGCGTCTAGCGGGCCGGCGCCCGCGATGAGCAGCACTCCACGCCGCTGGACCGCCATGGAGCGTAACATGGTGGGATAGTCCTTCTTCCAGATCAGGCGCCCAACCGCCAGCCACGCGAAGCCGTCGCCGATCTTAAGCGCCTGGCGCAAGCCTTCGCGGCCTGCAGGGTCGGGACGAAAGCGCGCCGTATCCACTCCATTGGGGATTACCCGGATTCTGCGGCGCGACACAGCCCGCGCGGCGGCATGCCGCTCGGCGACGGCTTGAGAGACGCACACGGTCACGTCGGACAGGCGGCCTGTGATGCGATAAGCCCAGTCGCGGAGCCGCGTTCCGCTGGATTCCCGGCGGCTCTCGGCGATGCTGTGGAGAGTCGATATGACCACCGGCACGGGAGCGATCAGGTGCACCGAGCGCGCCATCAGGTTGGCGTGGAACATGTGGGCGTGCAGCACCTGAGGCCGGAGTTTCACCAGCGCGGCGGCCAGCCGAGCGAAGCCCAGCGGATTGGCGGAGCCGGGCCGCATGCCGAGTGAGAGAACATGCACGCTGGAAGCCGCCAGTTCTTGAGCAAAGGCGGTGGGCCTCAGCAGCGACACCACGCTGACCTCGAACCCGCGCCGCCGGAGCGCCATCGCCAGGTGCGCCACCTGGGTTTCGGCGCCGCCCCGCGCCAGGTTGGTGGTGAGCATCACCACGCGCGGCGTCATGCCGGTTTCTCCACCAAACGCTCGAAAAGACGGGCGTACGATTCGATCATGCGTGCGGCGCTGAAACGTTCGGCCGCCGCGCGCGCGTTCCCGGCGAACGCCCGGCGGCGGTCCGGATCGAGCGCCAGGGCGGCCAGCGCGGTAGCCAGGCGCGGCACATTGCCCGGCGGCACGAGCAGGCCCGTAACGCCGCTCTCGACCAGCTCCCCTACACCGCCAACATCAGTGGCGACGACCGGCAAGCCGGCGGCCAAAGCTTCCATCACCGACATGGGATTCCCTTCCCAATCCGAAGCCAGCACAAAAAGGTCACCAGCCGACAGCAACTCGGGGACATCCTTACGCACGCCCAGGAAATGCACGCGGCCGCCAATCCCCCAACGCTCGGCACAAGCGCGTGCGGCTTCCCGCAGACTGCCGTCGCCGGCCAGCAAGAGCCGCCATTCCGGCCTGCCGCCGAGCGCGCTGGCGAAAGCCTCGATGAGCCCCAAGGGGTTCTTCTGCGGATCGAGGCGCGCCACCGAGACGGCCAGTCCGTCATCCGGTGCGAACCCGTTTTCGCGCCGCCAGGCATCCCGTGCGCCGGGCTGAGAGAACGGCACGATATCAATGCCATTCGGAATGGTGGCGGCCGGGTCGAATCCATAGACCTGCCGGAATGAGCGCGCCACTTCGTCGGCGATGGCCACCGCCGACACGCCGCGGCGAAACGCGAAGGCGTGAATCCGCCGGCCCACGGCATCCACCTCGTGCTCGGCAAGATTGTGGACCGTGTGGACCATGCGCGTCGAGCGCGGCAGAGCGGCAAGGCAGGCCGGGTATGTGTATCGAAGCACGTAAGAGTGGGTATGCACGATCTGCGGCCGGAACCGCCGAAACACCCGCATCAAACGAGGATACATGCGAGGGTCGAACCCGCGCCTCTTGCCGAGGTGAAAAACGGGAATCGCACGCCGCTCGAGATCCGCCTCGAAGCCTTCCGCAGCGGCATCGTAAAGCGAAACCACGGCGGTCTCAAAGCGCGCGGCGTCGAGGCCGCTCACCAGTGACACCACCATGCGCTCCGCTCCGGCGCGCTCGAGCGAGGCCAGCACCTCCAGCACACGAATGCTCACGCGTTTCGGCTGGCGGGCCAATACGACCAGGCCCACTCGGTGGCGATCAATGCCATGATCAGCCACGTCGGCTTATAGTGCTCCCACGTCAGGGTGGACACCCCCACGGCCCAGGTGGCCAGCATGACCGCCCAGAGCGCCCGCTCCACTGGCCGCATATTCCAAACGTACAGAGCCAGCAAAGCGAGCAGGAGACCATATATGAGGAAGCCGGCGACGCCGCACTCCACCAGCACCGACAGGAAAGTATTGTGCGCCACGTTGCGGATACCCGGCACGCCGGGCACGCCCAAAGCCGGCCGCACGGCTTCCGGATAGGCCCCCGAGCCGGCGCCCAGCACCGGGTGGTCGAGGAAGAAGAACAGACCGGCTTTCCATATCCTCGTGCGCCCGTGAAAGGTGCCGCCCGCCAACTCCTGCGGTAGCGTATCCAGGCGCTCGCGCGAAGCCGCCGGCGCCAACTCGAAAACGCCCAGCGCCAGCAGGACCATCAGAACCACGGCGGCGATTCTCTGGGAAACGTCCGCCCGCCGCCAGGTCCAGAAGCCGAAGGTGAAAGCCACGAACGTGGCGATAAGCGCGGTGCGGGAGGCGGTTAGCAGAATCGCCGCAAGCATCACCAGGACCGCTGCGCTGTAACACCATCTCTTCCATCCGGTCGAGCGGAGCGCAAGATAGAGCGCTATGGGAGCCGCAAGCGCCAGGATGAGGCCGAAGTCATTCGGATCGAAACCGGCGGCGGCGTAACGGCGCCAGTAGGTCTGCTCGTGATGCAGATAGCGGATGAAGGCCCAGCCGGAAGCCGCCACCGCGCCCCAGACGTAGGCTTCGAGGAGCTGATCCTGCCGCCGGGGCTCGCGGCACAGACTCCAGATCAGCCACCACATGGCCCACAACTCCGCCAGCCTGAAGGCCTGCAAGACGGTCGCCGGCGGATCCACGCTCCAGAAAAACGTGAGCGCGCTCCACAGCACGAACCCGGCGGCCACCACCATGGCAGCGTTCAGCGGACGAAAAGATCTGCTGCTCGCGACGGCCAGAAAGCCGGCGGCGAAGGCGCAGATGCCGATGACGTGCGTCAGCGTTCCGATCCCCGGCACCCAAACGCTTTTCTCCCACGGGATGGAAAAAACCAGCACCCACAACAGGACCCACGCCGCCCGGTCGAGCACTCCGCTCGCTCCCTTAGCCGTCATGCCGCCGGCCCTCCGCTGCGCACGGCGCGCACCAGGATGAAGGCCTCCCCCCCCAGCTGCAGCACCGCCGCCGCCGACAGGCCAAAAATGGCGCCATACAATCCAAAGCCCGGGACCAACAGCCAGCTCACGATCCCGGAGGCCGCCGCCACCGCGCAGAACAGCGGCACCTGCACGCGGAATTCGCGCGCGCTGGTGACGGCATAGCCGAACGTGCCGCTGAGATAAACCAGCATCGCCGCCGCCATGGCGGCCACCAGCAGGCCGCGGTACGCCACAAACTCCGGACGGTAGACCACGCGCAGCACGATCTTTCCAAGAACGGCCGCGGCCAGCACGCCGGCGATGCCCAAAGCCAGCATCAGGCCCGCCAGCCGCGCGACGAGCTGGCGGAAGCGCGGTATGTCGCGCTGGCTGAAGTAGCGCGCCAGGCGCGGCGTGGCGGTCTGCCCAAGGGCATTCACCACCGTGCTGCCCACCGTGATAAAGGATGCCACGGCGGCGAACGCGCCCAGTTCCCGCGTGCCCAGATAGCGCTCGATGGCGTAGCGCGGCAGGTTGGTGTTGAGGGACCCGAGCATCAGCACGATGCCCAGCGGCAAGGCGGTGCGCACGACCGTCCACTGCGCGCGCCAACCCGAACGCGACAGGTTCTCGCCGGCGGAGCCTCGCGGCCGGTCGTACGCCAGCAAGACCGCGATTCGGCTCAGCGCCAGGGCAACCAGTGCCCACACCAGGTCGCGCGTCATCCACAAGACGGCGCCGAACGCCGCCAGCGATCCCACGCCGCGCGTCATGAGCGAACGGCCGATCTGCGGCATCTGCTCGCGCCGTTGCAGAGCGCCATAATATATGTCGCTGATGTTTTCGGCGCTTTGGCCCGCACCCACCAGCAGGATCACCCCCGCGAACGCCCAGGTCCGGCCAAACACGGCCGCCAGTATGCCAATGGCCAGCAGCGCGGCCGCGGTAACGCTCAGCCGCACCGCAAGATAGTCGCCGAAGGTGTGGCGCTGCTGCATGTCGGTCGCGAGCACCGCCCTGAGGTTCAAGTGAGAGAGCAGCATCACCGGGGTCACGATGGCGATAGCCAGGGCGTATTGGCCGAGCATCTCCGTGCCGCCGACCTTGGCCAGCAGACTGAGAACGGCCCACTGGCCGGCCGCGTAAACAGCATTGCCGGCGAAGGTCCAAACGAAGTTCGACCGCAGGGAGACACCGGGCACCGCGGGAACGGGCGCACTGTACGGGGCTGCCGGCACTACTTCATTCTAATTGGGGTGGACGCGCTCTAAGCCACTCGGCGGGCCGGTTGCTTGATCCTTACCGCCACATCCATGCCGGCGTCTCCGGCCATGTTAACCAGGGTATCCAGCGAGAACCGGCTGATCTTGCCGCGCGTTAGGTCCGAGATGCGCGACCCGGGTAAACTCCCGCGATTTCACTTTCTCGCTGTCTCCGAGCCAAATGATCGGCTTCATGCCCGGAACATCCCAATTATATACAATTGGATATATTCAATCCGCACCACGACGAGTCGGGGACCGCGGATCACTCCTGCCGCAACGCGCTCGCCGAATCAATGCGGAGCGCGCGGCGTGCGGGTCCCAGCGACGCGCCCAACCCCGCGGCTGCCAGCGTCAACGCTGCGGCCACCAGGATCAACGGATCGTGCGAGGAAGCCTGGTAAACAATATGCGCCAGAACGCGGCTGGCCAGCCAGGCCACCGCCAGCCCGGCGCAGGAGCCTGCGACTACCAGCCATGCCAGGCGGCGCAGCACGCATGCCAGCACCTGCCGCGGCAGGGCGCCCAATGCCACCCGGATGCCGATCTCCCGCACACGCCGGCTGACTGAATACGCCGACAGCCCGTAGATTCCGGTGACAGCCAGCGTGAGGGCCAGCATGCCGAATGCGCCCAGCGCGATCACAGCCGCGCGGGAGGGCACCCACGCCAGCCGTTGCATTTCCCTCAGGCTCCCCACGCGATAGAGCGGCAGGTGCGGATCGAGCGCCGCCACCGCCTGGCTCATCTCACTCGCCAGCACCGGCTCGGGAAGAGACGAGCGCCCCACCAGGACCGTCGTGCCGTTATAAGTTTCGAGGCCCGGACGGAAGAGCGCGGCCGTAGGGCCTTCCGTGAGGCTGGCATACTTTCCGTCTTCGGCCACGCCCACGATCTCAGCTTCGCCGCCGCCATCATACCGGAAGCGCGCGCCCACGGCATTCTCCGATCCCGTCAACAGGCGGGCCAACCGCCGGTTCACGATGGCGACCTGCGGCGCTCCAGCGTCGTCGTGCCAGGTAAAATCGCGGCCCGCCATCAGGCGCGTACCGGCGGCGCCAAAATATCCGGGCGACACGTCATACACCGTAACCGCGATGCTGTTGCGCGGCCGGAAATCAGTGGTTCCTGCGCGGAAGACCGTAATGCCGGAATCGTCCCCATCCAGAGGCACGGCGTCGGCATACGCGGCGGCCTTGACGCCCGGGATCTGCGAGACCGCCGCCAGCGCCTGCCGCTGGAATTCCCGGCCCCGGTCGCCCGTGTAGCCCGCCATGTCCAGATCGAAACTCACGGCCGCCGCACCCCGAGGCTGTAAGCCAAGCGAAGTGGATATCGCCCGCGAAAGCCCGCGTACCGAGACGAAGCAGCATGCCACCAGCGCGGCACAGATCGCTACTTGAACGCCGACCAGCAGATCGCGCAGGGGCAGCGCATGCGGACCGCGCCGCGCAGTCCCGCCGCCTTTCAGGGCCTGGTTCGGGTCCGACTTCCACGCTTGCCGTGCCGGCCCCAGGCCCGCCAGTATCCCGGCCGCCAGTGAGGCCGCTACGGAAAACAGGAAGACGCGCCAGTCCACCGGGATCTCAAACCCGCCGGGAAAGTCAGGTGTCGGCCGCCAGCGGCTCAGCAGGTCAGCCAGCAGACACGCCAAGGCGCATCCGGCCGCTCCGCCCAGGACTCCCAGCACGACCGATTCGGTCAGCAGTTGCCGCAGGATGCGCCCGCGGCCCGCGCCGATCGAAAGGCGAATCGCGAATTCCCGTGAACGATCCGCGGCCCGCGCCGCCAGCAAACTGGCGAGATTCGCGCAGACTGCCAAAAGCACCAGCCATGCCAGCACCATCACGCCGCCGGCAAAAGCGTCCACCGGCCCCCGCACCGCATTGCCCACCAGTCCAGGCCGCGCCAAAGCGATCTTCTGCGGTTCATCCTCTTTCGGATATTCCCGCGCCAGTTCCATCGAAATGGCGGAAAGATCGGCCGCCGCTTGTTGCCGGGTGGCGCCCGGTTTCAGCCGGCCGATAACCCAGGCAATATGGGAGTCCCGCGCGTCCAGCAAATCATGCGCGTCGATGCGCGGCTCCATCGTCAGCGGAACCCAGATGTCCGGCCAATAGAACAGCTCGGTACCGTGAAAGGCGCGCGGCGCGACGCCCACGACGGTGTAAGGAAAGCCGTCGATGTGCACGGTCTTGCCTACCGCTTGCGGATCGCCGCCGAAGCGCCCGCGCCAGCAGTTGTAGCTCAGGACGGCGTATGGGTTGGCGCCGCGGCCGCGGTCGTCGGCCGCACGAAAGAAACGGCCCAACGCCGGATGAATGCCCAGCAGGTCGAAGTAATTGCTGCTGGCCAGGTATCCCCAGACACGCTCCGCACCGGCGCCGCGCTCGAGCGACATCACCCGGATCGCGTACGCCGCCATTCCGGCCAGCGTACGATTGCGGTCGCGGAGATCGCGGTAGTCGGGGATCGAGTGGTTGGTGCGGATCTGCGGCTCGACGAAATATAGGTTGTCCGGCCTCTCCACCGCGAGCGGCCGCAGCACCAGCGCGTTCACTACGCTGAACACCGTGGAATTGGCGCCTATCCCGAGGGCCAGGGAGATCACCGCCGCGGCCGTGAAGCCGGGGCTGCGGCGCAGCGTGCGGCTGACGTAACGAAGATCCTGCCGCAATTCCTCCAGCCAGCGGAGCCCGTGGGCCTGGCGGCATTGCTCGCCGTACGAGACCGCGGCGCCGAATTCCAGGCGCGCCTGGCGCAGCGCCTCCGCGCGTGGCATGCCCTGGCGGACCAGGTCGTCCACCCGGCATTCCAAGTGAAAACGCAATTCGTCCGCCAGGTCGCGCTCCCATCGATTGCGATGGACCAGCGCTTTCCAGAGCGTGCGCAGCGTGGCGAGCATGCTAGGCCTCCCCCGGCCTTGCCGCCAGCGCGGCGGCCATGGCGGCGGTCAGCCGCTGCCATCCGTCCGTTTCGCTGCGCAGGCGCTTGCGCCCGGCCGCCGTCAGCCGGTAGTACTTGGCGCGCCGGTTGTTTTCCGAAACGCCCCATGCGGTGCCCAGCAGTCCCTGCCGCTCCAGCCGGTAAAGCGCCGGGTAGAGCGCCCCCTGGTCGATCCGAAACCCGCCCCCGGAGATCTGTCCGATGCGCAACAGCACGCCATAGCCGTGCTGCGCCCCCAAAGACACGGCTTTCAGAATCAACAGGTCCAGGGTGCCCGGCAGCAGCTCGGCAGTGGGTTCCATCGCTCTCCTTATCTCGCTAGGTGAAGTATACAGCTACTTCTCCTAAGTTGTCAAAGAGAACCGGCCCGCTCGTGGTTGGTCACCCCATCCAGCCGCGCGATGTCCGCATGAATCCGGGGCGCGTCCTGCCCGGCCGATTGGATCAGCTTCTCCAAGGTGGCGATGAGCGTGTCAAGGCGTCCGGCCGCGTCCGCTTCCAGCTTGGCAAGCATGGCGCCGGTGATTTCCTCCCACTGAGAAGCCAGGCGCGAGAGATTCATGAACACCACGTCAGCCAGCTTGCGCCGAAAGTGCCGCTTCACGGCGCCGCGCAGCAATGGCATGGGCGCCACAAACGAGAGCAGCTCCCAGTTGTGATCGAAAATCCGCCCCACCCGGATATCCGGCGCGCGCGGCCGCGGCGCGGAAAGATCCACCTGGGTCGTGCGCAAAGCCACACCGAAAGCCGTGAGCGTCTGCTCCGCGAGGCGGTTGCGGAAGTCCTGCAGCGACTGCGAAAGCTGCCGGCCGGCGCGCCGGGCGGGCTCCGCGAACTCGCCCGAGTGGCGCTCGGAGAGCACCGCCATCTCGCGCGCCATGGAGTCTTCGAGCCACTGCCCGAACGCATCGATCGCCGCGGCCAGGCTCTGCGTCCACGCCGGAAACTCCACCTCAAAAGCGGCCAGCAGCCGCTGGCGCAGCGGTTCTTCATCCTCGCGCAGAAGATCTTCGAACGCCGTGCGCAGGCCGGCTGCCGCATGCCGCGTGATGAGCCGCAAGGTCAGGCGTGCGTCATCCACGGCTTGCTCGCGCCCCAGAATCATCTGGCGCAACTGCTCCCGGCCGGAATCCGCGGACTCGGCCGCCTTCAGCGCCACCGCCAGATAACCGCGGCACTCCGCCAGCAGCGACCCTGCCTTATGGGCCAGGATCGCCGCCCTCTGGTCCTGCGCGCGCCCGCGGGCCGGCAAGAGCAGCGCGCGGTCGAGCTGCTCGCGCAGACACTCGAAGCCCGGCCGGATGGAATACGGAAACACCGCGATGCCGTCGTCCGCATAGCGCGCCAGTTGTTGGTGGACGAAGCTTTCCACCTCGGCGCGTTCGCCGGCGGCCAGGGTATCCACCTTGGTGAGCAGCACCGAGATGTGCGGTGTAAAGCGCCGCAAGTCGCGGATGAGATCCAAATCCTGCTGGGTCAGGGGGGGGTCCACGCCGACCGCGACCAGCGCCAGCCCGGTGTTGGGCAGCCAATCCGTGGCCGCCCCGGTGTTGTGTTCGAATACGCTGTGCAGGCCGGGTGTGTCGACGAAACGGATGCCGCGGTAGCGCGCCATCGAGGGCGCTTCCACCAGAACCGAAGCCACCCGCCGCTGGTTTCCGGGATTCGAAGTTTCCGAGACGAAGTCCGCAATCTGGCCGGGCGCGGCCGGTTCGCTCCGCCCATCCAGGTACCGGACCGCGGCCGTCTCGCGCGGCCCGAACTCGATCTCGGTGATCACCGAGGTCACCGGAATCACTCCCACCGGCAACAGCGCCTGCCCCAGCAGATGGTTGAGGAAGCTGCTCTTGCCGGCTTTGAAGCGCCCGAACACGGCCACGTTCAAAGTATCGGCGCGGGCAAAGGCGCGGCAGCTTTCGAGGAAGTATTCGAGATCCGCGATACGGTACCGCGCGCAGATCTCGGCCGCCAGGTCGAGGAGCGCGTCCGGCGAGTCACTCATCCTGCAAGCGCCCCTAGCCCGCAACGGCGCGTGAGCGCCTCAAATCCTCGAAATACTGCCCACGCGCCGTTTTGCGGGCCTTTAATCAAAGGCGGCGCGCAGCCAGCAGCGCGCCCAGCCACACGCCGAGATAGCCGATCGCGACGCTCCCGACGAGGTAGAGCAGGCCCAACCAGCGCTCCCCGTCGCGCACCGCCTGGAACGCTTCGTATTCGAGGCTCGAGAAGGTGGTGTATCCTCCAAGCACTCCCACCACCAAAAACAGGCGCCAGTGCGGATGCGGCTGCAGCCGCTCGGTGAATAGCGTCATCAGGACGCCGATCAGAAACGCGCCGGTGACGTTGACCGTGAAGGTGCCGAGCGGAAAGCGGCCAACGTGTTTCGACATGACCCAGGTTCCGGCTACGTAGCGGGCCAGGCCCCCCAGACCGGCGCCGGCGAGAACCACCAGGTATCTGTCCAACCGTACGAGTCTCCTTGTAGAAATTACCGGAGTGGTCTGCCAGGGAGGGTTTCGGCGGGGACTCCCACAGCTTCACTCGTGCAGGAGTCATTGGCCGCGGAAACGGCGTTAAGCGAACTCCACCGCTCTCAAAATAAAAGCCTACATCGAAGCAGGCAGTAAAATCAAGGCGGTGTTTTTGGTACTGCCTCATGTCTCAGGCAGTTGCGGTCCCACAGCGCCCGAAAACGCAAGGTGCGCATCCGCTTCATTAGCCCACCAGACCCTTGAAATCGACGATGAGTACACTGTTGGCATTCCGGCGCATCGCATCAAATGTGTTCGAACACCTTTCATGCGGAAAAACCGGGCGCCGTAATCCATATCCTGGGAACGGATCTGCAAGGCTCCACACGAGTGTCGTTCAATGGCGGCACCGCGGAATTCACGATCATTTCACCCAGTTGGATTCAGGCGGTCGTGCCTGCCGGTGCCGCCAGCGGCTGGCTGGAAGTTACCATGCCCTCCGGTCCTTGTTCAGCAACGGTCCCTTCCTGGTCCGCTGAGACGGCCCCCGCGATCTGCGCCAGCCGATACTGGAGAGAGTCCTCGCGCGACCCGCGAGCACCCTGGGGTGACGAACTTCATTTGCCCAACCGGCAATGATCGCCACCGGCGTTGGGTGCCTGGACCACCCGGCCGGGCGTCCCCTGTTGAGTTGCTCCATGAGGCCGCCCGCTATCACCTCGGTCGCGCCGAACCGGGCATGTCCCAGCAACCAGGCTCTGCCTTGCGGACTTCCCGGATGTCATTGGATGTCGCGCGGAAATACCTCCGCCGCGCCCCCGGTCACCACCCATCCCCAAAAATCCGTCCCCCGCATCCCCCTCCAAACTGTCAGCGCCGGTGCAATAATCCCCAAAGTGCCGGTTGAAAATTCCCCAACTCCCCGGACGGGTGGTGTTAACC
>Ga0335078_10009652_pt1 | contig 14288 bp, 15 predicted proteins | sample Lox_Sample_32_FD_206711 | JGI IMG/M metagenome (GOLD analysis project Ga0335078, IMG submission 206711) | Soil microbial communities from Loxahatchee National Wildlife Refuge, Florida, United States - Lox_Sample_3.2 | ecosystem: Environmental > Terrestrial > Soil > Wetlands | place: USA...
GCGAACTGGTCGAGCCGGCAAGCGTGTTGCTCGACACGTCCATTTGCTTGGTGAAGTGAATGTCGCTAATACTGGCCTTGTCGAGAGGCCGCGTTGCCTCAATCTTCTTGCCCTTGTTTAGCTTCGGCGCCTTCTGACTCTTCTTCGTGCCTCGTGCCATGATCGAGCTCCTCTCGTCGAGTTCTGGGAGCGCGGGCTGGTCTGCGCCCCCATTCGACTGACTGCTTCTAGGGAAAAATCGTGCTACGAAACCGCGCCAATCAGCGCCGGCGCCTTATCTCTCCCTCGATCCATCATTCATTGACCGCGTTGATGGGATCCTTTGCGCGCCCCGGTTTAACACTTGGGGGAGTGGAGGACCGGGGCGCGCCGAGGAGTGGGCTAAAACATCGCCATTAATTCGGGTGCAAGCGCGGCGGCAGCGGCTGCGGATTCAGCAACGGCCGCACTTTCCGGAGGGTCTTTGCAGAGCTGAGTTTTTTTCCACGGCTGAGCGTCTTCTTGTTCTTTTTGGTCGGCATTTTGGTACTCCTCTCGCAAGCCTATGGTGCAAGAGGGGTGCCAATCGTTTCAGCGTCTGCCCACGTCTCCCAAATGCCAGAATCTGCAGTCTATCGCCTGCCAACGAGCCCGCTAATTACCCCTAAGCAGCCACCTTTTCATGCCTTATTTTTCAACGTTCGTTGACTTTTTCACCGCGGATCCATATCGAACCGTATCGCGATTCGCCCAGAATTTTCAGAGGCAGGTCAATGGCGAGGCATTTTCAGTCCGACCTTTGGGCACGACGAGCACCGGCGACACACTCTCCGGCACGCTCCTGATCGATGTCACCACCGGCGAGCTGGAAAACAATGCCATGACGCTCACCGGTCCGTTGTACGCCACCTTCCCCACCCTCGAAAGCGGTCAAGGGGCAATTCCCGCTGGTTATTACCAGGGAATTTTTAACAACTCAGCGGCTACCGTCTACTTGATCCTGGACTTTCCGACCGCGAGCTTGGTCGGCTACACTGGCGGTGAGCTGTGCGATTCGAGCGATAACTGCCCACTCGCTGACAGTTTTTTGGAATCGACCGTCGAGACCAGTGTGACCGATATCATTACGCTCGAGACCACAACGACAATCGTGCCCTTTGATACTCTCAGCCTATCAACCCAACCACCGACGACGCCAGCCCCGGAACCATCGTCAATCGCGTTGCTCGGAGTCGGTTTGACAGGCCTAGTGGGAATAGGCTGGCGGCGCAACCGTTTCGCATAAACCTGACCGCCACCAGCTTTCGTGCATCTGAGGGGCGCCAGTCTAACGTGAGCCGCCACAACTGCGGCGGCCTTGCAATTGGTACCTACCTGTGGTATCAATGTGTTGCGTTTGTTGCTCTTATGTCCATTGCCGACACGGAATTTAGGCTGGCGGGTAACACCCGGCGGCCTTTTTTATTGTTAGGGCAGGGGATTCGAGCAAGAAATAGCTTTCAAGACGCCTAACCGGCGTCTTATGAATAAATTAGGAGTAAGTGAATTGGCTACAGAACAAGGTACAGTGAAGTGGTTCAACGCGGCAAAAGGCTATGGTTTCATCCAGCGCCAGTCCGGCGAAGACGTCTTCGTGCATTTCTCGGCGATCCAGTCCGAGGGGTACAAGTCGCTCAACGAAGGGCAGGCCGTGGAGTTCGAGGTCAAGCAGGGCCCCAAGGGACTGCAGGCCGAACGCGTAGTGGCTCTCTAACCCCGCCCACGCAAGATTTTCGGTTTCCATCTGGAGGAGGCGTCATGCAGGTTCTGTCCGAGGGGCAGACTGTCCGCCACCAGCAGTATGGCCTTGGCACGGTCACGGAGTCGAATGGAGAGCGCACGACGATCGACTTCGATAATCACGGCGTGAAGAAATTCGTCACGTCGATTTGGTCCGCAGAGCTTGTCGGTGAACCGCCCGAAGGGCGTCCGACGAAGCGTCGCGGCCGCAAGAAACCCGCCAAGAAGGCGTAACCGACAGTCGAAGAAGCACATCCCCGGCGGACGATTCGATCGTCCGCTGTGGGATCACCCGATCGCGCTTTTCGCCGATCGGGTTTTTTTATGCTTGGGCACATCGCCTAGCACACCAATCGTTGTCATCGCAAGCGGCGTCCGGCGCCGTATTGCCTTTCGCGCGGTGACCGCGCAGCACCGGATTCCGCCTCAGGATGACGAGATTAAACGCGACGTCGGCCTAGGGTCTTCCACCGGCTTTTTCGGCGTCCTCGATGGCTTTCTGCATGTCGGGATTTTCCGAGATGACGTCGACCATGCACTGGCGCCCGGTTTCCTGCGCCCACTTTTCGCTGACCGCGCGCAAATCGAGCGCGATCGACGGCGTCACTTGCGCGAGTTTTTGTCCCGCGGGCGTTTGATAGAACTGGATCAGCGCTTTCACGTCGTCATCCGAGAGATACTTGTCGTAGATCGGCACTTCGAGTTCGAGAAGCTTCTGCGCGCCGTTTTGCGCCTGGAATTTCGCGAAAAACATGTCGGCGAATTTCTCGCGATATTCTCCAGGTGGCAGCGTCGACATAACGTAGGGGCGGATGCTTTCGATCATGTCCTTCATGATTTGATCGACCGCGGCCTTATCGCCGCGAACTTCCTGCAGCGTCCGGATGTCGGCTTCTTTCGCGGGATCGATCTTCGGCCGATCAGCCGGAGATTGTGCGGCCGGCGCTTGTTGGGCGCCCGCTCGTTGTGGCGCAGCGAACGCAACCAACCCGCACGCCAACAGAATTGCCATTGCGATCCACGTCCTCGTTGGGCTCATCGGGGCCTCCAAAATTGCCGACGCATGATACCCCGATTCGGAATGTTCGAGAATGCGGGGGATTCGGGCGCGCCGCGTGCACTCGCGGTGATCTGTGGACGCGTGGGCCTTCAAAGCCCCGGGCTTCCCCCCGAGACGATGGCTTACAAATCGACGAGTTTATTGCGCACGGCGAATTTGATGAGGTCGCTAAGGCTGGCGAACTTCATCTTGTGCATAATCTGGTGGCGATGGTTTTCGAAGGTACGCGATGGAAACCTTCACCTCCGCAGCGACTTCCTTCTCGCTTCGGCCTGCGCCGAGAAGCGTGATCACCTGAACTTCCCGCGGCGTGAGTTTCGAATCCGCTTGCTCCCTCTGCTGTTCGCAGTGGCGACGAAATTACTCGCCATCGATGCCGGTCGAAGGATCCCTCTTAGGGTGTCCTGATGCGTCGCAGATAAATCGAAGGGAGATCCATCGGATATGCGGCGCCGCACAAACACCGTGCGAGACGCAAAATCGGCGCCGGACTCCGCTCGAGATGACAATGTGGCGGCGAATGGAGCGGCAAACGCCAAGGTCGATTGCCGGGCACAGCATGCTCTGCCTCTAAGGGACGACGTGGCGTGAATTACGGGGCGAGCAAGTGCGTGGCGCGGCGGGAAACCCACCACCACAGAGCGAGACCTGCGACAACCGACCCGATGCTCGCGGTCTGCGCATTCGTCATGCCGAAGAACGAGCGCGGATTGATGCGGATGAATTCGATCAGGAATCGCGCGAGGCCCGTCAGCACGAGATACGCCGCGAAGACGCTCCCGGGCTGCAGCCAGTCCGGCAACGATTCCCGCGTGGCGTTCGCTGCTGGTGTTTGTGGCGCCGGCCGCTCGGCGGTGTGTTTGATTTGCGCGGCGCGCGAATTCGGGGGCGAGGACGCCCGCGCTAGAAGAGCCGCTCGCGATCGCAGCGGTGCGATTTGTTTCGCGCCGAGCTTCCACAAAATCCAGGCGATCAGGCACGCGATGATCAATTCGTAGATCGGCGTGGGATGAACGCGGCACGTCGCCGGCCAGCCGAGCTGCACGCACGTGTCGGTGGTGGGGACAAGGCCGTTCGGAAAGCTCATGCCCCAGGGGAGGGAAGTCGGCACGCCGTAATCGCCGTCGCCTGAGAGCAGGCAGCCGATGCGCCCGACGCCATAGCCGAGCGTGGCGGCCACCGAGCCTGCGTCGAACGACGTCAGCAGCGGAATGTTCTTGCGCCGCGAGAGCCACACCCACGCGGCGAAGCCTCCGATCAATCCGCCGAACCACGCGAGACCGTAGCGGCTGAGCAGTTCTTCGCGCGGGTGAGCGAAAAGCACCTGCGGAGTCTCGAGGACGTGATACAGCTTCGCGCCCGCGATGCCGACGAGCGACGGAATCACAATGAACATTTCCGCCGTCGAGGAATTTTTCTCGGCGATCCCGCGCCGCGCGAGATCTGCGCGCAGAACGACATAGGCGACGATCATGGCCACGGCGACCATCAGCCCAAACGTCGGAATCTCGATCGGCCCGATATGCAGGAACGGAATCACGGCGCGCCAGTATAGCCGATTCGCCGGGCAAGATTTTCCCGCGGACTGTGTTCTGTTGTACTTCGGCTTGCCCGCAACGGTTTTTTCAGTTCTGGTCGCAGTTCTGGTCGGCGCCGCCGCGTGGCTAGCGGGCCGATGAGTAAGCATTCCGCGCAGGCTGCTCGTGGAGTCGTCCGGTCTTGCGACGCTACATTTTGCGGAGGTGCTTGGGCCACACGCCGCTTTTGCCGGGAGAGAGGATGCCGTTGGGGTCGATCGCGTCCTTGATCGTTTCGTGGAAGCGGCGAAGCGCGTGGTTATTGTAGGAGTAGAAGCTCGCGACTTTGTCCATAAAAGCGACGTGCGTGCGGTATTCGCCCCAGCCGTGCTCGGCGGAAACTTCAACGAGGCGCTCGAACACTTTGCGCCATTGGCGATTCTTCTCCATGTCGTGCGAGATCGGCAGACCAGCGAGCAAGACGAATGCGTGCGCGAAGAATGTCCAGGGCATGGAGAAAACTTGATCCTTCGGCGGAACTCCGAGATCGGTGTAGGCCTGGCCGAAAACCCTCAGCGCCTCGAAGACAGCCTCGCCCGTCATCGGAATAATCGGAGAAAAACCCATATGGCTTTGACTGGATAGCGAGGCGAACACGGAAAGACTCGGGACGCCGAGATAATAGCTCTGAACGTTGTCCGCTTCCTTCGGGTCGGCGGGAAGTCGAAAGGCGTGATTGTCTTGGAAGGATGCGCCCGGGATGGCCGAGAATTTTTCCTTCGTATATTCCCACTGCGCGTCGATGACGTTCTGCGCGCCCCAAAAACGCGCGACGACGCGCCAATAGGGAAGATTTTTCTCCGCGCCGATTTTTTCCATATCGGCGATCGAAGGGCCTCCGGGCACGTCCAGCACGGTGCCTCCCTGCGATGCGCGGTAATTCAGGACGGGGCTTTCGAGCAGCATTGTTCCGCGCAGAACATCTGAGTCGCGCAGGTAGGAAAGCGTCTCGACGAACGGGATCAGATCGTCATGCTTCGGCACGCTGACCATGCCTTCGCGATATGCTTCGGGCTCCGGCATCAGCCACACGCCCATCTTCGTTACAACGCCGAAATTCGCTTGCGAAAAAATGCCGTCGATGTAGGGGCCAAAGCCGTATTTATATTGCTGCCACGTTTTCGCCGCGGGCAGCGCACCCATGCCCGTGCGCAGTAGATCGCCATTGGCCAGCACCACTTCCAGGCCGCACACCGCGGCGAAATGATCGTTCATCGGCGTGCTGCCGCCGCCGCGGTCGAGCGAGTTTCCGACCGGGCTGCCCCAGCCGGGGCCCGCGGGATCGATCCAAACTTTGAGATTGTGATCCTGGATGTAGCGGTAGAGATCGAAATAGCTGACGCCGGGTTCGACAAGCGCGTAGTGATTCTTCTCGTTGACTTCGGGAATGCGGTTCATTCGTTTCAGGTCGAGCACAACGCTGCCTGAAAGTGCCGGCGCGGCGCCTCCGTACGCCAAATTCTTGCCGGTCGAAACTGTCCAGATCGGAATTTTGAAATGATTCGCGATGCGAACGGCGGCTTGGACCTGTTCGACGCTATCGGGCGCGATCGCCGCCGAAGGAATGCGGTCGGCGTCTTCGTGCCAGAAAGGCGAATAGGGATCGCGGTACATCTCCATGTCCGCGTCGGACAAAAAGACCCAGTCCTTGCCGAGAGCATTCTCGAGTCGGGAGAGGGCGGCCGAAAAATCAGCGGGACTTACGCCCGGCGGGGCGCGCATAAAGGGTCACCAGATTTGAGCTGGATTTTACAGCGGGATTGTAGTCATTTCGTTGGCAAAGTCAAAACGAAGAGAGATCCCTCGGCCGCGTCCGGCGCCGCACCAACACGGTGCGAAATGCAAATGCAGCGCCGGACTCCGCTTGATGACAATGTCGTGCAAGGTGGGGCGAAAGTGCGCCTGTGGTGTGCGTGATAGCACGACCAGCGACGAGCGCCCTGCCACGGCGGGTTCGTCGTGGCTACCAATGCGAACACAAGCTCGCCGCTAGCAGGATTCGGGTGGGGAAGTGCCACTCAGGCGCTTGGCGCGCGCGGCGAGAATGTCATTTATCTCGCGCACGATCTGCAGTAATTTGTCCGGATCTTGTTCATTCGCGCCCTGCTGACACAATTCGAGTAGACGTTCCTTACTGATATCGGTCATGTTTGCCTGGTTTGCCCCCCCGCACTGCTACGAGATGCGGACCTTCTAGCAAATGCGAAAAGGCATGTCTGTCGGCTTACCGACACAAGCAAAGATTTTGCGAAGAAATAGTCACGGCGCGGGCAGGGGACTAGAACCGCGTTAGCTCATTCGTACCAGCAAAATGAAACTCGCGGAACTGCAACCGCGGCGTACGCCAGACCGTCTTATGGTGTAGAATCGCTCACGTCCCTCGATTCGCGGCGTTGCAGAGGGTGCGAACATGAACTTCCCGAGATTGCACCTGCCTTTGCGTTTTATCGGATTTGCAATCATTATCGGCGCGCTCAGCCTTGCGCCGCAGTCCGCTCTCGCGCAGCGCGGCGGAGGTGGTGGTGGCCACGCGGGTGGCGGCGGGGGGCATTTTGGAGGCGGAAGCAGCCACTTCGGCGGCGGCAGCTCACACTCGAGCGCGTCATCGAATTCTTCCGCGCACACAAATACGCACGCCAGCAATCCGCCGGCGGCTGGCCCTGGCACCAATTCGCGTAACGCCGCAGGGAGCGCTGCGGCCTCGGGCAGGGCAGGAGTCGGAACCTCCGGTGCGTCGAATTCTTCGACCGCGACGAGCGAGGCAGTGGTTGGAAACGGCGTGGCGTCGAGTCGCGCGAATACGCTCTTCAGTGCGCCGCAACATACCGAAATCGGCTTCGCGCCGAGCAACGCGATCACGTTTTCGCGAACGTCGCCAAACGAGCCGCTGAGCTTCACGGGCGAAGGCCATCAGATCTGGCAGACCGGCACGCGATCCTCGGACGCAACCACGTTTTCCGCCCATCCTCAGTTGAATGGCACTTCGCGTCCCGCCGACGGGATGGTCCGACCGCAGCCGCCGCACATCGTTCACCCGCCGCTCGGTTTCAATCCTTATTTGTATCCCGGATACGGATTTTACGGATTCAACCCGTATTATGGACTTGGATACGGATTCGGCTGCGATCCCTTCTGGGGATTTGGCTGCGGCGGGTTCGGTTACGGTTGGGGTCCGAGCTACGGATTTGGTTACGGGTCGGGCTACGGCTACTACGGGCCGGGCTGGGACACAGGCTCGAATGCTCCGCAGGATTTCACGAACGACAGTTCGGAGCCGCCGAGCCCCAACACATGGCAGAACAATTCCGACAGCAGCGGCAACGAGCCGGAATCGGGATCGCAGGTTGAGGCCGGAGAAGTCGGTGCGCCGACGACTTTGATTTACCTCAGCGATGGCACCACGTACGCGGCCACGGATTACTGGGTCGCGGACAACAAGCTGCATTACGTCACGAATTATGGCGGCGAAGGCACCCTGGATCTGAGCCAGGTGGATATGCAGCGCACCGTCGACGCCAATGCGAAGAATGGCGTGACGTTCACGCTGCATCCGGCGCCCACTCCCCAGCTGAATCCGCCACCGGCCAACGATTCCGCGTCCCCGCAGCAATAGCTTTCACGCATTTCAATTCTTCATCCTAAGCGAAGTCGCGCGCCCCTTTTGCTCGCCGCGTTTCTTGCGGCCGCGTGACGCAGTCGAAGGATCTCTCTTCGACTTGAGTTCGATGTATGGGTCGGCTGAAGAGGGATTCTTCGATTTCATGCGGCCGCATTCGCGAATGACGATATACTCCGCGCACATGACGCGCGCGGCTGTGTTGTTTCGCACTCTTCCAGCGATCGGTCTTCTCGTCTTACTCGTCGCTCCGGCATTTGCCCAGGATTCCGCTCATTCCGATTTCGCGGGGACTTGGAAACTGGATTATGTGAAGAGCAGGATTCGCGAGGCCCATAAGGGCGAGACGCAAGCGGTCGAAGTAACGCCATCCGCTGCAACGATGGATTTCCGCTTTGTCGAGGATGGAAAAGTTTGGAACGAGAAGACCTACACCGTTGATGGAAACGAGCACCTGCTAACCGACCACGTACAGCCGAACGGCAAAGAGCACGTTCGCACCTATTACGTGGCCGCCTGGAAAGTCAAAAAACACGAGCAGGATGACCAGCTGGAAATTCAACTCCGCATCGCCACGGAAAGCTCAGACGAGCCGTCAATCGGCGGGTCCGAGGGCCTCCGCGCCACAGAACGCTGGCATCATGACAGCCATTTCCTAATCGACTGGTCCAGCGGCGTGGGGACTCTTCCCGAAGTCGCCCGCGTCTACGTAAAGTAAAGTGACACGCCGCAAAGCCTCGGCAACTCCGGTGTGATCGTGCAAATCCTCGGGTGAGCCACCTGCCTCACTTAGTTCGCTACACGCCGCACCCCTGCCAGGGTATCGGCAGACGCTGCCCTGGTGGACATGCCGAATCCCCGCGTAGTCACCAATCGCCGGAGTCTTTCAAGACGTGGCCGGGCTCTAAAGCGCGAAGAATCTATCGATAGCTCTCGTTTCGCGACGTTGGTTTACGATAGGCGAGCATCCGAGGAATGGTCAAATTTGCCGTTGACCTGTACGCGGGAATGTATACAATCCCGCGCCAATGGAAATTTCCAAACTGATCGTCTCGCTGCTGATAGTTCTTGGTGTAGCCGGAATCGCGGGGCGTGCCAGGGCGCAAAACGCCGCACCAGACTTCACCGGCACGTGGGCGCTCGATCTGACGAAAAGCAAGCCTGACAAGCGCTTCCCGATCAAAGAGCAGACGATCGTCATCACGTACACGAATCAAACGATCCAGTTTGCATACACAACGGATGGCAAGCCGCTGCCGCTCTCTTATGTCGTCGACGGGAAAGAGCGCACCATGCCGAATCCGATGTTCCCGAAGAGCGACAATTTCATCAAGGCGGAGTGGAAAAAATCAGCGCTCGACATCGTCACGGTCTCGCGCATGGGGCCCCTCGGGTATAACGTCGATTCCGTTTTCCTCTCGCAGCATTGGACGCTCTCGCCCGACGGCAAAACGCTCACCGAAAAGACTGGCAGCGATTTCGATTCCGGGCATCTATACGTCTACGAAAAGCAATAGCTGACCCGCGGCGCGAGCGGGTTACAATTCGCGCGATGCGCGCGTTAGTTATCGGCGGACGCCCGGTCGCAATTTCCCGGACCCGATCCGAGCTCCGGAGCGTCGAACGCTGGTCGCTCTCCGATGACGGGCGGACTCTAACGCGAAAGTTCGACACGTCTTACATTCACTCGTGGAAATCTACGACAAGGAGTCGCCAGCGCAGTGATCAGTCGCATGCGCTAACATAGTTGCGGGATGCGCAGAGGTTTGTGGGGCTATCACTGGGCTTGGGCGCTGGCGCTGATGTTTTTCGCGCTGGTGTGCGCGGCGACAAGCGCGCGGGCCGGCGCGTCGGCGGCGAGCAAAGCGCAGCCTCCGCAGAGCACCCAGGGAACTACGACGCCGCATGCTGCGACGCCGCAAGGCGCGTCGTCGCCGCAATCGACTCGAGCGTCAGCTTCGACTTCGCAAACGCCGCCGGATGCGTTGCACTACATCACCGTCACCTTCGACTACGATTTCACGAAAACGCCGCCATGCTCGACGTCGAAAAAGCACGCGGTGCATCCGTGTGCGGGCCAATTCAGCATCTTCGAGACAACGAATGGCACGAGCCAAAGGCATCGCATCTTGCTCTTCAACGTTCCTCTGCCTCCATACCCGCAGGGAGTCGTCAAAGGCATCACGTTAAAAAGCCCTCAGAAAATTGATCTAGTGCTCGGATGGCACAAGCTTGGCGTTGCCGCAATGGATCCGATTGGGTGGGAATCAACGCTGCAGTTCTGCGATTCGTGCGCCACGTGGATCAACGTTCAGGCCGGGCCGACGACAACGACGTCCGTGCCCGCGCCCGGCTCGTCGGTCACGCCGCCCGGCGTGACGCCGCCATCATCGGCAACGCCGACCGCAACACCCACACCCGCGCGATCACCAAGCCACTGAGCAGACGATTGCTGTCATTCCGAGCGCAGTTACGCGTGTTTTTCGTTCGCCGCGGATGGTGTGGCCGCGTGGCCCACTCGAGAAATCTGCAAGTTGAGGTGCTGGTCAGGAAATTGGACTGCAGATCCCTCGACTTCAGGTCGACCGCTCCAAAACCGGGAGAGTGAGAAGAGTCGGCCTTTCGTTCGGGAGGACAGTGGAGGCGGGGACGGCGTAGGCGTGCATGGCCTGAGTTCCCGCGACGTCCAGCTGCGGCGTGCGCCCCGGCGGCTCGCCGACGCTGCGTCCCGAGACGCACGTCTTTACCGATCATCGCGGCCTCGTCGATTTCCTGCGTGGAGAACTCGCGCATGACAGCGCCAATCGCCAGGGCGATCGCAAGCCGATTGCGGTGATGCTCCAGAGACGCCACGGAGCGTCGAATCGTCACATCGTGTTAATATGCTTTGACTTGCAACACCCGGCTCTAGAAAGTGTGTGGGCCAAGGGTACACAGCGAGGGCATACGTGCGCGGATGGCGGCGCGGCAGCAGAAGGCGTCCGTTGGATTCATCGCGTGCCCCTGTCTACGCACGAATCGCGATCCCAGTTTTGCTAGCCGCGCTCATTGGCACGCTCGTGTGGCGAGGGGTGACACCGTCGCGCCGGCCGAAAGCGGCTGCGGCTTCGTCATCCGCGAACGCGATTCCGACGCTTCCAGTGCCTGCATGGCAGCGCGACATCACCGACTCCATCGCTGAAAGCATTCGCAACGCCGACTCCGGCAACATCACCGCCGCGGAAGTAAGCATCGATCGCGCCGAATCGCTCATCACCGCCGCGCGGCTGCAAGCCTTCGACGCCGGGCCGGCGTTTTTCACCAATGTGAATTCCGCGCTCGACCTTGTGCTCGCGCAGCGGCCGCAAGAAGAAAATCTGTTCGAGCATGTCACCGAAGCGCGCGTTTCGCTCGCCGAGCTTCGTTCCGCGACGGAAGGCGAGGATGGATCACCGGCCACAGCGACAGTCGCTGCGGAAAATCCGATTCGCATCGGTGCGCCCCGTCAGATTGCACCGAATGAGACGCTCGGGCCGCGCGCGCTTGGCGGCGGATATCTTGACGCCTCTCTCATGCCGGATTCTTCCGAAGTCTTGCTGCCGCCGACCTCGCGCTCGTTCAAGGACAACATGCAAGTGGAGAACATCACGATCGCCGGCGCTGCGCAGACGCTCGACGGAATTCGCTGGCGCAACGTGACGTTCATCGGCACGCATCTTCGCTACGAGAGCGGTGGGCTCGATCTGAAAAATGTGCGCTTTGTGCGCTGCCAGTTCGGAATCCCGTCCGATGCGCGCGGCGCACGCCTCGCAAATGCGCTCGCGCTCGGCGAGAGCAACATCGCGATCGACGAAGACGCAAGCGTGCCGTTGCCCGATCCGGCGATGCCGAACTCGTACGCCGCACCACGCTCAACCGGGCAGGCGCAATCCTCTCCCTCGCCGCGCCCGTAACCAGCGGGTTTAGGCAACGCTTTCTCAATTGGTTCGCTTATTTCCCGCTGTGGAAAAGGTGCTCATGAATCAGCGGCCAGAACTCAGCCCAGGTGTTGCTGATCATCTTCGCGCCGAAACCCTCACCTACGCGCAAGAGAGCGTGTGATGTATCCGCCTCGCTGTCGGCGCGCCACGTGTTTGAGAGAAAATTGCTGCCCGTGTAGGCAATGTATCGCGCGTAGGCAGGAGCGAAGCTGCCGTTGCGTCGCCGCGCTTCGAACGTCTGCATAACGATATTTCTTGCGTGGCGGCCCAAGGATCCGCTCGTCTCCCGAAAATAGCGCGGATCTTCGCCCCAGATCGCACCGATGCCCGCTTCCATGACGTTGCTCGTCGCGACACCGGTAAGGCGAATGCCATAGCGCTCCGCGAAACCGCCCCAGTGCGGGCCATCCTCCTTCGGATGGTTGAGGCCTGTGCCAATCGCAGCAGAGAAAAGTCCGCCGACCAGGCTCGGATATCCAATAGTCTCGACGGCAATCCACTTCATGCGGCCGCCGGGTGTGACGGGCTCGTAGGATTCGTCCATGGTGAAGGGCCGCGGTGTGGGCTCCTCGGGAAGGGCACTGGGTTCCGGGGCACTAGGGGACGTGGTAAAGGACGCATTGAAATCAGCAAGGGGGACGGCGGCAGCCGAAGCTGGCGCTGACATGCTTGGCAAGCAAGCAGCGGAGCTGAGCGTACAGGGCGACGTTGCGGAACTCGGCGTCTGTGCCCGTGCGACTGCGGCGCCGAGCAAAAATGCGAAGGCGATGGTGATGAAGCGAGCTGCCCTAGGCATCGTCTGACGCTAGCAGCTTTTCGTCTAATGCGAAATACCATTCCTGCCGTATGCCCCAGACCTGCGAGAGGAGAATGTCCACGCAAACACAAATCCGGAATGCAAATCCCGCGATTCGTCGCGGTCGAGGGCCCGGCGCAGAGTGCGTCGCGAAGCGCCGGCGGATCACGCAAACGTCAGGGGCCCAGGCCATGTTTCGCCGCGAATATTTGCTCAAGCAGAGCGATTGGTCGCGCAAAGGGCTGCAAAACCGCCTCGGCGACAAACGTCTGGTTGGTTACCGCTGGAATTCGATGGTGAGGGTCATGTGGCTGGCGACGGGCTTGCCGTCCGCCATTGCCGGCTGAAACAGCCACACGCCGACGGCTTGCTGCGCGGCGTGCTGCAACGCGCGCGGGCCTGAAATCACCGTCGTCTGCGTGACGTTTCCTTTTTCGTCGATCACCGCATCCAGTTTCACGACGCCGTCGACATCCAACTCTTTCGCCCATGCTGGGAATGCCGGTTGAGATTCGGCCACGATTTTCGCGGGTGTGTTGCGAGGCGCGACGTGCTCTTCCGGCTTCGGCGCTGGCGGCTCGGGAGCGGAATCCGCCGCAATCGAACTGTGGCTTTCGTTTACAACGATCTGTGCTTCCGACGGTTCGACAATCACTTCGGGCTTGCTCTCGGGAGCCGGGGTCGTCGCTGACGGCGCAAGAGTAGTGACCACGCTGCTTGTGGTTTGCGCCGGATTGGCGCTGGCCGATGCGGACTTGTTCGGTGATTCCGCGACCTTGATTCCCAATTGCGCCGCGGGCACAGGTTTTGAGCCGTTCGCGGCTGAATTCGCAGACGTTTTCGGCGAGGCAGTCGTGGCCCCGGGTTTTGCCGTCGCAGCAGCGGACCTTTTGGCAGGCTGCTTTGCAACCGCGAGCGGCCCTTCGGTCGGGAAAAACACCGGCTGCACCGCGCGCCAGATGAATCCGACGCAAACAACGATAATCACCGCCGCCACAATCTCGACGATGGTCGCATTGCGTCCCGTGACCATCTTTTCCGTCCAATGCATTTTCGGGACAAAAACTTCCTCGCCGGGCGTGCCTCCGGCTTCGAGATCGACCGCGGCCGCGGCATCGCCGCCGCCGTTTTTCGCGGCGCGTGCGGCTTCCTTTTCTCGGTCAATTCTTGCGCGGCGGGCATCGCGCGCAAGCATTGCTGCGAGCGTCTGCTCGTCCTTCGCGTGAGGGTCGACTTCGTGCCCCGCGATCAGATTTTCCATCGCGCGCTGCGCAGCCGTTGCAGGCGCGCCCGTCATTTTTCGGAGCGCAGCGTCGATCTGCTCGCCGGTTGGTTCGCTGGCGACGAATGACGTATCCGCGCCTTCGGGTGTGGGAATTGATTCGTGAGCCGCGGCCAATTCGCCTACGAGAGAAGTTTTCTCGATATCTTGCGACCCAGGCACATTCGCAGCGGCGGCTTCCGCTTCTGCCGCTTCGTCTTCTGTCATGCGCCTGGCTGGAAGCGTCACGGCGTCGCTCGT
>Ga0335078_10009653_pt1 | contig 14287 bp, 13 predicted proteins | sample Lox_Sample_32_FD_206711 | JGI IMG/M metagenome (GOLD analysis project Ga0335078, IMG submission 206711) | Soil microbial communities from Loxahatchee National Wildlife Refuge, Florida, United States - Lox_Sample_3.2 | ecosystem: Environmental > Terrestrial > Soil > Wetlands | place: USA...
GTACTCCTCTTCTACTCCGTTCCCCGGAATTGCCGCACTCGCTCCCTGTGTAGGAGCGGCAATGATCATCGCCGCGGGCCGGTCCGGCGGCTCTCTCGTGGGGCGAGCTCTTTCGCTGAAGCCCGTCGCCTTCATCGGCCTGATCTCGTATTCCCTGTATTTGTGGCACTGGCCGATTCTGGTGTTCCAAGGGATGGAGTCGTCGCTTTGGAGCGGGGTCTCGGTTCGCGAGGGAAAGTTGATCACTATCCTGGTGTCCATCGCCGTCGCCACTCTCTCCTGGAAATTCGTGGAGTCGCCATTCCGGGCCGGCCGGATGCGCATGCCACGCCCCGTTCTCTTCAAGGTTGCAGCAGCGACGGCCGCCACGGTCGCAACGGCGGGGATCATCGCGGTTGTCTCCGGAGGATTTCCATCCCGGTATCCGTCGAAAGCCATTCAGGTCGCGTCTTATCTGGACTACGATTCCGCCAAATACTTCCGGGACGGAACGTGCTTCATCTCGTCGGAATATAAATACAGCGACTACAATGTTTCGCAGTGCCTGCACGAAAACCCGCTCAAGAAAAATTATCTTCTCTTTGGAGACAGCCACGCCGCTCACCTTTGGTACGGCCTTTCGACGAAACTCGACGGCGTGAATTTGCTGCAAGCCACCGCGTCCGGCTGCAAGCCGACGCTCGATCAGCCCATCCTCGCGGGGTCCACTTGCAAGCAATTGATGAACTACATTTACCAGGATTATTTGCCGAGCCACCACATCGATCGCCTTTTGATCGCTGCGCGCTGGCAAAACGAAGATGTATCCCCGCTGTCGCGGTCGCTCGATTGGCTGAAGGGCCGGGGAATTTCGGTCGTGCTTTTTGGCCCCATGGTTCAGTACGACATGGCCCTGCCGCGCCTGCTGGCATTTTCCATTCGCGGCAATGACCAGGCCATTCCGGATGAGCACCGCGTGAACCAGCACGGCCTCGACGACTCCATGGCGGCCTTGGCGGAAGAAAAAGGAGTGGATTACGTCTCCTTCTACCGTTCCCTCTGCGGCGCTCGTTCCTGCCAGGAATTCGCCGTGAACGGCGTACCTCTGCAGTTTGACTACGGCCACTTGACAAAGGAAGGGTCCCTCCTCGTCGCGCAAAAAGTTTTGCTGGATGGCGAGCTGCATTGATGCGCGAATGAAATGCCCGCGCCCCACGGGAATGAAAGCACAGCGAAGAAAAAATATTTGAGCAGGTCACAATGAAATCACAACCGATGCCACATGCTTTGAATGCCCCACCGGCCGCGAATCCCCGCTATGGCGAGGAATATTTTTGTTGGCAGTCGGAATACGGACGTTTCGGCGGCTGGGCCAATCAGACTAAATTTTCTCCCTACATTTCTCCGGCGATGAAGGTTCTCGATTTCGGCTGCGGGGGCGGTTACTTGCTCGCGAACATCGATTGCCGCGAGAAGCTCGGAATCGAGATCAACCCCGTGGCAAGAGCGGAAGCAAAAAGAAACGGCATTCATGCCTTGGCCTCGGCGTCGGAAGTGAAAGACGATTGGGCCGACCTCATCATTTCAAATCACGCGCTCGAGCATTGCTCGCACCCGTTGGACGAACTCCTGGAACTGCGCCCGAAACTCGCTCCCGGCGCCATGATCGTCTTTGTCGTCCCGTGCGAATCGATCAAAAATAAATTCCGCTCGGACGATCCGAATCATCATCTCTACACGTGGAGCCCCATGTCCGCCGCGAATCTGTTCGCCGAGGCGGGATTCAACGTCCTCGAATCGAAAGCCTACCTTCACGTCTGGCCGCCGCGTTATCTCCCACGCATGCTGCGAAAGATCGGAGGCCGGCCATTGTTTGAATTGGGCTGCACCGTGTACGGAACTCTCACGTATTTGAGCCTGACCCCCAGCGCCGTCTCCCAGGTTCGCGTCGTCGCAAAACGCCCGCTGTAAACGCACATGCGAAATTCCAAAATCAGGGCCTGTCTGCTCGTCAACATGATTTCGCCCGCCAGGATTCCCCTGTATTCCGCGCTGGCGAATCGCTTCGATTTGCTGGTGCTTCACGGCGGGACCGAGGCCAACCGGAAAACGTGGCGCGATGCGGAAAAGGCCTTGCCGAATGCAAAAGTCAAACGCGCGTGGGGCTGGCAATTGTCACGCATTCAGGAAGACAACGGCACATTTGTCGACCGCCGCTTCGTCCACATCACGCCGGGGTACGCGCAGGGTCTGCTGAAATTCAGTCCTGAGATCATCATCAGCAACGAACTGGGACTCCGAACGGTCATCGCGCTCGCTTACGGGTCGCTATTTCGCGTGCCGGTCTGGGTCTGGTGGGGCGGCACTCCGCATACGGAACGCAAAATCGGCATCGCGCGGAAATTATTGCGAAAGGTGATTTCGCGCTGGGCCCGCCATTGGATCAGCTACGGCAAATCATCCACGGAATACCTTGCCTCTCTCGGCATCGACGAAAAAAATATCCTCGAGCTGCAAAATGCGGTGGACGAGCAGCGGTTCACGAAAGACGCGAAGAAGGAATTTGATATCCGGCCGCGGCCCGTCTTGCTTCATGTCGGCCAGCTTGTGGCCCGCAAAGGCATCGACCTGTTCCTCCATGCGATTGCAGGGCTTCAAAAAGAAGGGCTGGAGTTTTCCGTCCTGTTTGTGGGGAGCGGACTCGATGAACACATCTTCAAAGGTTTGGCGCAAAGCCTGAATTTGAAAAACGTCCACTTTTTCCCCGAACTCCCGTCGGAAAAAATGCCCGGCGTATATCGAAGCGGCGATGTGCTTGTCTTTCCCACCATCGAGGATGTGTGGGGCTTAGTGGCCAACGAAGCCATCCTTTCCGGCCTTCCGGTTCTGTGCTCGAAGTATGCCGGCTGCGCGCAGGAACTGTTTCCTCCGGAAAACATATTTGATCCTCGCGATCCGGAGGAATTTCGCCGGAAACTGCGGGCGGCTCTTGCCGGACAAATCGCCGAGCCCGACTCATCGCGCCTCCGAACCACGGCCCAGCTCGCAACCAGCCTCGTGCAAGCGCTCGAATCGTCCGTGCATGATTCGCAGGGACGCGCCACTGGCGACGTCCGCGGACTTCCTTCCTTTCCAAATGAAAGATCGCACGATGAAAATCTGTCTCGTCCATAACAGTTACGCGCAGCGCGGCGGTGAAGACGTCGTGTTCGAGCAAGAGCACGCCAATTTGAAGCGCCATGGACACGAGGTTGTCGTCTATCGCCGCAGCAACACGGAAATGAAAACGCGGTCGCCGCTCACTCGAATTTCCCTGGTGAAGAACGCTGTCTGGTCAACGGACACGCGAAGAGAATTCGGCGATTTGCTGGATCGCGAAGCGCCGGAGATCGTCCACGTCCACAACACTTTTTTCATGATCTCGCCCTCCATTTATAGCGCTTGCAAAGAGCGAGGGATCCGCGTGGTGCAGACCCTACACAATTTCCGCTGGATCTGCCCCGCGTTCACGCTTTACCGCAATGGCGCGGTGTGCGAGGAGTGCTTGGACGGTAGCCTGTGGAACGGAATCCGCCACGGTTGCTATCGGGATTCAAGGGCCGCGACGGCCAGCGTTGCGCTGATTCTCGCCTGGCACCGGCTCATGAGGACCTGGGGGGAGTGCGTCGATTCCTACATCGCGCTCACCGAATTCTCCCGCGGCAAATTTATTGCCGCCGGCCTTCAGCCAGGGAAAATTCTCGTGAAACCGAATTTCGTGGGAACCGATCCAGGCCTGCGGTCCGGCCCCGGCGACTTCGCCTTGTACGCGGGACGGCTTTCCTCCGAAAAGGGATTGGACACGCTCCTTCACGCTTGGAAACTCCTTCCGCCCCTTTGCCCATTGCACATTATCGGCGACGGTCCAGAGCGGCCCGCGCTGGAGGAGCAAGTCCGCCGGCGAAACATTTCGCATGTCACCTTCCGGGGATCTTTGACGCGTGCCGAGACGATCGCAGCCATGAAGCAATCGCGTTTCCTGGTTGTGCCCAGCGTCTGGTACGAAGGTTTTCCCATGGTGATTGCCGAGGCCATGGCCTGCGGCACTCCAGTCCTCTGCTCTCGTCTGGGCGCCATGGAAGAAATTGTCGCCGATGGCGCCACGGGCATGCATTTCATTCCGGGTAGCGCCGAGGATCTGGCGCGAACCATTGCCTGGGCTTGGAATCATCCGGTCGAGATGTTTCAAATGGGCCGCGCATCGCGCCACGAATATGAACGCCGCTATACCGCGGAAAAAAATTACGAGTTGCTGATGGAAATCTACGATAAGGCCCTCGGGCGCAAGCATGAATTCGCGGGAGCGGCCAGCAGCGTCCACGCCTGAGCAAGAGCAGTCGGTCCTTGAGCTCTTTGCCGCGCAAAATCGAACCCCCAACTCATCTTCCACAGGAGAAACGCCATGAGCGTCGCGTTGATCACCGGTTCGGCCGGTCTAGTCGGGTCGGAAGCAGTTGCCTACTTTGCATCGCTGGGGATGGATGTTGTCGGAATCGATAATGGCATGCGGGCGGATTTCTTCGGCAGGGAAGCGTCGACCGCCTGGGTCCGGGACCGGTTGTGCACGGATATTCCGCGCTACCTTCACTTTGACGCCGACATCCGCGACAGCTTCAGCATCTCGAAAATCTTCGCGCATTACTGCCATGACATTGCGCTCGTCATTCACACGGCCGCGCAGCCCTCGCATGACTGGGCCGCCAGCAATCCGACGACGGACTTCGCGGTGAACGCCAACGGAACGTCCGTTCTGCTTGAGGCCACGCGCCACTTCGCTCCAAACGCCGTCTTCATTTTTACGTCCACCAACAAAGTCTATGGCGATTTGCCGAATACCCTGCCTCTCGTCGAGCAAGAAACGCGCTGGGAAGTGGATGCCGGCCATGCCTACGCCAAAAACGGCATTCCGGAATCCATGTCGCTCGATCGAACCACGCACAGTTTATTTGGCGTGTCCAAGGCCGCGGCGGATTTGCTGGTGCAGGAATACGGCCGCTATTTCGGGATGAAGACCGCGTGCTTCCGCGGCGGCTGCCTCACCGGCCCCAATCACTCGGGCACGCAATTGCACGGCTTTCTCGCTTACCTGATGAAATGCGCCGTCATGGACGAGCCCTACATGATTTTCGGCTACAAGAGAAAGCAGGTTCGCGACAACATCCACAGCGCGGATCTGATTCGCGCCTTCCACGAATTTTTCAAAAATCCCCGCTCGGGCGAAGTCTACAACATGGGCGGAGGCCGCCACAGCAACTGCTCCATGATGGAGGCCATCTCACTCTGCGAAGGCATCACCGGCAAGCCGATGCGCTGGAAATATACGGAAGAAAATCGCCGGGGCGATCACATCTGGTGGATCAGCGACATCACGCGCTTCCGGGAACATTACCCCAATTGGAAGCTTCAGTACGACGTGCCGCAAATTCTGCGCGAAATCCATGAATGCAATCGCGACCGATGGAGGGACGAATGCGCAATGCCGGTAAGAAGAACATCCTAGGAATCCTGATCGACGCGGTGGATTACGAAGCCGCCGTCGACCGCATTTTCCGGGCCGCAAAAGAGCGGCAAGGCGCGGCCGTCTCCGCGCTGGCCGTTCATGGGCTGGTGACGGGCGCGCTCGACCGCGAACAGAAATTTCGCCTCAACCGTTTTGACCTGCTGGTGCCCGACGGCCAGCCGGTGCGCTGGGTGCTCAACTGGCGCTATGGCGCGGGGCTCGCCGACCGCGTCTACGGACCGAACCTTACTCTGAAAGTCTGTGCCCGCGCGGCCAATGAAAATGTTCCGCTTTATTTTTATGGCGGCACGCCGGAAATTCTCGAGGGTTTGCGGCAATCCCTCGAACGTAAATTCCCTGGAATCGTCATCGCTGGAATGGAACCCTCCAAGTTTCGGAGGCTCGCGCCGGACGAAAAGGATGAACTGGCCCGGCGCGTGCTGTCTTCCGGTGCCTCAATCCTCTTCGTGGGTCTGGGTTGCCCAAGGCAGGAAGTATTCGCCTATGAATTTCGCGGAGTTCTTCCGATCCCGGTCCTCGCGGTCGGCGCCGCCTTCCCATTCCTCGCGGGACTGCTGCCACAGGCCCCCGCATGGATGCAAAACGCCGGGTTGGAATGGCTATTTCGCCTCGCCTGCGAACCGAGAAGACTTTGGCGCCGCTACGTGTTCTTGAACCTGGCTTACGTTGTCCTCGTGGCCATGCAGACGCTTGGAATTTATCGCTTCCGTATCGAGGGCCAATCGCCCGCCAAGGAGTTGCTGTACGGGTAGAGCCGTAGAATTTCCGGCGCGCGAAACTGCTTCCCCTTCACGCCCGAGCGCACCGATTCATCGCCGCGGCAATGCATGATCCTAGCGAAAACCGATCATCTTCCGGCCCCTCGGGATGCCGGCTTCCGAGCCTTGCCGGAACCCACAAGGGATGGTTCGGTTGAAAAAATAGTCGTTCCGCCCGAATCGCCGTGCAATTGTCTGGCTTTTTCCGCCCTTTCCGCGTTGCCGCAATGAACGAAAAACAAGGCCCCGCCTCGCGCGATCTTCTCCACGCACTCGCCTGCTTCGCTCTCCGGTATTCCCGCTGCAATCAAGGCCGCGGCAAGCGCTCCTCCGCTTTCTTCTAAATCAGCCTTCTGCAAAATTTCCAGAAATGGCCCGGCTGCCAGGAATTTTCCTTCCGCGGGAATCTCTACCAGGGTAAAGGAATCTAGCCATCCCAACGGTCCCTCAATTTCATCCGCTTCCGCTGCGCTTGTGGCGGCGTCTTCTGAACCATTTGCCGCCTCTTCGGGAAAAAGATCTTCGGTGCTCATCTTTTCAGGAAGCAGCAGGGAAATGTCGGCGATCTGAAATCCCGCGCCGCGAATGGCTTCGAAGGCATTTTCGAGGCCTATACGAGTCGGATAGACTCCCAGTACGGTCATCGGATGTCGGTCCATATCGGTTTCCTTTCTTCCGCATCGTTTACTTTCCGTAGGGTGCAATTCTTGCGCGATTGTGGAATCGGATTTTCGATGCGTGATTGTTTCCATTGCGAGGGCGATTCGCCTCGGCCCTCTTGAAAATGTATGAATCCTTTTTTCTCTTCAAATTCACCGGGCGGGTGGTTCTATAAAAAATTTAGCGAGGGGTGATTTCGCGAGCCATCCCGAAGTTGCTCTATCGACACAAAGAAATCCGTGTATTTGCAGGCGTTTGATTTCGTGAACGGAACAAATTTCCGGCGGTCCTGCGGAAAGGCTGCTTGAGCAAAGCGAGACGAGGAAAAGATAGGGGGCCGCCTTATTTTTGCGCTACAGATGCGCCAGGCAGCCCCATTGGAGGCAGGAGTGATCGGTGACAGGACAGGTCGAGGTAACTACCAGACGGGATTTTCAGGTGGAATGAGCGCCTCCAATGTCCATCGGATTCGCAGATTCGAAGCGTTGTTGCGGACGTTCTGATCCGACAGCACGGAGCCGCGCTTACTAGCTTAAATTTCGGCCGGGAGGAAAAGAACTGCCGGCCCAGCCCTCATTGTCTTGATCTCTCAAGACGATACGGCTTTTCCCTTCCTCCCAGGTGCGCGGACTTGCTGGTGACATCTTCCACGATCGCCGTGGTCCGGACAATACATGCAACTCATCAGAAACGTAGGGAATTCACTTGATGGGAGTGTAAGAAAATTAGTTCCGCTTGGGCGCGCAAAGCGAAGAGTTTCAAGCCTCGATGATCTGGTTGCGCACCGCGTACCGCACCAGTTCGCTCACGGAATGGATTTCCAATTTTCGCATGATGTTAGCGCGATGCGTTTCCGCGGTCTTGACGCTGATGCCAAGGGAGGTGGCGACTTCCTTGCTGCTCTTGCCTTCCGAGAGCAACTGCACGATTTCCCGTTCCCGGGAAGTCAGCCGGCTGGTCCGCATTTCTCCCGGCGCGGGTATGGACGCGGGCCGCTGGAAGCTCGTCAGCATCACCTCGGTGGCCTTGGACGTGAAGAAGGGCTTGTGGTTGGCGAGCGTTTCCAAGGCGATGATCAGGTCGCGGTCGGAATCGGATTTCACGATGAAACCCCGCACCCCGGCGTCGAGAATTTCCTTGATCAGCTGATCCGAGTAATGCATGGACAAGATCAGTATCTCGCTATTGGGCGAAACTTTTTGAATTCTTCGCGCCGCTTCTAATCCGTTCAGCTCCGGCATGGAGATGTCGAGGACGACGATGTCCGGCTTTCGTTCTTCCGCTTTGGTCACCGCCTCCCGCCCGGAATGTGCTTCGTCGCAAACTTGCCATTCGGGCCGGGATTCAATCAGGGATTTGATCCCTCGCCGAACCACGTCGTGATCGTCCGCAATCAGAATCTTTAAGGTTTTCATCATGCTCCCCCACGATTTCTGGCCGAGTAACGGGTTGTTTCTGATTGGGCTGGCCAATTCCGCATGGCGGCTTTCTTTCCTGTCAGAGTGCGTTGCGCTTTTCGCGCCACTGCCTGCAAGCATAGAATACCTCTATATTTCGTTCAATTTCCTAGAATTACATATCCCCTGCAAAATAGTGGCTGGCCGTGAATCCGGAACCGGCGCCGGTCCTCGCCATTTCGTGCAAACCATACCGGGTGGATGGCTAACCTCAAGCCCGCCCCGAATGGAGAGACGGATTCCCTGAGAGGCCCGTTTCTTTTTGTTCACAATTCTTTTGTTCACGTGCCTCAGAAGTATTCTTCATCCCGCATGCCATAAGATAAATCCGGCGAAGGTAAGCCTCATCCAGCAAACAATACCCCTGCTCATCCTCAGCCCAGGCCTGCTGATTCGAAGGAAAATTTCCGTCCCCCGTTGAGTCCTTTGGCCCAACGGCGGATCCCGTAAGCGCTCTGAACACCCCATCTCCAATTATCCCAGCCATTTTTCTTCTCCTACCCGTTCCAAAATGCAACGGCACGCAACTGCCTTACCCCACCCGTAAAATTTCCTCCATCCGGGCTGATTTAGTCCATTAGTTGGATGCTGTAATTCGCTTAAGGAGAATACTGTACTGAGGCTTTAAACACCTTGCATTCAATAAATTCATTGCTTTTTCTGGAACAAAACGAAGGTAAGGTTAGATATCAACGCAGTCATCCGGCCTGGGCCCGTGGGCTGGGCGAACGCCACCAACCTCTTTAGCTGCCTGGGACACACCCACCTGCACTTGAAAGATATTGAGAGGGAAGCCGCCTGTCCACGGCAACACAGGGAGGAGAAGCCGGTCCCCGCTCCTCCTCCCAAATGGCGCCGCAATTGTCTCGGAAGGCAGCGAGATGTTATCACTGCGTTTGACCGCCTTCCATACAGCGCCATATGTAGAAATGCCGGGGATTTGCCTTAGGAATTCTTCAAGCGGGCGGCGACCGCCCGCAGCTACAGACACGGATGGTTCCGAATTACATATTCTATCGGATGGGCAATTCTCATCCTCCAAATTAGACTCGTTTTGTGGAGGGATTTCTTTCCCTCGGCTGGAGGCGCAAGATGTATACCCGCTGGGAAGCAGTGATTCTATCGAACGATCTGGAACTGCGCCGCGCGCTCGGCCGTCTCCTTTCCGCCAATGAGGTGGACTTTAACTATGCCTCGAGCATTGAGAACTGCAAGGAGATCGTGGCGCGGGAATGTGTCGGCCTGATTTTCTGGGATAGCCACACATGGGACGGAACTTATCGGGACTTGGCTCGATCCGTGCGGTCGTTGGATCGCAGGGTGAAAATTGTTGTGATCTCCCACAACGACGACTGGGACGAACACTTATCCACCACCCAGATGGGTGCCTTTGGCGTTATTCCATTTCCCTGCGAGCCGACGGATGTGGAATGGGTCCTGAGCAGGGCGGTTCGTGCCAAGCGCCAGGAAGCAAGATTCGACCACGTTCGCGAAGTGCAACTCCATTTGTAAATTCCTGTTCCCCTTCCAAGGTCTCGTGGTCAAGTCAGGAAGTCCTCGAGTTGCTGCGAGGCTCTGGCGGCGCACCTTTTCTGGATCCGGCGGCAAACAAGATGGTTAGATTCTCTGGGGGACGATCATATGGACCGGGCGCCACCGGAATGGGTACCGGTACTGGTTCCACGTTTTTCCCCCATCGAACTACACGATTCAGCGGATACCGCGAGAGTAGCGACAGGTATATCAAGGTGATTCGCAATGTTGCAGGTGCTAATCCCCGTCCGGTGACAGCGAGTGTCACCCATATACAAGGCAGCTGAACGCGAGTGCTGCCACCCCGGCATGAATACCACAGGAGGTCCTAATGGATGGAAAAATGCAAGTGATGATCGGCTCTTCAGACTTGGCGGCGCGGCGCGGCTTTACCGATATCTTAGAATCGAAAGGGCTTGGCCTCACGCGCTTCAGCTCGATTCAACAGGCGCGCCGGGCCCTGACCCGAGAGGATGTCCTCCTGATTTTCTGCGAGAATCGGCTGGTTGACGGCACATATGAGGATTTGCTGACAGCGGCAAGAAGCTTGCACTCACAGGCTCGCATTGTGGTCACAGGGTTAGAGGCCGATCAATTCGATTCCCTCGGCTACTCAAAGGCCCGAGATTTAGGAGCATTCGACGTACTCCGCAAGTCTTATGGAATCAAAGATTTGGAATGGGTTGTGATCTGCGCCATGCGCGATGCGCAAGAAGTTCAATTGGCTGGCGCCCGGCATAATCAGAACTAAGCCCATGACATGGGATGACCTCCGTCAGCCGAAACATAGTCCCGATACTCATGGTCGCCGGATTCTAGGACGCGCGCCCCTTATCTTGCCACATCGACCTGACGACTCGTCACTCCAGATCGGGCTTGGACTTCAGAATGTAAATGCCGGCCACCGCGCCTTAAGGTCCAGCCCTCAGCGCTGAACCCGCTTAGACACCAGGCTCGATTCATTACAAGATATTTCCGGCTGACGGTAAGGTCTTCCATGTATGGACGGATTTGCGAATTCGGCATAAAGAAGTTATTACGTTTTTATTGCCAGAAAGCGCGAGCTTGCGACGGTGCGAGCAAGGCCGCTTTTGCGTTGCCGGTAGTGCCAATATTGCCCTGTCCCTTGGCCCAATCGCAATGTTTGGGCGCTTTTTCGCCTGGGCATGGGCTCCGCGAAATGAGCGAGAGGATGAGGTATCCCAGCGGAGAACTGGAATTCGATTCGGCTGGAAATGGCGCGACGGTTACCGCTACGATACCCGTCGCGAAATGCGCGGCGGCGCGCAGCGCGCGCATAAACTAAACTGTAAATATTGGTGAATCTTGGCTGAAGGTCAACGAATGGTCGCGGCTCCCACTCCTCGCAAGCAAGAGACGAACTCCCGAACGAACGCTAGGGTTGTAATTGCCGACGACCATGAAATCGTTCTGGAGGGAATCCGCAGGCTTCTGACCCGGTTGCGCCCGAACTGGGAAATACTCGGCGAGGCCACCAATGGCGCCCAAACCATCGAACTGACCAAGGCTCTGAAGCCGAACGTGGTGGTCCTCGACATCACCATGCCGGGAATCAGCGGATTGGAAGCCGCGCGGCGCATCGCCAAGCTGAATCTGGGATGCCGAATCCTGATTTTTACCGTGCACGATTCGGACTGGCTGAGGTCGGAAATTTCCGATGCCGGCGCTCACGGTTACGTTCAGAAATCGCAGGTGGCGCGGGATTTGGTGGCCGCCATCGAGCGTCTCCTCGAAGGCGGCACCTTCTTTATCGATGAATCCGGCGCGGAATCCGCGCAAGAAAAAAATCCCTAACCATCACCGAAGGCGATCGGCCGCTTAAGACCACTGCGCGAGGGTTTGCGACCGCGGCGTGAACGCGGAAGATTGCGCCGAGGGAATCGGAATGACCAGCTCGACGATGGTCCCGGGGCTGGCGTTTCGTATTCTCATCTCTCCGCCCAATTCCTTGGCCCGTTGCTTCATGCTGGCGATTCCCACGCCTGCGTGGCCGGCTCGAAGTTGCGCGCTATGCTCGAGGACGCCCACGCCATCGTCGCGAACCGAGACGGCGATTTCTTTTTTCCGTTCGGCCAGCGTAACCCACACCTTTTGCGCGTGCGCGTGCCGGAAGACGTTCGTCAAGGCTTCCTGAATGATGCGGAATAAGGCGGTTTCCACTTCCGGGGCGAGCCGCGGAAAATCGGGGGGCTGCGTCTCCAGGGAAGTCTGAATGCCCCCTCGCTTGCTGAGTCCCTCCAAGAACCAGCCCAAGGCCGAGCGAAGTCCGATTTCGTCCAGCAAGGGCGGGTGCAAAAGATAGGAGATATTGCGGACTTGCTGCAGCATGCCGTCGATCATGCCGCTGACTTCGCGAATCGATTCTTTCGGCGCTTTCTTGGAATCGTCTCTCGGTCCGGGGGGATCTTCTTGATGAAGAATTTCCTGCAACATAATTTTGGCGGCCGTGAGTTCCTGGCCCAGTCCGTCGTGCAGTTCCCTGGCAATGCGCCTGCGCTCCTCGTCTTGCGTGGTAATCAAACTCATGGAGAGGCGGCGCAGCTCGATGTTCAGGGCCTCGAGCTGCTGCGACTTGCGGTGAAGGTCGATGAACGTGCTGACCTTGGCTCGCAGCAGTTCCGGAATGATCGGGACGGAAATATAATCCACCGCGCCCCGCTGGTAACCGCGCAATTGATCCACGTCGGTCAAGTGCACGGCGGAAATGAAAATGATGGCCGTCTTTTGATACCGCGGATGTTGATGGATGATGTCCGCCATTTCAAAACCGTCCATGTCCGGCATGCTGACGTCCATCAGAACCACGGCAATCTCGTTTTTCAAGAGTAATTCCAGGGCTTCGCGGGCGGAATTGGCCTTGAGCAGGTTTTCGTCCAGGTCCGCGAGGATGGCTTCGTAGCTCATGACCTTGGCCGGCTGGTCATCCACCATCAGAATGTTGACCTTTTCCTTGGAAGCCATCGTTCCTCTCTGTTCTAAGCCCGCCGAATCCGCTGCGGGCAGCCGCGATCGTGAACCTATCTGTGGAGCCACATGCGCAATGCGGAAAGCAGTTGCTCCGTGTTGACTGGTTTCGCCAAATATTCAGACGCCCCGGCCTCCAGGCATTTCTCGCGGTCGCCCTTCATGGCTTTGGCGGTCAAGGCCACAATGGGAAGCCGGCGGAAGGATGGATTTTGCCGGATCACCTGCATGGTTTCGTAGCCGTCCATTTCCGGCATCATGATGTCCATCAGCACGATGGCGATGTCCGCCGTGGACTCGATGGTGGCAATGGCTTCGCGCCCCGTCCCGGCCGTAAGCACGCTCATGCCGCGGCGTTCGAGGACGCTGCTCAACGCGAAAATGTTGCGGACGTCGTCGTCCACGATGAGCACCTTCTTGTTGAACAAGGCGTCGTCGGAACGGTGCAACTGATCCAGCATTCTCTGTTTCTCGGTGGGAAGGTCCGCCACGATGCGATGCAGGAACAATGCCGTTTCGTCCAGCAAGCGTTCCGGCGACTCGACGCCCTTGACGACCACGCTGCGAGCCAGGCTGCGCAGGCGCGCGTCTTCCTCCGGCGATAGTTCCTTACCAGTAAACACCACCACCGGCAAGTCGATGAGGGATGGAGTATCGCGCAAGCATTCCAAGACCTCGAATCCGGACATGTCCGGGAGGCGCAGGTCCAGGACCATGCAATCGAACGATTGCGCGCCGGCCAGCGAGAGAGCCTCCGCGCCGGTGGTCACCATGGTCAAGTCGATATCGTCGTGGCCCAGCAGTTCGCCGACGCTGAGCTGCTCGGCCGGATTGTCTTCGACCACCAGCAATCGCTTGCGCCGCGGCGCCGTGTATTGCTTGATCCGGTCGAACACGGCGTCCAGGGCTTCCGGCGTGGTGGGTTTGGTGATGAAAGAAAATGCCCCGCGAGTTAGCCCGTGCTGGCGGTCTTCGTCCAGCGTGAGCATCTGCACGGGAATGTGCCGCAGAGCGGGATCTTGCTTCAGATGGTTCAGCACGGTCCAGCCGAGCATGTCCGGGAGAAAAACGTCCAGGGAAATGGCGGTGGGGTGGAACTCGCGGGCCAATGTGAGTGCGTCGGCCCCGTGAGTAGCCACCAGGACCTTGAATCCCTTGTCGTGCGCCAGATCGCACAGCACTCTGGCGTAATGGGGATCGTCCTCCACGATGAGCAGCGCGGTGTCTTCCGGCTGCAAAATCTCGCGGTCGTCCTCGATCCGGTCCGCGGTCTCATCCGCGAGCGTTCCCGCGGGCAATTGCCCCTGGGCCGCCGCGGAAAGTTCCGCGTCACGCACGGTGACGTTAATCGCCGC
>Ga0335078_10009654_pt1 | contig 14287 bp, 13 predicted proteins | sample Lox_Sample_32_FD_206711 | JGI IMG/M metagenome (GOLD analysis project Ga0335078, IMG submission 206711) | Soil microbial communities from Loxahatchee National Wildlife Refuge, Florida, United States - Lox_Sample_3.2 | ecosystem: Environmental > Terrestrial > Soil > Wetlands | place: USA...
GTCGTAAGCCTGATAGAGGTCTTATTCTACATCAGCATCCTGACCGGTGCCCTGAATGGATCTACGGCTGAAGCGCAGTTCAGTCTCGACCTGGTCTACGCCGTTCAGCACTTCTACTTCGGCGTAGCTGCGCCGGCCGTTTTCTTCCCTCTTGGATTCGTAGTCCTGAAGTCAAACATGCTGCCGAGAGTCCTTGGGTATCTGGCGCTGGTGGTGGGAGGGGCCTTCGCGGCGCTCGGGCTTGCCTATCTGTACACTATCGCCCTGCCCGCCGCGGTTACGGACATGGGGGAGGTCCAAGCAGTCTGGTGGGTAGCGGCCGCAATCATCATGATTGTCCGAGCTAATCGTGTTGCCAGTTGACGCCTCGTATCTGGTTTCGACAGGGTAGGAGGGCTAGGTTATTGCAAAATGTGTGGGTGGGATTCGAACACGAGGGACCCTCAACAATCCTCTTGTTTGGTCCGGTTTTCTGATTGTCCTGAGGGCTTAACCGGAGAAGAAAGCGAGAACACAACTCGCGCCCGTTCACATCTCGAGTTCAGACCAGGGATAGACATAGTACTCGGGATACAGCGCCCCTTCGTATCCCTTCGTGATCGGTCCAAATCCCCTCGCTGGTCTGAGTGTCACAATGGTGGGAGCGTCTGCCCCCTCCGTTCTGTGGGCGGACAGGTGGACATACTTCGACTTGTGATTGTAGCTCTTCCCAGGGACCGCGGCCGCCAACGCTTCATCGTACCGCTCGTCGAGGACCTGGGTGATATCGGTCAGGACTCCCTCGTGTGTCATCTCTCTGAAGCCCTGAAGTAAAGACGCCGCAATCTCATGGATGGCTTCATCCACTTTCTCTGGAGGATTGGCTCTATTGTCTGGAATCATCTTGAACTCGTCTCCTTCAAAGTAGCGCAGGAGTTGTTCTCTTCCGGCTCCCTTTTCCAAATCCTCTGAGAGCGGCCGGGCGAGGTGATTCTCGTAAAAGTCGTGAATGCCTCCGGCCGCATCCTCGGGGGTCAGGAGAATCTTCTCACGCCTGCCTCTGGCCTCGCCGTCGAGTCTGGCTATCACGTGGAAGTTCGGTTCTTGGCCTCTATAGACCTCCGGCACGGCCAAGCGCAGGAGCGATAAGTAGTCCGGGAGGTACTCCTTGTGGCCCGATAGGTGGTAGAAGTAGGTCTGGAAGAGTTCGTCCTTGAAGCCGCCAAAAAGGCTGTCCATGGACATCTGCTCAAGCTCTCGCAGGGAGTATTCCCTGTCGCCCATGATTCTCTTCTGCTTCAGGGCGGCGCGTATCCAAGGACGATATGCCGAATTATACTCCTTGATGAGAATGAATCGACTCAAGGTCGTGGGACCTCCACCACGATGGTCTTCAGGCCACCGCCGTTGGGGTCGACGTAGGATAGAACGGCGTATCCATCGACCATGGCGTCCTGATGCTGGTAGTCCTGTTTCAGTTTGTCAACGAGATCGAGTAATTGATTCTGAATGGTCATGTCAAGTCTACTGGGGTTTATGTTCACCAATAACCTTGCCTGAATCGCAACCGTGTTGTCCTGCGTATAGAGGTCTCGGCCGCCAACCGACGGCTCCTGCAACACAACCTCTGTCAAGCCGAGCTTGTCGGTCGCGACGACGTATGCAATCTCAGCCCCGAGGCGGCCGACCACATAAGGGGAGCCAAGAGACAGCATGGCGGTCTCCTCTCCCCTCAAGGTCTCGACCTGGTTGATTGTGTAGGCGTTCGTGTAGCTTCCCTTGATCAAGCTGAGGTAATCGCCGGAATATGGCTGCATGTCGCCAAGAGCGTAGATGTCGGTCGAAGGCGGGACGAGATACGTCGTCGTGACCTTATTGTCGCTTGAGTAGACCACCGACAACCTGAGGCCGTCGTAGGAGATCAGCGAGACCGCGTAGGGCTGGCCGTTGGAGAGGACGACCTGGAACTGCGGCATGTCGTACCCGTCAGAGCGGAGTCTTAGCGTCGTCGCCCCCCCGATGTAGTCAGAGACCGTAAATTGCACGTAGGCGCCACCATAGTTGGTGCTAGACCCCGGATACGTCTGGACAGTTCCGCTCAACGTAAAGTCCTCCGTCGAGGAGAACGGATTGTCTTGGGTGATATGAATCCGTATGGTGTCGCCCTGGACCGACATGTCCCTAACCACGACGCTGTCGGAGACCCAACTCAGGTACGCCGAGTTCTCGAGCTGGAATGCTGGCATCGCCTTGAGGAACGCGTCGAGAGGTAGAGTCTCAATCGAGATCGGGATAACGTCGCCCGGCTCGCCCAGGCCCTTTGGCAGAGTCGGGCCGAAACTCTGGCCTCCCTGATAGACATAGTAGAAGATGGTGGCATCGCCCTCTTTGTGCAGCGTGATCTTGAACGCCATATCCTGCGTTCCTACGAAACCCGGGACCTCCTTCTGGAGGAAGGTCTCTTGGATGTAATTGGTCGTGTCGGTCCCTCCGTACAGAATCAAGTGGTTGCTGTTGTCGACTCGGACAACAATCTGGCCCGTCTCCTCGTAGCTGATCTCATCGGCGCGCTCGGCGACATCGCCGCCCCCGGACGCCGTCTTTGCGAACTGCGCGAGCTCCGAGAGCTTCGCATTGATCTCGTCGGCCGTGAACCCCTTGTCCTTCAGCGCCAGGACCATTAGGTCGATCCTGTCGGCCGTGAACGGTGCGACCGAGTCGAATGTCACGGGGAACCGCTGTGACATTTCCTGGAGGACCATCGTTGTCTCGTAAGCGGAGGTAGGTGAGACGGCGTCAATATCCCCGAGGTAGCCTTTGATGCTGGACCAGACGTCGAGCAGATGGAGGCTCGAGAGCAGGGCGTCGAACTTCGGAGCGAATCCGTCTTTCCCCGATGTAGCCGTTATGAGGGCGACCATCGCCAGCCCTTCTCCGAGGAAGGTGGCGCGCTGCTGCTCCGAGAAGCTGCAGTCCTGTGAGAGCGAGAAGACCTGGTATATCTGGCCCGGCAGCGTCGCGGCGGCTGCCTGGCCAGCATCCTTCGTCGAGATGTACGTATCCAGGCCCGAAATCGCTTCGAGCGTTATTTGGTCGACCCCAGCGAGTGAGAGTCCTGCGGCGGTCGCGGTTACATTTCTCAAAACAGCACCCGCAGCGCTCGCATTCTTGGCACCGAGAATCTTAGCTGCAAGCTGTGGGACGAAGCTCTGCGTGTAGTTCTGCAGACCGAGAGAGAGCCACGACGGAGGGTTGCTCATCTCCTGCTGGTACAACGCCGTCCATTTCCCGACGGACTGCGTGAACGAATAGACCGTATTGGGGATGATGTGGACGGTCGCATTCCCTGAGGCCTTGAAGACGGTGTCCCAGTAGCTCGGGTCTTGTTTCCCGCCGCAGTCGGTGCTATTGAAGGAGAGCATCTCCAGCTGAGCGAGGCTCATGTTGTCGCCGGTATAGGCCGCGAGAGAGGCGTTTGTAGGAGAGGAAAGGGTTTCGTTGCTACCAGGGAGGGTCGCGATGGAGGAAGAGTTACTGCCGAGGTTCAGGGTGGGATTGGGCACCTCGTGCGTGGTTATCTCGAAATAGATCCCACTGAAGATGAGATAGATTAGCAAGCAAACGACGATTGCCCCGAAGATTGATGCGATGACGCCCAAACTGATACTGAAGTTTGGCCGAGTTTATAATCCACAATGGTGGCACTCGCGAAACAGCCGGAAGGTTCGGTTTATGATGGTGCGGGGGGTGGGATTCGAACCCACGAACCCCTAAGGGATTGGAGCCTCAGTCCAACGCCGTTGGCCATGCTGGGCGACCCCCGCACAAGCCCCGCCTCCCAACCCGCGGTTCTAAAACTCTTCCGAGTCGACCGTCGGCACGCGCGCCTCCGGTCACGGTCGTCCGATCCGGCCGCCGAGTCCGCCAATCGAGCACGACGGCGACGGTCTACATTTTAAAAGGACGGGAAAAGGAGGTCCCCCGATTAGCGCCGGCGTAGCTCAGCCTGGTAGAGCACTCCATAATTGGGCTCAGACGCCTCGTAAGCGTGGGGTCATGGGATCAAAGCCCGTCGCCGGCTCTCACACTCAAGAGAGGATTCGCTGCCTCTGCCGTCTCGCGTTGGGAACGCCGTTCGGACAAAACTATTAATCACGAGCCGAGGGGCTTTCTCGACGATGAGACGGGTCGGGGGGCTGCCGGTCGGCCGTGGACGCGAGACGCTCCACAGCAAGGGATTTCCGCCGTCTCCCGTCGGCTGAGGACCAGAGGAAGCAGATGTCCGGGCAGATCCCGCCCTCCCGTCCTCGAGTCACCGCCGGTCTTCTCATCTTCCTCTCGGCCTTCCTCGTCTACCTGCTCACCCTCAACTCGGTCTGGGCCACCGACCACACCACGAGCTTCCTCCAGCTCGACTGGTCGATCTGGACGCACCACTCCTTCGCCCTGGGGAGCGGCAGCGGCGGCTTCCAGCCCAACTCCGTCGACGACTTCGAGTTCGACGGCAACTACTTCAGCGCGCTCGCACCGGGGACGGCCGTCCTCGCCCTGCCTTTCGTGGGGGTGGGCTTCGCCCTCGACGGCCACTTCACGGTCTTCGGCTACGCCATGCTGGCGTCCGAGGTCTTCGTGGCGCTCGCCAACTCGGTGGCGGCCTACCTGGTCTACGCCCTGGGCCGGTTCTTCTTCGCCAAGAGGACCTCGGCCCTTCTGGCGTTCGCCTACGCCTTCTCGACGATAAGCTGGCCGTTCGCGACCTACTTCTTCCAGAGCGACGTCTCGGCGATGTTCGACCTCCTGGCGGTCTACTTCGTCGTGCGCGCGACGCGCGACGGGAGGCTCCGGGACGCCGTCCTGGCGGGCCTCTCCATCGCGACGGCGCTGACCACGGACTACGTGAACGCCATCCTCATACCCATCCTCGGAGGTTACTTCGTCCTCTCCCTGCATGGGTGGGGCCGCCGCCGTCTGGCCTGGCTCTCCGCGGGCTTCCTGCTCGCCTCCCTGGTGGGCGTGCTGCTGGTCGGGCTCTACAACGATGCGATCTTCGGCACGCCCTTCCACACGACCGAGCAGGTCTACCTCGGCAGCTCGACCCCGCTCGGGGAGTTCTCGACTCCGCTGTACCTGGGGGTCTACATCAACCTCTTCTCGCCGCTGAGGGGGCTGTTTCTGTTCACCATCTTCCTGGTCCTCGGGGTCTTCGGGCTCGCGCGGATGCTCAGGCACGGGAGGTACGAGAGGGAGGGACTCCTCCTCCTGGCGTGCTTCCTCGGCATCTTCCTCCCCTACTCGGCGTGGTACGACGTGGTCGGCGGCGCCGCCTTCGGCCCGCGCTTCCTGGTCTCGGCGATCCCGTTCCTCATCGTCCCGGCCGGGCTGGTCATCGAGGAGGGAGGGAGGGCGATGCGCGCCCTCGCGTTCGTCCTCTACGCCGTCGGCGCGGTCATCAACGGGGTCGGGGCGGTGACATCTGTCCTGGCGCCCACGACCAGCTACGGGCTCTCCCCGTTCCTGGACGCCACGCTCCCGAGCTTCCTGAAGGGCGGCATCGACGTGTGGTGGCTCTCCTTCGTGCACGGCTACTGGCCCCTGCCCGCCGGCCTCGTCATCGCAGCGGCGCTCGCCATCCCCGTGGTCTCGGACCGCGCCCTCTCGGGGCGGGCCGGCTGGAGGGGGCTGAAGGTCAGGAGATGGGTGAAGAAGAGAAGCAAGAAGGAGGAGGAGGAGGAGCGGCAGCCGACGTCCCCGCCGGGGCTAGACGCAGACGACGGTCCGCCGACGGGCGACCGCGACCCGGCCTCCGGACCCCACTGGGTCTAGCCGCTAGTAGCCGATCTCGGAGCTCGGCCTCAGGTGGCGCATCGACTTGACCCGGCCGCACTTCGTGCACTTGTAGTTCCCCCTGCCCCGGGGGTTGTATCCCCGCGTGTCGACCACGAGCTCGTGCTCGGTCCGCATCATGCACCTCTCGCAGTACCTGTACTCTGGCAAGGTCCGGCTGTGGTCCAGAGCCGGTCCTCCATATATAAAGCACCACGCGGCCCGAGGTCTCATGTCGGGGCTGGTCCTCCTTGGGGAGCTCGCTGCCGTGGTGGGCTTGGCGCTGATACTCCTCGCGACCGTCCTGGCTGCGCGCCGGGAGGGGGGCGGCCGAGAAGAGGAGGAGGACGGGAAGAAGGGGGCGCGGGTGAGGGGCGGAGCCGTCGTCATGATCGGTCCCATACCGATAGTCTTCGGTTCCGATGCCAGGTGGGCCGTCCTGGCGATGGTCCTCGCCGTCCTCCTGATCGTCATGAGCGCGCTCCTGGGCCACACGGCGTGAGGGAGATGAAGGTCGGCCCCTCCAGCCTCTACGCGGCCGGGTTCACCCTGCTCGTCGTGGGGATCGTGCTGGTGGCGCTTGGCGGCGCCGGGTCGGGCTCGTCGACTTCCGTGGGAGCGGTGGTCTTCCTGGGGCCCGTCCCCCTGGTCTTCGGCAGCGGACCGGGTGCGGGGTCGGTCGCCCTTACCGCCCTGGCCATAGGAGCGGTGATGGTGGTCCTGATCTACCTTTCCATCCTTCTCTCCAGGAAGACCGCGCAGCCTTGAGGCAGCCCGGGACGGCATGCCACCGGCACGGGGCGATGGAGCCTTCATAGGTAACGCATATATACCAAATCAAGATTCCAGACCAGCTATGCAGAAGACAGTGCCGATTGTGCAGTTCAGCGCGCCAGCTCGGGAGAAGTTGATGGAGGCGCTGAAGGAACAGAACGCCTCGAGCGCCCTCCTGAGGATAGACGTCTACGCGGCCGGGGGCTGCGCCTGCAGCGGCGGTTACAAGTACGGCATGGGGCTGGAGGAGAAGGCGAGGCCGGACGACGTGGTCGAGGAGATAGAGGACATCAAGGTCGTCACGGACAAGAACAACGTCGACATTCTCAGGGGTTCGAAGATCGACTACAGCGAGGACATCCAGAGGAGGGGGTTCAAGATCATCAACCCGAACGTCCAGGCCGGCGGCTGCGGCTGCGGCGGCCACTAGAGACGGCGCTTTAGCCCCTCTCTACCCGCCTGCGGTGCCCGCGAAGCGGTCGAAATCCAGCCGCGGGACCTGGGCCCGCCACGGGCTCAGCGGTGCTTGGGTTGCTTGCTGGGGGAGCGACGGCGACGACGGTGGCCCACCAGCTTCTTCATGTCGAGGAGCCCGTCTATCTCCCCGTCGCCGTACCCCATCTCCTTCAGCGCGTCCCTCGTCGAGTGGCCCAGCGAGAGCTTCTTGCCGATGGCCGAGGCCCTGTCGTAGCCTATCGTGGGTGAGAGGACGGTGATGAGCGACGGGCTGGTCTCGGCGTAGGCCCTCAGGCGGGCCCGGTCGGGGACGACGTGGTCCAGGACCAGCGACGAGACCTTGTCCAGGGCCTCGGAGAGGAGCTTGAGCTGGAGGGCGACGTTGTAACCCATCAGGGGGACGCCCATCGAGAGCTCGAACTCTCCCAGGGTAGCCGCGGACTGGTTCGCGGCGTCGAGGCCGTAGACCTGCGCGCAGACCAGGAGGGCCGCCTCGACGGTGACCGGGTTGGTCTTGCCCGGCATTATGCTGCTCCCGGCGACCTCCGCCTGCTTGGGGAGGTCCAGCTCGCCGAGGCCCGTGAGGGGGCCCGAGAACATCAGCCTGAGGTCCTGGCAGAGCCTGTGGAGGTCCAGGGCGGTGACCCTGAGCGCCGACGAGAGCGCCACCAGGTCGGTGAGGAGCCTCATGGCGCGGAACCTGTCGTCCGCCTCGGCGAATCGGAGCTTCGTCACCCTGTTGAGCTCGCCGACGACCATCTCCCCGAACCGCGGGTCGGTGTTCACCCCCGTCCCCACCGCCGTCCCGCCCAGGGGGAGCTCGCTGACGTACCCGAGGGTGTCCGATATCAGGCGCCCGTCGTGGGCGAAGGCGTCGGCGTAGGCGCCGAACTCCTGCCCCATGGTCACGGGCATGGCGTCCCGGAGGTGCGTCCTCCCAGACTTGTAGACCGAGGAGGTCCTGCCTGAGAGGCGGGTCAGGCTGGCCGTGATCCCGGCGAGCGACGGCAGCATCCTCCCCCGAGCCAGCGAGACGGCGGCGACGCGGACCGCGGTCGGGACGACGTCGTTCGAGGACTGCCCCATGTTGACGTGGTCGTTGGGGTGGACGCTCTTCCCCGCCATCTCCGAGGCGCGCTCGGCTATCGCCTCGTTGACGTTCATGTTGATCCCGGTCCCCGAGCCCGTCTGGAAGACGTCGACGACGATCTCGTCGTCGTGCGCCCCGTCCATGACCTCCCGTGCGGCGTCCGATATGGCCCGGAAGGTCGCGTCGTCCAGCTTGCCCAGCGAGTGGTTGGCCCCGGCAGAGAGCTGCTTGATCAGGGCGACGGACCAGATCACCTCCCGAGGGAAGGTCGTGCCCGTGCTCATGAAGAGCTTCTTCGCGCCCTCCACGTACTTCATGCTGCCGGGGCCCGGCCCGGCGGCCTTTCTTAAGGCTTGGGAAGCGGGCGGACCGGCCCCCTCTCTCGTGGTCATCGACGGAACGATTGACCGACGGACGGATGGATGGATGGTCAGCGCCTCAGCCGGACGCCGATCTTCTCGATCAGCCGGCCCAGCTCCGAGTCGTCGACCGCGTCGACCCGGAGGTACTTCAGGATCTCGTCCTCGCTCATCTGCAGCCTCTTGGCCTCGTCTATGGTGTAGCGGTAGGCCTCGATCTCGGTGGGCCTGTCGACGTACTCGAAGGTCTGGTCGTAGAGGTCCCGCCCGTCGAGGAACTGCTTCACGTGGACCAGGACGTGGATGACGTCGAGGTAGAGGCAGTTTATCCTGGCCGAGACCAGGTACTTGGAGCCGATGCAGACCGACCCCGTGTTGTGGTCGAGCCAGATGCCCCAGTCGGAGTCGACCACGCCGAGCTTCAGGTGGTGGATTATCTTCAGCATGCCCCTCTGCGAACCGAAGAGCCTAAGAAGGGTCGGGGAGTTCTCGACGCCCATGAATATCTGGGTGAACTTGTACTCTCCCAGAGAGACGTTTCTCTTCGCCTTGAAGACCTTGAGGGGCATCTCGGGGGAAGAGGTCCCGTTAGCAATCAAAAGACCCGAACTCAAAATCCGTTCACTCCTTGCAGGCGAAATCCTAACTAGCGGGTGCTAGCGTGACCATCGCGACGATCAGCGGGGTCCGCGGGATACTGAACGGCGACCTGATGCCCGCCGACGTCGCGGCCTACGCCCGCGGCTTCTCCTCCGTGGCGACCTCCCGGGAGGTGCTGATCGGGAGGGACACGAGGTCCACGGGCGACCTGATCTCGAGGCTGGTGAGGGGCGCGCTTCTCGAGGCCGGGAAGAGCGTGGTCGACTACGGCGTCATCTCGACGCCCGCCCTCTTCCGGGAGAGCAGGACGCGAGGGAGCGCGGCGGTGATGGTCACGGCGTCCCACAACGAGCCCGAGTGGAACGGGCTGAAGTTCGTCCTGGACGGCCGCGGGGTGGACCAGGGTGAGTTCGACCGGCTCGTAAGGCCCCCCAGGAGCGCGCCGCGCGCCGCCGTGGGGGCCACGGCGAGGCCCGGCCCGACGCCATCCTACGTCGAGGAGATCGTGAGGATGGCCGGGGGAGAGGGGTCCTGCGAGGGCGTGAAGGTCGCGGCCGACCTGAACGGCGGGGCGGCCATCGCCCACGCCCCGGCCATACTGCAGGGCCTGGGGTGCAGGTTGACCGCGCTGGGAGGGACGCCCGGGGTCTTCAGCAGGAAGGTCGACCCGACCAACGACGACCTCGACCTCCTCACGGCGACGGTCAGGGACGAGGGGTGCGACGTCGGGTTCGCCTTCGACTGCGACGGGGACAGGCTCGTCCTCGTCGACGGGAGCGGGAGGAAGAGGACCGGAGACTACATGCTCACGCTCGCGATGAAGGAGATACTGCCGACGCTGGAGACCAGGTCGGTGGCCGTCTCCGCCGACACGACCCAGGCGATCGACGACGTCGTCTCGGCCCTGGGCGGGAAGACGTACCGCTCCAGGGTCGGGGAGGCGAACGTGATATCGAAGATGAGGGAGGAGCGAGTGGACGTCGGGGGGGAGGGCAGCAGCGGCGGGCTCATCGACGGCCGGTTCAACTTCTGCAGGGACTCGATGCTCGCCGCGATCACCATCGTCAGGGCGATCAGGCGGGACGGACCTAAAGCCCTGGACGGGGTCCCCTCCTACAGCCAGGCGAGGCTCAAGCTGGCCATGGAGAGGAGGAAGGCGCTCGCCGCGATAAGGAGGCTGCAGAAGGAGCACCCGGACGCGGACGCGCTCGACGGCATCAAGATCGCCGTCTCCCGCCGGGCCTGGGTCTTGATCAGGGTCTCGGGGACGGAGGACGTTGTCAGGGTCTCGGCGGAGTCCCCCACCCCGAAGGAGTCCCAGCGGCTCGCCGAGACGTACCTCGACAGGCTCCAGAGGCTCTCGCAGGATGAATGAGTACGAGATCATAGACCTCCTGACGAGGACGGCCGGGAGGCTCCCCCGCGGGTATTCTGCCCTGGGAGACGACGTCGCCAGCCTTCCCAGCGCTGCCGGGAGGCTGGTCCTCAAGTCCGACATGCTCGTGGGCAGGACCGACGTCCCCCCGGGAATGACCTGGAGGCAGGCTGGGCGCAAGGCGGTGGCCATGTGCGTCAGCGACTTCGCGGCGAAGGGAGTCGCTCCACTGGCGCTGATGGTCTCGCTGGGGATACCGCGGAGCCTGAGCGACGGTGGCGTGCGAGCGATCGCCCGGGGTGTCGGGGACGGGATGTCCGAGTGGGGGCTGCACCTCGTGGGAGGGGACACAAACGAGGCCGACGACGTGGTCATCGACTCGATCGTGGCCGGGTTCACTGGCCGAATCGTCGAGAGGGGCGGGGCGAGCCCCGGAGACCTGGTGGTGGTGACGGGCGAGTTCGGGACGACCTCCGCGGGGCTGAAGGTCCTGCTGGAGGGCGCGAGGGCGGCCCCGGGGTTCAGGAGCGCGGCGCTCCGCAACGTCTACAGGCCCTCGCCGAGGCTCGCGGCCGGGCTCGCGCTCCGGGAGCACCTCTCCTCCTCGACCGACTCCTCCGACGGGCTCGCCATCTGCCTCCACTCGATAGCGGAGGCGAGCAGGGTTGGGATGAGGATCGACGCGCTCCCCCACGCCAGGCCCCTCGAGAGGTTCGCGGCGCAGAACGGCTATCGGCTCGACGAGCTCGTGCTCTACGGCGGGGAGGAGTACGAGATCGTCGGCACCGTGCCGCGGGACAGGCTCGCGAAGGCCGTCGCGGCCGCCAGGGGCGCGGGGGCGGACCTGCTGGTGATAGGCGAGGCCGTCGAGGGGGGAAGGAGGAGGGAGGTCCTGATGGCCGATGGGGACGAGATACCGAAGAAAGGATGGGTCCACCTCAGCTAGGCGGGGACGGAAGACCGGCTTGTCGGCCGACCCTTCGTCCTCTCCCGACGGCTAGGCGGCCTGCACCGACTTCACCAGGCGGACGAACCTCTTCGAGAGGGCGGCGGCCTTCTCCTCGCTATCCGACTCGGCGAAGACCCTCACGATGGGCTCGGTCCCGGACGGCCTGACCAGGACCCAGCTCTTCTCGTCGGTCCAGACCTTGAGCCCGTCGACCTTCTCGACCCGGACGCCACCCTGCCTCTCGACCAGCTTCATCACCTCCCTGGCCTGCGCGGGGGCGACCGGGACCTTCGCCTTGGCCTGGAAGAACCGCGGGACCGTGTTCGCCATTATCTTGGAGAACGAGAGGCCGCGGGCCGCGAGGCACTCGAGCATCAGGGCGGTCGTCATCGCTCCGTCCCTGACCGCTATGTGCGCCGGGTAGATGCACCCTCCGTTCTCCTCGAAGCCGAAGAAGGCGCCGCGCTCGATCATCGTCCTGGAGACCTCGACCGAGCCCACCCTCGTCCGGATGACCTTGGCCCTCCGCTTCGTCGCCACGGCCTCGACGGCCTGGGAGGAGCTCACGGGCGTGACTATGGTGGCGCCGGGGTTCCTCTCGAGGAGGTAGTCGGCGAGGAGCGAGCCGGACTGGTCCCCCCAGTAGACCGACCCCCTCTCGTCGCAGAATATCGCCCGGTCCCCGTCCCCGTCGTAGGCCACGCCCAGGTCCGCGCCGACGGCGCGCACGGTCGCGCCGAGGTCCGCGAGCGAGTCCGGCGTCGGCTCTGGTCCTCTCCCGGGGAAACGGCCGTCGACGATCGAGTGTATCGTCACTATCCTGCACCCCAGCGCATCGAGGAGGTAGGGCGCGGCCAGGCACTGGGCGCCGTTGCCCGGGTCGAGCACGACCTTGAAGCCCCTGGCGGCGATGGCGCGGGCGTTGACCTTGGAGAGGATCCCCGCCAGGTAGGTCCGGACCACCGACGGCTCGGCCCTGGAGGTGCCCACCCCCCTCCAGTCGGCCCTCCTGAGCGTGCCGTCGCGGAATATCTTCTCGATCTTCTGCTCGTCGAGCCTGTTGACCTCCACGCCGTCGGGGCCTACGACCTTGAGGCCGTTGTACTCGGCCGGGTTGTGGGAGGCGGTCACCATCACCCCGCCCCGGTATCCCAGCGCCTTGGTCGCGTACTGGAGGGCCGGCGTCGGGACCATCCCGGCCTCGGCCACCCCCCTCCCGGCGCTCATCAGCCCCGAGGTGAGAGCGAGCAGGAGCGCCTCGCCCGAGAGCCTGCCGTCCCTGCCCGTCAGCACGTCGCCCTCGGAGTAGTAGGTGCCCACGCACTCGGCGAACCTGATGACGAACTCGAGGTCGGCGTCCACCCCTGGGACGAACCGCACCCCGTTGGTTCCGAAGAGCTTGCCCTGGGGGGACACGACGGTGAGTCTCTCCCCGAACTCTGATTAAAAGCCTTCAAGCGGCGCTTCCCTTGGATGTCCACCGGGTTTCTCCGGAGGACCGCTGGTGCGCCTCAGACCCTTGGACCACCGGGGCGTCCGACGTTCACAAACGCTTAATTCAATCAGCCGAGGCGCCCAGCCAAGGGCCCGTAGCTCAGTACGGATAGAGCGCTAGCCTTCTAATCCCAGAAAGGGTGAGGCGAGCTAGAAGTCGTGGGTTCAAATCCTGCCGGGCCCGCATCCGACCTAGGTTCTGCTTCGATGCGACGGACCTGGTCACGAACTCGTGTCTGAGCCTTCTAGCACATGCGAAACCCTTCCCGGCTCCCGACGGAGAGCCCTTCGACGTGGGCCGCTCGCTTGAGGACGAGGTTTCGGGGTGTGTCGATTCTGAAAGGACGCGTCGGCGCTTGAAGGTCGGCGGTCATATCTCCTGCCTGGTCCACGGGAGCTACGGGACACATCGGACGCGGGTCTCTTTGAAGAAGAGGCTAGAGTCCTCCTGTTCCTGTCCGTCCGACTGCGATCCCTGCAAGCACGCGGATGCCCTGCTGGAGACCTACAGAGTCAGCCCGCAGTCCTTCCACGATCTTGAGGCGACGACGAACGAGAAGCCCACCAGGATGAAGAGGCTTGAACTCTTGCGGCCGATACGCCGGACGGTCGTCGCGTCGCCGACCTCCCTGTCAGCGCTGGACGTGAGAGACTTTGAAACAGAGGGCGTGGATGAAGATTACAGACCCTGATGGCAAGCCAGCGGCGCACACGGGCTGAGGTCGAGATCGGCCCTTTCAGGACTCTTTGTGGGCGGACCATCGAAGATCTGTGCGAGGGAGCGGTTGAGACCCTGGTCCGCCGTTGCTGGCGGCGCTTTCTTAAGGACCCGGGCCCTCGGCCGAACTTGTGAAAGTCTCGCTGCCCGCTTGAGGGCGCGAAGGTCACCTCATTCTTCCCGAAGGTCGTAGAGATTCGAGCGGTCGGCCTTGGGCTTCGTCGAAGGGGCACCTTGTCAATGCCCCGCCGCTAGCTGGTGCCGGCATCTGTGAACTCGGTCAGGGTGGGGGCGAACGCCGGATGCCCAAGACGCCGCCAGGGTTGGCTAGGCAGCGCCTGACTCTGCCGGCAGGTCCCGGGGCGTCGCACGGTCCAGCTTCGGAATCGGGCGCTCGAAGCACGGGCGGTCGTTCCCCGCCATCACGGGTACGTAATGCGTCACTCCCAGCGGAAGTAGCGAATCGCAATGAACGCGAAGATTGCCGTGTAGACGACCATCGTCACCAGGCTCGTGTAGGGAGGCGTCGAGTTGAAGGCCGAGCAGAGCAGAGCCCTGTCGGCCGCGCCAGACGGAGAATAGTACATTATCGTCGCCAGCGTCCCGCCCACCTGCGTGGGCTGAACCCAGAGGCCCGAAAGGAAGAACGAGAGGAACATCAACGCGCCAG
>Ga0335078_10009655_pt1 | contig 14286 bp, 18 predicted proteins | sample Lox_Sample_32_FD_206711 | JGI IMG/M metagenome (GOLD analysis project Ga0335078, IMG submission 206711) | Soil microbial communities from Loxahatchee National Wildlife Refuge, Florida, United States - Lox_Sample_3.2 | ecosystem: Environmental > Terrestrial > Soil > Wetlands | place: USA...
CGCGCTGGCCCGCACCCGCGGTCGCCGGCGGGCCAGCGTCCAATAGCTACCTAAACCTCGCGTAGCACGCCTGGCCGGAGGGCGGTAGGCGGAAAAGCCGAACCTTCGATCCGCAGTTCCTACGGATAAAGGCGGTTCGCTACATGGACGATGAACCTGACCAGACAACCGCTGTCCACGGATGCGAAGCGCGTAGTAATGACCGACCGGGGAGCGGGCAAACGGAGACCTAGGAGGTCACTACTAATGAAGCGCAACAGGAAGGGCATCATCGCAGCCGTTGTGGCGATCGGCGCCCTCGCCGCCGGCGGCGCCGCCTTTACGGCGAACGTCACCGGCTCGCCGGACACCGCGGTCGCTGGTTTCCATCAGACGGCGATCAGCGGCGCCACCGCCAGCTCGGTCCATTGGAACGTGAGCAGCGACGGTCAGTACATCACCAGCGCGACGATGGCCCTCGCCGACCAGGCCGACACCGGTCAGCTCCCGAACGGCTCAGTCGTCAAGGCCGGGTTTGACACGGGTAACGGCTCGGCCAGCCTCGTCACCTGCGTCGCCGGTTCCACCGACGGCACCGACGCGAACGCCACGGACTACACCTGCACGTTCGCAGGCAACGGTGTCCCGGTCCAGACGGCGACGGTGTTCAACATCTCGGTCACCGACGCGACCAGCTAGTAAAGACTGTCTGAGCGGTGGGGAGAGCCCGGCCTCGGCCGGCTCTCCCCAGCCGCATTTCCCCCGGACAATGAACTGCCCTCGTGAAGCGAATTCGACTGCGCGTCAGCCTCGTCACCGTCGCGTTCGTGCTCCTCGTAGCCGGCGGTTGGTGGTACTTCTGGCCCACCAATCTCGGCGGATCGACGAAATATGTCATCACACACGGGACCAGCATGGAGCCTCGGTTCCACTCGGGGGATCTGGCCATTGTCCGGCCCTCCAGTGAGTACAAAGTAGGTCAGATCGTCGCGTACTGGAGCACGCTGCTGCACACCGTCGTGCTGCACCGTATCCACGCGATCCAGGGCAACACCTATCTCTTCAAGGGAGATAACAACGACTTCATCGATCCCATCCACCCCACGCGCGCCGAGCTCCTCGGAAAGCTCTGGCTGCACGTGCCGCGCGCCGGATTGTGGCTTGAGTATCTCCACGTCCCAGCGGTCGCCGCGGCCATCTGCGCGCTTGTCGGCCTCTCGCTGCTGTTCGGCTTCGGTGAGCAGCAGCGGCGACGCAAGCGCCGCCGTAAGGGTGCACAGGGATCCGTCTTTCAGAGAGCCTCCCTCGTGAACACAACACCAGATCATGGCAGTGGACCGCGCATCAACTACGGCGCATTCCTAACCGCGTCGGCTGTCGCCGTCGCGGTTTTCGCCGTGCTCGGGCTGATTGCGTTCACTCGCCCCGCCGACAAGCCGGGCACGGCGACCAACCCGTACACGCAACAGGCGACGTTCGGCTACAGCGCCACCGCTCCCGTAGGCCCGGTCTACCCAACCGGAACTGTTCACACCGGCGAGCCGATCTTCCTGTCGCAGGTGCGCGAGCTCGGCGTCCACGTCAAGTATCAGTTCGTGAGCACCGCGCCGCATAGCATCGTCGGAACCGAGAAGGTCGTGCTGGTGCTCACCGGCCAGACCGGATGGAGCCGCACCATCGTGCTGACGCCGACGACTCACTTCACCGGCGATCACACGAACACGACGGTGATGCTCGACATGCACCACATCGAGGCGTTGCTCGCGAAGGTCGGCGCCCTGACCGGTCTTCCCACCACCGGGTACACGATCTCGATCGAGCCCCGCGTCCACGTCACCGGCTCGGTGGCCGCCCGGCCGCTTGATCTGACCTTCGACCCCGCGATGAACTTCCAGCTTGGAGCCTCGCAGCTGCTGTCCGAGGGCGCTTCGGACACGGGCGCGTCGACGAACTCGGGCTCGGCGGCGGGCGTGACCGCGAAACGGGCCGGAAACGTCGGGACGCCGACCACGTTGCCGGCGACCGTGTCCGCGCTCGGCGTGTACATCCGCATCTCGCTGTTGCGCTGGCTCTCGATCGTCGGCCTGATGATCGCGGCCGCGGCCACCGTGTTCCTCTATCTGCGCAAGCGCAGCGAGACTTTCGAGGAGAGCGTCAAGATCCAGTCGCAGCACGGCCACCTGATCGTCCCGATCGTCGCCGGCGAGGACCTGGGCTGGCCGCCGGTCGACGTACCGAACATCAAGGCCCTGGTGCGACTGGCGGAAAGCGGTCAGCGGCTGATCCTCCATAACCGCTCGGGCGATGTCGACACCTACATGGTCAACGACGAGGGCACCGTGTACCGCTACCAGGTCCGGTCTTCGAAGGTCGTCTGGGGCGAATGGACCGATGCTCCGGTCCCGGTTGACCACGCTGCCGACGCCGCCGAGGCGGCTTGATCAGGCCGGCGCCGGAGCGACCCGGTAGAGAACGACGCTGTCGGGCGGGACGAGCGCGCTGATCGCGCCGGTCGTGTGCGAGGTGGCGCCCGACCACAGATCGTGCACCTTGTAGCTCATCGCCGACCGGAGCCCGGCCTTGCTCGCGGTGGTGTTGATCTCGAGCGCCACCGATCCGCGATTCAACAGCGCGATGGCAGCCGCCCCACCGGCAAGCGGCTTGCTCCAGACCTGCCCCGCCCCCTGCTGATCGACGACCGTGCCCTGGATCCCGAGCGGATCCTGGTCGACCGCGATCACCCGCCGGTTCTCGAGCATCTCGATACTCGCAGCCGAAAGCGCGCGGGGGTCGCTGCCGAGGATCAGCGGGGCGGCGAGGATCGCCCACATCGAGAACTGCGCCTGGGCCTCGGAGCTGGTCATCCCCAGCTCAGGCCCGAGGTAGTCGGGATCGTTCCAGTGCCCCGGACCGGCCGCGGTCGGATGGGCGGCGTCGTGGTCGAGGTTGCGCAGGACGTTCGTGAACTGGACATCCTTCGTGAAGCCGATATCGGTGTCGGTGCGCCAACTCTGCGCGATCCGGGGTGCCCAGCGGTAGTTGGCATACGAGGAGTCGGCGAGCGTCGGGAGCGTGCCGTTTATCTGCCCCGGCACCCAGAAGTTGCAGACGTTCAAGATCATCCTGCGGTGGCTCGAGTTGTCCGCGAGCGCCTTCGCGAATCGCTTGTACGCCGGCCTCGGAGCCAGGCCGGCCTGACCGGCGCCGCAAAAGTCGACCTTGACCGCGTCAAAGCCCCACGCGGCGAAGCGGTCGGCGTCCTGCTGATAGTGACCGAGCGATCCGACGCCCTGATCGCGGCACCCGGTTTTGCCGGCGTCGGTGTAGATCCCGGCGAGCAGACCGTGCCGGTGCAGCCAGCCGGTCAGCCACTGGAGCCCGTGAGGCCACTGGCGGCGGTCGATGACGAGCTCTCCGGCCCGGTCCCGCTGACCGGTGGCCCAGCCGAAGTCAAGCCACACGATCCGGTATCCGGCGCGCGCCAGGCCGCGGTCGAGAAGCGATCTGGCCACCGACAGGATCGTGCCTTCGTCGAAGACGCCGCCCACCCCGTAGTACGTGTTCCAGCCCATGTACGGAACCGCGGCAAGCAGGGGCCGGTGGCGTTTCCCCTGCGGCGCACCACCGCCGCTCCCGGCCGGCGGGACGCCGCTCGCCGAGCCTCCGAAGATGGTCATCGCGACCACCAGTATCGAGATCTGAGCGACGAGGCGACGCCGGCGCACGATCCCGCGTTTACCGCGCCACCCGGTAACGCATGTACTGCACCCGTGATCCGAACGTACGCGTCTCGACCAGCGACAAGGCGATGCGCTCGTCGAGCGCCGGAAAGAAGGGCGTACCCCCGCCGAGCACAACGGGGCTGACGAACAGCCGGTACTCGTCGATCAGGCCGAGCTTCGCGCACGCGCCGGCGAGACCGGCGCCGCCGACTGCGATGTCCGCGCCGTCCTCACGCTTCAGCCGTGCCACCTCCTCGGCGACCCCGTCGGTTGCGAGTCGCGAGTTGCCCTCGACTGTCTGGAGCGAGGTCGAGAACACGATCTTGGGGAGGGCTTGCCAAATTCGAGCGAAATCCACGGTCACCTCGCTTGCCGCCGGATCGCGATCGGCTGTCTCCCAGTACACCATCGTCTCGTACAGCCGGCGCCCCAACAGGTGTACCCCGAGCTCTCGAGTCTGCTCGTTGTGAAACCGGTGAAGCTCCTCGTCGGGAGCCGTCCAGTCGATTTCGCCGCCCGGGCCGGCGATGAACCCGTCGAGCGAGGTTCCCATCGAATAGATGAGCTTGCGCATCAGTCCTCCCCGGGCAATAGCACGCTTCCGAGAATCCGTCGCTTGCGCCCCGGCCCCGGCGCGTTGGCCAACCGGGGTCCGAAGATACGGGCGATGTCACGCCGCAGCTCACCGAGCTCCGCGTCGTCGAGCCACATCGCCGCGAGGTTGTAGGAGACGCCGTCGCGGATGGGATCAATCTCACCGCGCGCGAGGTAGCGGTCGAAGTCGCCCAGCAGGCCGGCCACAAACGCTGTGAACGCCTGGCGGTGGTCGTCGACCGTCATCTTCTCGAACTCCTCCACCCCAATGTTCGCCGCGGCCAAGCGGAGGATGTAGGTGCGCTCGAGCGCGCCGCGCACTCGACGTTCGGACACCACGCCGAGTACGCCCGCGTCCACGAGCCGGGCGACGTGGCGGTACAGGCTGGCCCCGGGCACATCGGGAAGCTCGGCACGGAGCTCGGTCGTGGTCAGCGCCCGGTCACCGAGGAACGCCTGGACGATCCGGAGCCTGACCGGATGGAGAAGCAGATCGGCGCTGGTCACGGGGCCGTAACACTACGGCGAGCCGTGCCGGCGCGGGCCGCACGCTTATCCCGCGGTGGCGACCGGCGCCCCCGCCGCGTCGGCGTCGGGGTACACCGGGTCTGGCCGCCGGTACTCCTCGGCGGTCAGCGGACTCGACAGGATGAAGTCGGCTGTGGCGCGGTTGCACGCGGTCGGAACGTTGCAGACCACCGCGATCCGGAGCAGCGCCTTGACGTCGACGTCGTGGGGCTGCGGCTCGAGCGGATCCCAGAAGAAGATCAGGAAGTCGATCCTCCCCTCGGCGATCGCCGCTCCGACCTGCTGGTCGCCGCCCAGCGGCCCGCTGAAGAAGCGGTTCACATCGAGGCCGAGCTCGTTCGCCAGCAGTGCGCCGGTAGTGCCGGTCGCGTACAGCTCGTGGCCCGACAGCGTGCCACGGTTGAACCTGGCCCATTCGAGCATCTCGGCCTTGCAGTTGTCGTGCGCGATCAGCGCGATTCGCTTGCGGCTTGGCATTAGCTTCACGATCTCACCCATGGGGCATTACCTCACAAGAAGATTCCGGTTCCGTTTCAGGACGCCGGCGTTAGCGCCGGTTGCCCGGCATGCGGTCGGCGATTCGCCCGATCGGCTCGAGCGAGGCTCGCAGCGACCCCACGTTTCCGTCCAGCGTCTCAATCGAAGCTAGCAGGCGGTCCATCAGTCCCACCAACCGTTGGATGCCGGCGTCGAGCGTCTCGATCGTCTCGGGCAACCGCGAAAGATGCTGCTGCACCTCGACCAGCACGGGCATCGACTCCTCGATCTTCGCCATGCGCCCGTCCATCGTCGGGAGCACGTCGGTGGCGCCGACGACGCGGCCGAGCTCGTCCTTGAGGCCGCCCATCTCGGTGGCGAGCCGTTCCATGGCGTCCTGAAGTCCCGCGATTCGCCCTGTGTCCTCGCCGAGCGCATCGATCCCGGCGCGCATCTTCGGCAGCTCGTCCGTCGAGGAGCCGATCGCTTCCAACCGATCCACTACGAGCGGCAGCGCGCGCACGACCTTGAGGAGCTCCGATGGCAGCGACTCGATCCCGAGAAGGGGCACGGGACGCAACCTACTACCGGCATCGTTCGCGCGCGCCACACACCTGGGCGCGCGGACGAGACCGGGCCGCCACTGCGGCGGCCCGGTCCGTTTGCTTCCTTTGGCTGAAGTCTGATCAGCCGCGGTGGTGCTGCGAAAGCATCTGCTGTGGGATGGCGAGCAGCCCATCAGTGTTGCCGTTGTCGTCGGTGTAGAACCCGACGAGCTCGCCCTGGTCGTTGACGCCGTTGATCGTGGTCTTGCCGACGCCGAACGGATCATCGATCGTCAGGAACCCGCGCTCGGGAGTCCAGGTGAAGCCGTGCATCATCGCGCTGTCGCCGCTGCCGGTCTGATACACGCCGACGACCTCGTTGTCGTCGTTGATGCCGAGCGCCTGAGTCATGCTCGACCCGGGAACGTTCAGGATCGTCACCCGTCCGTTGCGCCGGAGCAGGTAACCGACCACCTGCCCGTTCGACGAGTCACTTGTCAAGTCCGTTCCGAAGCCGGCGATGTCGCCATGGTTGTTGATCCCGGCGGCGGTCGGGTTGGTGATGCCCGATGGCGTGATCTCGTTGTACCGGTTGCGGTTGATGTCGAACGTGTAGGCGTGGTTGTTGCCATTCGCGTCGGCGTAGAAACCGACCGCGACGTTGTGGTCGTTCACGCCGAGCAACTGGTCGACCGGAGGAGCCGCGGGCATGTCGGTCGGGAAGTCGCCATCGATGAAGTAGCCGTGCTCGGAGACGAACGCACGGTTGTCGTCGCCGCTGCCGAGGTTGGTGTTCGACCAGAACCCGACGGTCACGCCGCGATCGTTCAGGCCGGTGACTTGGGTCTGTGTCGACTCGGGCCAGTTCTCGTTCCGATAGTTCGCCTGACCATAGGGAGCGACCAACAGGTAGCCCTTGTTGGGGTGACCCTGAGCGCCCGAGCCGAAGTAACCCGCGATCACGCCATGCTGATTGATGCCCAGCAGCTGGTTGAACGTTGCATCGGCCTGGTTGTCGAGTGTCTCGAACTGGTACTTGCCTCCGACGCCGTGAGGGGTGGCCAGGGCCGGACTCGCAACGGCGCCGGCACCGATCACCGGCGTAGCGGCGACAAGGGCGACGCGGGCCCACTTCGCTGCGCGACGCTTACGGCTGGTCTTCGACGCGCCCGCGGACGAACGAGCGTGCTTGTTCGCATGCTTGTGCATGAGTGCTCCTTATCTGGGAAGTGACAGAGGTCACACCGCGCGGCGGAAGAATTCACTCACTCTCTTCTCCCGGCCCCCACGAGGTGCCGACATCTCGATAAGACGCAGGCGATCGAGACCGCATTCCATCGGCGTCCGTGAAAAATGTCTAACGGCGCGAGGCCCTCGATGGATGGAATAAGGGCGCCGCCGGATGCGTCCTTCCAATCGTGGGGTATGCCCTCAGCGGGCCGTCCTCGAGGCCCGGAGCGCGCCCTATGATCGACAGTCAGCGATGCCATCCAAGCCAACACCCGACGACCAGGAAGCCGAAGCGATCACGCGCCTGGTCGACGACCCCGGCCTCGACTCAGAGCGAGCGGGCGGCGGCGCCTGGGCTGATCAACCGGAGATCCGCCGGCAGGTCGCCTCAGAGCGTCGCGTCGCCGCGGCCCTTCGTACCGGCGGTCCCGCGCCGCCCGATCGGCTCGTGCGCGCGGTCGAGACCAAGGTCCGAGAGCGGTATGGCTCGCCCGCCCGCGGATCCAGCGGGTCGGGACGGGTGTCGCGGACGTCATGGCGGCCCGCGGTCGCGGTCGCCGGGCTCGCGGCGGTATGCGCCGCGGTCGTGATCGGGGTCATCGGCGTTGGCGGCGGCGGAAGCGGGCCGAGCATCCCCGCGGCCGCGGCGCTCGCGTTCGCGCCCTCGACCGCGCCCGCCCCCGCCGCCCGGTCCGCCAAGCTGCTCGACGCGACGTATGGGGGCGTGACGTATCCGAACTACGCCAAGTTCTCGGTGCCGCCGACCGGCGAGCGGACAGACCGTATCGGCGGACGCCCCGCGCTGACCGTCTTCTACCGCCTGCCGAGCGGGAGACCACTCAGCTATACGGTGTTCTCGGGCAAGGCGGTCCCGTTGCCGCACGACGCGCGGGCGGTGCGTTTCGACGGCGTTCCGCTGCACGTGTTCACGACTTCGTCCGGTCTGTCGGTGGTCACGCTCGTGAGGTACGGGCGCACGTGCGTACTCGCCGCTCGGACCAAGCCGGACGTGGTGCTGTCGCTGGCTGCCGCTCCGGTCCTCGCGCAGGCGAACGCCTAGCCGGTCAGGCGTCCGCTTCGAGGCGGGCCGCGATCTGAGCGCGTCCCCGGTGCAGGCGGCTCATGATCGTCCCCTCCTTAGTGTCCAGCGCGCGCGCCGCCTCACGATAGGAGAGGCCCAGCACATCCACCGCGACGAGCGCCTCGCGCAGGGGCTGGGTCAGGTCCTGCAGCGCCTCGTACACGGCGGCGCCCTCGATCGATTGGGCAATCGGATCGTTCGGTGCCTCGATCTCGTCGATCTCGTCGCCGGCGGGCGCGATCGCGACCTGCCGCTTGGCCCGGCCGGAACTGATCCAGGTATTGCGCAGGACCCGTAGCAGATACACGACGTCCTGATCGCGGCGCAGGAACCGAGGGCGGCGGAGCACCCGCTCGAACGTGTCCTGCACAAGGTCCTCCGCATCCTGACGCGAGCCGCACAGGCCGTACGCGGCGCGGTACAGCCGCGCGATGTGCGAGCCGAGCGAGTCGGGATCGAGTTGGCGCGTGCCGCCCTCCATAGCGCCGTCCAGTCTCACAAATCCGGGCGCGGCCGAGGGAAAGCCGTGGGCCGAGCGGGTCATCGGCGGCCCTACCTCTGAGGTAATTGCGTTGCCCCGAGACGCGCGCTACGTTCGGCTCATGGCCGTCGACACCACACTGGCAGCACCGGGCACGTCGCGCGCGCCCGTTGGAGAGCTGCTCCGCACCTGGCGCCGGCGGCGGAGCCTCAGCCAGCTCGAACTCGCGCTCGAAGCCGACGTCTCCTCCAGGCACGTGAGCTTTCTCGAGACCGGCCGGGCACGGCCGAGCCGTGACATGGTCCTGCGCCTCGCCGAGCACCTCGACATACCGCTCCGCGAGCGCAACGGGCTGCTGCTCGCCGCCGGCTACGCGCCCCACTACGCGGAACGCTCGCTCGAGGAGCCCGAGATGGCTCCGATCCACCAGGCGCTCGATCGCTTCCTCCGCGCGCACGAGCCCTACCCGGCGGTGATCCTTGACCGCCACTACAACCTGATGTCGGCCAACGACGCGGCGTCCGTCCTGACCGACGGGGTCACGCCAGAGCTGCTCGAGCCGCCGGCCAACGCCCTACGCGTAACCCTCCACCCGCTCGGGATGGCCCCTCGGATCATGAACCTCGAAGAGTGGAGTGCCCACCTTCTTGGGCGGCTCCGCCGGCAGGCGGCGATCACGGGCGACCCGGAGCTCGAGCGGCTCTACGAGGAGCTCTCGGTCTATCCCGGGGTCAGCCTCGAAACGCCGCCCGACGAGCGCGCCGGCAACGAGATCGTGCTCCCGCTGCGCCTGCGCGACGGCGACCGGGAGCTCGCCTTCTTCAGCACCGTGTCGACGTTCGGCACCGCTGTCGAGATCACGCTCGCCGAGCTGACGATCGAGGCCTTCTACCCCGCGAACGCGGCCACCGCAGGCCGTCTGCTCGAGGGCATCACGGGCTCGTGACAGGCGGCCGCCGCTAGGCGGCCACCTCGAGGAAACCGGTGACATCACGCATCCGCCCGTCCTCGGCCGTGGTCGCGAAGTCGATGCCGGTGGCGATCGGCTCGCCGGCCGGCGAATCGAGCGACCAGGTGAACCGCACGCGGTCGTGATGGACATCCGGGCCGGCGACGAGTTCGAAGCGATGGCCGGGATACTGCTCCTGCGCGGCGCCGATCATCGCGCTGATCTCGTCCGTCCCGTTGCCGGCCATGAGCGGGTCCAGGTAGCTGGCGTCGTCGGTCAGGGCCGCCGCGACCAGCTTCCGCCGGCGCTCCGGATCGGTTTCGTTCCACATATCGATGTAGGTGTGGACAATCGTGGTGGGATCTGACACTTGCTTCTCCTTTGTGGTCGCGAGTGACCGCAGCGTCCCACCGGGCGCGACGACTGTCGATTACCTGACAGGTAGCCCAGCTCGGTCGGCGACCTACGTAAGCTGAGTCTTAGTGGCGACCAGTCCAGATCTCGAGGACAGCCCGAACACCGAGGCGTCGAGCGGCCAGATGCCGGACGAGCTGCACCCACGCCATCTCGTGATACGAGTCGCGGAGGTCGGGGTCTTCATCGCCGCCGTCGTGATCGCGATCACCGCGCTGCCCGGACTTGACGAGGTCAAGGATCGGCTGAAGGACGCCAGCCCGGGCTCGGTCGTGGCCGTCGGGATCGCCGAGGTCGGCTCGTGCCTCGGCTACCTCCTCTGCTTCCGCGCGGTGTTCTGCTCGCGGCTGTCGTGGGGGCTGAGCTACGACATCGCGATGTCTGAGCAGGCGGCCAACTCGCTGCTGCCCGCCGGCGGTGCCGGCGGCCTCGCGCTCGGCGTGTGGGCGCTCCGCCAGGCCGGAATGCCCACGGGGCACATCGCACGCCGCACCGTGGCGTTCTTCGTGATCACGAGCGCCGCGAACTTCTTCGCCCTGATCCTCGTCGGGATCGGGGTGTTCGTCGGCATCCTCGCCGGCAAGGGATCGGCGGTGCTCACGCTCGTACCGGCCCTGATCACCGCCCTCGGCGTGCTGGTAGCCGGGCTGAGCCCGAGGCTCCTGCGCGCCCTCGGCGAGCGCGGGGCGCACGCCGACACCAACACCTTGAGCGGGAAGGCGCTCCTCAAAGGGCGCTCGGCGCTCGCGGCCGTGTCCGACGGCATCGAGCAGGCGATCTCCCTGCTGCGCACGCACAGCCTCGGAGCGCTCTCGGGCTCGTTCTTCTACATGGCGTTCGACATCGCGGCGCTCGGGCTCGCGTTCGCCGCGGTCGGTAATGCCCCCTCGTTCGGCACGCTCGTGCTGGGCTACCTCATCGGGCAACTCGGCAACCTCATCCCGCTCCCGGGCGGTGTCGGTGGCACCGAGGGTGCGCTTGTCGGAGTGTTCGCGCTGTACGGGGTCAACGTGTCCGAGGCCGTCGCCGCGGTCTTCCTCTACCGCCTGTTCCAGCTTGCTGTACCGGCTCTGCTGGGCGCGCCGGCGTTCGTGATGCTTCGCCGCCGACTGATGCGCGAGGACAAGCCGGCCTCCGTGTGCGGGCAGCTGGCCGTGGACGTGGTCAAGCTGCCGGCGCGGAGCTGACCTCCAGGCAGCCTCGGGTGAGCGAACGGACGGTTCCGCGCGCGCTGGTATGGGCGACCGACATCGACGTCATGGCAGTCGACCGCGTGGTGGAGCCTCGGGGCAGGTACCTCGTTGTCCGCTCGCCGCGCCACCCGGAGTTCTATTGGGGGAACCTACTCCTCCTCGACGATCCTCCGAGCGCGGGTGACGGGCCAAGATGGGAGCGCTGGTTCGACGCCGAGTTCGGGAGCGACCCGCGCGTCCGGCACCGCACGTTCGCCTGGGACACCATCGACGGTTCGGTCGGGCACGCCCACGCCGAGTTCATCTCCCGTGGCTACGAGCTCGAGGAGACCGTCGGGCTGGTCGGAGCGCCGGACGGCATCCGACCCCATCCCCGCGAGAACCGCGAGGTCGTTGTTCGGGTCCTCGATCCCGAGGGCGATGACGACCTGTGGGAACAGGTCGTGGAGCTTCAGGTCGCCTCGCGCGACGCCCGGTTCGAAGAGTCGATGTACCGCGAGTTCTGCCGGCAGCGCCTCGCCGACCGACGTGCCTTGTTCCGCGCCGGACGCGGCGGGTGGTACGTCGCCCTCTTCCCGGGGGAAGACGAAGTCGTCGGCAGCTGTGGCGTCATCGTTACCGGCGGGCGCGGACGCTTCCAGGCTGTCGACACATCGGCCGCCCATCGCCGCAAGGGAATCTGCTCACGGCTTGTCGTGGAGGCGGCGCACCGCGCTGCCCGAGAACACGGGGCGCTCCACCTCGTGATCGCGGCAGACCCCGGCTACCACGCGCTCGGGCTGTACGAATCGCTCGGCTTTCAACGCGCCGAGCGCGTCGCCGGCGTCTTCCAGCCGCTCCCCAGTGGAGTGTGAGCGGGTTAGGATCTCGACGATCCGAGCTAACCTTTAGTAAGCGGCTGCTTACTCCGCGGATCTCATCAGAAAGGTTGCAATTGGCGAAGGTCTGGGTTCTCGACACCGAAACGAAAGGCACCGGAGCGAACATGGTGCCGCTCGACCGGGTGCTCAAAAAGCCGGCCTCCCACGAGCCAGTGCGCGTTCTCCGTCAGCCCAAGCCACCGGCACCGAAGCCGCCCGAGCCAAGGAGCCCGAGGCAGTTCAAGGTGGTCGACGTGATGACTCGTGAGGTCCTCGCCGAGGGCGCGGACACGCGGACCACGGTCAAACTGCTCGAGGACATCCGCAGCATCGTCGACGTGACGATCTGGGTGTGGCAGCCGGAGACCGAGCGCTGGCGGATGCTGACCTTCGACGAGGCCAGATCCTTGTGGGACTACCGAGGCCGCATGGATGACGCAGCAGCACGCCCGGGTTGAGCTGAGAACGCCGACGCCGGCAGATCGCGACGAGTTCCTGGCGGCGATGCGCGCCAGCCGGAAGCTTCACCGGCCTTGGCTGCAATCCCCGACAACGCCGGAGGCGTATGAGCGGCTGCTCGCCCGCGGCCAGGACGCCCGCTACGACCCGCTGTTCGTGTGCCTTCGCGACCACGGCCCGATCGTTGGGTTCATCAACATCTCAGAGATCGTCCGCGGCTACTTTCAAAGCGCGTTCCTCGGCTACGGGGCGGCCGCCGCGCACGCCGGCCACGGGTACATGAGCGAGGGGATCCAGCTGGTGCTGGCGCGGGCGTTCACCGATCTGCGCCTGCACCGGCTCGAGGCGAACATCCAGCCCGGCAACACCGCGTCGATCGCGCTGGTCGAGCGGGCTGGGTTTGTGCGAGAAGGGTTCTCGGAGCGCTACCTGAAGATCGGCGGACGTTGGCGCGACCACGAGCACTGGGCGATCCGGGCCGAGCAGTGGCGCGAGCTGAGCCGCCGGCGCCGAGCTTGATCGACGCTCACGCGGGCCGCCCGAGTACGAGCTCGACGAGCTCGCCGGCACTCGCCGGATCGAATGGCGCGCCGGTCATGAGGCGCCGGTAGAACAGCACCCCGAGCAGCGCGACCGTCGCTAGCTCGGGATCGACCCCGGGTCGGAACTCGCCGTCGCTCACCCCGCGGGCGACCAGGTCGACCAACGCCTGCCGCCGTTCGATGGAGTAGCGGTGATGGAACTCGCGCACGCGCGGGTCCCGCTCGGCACCCTCGATCAGCGCGGGGATGCAGCGCGAGAACGTCGAATCGACGACCACCTCGGCGACGTGGCCAATGAGCAGCTCGACCGCCTCGCGCGCCGAGCGATCCGACAGGTCGGGGACCATCTGCTCGTGGAAGGTCTCGAACGCGTCGGCGATCAGCGCCAGCTTGTCACGCCAGTGCCGGTAGATCGTCGACTTGCCGACGCCGGCGCGCGTCGCGACCGACTCGATCGTCACCCGGCCGTAGCCCACGTCCGCCAGCTCCTCTACGGCGGCCTCGAGGATCACCATGCGGGAGCGCTCGATCCTCGGGTCCGGCCGGTCTTCCTTGCGCGCGCTCATTGGAAATAGTTGTAGAACGTTGACGTATCGCTGCGATACGCGTACGTTTCATATTTAAGCATTGAGCGAAGACGGAGGAGGACCGTATGCCCACTGTCAGCGTCCGCTACATCGTCGACGACGTCGACGCGGCGATCGGCTTCTACTGCCACCGGCTCGGCTTCCAGGAGGTCATGCATCCCGCGCCCACGTTCGCGATGCTCTCGCGAGGCGACCTGCGGCTCGTTCTGAGCGCCCCCGGCGGCGGACCCGGCGGCGGCCAGGCGATGCCCGATGGGACGATGCCGACGCCCGGCGGATGGAATCGCTTTCAGCTCGAGGTTGACGACATCGAGGCGATCGTCGCGGATCTCCGCGAGCACGGCGCCCGCTTCCGCAACGAGATCGTCGCCGGCGTCGGCGGCAAGCAGATCCTGGTCGAAGATCCCAGCGGGAACCCGGTCGAGCTGTTCCAGCCGACGCTCGCCGAGGCGAGCCTCTCCCCCGGCGGCTGAGCCGGCGCTCCCTCCGTTAATTCCTGTTGACCGCCGGTTGACAAGCCTGAATCCGCGCGTTATCGTCCCCTTATCAACCAGCGGTCAACAGGGAGGACCGAATGAGTGTGGTAGAGCGGGGTAGCGGTGTCGAAGACAGGCTGGAGCGGCTCGAGCGGCAGCTCGCCGCGAC
>Ga0335078_10009656_pt1 | contig 14285 bp, 14 predicted proteins | sample Lox_Sample_32_FD_206711 | JGI IMG/M metagenome (GOLD analysis project Ga0335078, IMG submission 206711) | Soil microbial communities from Loxahatchee National Wildlife Refuge, Florida, United States - Lox_Sample_3.2 | ecosystem: Environmental > Terrestrial > Soil > Wetlands | place: USA...
CGACATGCTGAACAACCTCCCGGAGATCAACGCCATCCAGAACGGGATGAGGAAGCTGTCGGGCGACTACATCCAAGAGGCCGAGAAGCGGGGACATTCCGAGGACGTCTGCACGTACGTGAAGGCGGATCTGGGGATGGTGGCGAAGGGCAACCTGGCGCCGAACGGCAAGCCGCTGCCCGCTCCGGACCTCTTGCTGCTCTCCTACACCGGATGCTTCACCTTCATGAAGTGGTTCGAGCTTCTGCGAGAGCAGTACCGGTGCCCGACGGTGATGCTGCACGTGCCCTATCAGGGCGATGGCCACAGCACCCCGAACATGCGGGCCTACATCGTGAAGCAACTCCAGGAGGAGGTCATCCCGGCGCTGGAGAAGGCGTCCGGCGTGAAGTTCGACATCGATCGGCTGCGGGGATACTTGCGGGAGTCGGCGAAGGCGGAAGACGACCTCGTCCGCGTCCTGGAGAGCGCCAAGACCAAGCCATCGCCCATCGACTCCTACTTCGGAGGGGTCTACTACATCGGGCCGATCTTCACGGCCTTCCGGGGGACGCCGGACGCCACCGAGTACTACCGGCTCTTGCGCGCGGAGGTGGAGGAGCGGATCCGGCGAGGGCTCGGCCCGATCACGCCGGAGGGCGAGATGCGGGAGCAGAAGTACCGGCTCGTCGTCGAGGGCCCGCCCAACTGGACGAGCTTCCGGGAGTTCTGGAAGATGTTCTACGAGGAGGGCGCCGTGGTCGTGGCCTCGAGCTACACCAAGGTGGGGGGGCTCTACGACCGCGGGTTCCGCCACGACCCCGACCATCCGCTCGAGTCCCTCGCGGATTACTGCCTAGGCGTCTACACGAACCACAGCTTGCCGCAGCGGGTCGAGTTGCTGCAGCAGTACATGGACGACTACCAAGCAGACGGCTTCCTCATCAACTCGATCAAGAGCTGCAACAGCTTCTCGGCCGGACAGCTCATGATCATGCGCGAGATCGAGAAGCGCACGGGCAAGCCCAGCGCATTCATCGAGACCGATCTCGTGGACCCCCGCTACTTCTCCGCCGCCAACGTCAAGAACCGGCTGGAAAGCTACTTCCAGATGATCGACCAGAAGCGAAAAGCGGTCGCGTCGGCCGCCTAAGGGAGACCTCCGTGAACTGCTACGTCGGGATCGACCTCGGCTCCACCACCACCAAGGCCGTGGTCATGGACGAGGAAGGCCAGGCCCTGGGCCGCGGCATCACCAATTCCCGTTCCAACTACGACACGGCGGCGGCCGTGGCGAAGCAGGAAGCTCTCATCGACGCGCGCTTCACTCTCTTCCGCCGGGCGCTGGAGCGGGTGGCGGCGCTCCAGGGAAAGGTGAACGCCTTCCTCCAGGACCTGGAACGGCACTTCCGTCACGTGCAGTACCTGGGACAGCTCCAGGACCTCGAGGAGACTTCCCTGCGAAACAGCCGGGGGCTGCGCTTCGCGGGCCAGGAGGCGGCGCTCGGCCGGGCGCTCGGCGAGGTGTTCCGGTGCCTCCGGCAGGAGTCGGCCACCCTCTTCGAGCCGGGAGCGCGGCGGCGCTCCGACTTTTTCCGGGACATCGCCGGGTCGCGGTTCATGGCCATCGGCGAGCCGCTCTGCAGGGGCGCCGGGATCTCCTTCGACCTCATGCTGAACCTCTACGACAAGTCCATCATCGAAGTGGAGAACCGACCGCCAGAGGGCGCGATGCAGGGCAAGTTCCGGGAGGCGCTCGAGAACGCGCTGGTGGCGCCGGAGGCGCCCTGGACGGGAAAGGGCACGCCTCTCGACCGCGATCGGGTGACCCAGCCGGTCCACGCCGCGCTGCAGGTCCCGCTCGAGGCGGCCTACGTCGTGGGCACCGGCTACGGGCGAGTGCGCCTGCCCTTCCCGAAGGAGCACATTCGCTCGGAGATCCTCTGCCACGGGCTGGGTGCCCACATCATGTACCAGGACACGCGCACCGTCCTCGACATCGGAGGCCAGGACACGAAGGCGATCCAAGTCGACAAGGACGGCATCGTCGAAAACTTCCAGATGAACGACCGCTGTGCCGCGGGAACGGGGCGCTACCTGGGCTACGTGGCCGACGAGATGAAGATGGGGCTCCACGAGCTCGGCCCGCTCGCGCTCCAGGCGACGAAGACCCTCCGCATCAACTCGACCTGCACGGTGTTTGCCGGCGCGGAACTGCGCGACCGGCTGGCCCTCGGCGACAAGCGGGAGGACATCCTCGCCGGGCTGCACCGCGCCATCATCCTGCGAGCCATGTCGATCATCTCGCGCTCCGGCGGTATCCGGGATCAGTTCACCTTCACGGGAGGGGTGGCGAAGAACGAGGCGGCCGTGCGCGAGCTGCGCAAGTTGGTGAAGGAGAACTACGGCGACGTGACCATCAACATCAACCCGGACTCCATCTACACCGGCGCCCTCGGCGCGGCGGCCTTCGCCCGTCGCGCGGCCCAGGCGTGAGAGGGGAGGGAACGACCGTGGCTATCACAGCGGGAATCGACGTCGGGACTGGCTGCGTGAAGGCAGTCCTCTTCCGGGTGGGCGAGGGAGAGCCGAGCTGGCTGGCCCGGGCGACCGAGCGCATCCGCCAGCGGGATCCCTACCAACTCGCCGAGGAGGCCTACGCTGCGGTGCTTCGCGACGCGGGGCTCGGGCGGGAGGAGGTGGCGTACGTAGCCACCACCGGGGACGGGGAAAACCTCCCCTTCCACACCGGACACTTCTACTCGATGACCACGCACGCCCGGGGCGCCATCCAGCTCGACCCCTCGACCCGCGCGGTCCTGGACGTCGGGGCGCTTCATGGGCGCGCCATCCGCACCGATCCGCGCGGCAAGGTGCTGGGCTACAAGATGACGAGCCAGTGCGCCTCCGGATCGGGCCAGTTCCTCGAGAACATCGCGCGTTACCTGGGCATCGCCCAGGACGAGATCGGGGAGCTCTCCAAGCAGGGAGAGGCCCCGGAGAAGGTGTCGTCCATCTGCGCCGTCTTGGCGGAGACTGACGTCATCAACATGGTCTCCCGCGGGATTTCCGCCGCCAATATCCTCAAGGGAATCCACGTGTCGATGGCCCAGCGGCTCGCGGCGCTGCTCAAGGGCGTCGGGGCGCATGAGGGAACGGCGCTCGTCACGGGAGGCCTCGGCCTCGACGCCGGCCTCGTCGCCGCGCTGGAAGAGGCTGTCGCCGATGGGAAAATGCGGGTCGAGGTCCGCCGCCACCCGGACGCCATCTACGCGGGCGCGATCGGAGCCGCGATCTGGGGCGGCTTCCGCCACGAAAAGCTTCGCGCCCGCGCGCAACTCGCGGCTGCTTCCTAGCTGGGGAGAGCGGAAATGGCGCAGACGACGGAATTGGCGCAACGGGTGGTTCGACCTCTCGGGGGTGGGGACGTCGAGGCGGTCGTGAAGATCGATTGCGAGAGGAGCGGGCGGTCGCGCTCGGAGTTCTACGCGAGGCGGTTCCATGCTCTCGCCCAGGAGCCGCGATCGTTCGTCGGACTGGGGGCCGAGCGGCGGGGCCGCCTGGCCGGGTTCGCTTTGGCGCACATCATCGATGGAGAGTTTGGAGGCTCGGCCCCGGTGGGCGTTCTCGACGCCGTCGGCGTCTCGCCGGAAGTCGAGCGCGCGGGAGTCGCCACCGCGCTGCTGGCAGGCCTGGAGGAGGAGCTCTTCGCGCGCGGAGCCCGCGAGGTACGCACCCAGGCCGATTGGACGGAACACGGGATGGCCGCCTTCTTCTCCGCTCGAGGGTTCCGTCTCTCGCCCCGCGTGGTGTTGGAGCGAGTGCTGGAGCGGCCGTTGGACGACGGCTTCGCCTGGGAGGAGTTGCCGGTGCGCTCCATGACCGAAGGGGATCTCCCCGCCATCGTCCGGCTCGACCGCCGGGTCGCCGCTCGGGACCGCTCCTCCTACCTGGAGCGTAAGGCCCGGGAGGCCCTCAGGCCGTCGGGGATCCGGCTTTCGCTGGTCGCGGAGCTGGACCATCTCGTCGCGGGCTTCCTCATGGCCCGCGTCGACTTCGGCGAGTTCGGCCGAACCGAGCCCAGCGCGGTCCTCGACACCATCGGCGTCGACCCGGCATACGAGCGGCGGCACGTGGGTCGCGCCTTGCTCGAGCAGCTCCTGCTCAACCTCCGCAGTCTTCGGGTGGAGCGCGTGCTCACCGAGGTGCAGTGGAACCACGTGTCGCTCCTCGGGTTTCTGGTGCGGACCGGGTTCGAGCCGGCACAGCGATTGGCCTTCGAGAAGGCCATCGCCTGAGCAGCAAGGGGAACGGACCATGGAGGAGACGGTAGCCCGTGGCTTCCTCGGGCGCACGGCGCTCGTGACCGGCGGCGCGCGCGGGATCGGCAAGGGCATCGCGGAGCGGCTCGCATGGGCCGGGGCTACGGTGCACGTTTTCGACCGGGAGGCCGGTACTCCGATCGACGGCGTCGTGTTTCACGCTCTCGACATCACAGACGGCAAGGCCGTCGACGCGGCCGTGGCCGCCCTTCCGGCGCCTGCGCTCCTGCTCGTCAACAACGCCGGCATCACGCGCGACCGAAGTCTCCTGAAGATGAGCGACGACGAATGGGACTCCGTCATAGAGGTGAACCTCACCGGGGCGTTTCACCTCCTTCGAGCGGTCGCCCCCGGCATGGTCGAGGCGGGGTATGGGCGGATCGTGAACGTGGCGTCGATCAACGGGCTGCGAGGGAAGTTTGGCCAGGCCAACTACACGGCCTCGAAGGCCGGCCTCATTGGCCTCACCAAGACGGCCGCTCGAGAACTCGGGCCGAAAGGTGTCACGGTCAATGCGGTGGCCCCGGGAATGGTGCTCACCGAGATGGCCTTGGCGCTGGCCCCGGAGTTCAGGCAGCGTGCTCTCGACGAGGCGGTGCTCCATCGCCTGCCGGAGGTGGAGGATGTGGCAGGCACCGTCCTCTTCCTACTCTCGGACGCCGCTCGGATGATCACGGGCGAGGTGATCCGCGTGGACGCGGGCCAGTACATCTAGGGCGTGATACCCGGGTGGGCGCTATGAGCAAACGCGTTGGGATGCCGCTTCGCTTCGGAGCCCCGACGAACCGGTGTCGCGAGACGTTCGAACTCGGGCTATCTCGTGCCACGCGAAAACCGGCCCCCGGTCGTCGAGGATGCGTTCAGGCGGCCGGACGCGGTCTGAAGCCGGCATCGGGCCGAACGTTTGTTCGATGCGTGGGGGGGCCTGGTGGAGGAATCAAGGGGAATAAGCCAGGAAGAATTAGGCCTTGACTGAAATGGACCTGGAGACTACAACCGCGGTCCTTACCAACTGCCGCGGGGTGGAGCAGCCAGGTAGCTCGTCGGGCTCATAACCCGAAGGTCGCAGGTTCAAATCCTGCCCCCGCAACCACAAAAACCTTAGGCCCCACCGGCACTTGCCGGCGGGGCCTTCGAGTCTCTACTAGCACTCACCGTCAAGTGTGCCCATGGCGTGCCCATGGCTCGCGGGACGAGCCAGGTTCAGAACATCCTCAGCAGCCTTGAGATCCTGCTCCTCCACGATGTTGTAGCGCTTGAAGACTGCCTGCGTGCGGTGGCCTGAGAACCGCGCCACCACGACTCAGGTAGGCCGCTCCGCCTAGCTTGAGTAACGAACGACCGCCTCAGGTCATGGACCCAGACCCCATCGAGGCCAGCGCCTGCGCGCGCCCCGTCCATGGCTTCCTGGATGTCCTGCCAGGGTTTGCCCGTCTCTGGGTTCACGAACACGAAGTCGATCCCGAGCCGACGGACCTGCTCGGCCATCACCGTGAGCACGCGTTTGGTCAGGTAAACCACCCGGGGCTCATCAGTTTTCGTGTCCTCGGCCTCAAGTCGGATGGCGCCGGCTTTGAGGTCGACTTGGGACCGGCGGAGGTTCAGGGTTTCGCTCTTCCGCATCCCTGTGTCGAACGCAACGAGCAGAATCGGCTGGAGCCATCTATCAGCTTGCCGCGTGGAGCGGAAGGTACGTCGCATATTATCAAGGATATCTCCGAGATCGCCTTTCAGACGAACCTTCTCGCGCTCAATGCTGCGGCGGAGGCGGCTCGTGCCGGTGAATCGGGCCGAGGCTTCGCCGTAGTCGCCGAGGCCGTGCCCTCCCTCGCGTTTCGGGCCAAGGACGCCGCAGTGCGCACCGAGGCCCTCATCCGGGAGTCCGTGGCGAAAGCAGCCGAGGGCTCGAGCGCCGCCCAGTAGGTGTCAGGCAAGCTCGGCGAGATTCTCTCCGCTGCACAAAAGGTTTCGGACATCGTGAACGAGATCGCCGCGTAGTCGAAGGAGCAAGCCGCCGGCATCGAGCAAGTCACGAAGGCCGTCGAGCAGCTGAATTCGGTGACGCAGCAAAATGCGGCGAGTGCCGAAGAATCATCGTCAGCTTCAGAGGAGCTTTCGGGTCAGGCCGATGAACTCCTAGCAATGGCCGCCTCCTTCAAAGTCCGGCCGTCGGAAGGGACATCTGTGCCGCACGCGCGCGGTGGCAAAGGCGCCCACCGCACCAGGGAGTGGAACGGTGGCGAATGGGGCTAGGCGCCAGAGGAGAATCGTTATCGCTGACTCCGTCTGAGAAGCTGCAAGTGGTCTGGGAGGCGTCGCAGTTGCGTTCCTCACAAACCGCGCTCAGACAGTCGGAAGGTCTGACGCGAGAGCGAAGGCCCCAGAGTGAGGGTCCCATTACAAAGTACTGCTATCCCGCTCCGTCTCGAATCGGTTGGAAGAGAGCTGGATGCACTTAGTGCCGCGGAGGCGTTCCCCCGGGCGGGTCGCGTCCGACCCAAGGTGAGCCGCGCCCCTTTTGCGGGCCACGGTCCCGTGAGGACAAGTCCCCGAGATGCCTGTCCCTCTTGTCGGTCAGGCGCTGGCATCGACGGTGCTCCTGTCGGGCCCGGATGCCCGCCGGACGCCCGCCCGCCAGGCTCCGACATCGGCGCCCCGCCCGGCCGGGTTCCTCGCCCCCTAGCCCTCACCACGCCAACACCGGCGTCGGCCTCGGCCGGACCACGACCCTAAATCGCGCACCGCCAGGACGGCCATGAATCCACCCGCCAATCACCCGATGTGCAGTTGTTTCGCTCGCGCCTTGAGCCTGCTTGTATTCAGCGTCCCGACTCTCTCCGGCTGCAGTGGGACGAGCGGTGCGGGCCGTGTCGTGTACACCTACACCGCAGGGAGCTACTGCTTCGGCAACGCCATCGACGCCGACGGGAATGTCTGGGTGGCGAACGGGGGCAACGGCATCCCCGGGACCGCTGCCGGGGACAGCAATATCACCAAGCTGAGCCCGACCGGCGAGGTTCTCGGCACCTTCGTCGCGGGGACGGGGCCCATCGGCATCGCCATCGACGCCGACGGGAACGTCTGGGTGGAGAACTACGGCAACGGGACCGCCGGGACGGGCCCCGGCAACGCCAACGTAATGGAGCTGAGTCCTTCCGGCGACCTCCTCGGCACCTTCGTCGCGGGCACCTATCCGGCCGGAGGCATAGCCATCGATGCCTCCGGGAACGTCTGGGTGACGAACTGGGGCTCGATCTCCGGGACCGCGGGTACACCGGGGACGGGGGCTGGTGAGAGCAACGTCACGGTGCTCGGCCCCGACGGCAGCCTCGTCGCCACCTACGTCGCGGGGAGCTCCCCCGGTGGCATCGCCATCGACGCCGACGGGAACGTCTGGGTGGCGAACAAGGGCAATGGGACCCCTGGGCTGGGGCTGACGGACAGCAACGTCACGAAGCTGAGCGCCACCGGCACCGTGCTCGGCACCTACGTCGCGGGGAGCCACCCCGAGGGCATCGCTATCGATCCTGCCGGGAACGCCTGGGTGGTGAACAAGGGCAACGGGACCTCCGGCACGGGCACGCTGGACAGCAACGTCACCGAGCTGAGCTCGACTGGCACCGTCCTCGGTACCTACGTCGCGGGGAGCTACCCCGAGATCGTCGCTGTCGACTCTGGCGGGAACATCTGGGTGGCGAACGGCTACAACCGCGGTATCGGCATCGGCCTGTCGAACAGCAGCGTCATGGAGCTGAACCCTTCCGGTGCCGTCATCGCCACCTACGAGACTGGATACCAGCCCTACGGGATCGCCATCGACAAGGCGGGGAACGTGTGGGTGACCAACTTTGGCAACGGCAATGCGGGGACGGACCTCATCATGAGCAACGTACAGGTGTACATGGGCGCGGCAAAGGGTCCGCAGTACTTCCCTTACGGCGGGCCACAGTGGCCGGGCGCGGAGTGAGGATGGTGGGCTCAGCGCGGGCCGCCTACGGCCTCCGCGTTGCCAAGAGAACTGAAGCCCACGGGCACCGGCGATTCGAAGCCGACGGCGTCGACGATGATCTGGGGGCAGGAGTTCGACCTTCACGATACGTACGGGCAGATCGCCCTCGACTTGCAGGGGATGGCCGGGGCGGTGGCGCAGATCCCGGCGCAGCCGACCGCTCAACAGGATTACAGTCGTGATGCCGTGGGTAGCGAGGAGGTCTTGTGAGGCGGCCGTCCAGGATGTTGGCGGCCACAGGCTGGTCGTGGTCGCTCATGGTGCAGCACTTGAAGCGCTTACGGGGCCGAACGCGGAGGCCCTCCTGCTGCATGATCCGGATAACCCGTGTGGGTCTCCGTGAGCTCGACGTGGACGCGAAGGCTACCGTGGGTCCGGCGGTTCCGCTCGTGTGCCTCCCGGACCAACACGGCAAGCCGCTGGTCCTCAACCGCTCGAGGAGGCGGAGGCTGGCCCACCGAGGCGTAATAGCGAGCCGCCGATACACCCAAGGCTAGAACGGAAACCAGACGGTAAACAGGGTCTGGCCCGCGCTGCGTGCGTCGGCTTGCTAAAGTTGCCTGGACTTGCAGCCGACGTGCAGAAGGAGAGGGTGCCCCTTTGGCGCTGAGCCTGGCGCATCACGCGAAATGTGACCAGAACGTGCCCATTTTGTTGGTCAATCAGGTTACTTCTAGGTGGCTCCTGCAAGGTCGCAGATGTGCGGAAAACCCAGCAGCACAGCGAAAAACATCGAATTGGCGCCCGTCTGCCCGTGCCCCTTTAGAGGGGCTCATAACCCGAAGGTCGCAGGTTCAAATCCTGCCCCCGCAACTCCCTTCTCCTAGACGGTCGCCTGCGAGGGCGGCCGTTTCTGTTTTCAGGGTGATGTCGAGGTTGTATTCGACCTTGCCGTTCTCCTCCACGGGGTCAGAACGACAGGTCCGAGATACTTGGACAGGCGAGCGCGAGCAGCCTGGGGGTCCACTGCCACCAGGGCCCCGATATCCTCGAATGCCCTGGCAGCCTGCCGCAGGTCCAAGGCGGTCCGCTTCTCTTTAGGCACCGACACGTCGGCCAGCTGCCGGCGCAGGTCGCGCAACCTCTCCTCCTCTTGTACGAGCCGCCCCTTCAGGGCCTCGGAGCGAAGCTCCACAAAGGCGTCCATCGTCTTCTCTACCTTGGCCTGTTGAGTGCGGAAGGTCCGAGGCACACGAATAGTGATCTTGCTCCACGTGCTGGACCTTGGGTGTTCGTGACAAGGCTGCTGTCTTTCCAGTTGCCGCCTGGGGTAGGCAGGGACCAGTTTGTCGAGTTTCTATGCCGAGCTGGCTATGCCTTGCCCCTGTCACTCCCGCAGCAGAGACGCGTTGCGTTAGAATACGCGCCAGGACCCAAACGGGGGGCTTTCCGTCTACCTCGAAGTTGCGAGAAGGGCAGGCGTGTCCATGCAGAACATGCCGGTGGGTTCAGTCTGGACTTACCACGCCAATCCACGAACACCCTGGGTGTATGTCGATACCAGTCGGAAGGTGCCAGCTGGTGAGGGCACTTGGCGGAACGGCAACGAGCTTACCGTGATGGGAGAGATTAGGGCGGAAGACGGGGAATCCGTGACTGTAGAAATCGACCCAGCGGACGTGTTTGGGATTCCCGGCGAATTCGTTCTGGGCCAGCTGCAAATGCCGATGAGAACTCGGCACATTCGTCATGCGGACTTCGTTGCTCACTGGCGGTTTGCATATATGAGGGAGAGCGGGAGTGCGTAGCCCTCTCCGTATTTTGCAGTTGCTGCCGGGAGTGACGGCGGCGGAGCGTGCTGTTCGAACGTTACGGCGCTGAATTAAGCGTCTTGCTCCTTCTGTAACGAAGACGGAGTGCTCAGGGGGCGCTTCTAGCTCGGCCGAGGCGGGGACAGTGGATCAGGGAGGCATAGCACCGAACGTGAGCCGAGCTCAGCGCGGTCGGATCCCCTGTGGCCGCGCAAAACGAGTCAGCGAGCGTTTGGACGGGTGGGATAAGGGGTAGCACCATTTATAGCGACCGACTCGTGTCAGGTCAGCTGGCCAGCCGATACCATTGCTGCGTACGCATCCGCGTCACTCTGAGCGTAGATTCGCCCACGGATGCGCCTGCGCGTCTTGCCTGTCACAAGCCGGCCCCCATACCAACGCGGACGGTCCCGAAGTGCTTCATAGTCGAGCACAATGACCACCTTTTCTCCAAAGCACTTGGAGCACGGGACGATGTAGCCGCCAGGTGCCTTGGAGCCCAAGTTTGCTTCCTTCCACGCCTCCTCTGTGATGCGCAAGCCGATGGCGGGGTTGACGTGATGACCCACCCCTCGGCAACGCGGGCATAAGATGCGCTTGCCAGGCAAGGACAGCAGGCGGTCCACGCCGATGCCATTCGTTATGGTTACTTTAAGTGCATGTTGCATGATTCTTCCTCCCGGTCGCTGGCCGGTAGAGGAAAGCAAAGGGTGTGGTCAGCTCCGTGTAGGTCCGGGGTCGAAATGGCAACAGAGAAGGCCCCGCCTTGCCAGGCTCGTGGGGCCTCGCTGTGGCAGCTACCTGCTTGCGACGCTAACCCAGCAGGGCCCCGGCCGGCAGCACATGGAAGGCGAGGATCGCTAGCGGAACGCTCCTCTTGGTGTGCTTCCCCAGCCGAGTCGCTGCCAACTAACTGGGCGGCTCGTTGAGTCGGCCACGGTTTATTTTATTCTCTATTCCAACGCGGTCGCCGCGTAACGCCTCGGGTGCGCGTCTAAGAGGCCGCGGGGCGGAGCGGGTCGATTTCTCCCGGGTCCGCATGGCACCGCGCTCGCGGTCTGCCCTTTGTGAATGACAGAGAAGGTCTAGCGCCCACTCTCCGTCGTCATGAATGCAAATGACGGCTAGTGATGACCGATCGACGGTGCGGAGAAACTCTCCGTGAGCCTCACGGTTACAGAGGTCCACTTACAGTAAGTGCGAGTCGTGGGAATACGGGTCCGAGGCTTCGATGGAGCGCGGAGTGGACCGTCGAACAGAGGAACACGAGGGGCTAAGACACCCAGGTCGGGCCGTGAGTCGCCCCGTCTACTCGGTGAGGTATGCTCTGCCGGTCTGCGCCCGTACGCCGGGCTTCTTGCGCGGTCCGACGGATCCCAGGTGCTCGACGTCAGCGACGGTTAGGAGAAGCCAACCATTGGCGCACGCGTGATCGTCGAGGAGGTCTTGTGCGCTCGGCAAAGAGTCTGCCACGACTGTCATCGCGACGAGAAAGATGCCAGACGTGTCTTGGCCTTCCACTACCATCTCATAGACCTTGAGGAGCTCCTCGCTCACGACGCGCCCCTCCCTCGAGTGAACGGGTAAAGCATACGAAAGAGCGCTCTCGCCTTGAGGGCCCTTTGGGTGACGCGTGGGTAGCAGTTCGAACGCTGGATTCATTTCAACAGCCGCCGGGAGACAGTGAGCGTGTCGCCTGTTTCGGACACCGGGTTTCTCATCAGCCGTCTGCAGGACCGATTGGCCAAGCGGTACACGCACTTGCCTGGTCCGCCAGGGGGCTGTCGGCGTGGCGTCTCGGCTCGCGGGGTCAAGCGTCGGGATTGGCCGGCCGGCGGCGACCCCGGGAGACCGCCTTGCCTCCGACCCGCCATGTCAACGCCCGCCTGGTCGGAGCCTGGAGAATTAGCCTGTGACGGCGATGACCTCGCGAGCGCGGCGATCGGCAGGGCCGAACGCGACGTCCCGCCGATCGCCCCTGCGACTCACTTCCGACGCCGAGCGCGCCGGCGCGACCCGGAACGGCGTTTCGAACGCGCAAAGCGCGACAAGGTCGCTGCGGGTCGAGACCTGGCGGGTCCGGCAGGAAGACTTCTCGATGTAAGTTACCGAGAAGGTTGGCGACAACTCCTCCGGGAAGATGCCTTCGAGCGAGCAAGCCATGGACCTGGACTCCGTACGCGGGCCACCGCAGAGCCCGGGGCGATTCAGATTGCCGACGAGGAGGGTGAGCGGCTGCAGACCCCTCGGCCAGGCCCCTATTGACAGCCGGGGCCGTACAACTCGGTTGACAGGTACTTGAGGCCAGAGTCGCAGGCGATGGTCGCGATCGTGCGGCCTCGCCCCAAACGTTCCGCGGCACGGAGGGCGGCGACCACGTTGGCGCCGGTGGAGGTGCCGGCAAAAAGCGCTTCCTCACGGGCCAGTCGCCGCGCCATCGCCAACGCCTCGCTTGTGGAGACCGGAATGACCTCGTCCGCGAGACCGGGCGCCCACAGAGGCGGGACGAAGCCGGGACCCACACCCTCAATCTAGTGCGGCCCTGCGACGCCACCGGCCAGCACCTGGGACTCGGCTGGTTCGACGGCGACGATGTGGACTAGCGGACATAAGGGGCGCAGGGCACCTGCCACCCCGCGAAGGCACTGCGCCGTCCCAACCGATTGCACAAAGGCCTCTAGGGACCGGCCGGATTGCTCCCACAACTCCTCAGCCAGAGGAGCGTAGCCGGCGGCGGCGTCCTGGTTGTGGAACTGGTCGGCGGCGAACGCCCCCGGCGCGGTGCTCAAGTCCCTCGCCTTTGCGATCATGCGCTCGATCAGTTCCGGGTGGTTCGGCCGTTGTCGCTCGGGAGTTCCACGACAGCGGCCCCCAGGGCACGCATGTGGTCGCGCTTCTCCTTGCTGAAGGCATCAGATGTGACGACCGTGAGGGCGAGGCCCTTCGCGGCACAGACGAAGGCAAGGGAGGTCCCGGTACTTCCTCCCGTGTACTCTACGATTCTGCCACCTTGGGTGACCCGCCTGCTTCGAATAGCGCCCTCCACCACCGCCAGCGCCATGCGGTCTTTCATGCTGCCTGTAGGGTTCTGGTTCTCGAGTTTTACGAGAACCCGAGCCGAGCCCTCGGGGACAACGCGCCGAAGCGCGACACACGGGGTCTTCCCGATTGCCCCCAGCATGTCTGTGGACCTTTCCATGCCGTCCACCCTCGCACGGACGTGACTTGTACGGTAGCGGGACTCGATGGAAACCACACTCCACCATGGGGCGAAGCCGGGGCGCGGCTCCGTGGCTGGCTGCGGGTGGGGCGCGATGACGGGCTACATGCCGCGTGCTCGAATCGCCCACGGGAAGGCGTCGCTGTCGTAGGCCGGCTCTCCGACACAGGCTTTGTCTCTCGCGTGCTCAGCTTCTTCTCCATCAGCGCTTCGGGTCGACGCCGCAAACGTTAGGTGGAGAAGTTTCCCTTGCGTCCTCCGCGACCGCGTGAATCCCGGTTGACGCAGCTCCTCGAGAACGGCCCAGACGATTTCGTCGGCCTCCCTTCTGCTGGCGGCGTCCCGGTGCGCCCGGACGTGACGGCGTCGAGGAGAAACCTGCTTTCGTCCGCTTCGACGACCCACTTTTCAAGGCGGTTCCGTATGTCCCGCTTTGCCCACCTGGGGAGCCGACCGTGTATGGTCTTCCAGGCTCCAAACCGCTCGGGGAGGTCCTTCCAGGGCACGCCCGCCAGGTGACAACGTTGATGAAGTCCCAGTCCCACTATTCGAAACGGGCCCTGGACGGCTGGGGAGCAATGGCTCGATGCGCTTCCAGTCTACATCGCCTGGGTCATGTCGGTGCACGTTGAGTGTTGAGCACCTGACGCACCGCTACACAGTGATCCGAAAACTCCAACTTCGTGCCAGATTCCCTGCGAAAAAGTCAGCACAATTCGGGCCCCCTGCGTAGCTTGCCTGACCGGGCCCCTTGTTGTTACTTTTCGTAAACGTAGGCCTTCCCCGTCTGCGCGCGTATGCCGGCTGGAGTCGCCGCATCGACCGAGCCCAGTTGCTCCACTTCCTCGATGGCCAGGACGGACCACCCATTCGTCGCCGCGTGCATATCGAGCATCGCTTGCGCGCTTGGCAAGGAGTCGGCCACCACGGTAAGCGCAAGGAGAAAGGCCCCGCCGGTATCCCGCCCCGCTACGGTTATCTCGAACGCCCTTAGATCGGATGCG
>Ga0335078_10009657_pt1 | contig 14284 bp, 8 predicted proteins | sample Lox_Sample_32_FD_206711 | JGI IMG/M metagenome (GOLD analysis project Ga0335078, IMG submission 206711) | Soil microbial communities from Loxahatchee National Wildlife Refuge, Florida, United States - Lox_Sample_3.2 | ecosystem: Environmental > Terrestrial > Soil > Wetlands | place: USA: Florida...
CGGCTCGTCGCCCGGCCCGGACTCCAGGTCGGAGATGTCGAACTCGGGTCGACCGCGGACAAATCCGTCCGGGTCGTCGAAGTCGTCCGCGGTGGGCAGCAGGTCGGGGTGGGCCCATACCGCGTCGCGGCCTTCGATGCCGCGGGCCTCGGTCAGCCCGTGCCAGATGGCGGCCGCCTCACGGAGCCGGCGCGGCCGCAACTCCAGGCCGACCAGGGTCGCGAACGTCCGCTCGGCGGGCCCGCCGCTGGCCCGGCGTCGCCTGATCGCCTCGGCGAGCGCCCCGGCCTGCGGCAGCCGGTCGGCGGCCGCCGTGTCGACCACGGTGGCGACCCACCCCTCGACCAGGGCCAGCACCGTCTCCAGCCGCGCCAGCGCCGCCTTCTGCTGCTCGGTGTCCTCCGGCTGGAACAGCGCGGCGCCCGACAGCGCCTCGTTCAGCGCCTCGGGGTTCGACGGGTCGATCTGCGGCATCGCCTCGCGCAGCGCGCTCGCGTCCACGGTGATGCCCCGGGCGTAGTCCTCCACCGCCCCGAGCAGGTGCGCGCGCAGCCAGGGCACGTGGGCGAACAGCCGGTGGTGGGCGGCCTCGCGCAGGGCCAGGAACAGCCGGACCTCGTCGGCCTGGACCGACAGCCCCTCGCCGAACGCGCTGACGCCGGCCGGGAGCAGCGCCGCCGTGCCCGCCGGCCCGAGCGGCAGGCCGACGTCGGTGGAACTGACCACCTGCTCGGCCAGGGCTCCCACCGCCGCCCCGGTCTGGCCGCCGACCATCATCCCGCCGATCCGGCGCATCATCTGGCCGAGCCCGCCGAGGGCGCCGAGGCCGCCGGTGAGCGCGGTCATCGCCGAGCGCATGTCGGGCGGGAGTTCCTCGGCGAGTTCCTCGGGGTCCTCGGCCAGCATCCCGCCCATCGCGTCGACCGCGCGACCCGCGATGGGATCGCACAGCTTCGACCACACCGGCAGTGTCGCCTCCACCCACTCCGACCGGCTCCACGCCTGCACGATGCGGATTCCGGTCGGCAGCGTGGTCGCGTCCTCCAGCCAGAGATCGGCGGTCCTGATCGCCTCGACGGTCTTGCGGCGGTCGACCTCCAGCACGCTCGGATCCCCCTTGGCGGCCACCGTCTGGCGCGCCACGTTCTTGGCCAGATCCCAGTTGACCGGTCCGCCCTGCCAGGACATCAGGTCCGCGAACTGGCGCAGGGCGTCGGCGAACTGCTGCGGGTCACCGAGCGGGCCGAGCGGCCCCATCGGCCCCGGCGGGTTCCCGGCGCCCCCCGCGCCTCCGGGCGGCGTGCTTCCCGGGTCGTCTCGGTCGCGGTCCCGGTCGCCGGGCATGCTGAAGCCAAAGGGAGGGTCAGTCATCTCCGCTGCCTCTCGGGCAGGATGGAAGGGTCCACGTCCGCCACGTTATCCCGGGAGCACACCGTGGTGAGCATTCGAGTTACCAGGTTCGCCGACGGCGCAGCCCGCGCGGCCCGCCGCCAGGCCCTGGACCACCGGTGAGGCCGCGCGGGCAGCGCGGGGGCGCGGCCGGCAACGGCGGACCGGGGGGCAGGGGCTCAGGGGAGCGCGGGCGCGGCCCCGTGGTGGCGGTCACCGGAGCCGCCAGCGGCCTCGGCCACGCGCTCACGGTCCGGCTGGCCGCGTCGACCAGGATCGGCCGGGTGGTCGCCATCGACGGCCACCGGGGCGATGCGACGGGCGTGACCTGGCGGGTCGTGGACATCCGCGACCCGGCGCTGGCCGGCCGGCTGGCGGGCGTGGACGTCGTCGTGCACACCGACCTCGACCTGGCGCCCGAGACGGACCAGCGGGCGCGGCGGGCGTTCAACGTCCGCGGGGCGCAGACCGTGCTGACCGCCGCGGCTGCGGGCCGGGTGGGCCGGGTGGTGCTCGTGACCAGTGCGATGGTGTACGGAGCCCGGCCGGACAACCCCGTCCCGCTGGCCGAGTCGGACCCGCTGGGCGCCGACCAGGACGGCAGCGTGGTCGGCGACCTGGTGGAGATCGAGCAGCTGGCGCGGCGCTCGCCGCAGGCCAACCCGGGCATGGCCATCACGGTCGTGCGGCCGGCCGCGCTGGTCGGCGAGGGCGTGGACACCCTGATCACCCGCCACTTCGAGGCGCCGCGGCTGCTGGCGGTCAAGGGCTGCGCTCCGCGCTGGCAGTTCTGCCATGTCGACGACCTGGTTTCCGCCCTGGAGCTGGCCGCGACGGGCGAGGTGACCGGCAAGTTCGCGGTCGGCTGCGACGGCTGGCTGGAGCAGGGGCAGGTGGAGGAGCTGTCCGGGCTGCGCCGGATCGAGCTGCCGGCCGGCCTCACGTTCGGCACCGCGCAGCGGCTGCACCGGGCCGGGATAACCCCTGCCCTGGTGACCGACCTGCACTTTGTCGTGTACCCGTGGGTCGTCGACTGCGCCACGCTGCGGCAGGCCGGGTGGAAGCCCGCGTTCGACAACGAGACGGCGCTGCAGGTCCTGCTCGAGCAGCGCGCCGGGCACCACGCGGTGGCGGGCCGCCGGCTGGCCAAGAAGGACGCGACGATCACGGCAGCGGGCGCCACGGTGGCCGTCATCGGGACCGCGGCGATCGTGCGCGAGGTCCGGCGCCGGCGCCGTGGCACCTGAGCGCGGCCCGTGGCACCTGACGGAGCGGCGGGGCGATCACGGTAGCGTGGCTTTCGTGGACATCGTGAGGCTGGCTGAGCTGCGGGACACGCCGCTGTCGGCGGACGAGGTGCTGCGGGCGGTCTCCGATCCCGCGGCCGGCGGGGTATCGCTCTTCGTCGGCACGGTCCGCGACCACGATCATGAACGCCCAGTGGCCCGGCTCGGCTACAGCGCCCACCCGACGGCGGCGGCCGAGTTGCGGCGGGTCGCCGAGAAGGTCGCCGCCAGCCACGGCGCGATCGCGGTCGCCGCCGTGCACCGGGTGGGCGACCTGGCCGTGGGCGAGGTCGCGGTCGTCGTGGGCGTGGCCTGCCCGCACCGCGGCGAGGCGATCGAGGCCTGCCGGGCCCTGATCGACGACCTGAAGCGCAGCGTGCCGATCTGGAAGCACCAGGAGTTCGTCGGCGGCGAAAGCGAGTGGGTCAACGGCGCGTAGTCTTCCCCCATGTCCCGCCGAGGCGCGACCCTGCTGGTGGCAGCAGCCGGTGTCCTGATCGCGATCGCCGTCGCGGTGGTCGCGCCCGTGCCCTACGTCGCCCTGACCCCCGGGCCGACCCTGAATACCCTGGGCACGCTGAGCGGCAAGCCGCTGATCCAGATCAAGGGCCATCTGGTCTACCCGACCAAGGGCAACCTCAACATGGTGACGGTGTCCTTCCTCGGCGGCCCCGGCACCAAGTTCAACATCTTCGCGGCCCTGCACGCCTGGCTCAGCCCTCATGACGCGGTGGTCCCCGAGTCAGAGATCTTCACCCCGGGCCAGAGCTCGCAGCAGGTGGCCAAGGAGGACACCGAGGAGATGGCGAACTCGCAGCAGACGGCGACCGCCGCCGCGCTGTGCCAGCTCGGGATCGCCTTCAAGACGGTCGATACCATCCAGGCCACGGTGAAGGGCATGCCGGCCGCGGGCGTGCTGCGCCCGGGCGACGTCATCGTCGCGGTCGGCGGCACCCGGGTAACCTGCCGCGCCGACGCCGGGACCCTGATCAAGGCCCGCAAGCCAGGGACCCCGGTGGAGCTGACGATCCTGCGCCAAGGCCGGACGCAGCAGGTGCGGCTCGTGACCGCCGACGTCCAGGGCGCGCCCGAGATCGGCGTGGAGATCGTGGAGAGCTTCGTGTTCCCGTTCAGCGTGACGTTCAGCGTGGGGGACATCGGCGGACCCAGCGCCGGGCTGATGTTCGCGCTCGGGATCATCGACAAGATCACCCCGGACAACCTGGCCGGCGGCCGGTTCATCGCCGGCACCGGCGAGATCGAGGCGGACGGCACCGTGGACCCGATCGGCGGGATCCAGCAGAAGATGGCGGGCGCGCGCGCCGCCGGCGCGACCATCTTCCTGACCCCGGCGGCGAACTGCGCGGACACCGCGGGGGCCGTGCCGGCCGGGATGCGCCTGATCAAGGTAAGCTCCCTGGCCGGTGCCATCGCCGACCTTAACGCGCTGAAAGCGGGCCGGCCGGTCCCGGCCTGCTGAGCCCGGCCCGGGCGTGCCGCGGCCGGGCCCGGGCCAGCCTTCCCGCGGCGCGGCGCCGGGAACGGAGGCGGGAACCTTGCCGCATGCCGGTAAGTTGCCGTCAGTGAATATGCGCATTCGCGTGCCGTGCCTGGGCGAAGCGCGCCCGCCCGCGCCCGCCCCCGCGGCCGGGTACCCGAGGTAAGGGGGACGGCGTGGCCTTCCGACCCGCTGACCGCTCCCGGCCGCCGGGCAGCCGCCCCTTCGTGCTGCCCCGGTGGACGAGGTACGTGCTCCCGGCCCTGCTGGCGCTGGTCGCGCTGATCGTGATCGTCGCGGTGGCGGCCGGGGTCTGGACCGACTTCCTGTGGTTCCGTTCGGTCCGCTACACGGCGGTGTTCGACACCACTTACGGGGTCAAGTGGGCGCTGTTCGGCATCGCCGCGGTGTTCATGATGACGGTGACCGGCGTCAACATCTGGCTCGCCTACCGGCTCCGGCCGGCCCAGCGGCCGGCCTCGGCGGCGCAGCACGGCCTCGAGGCGTACCGGATGGTGATCGACCCGCACCGCCGGCTGCTGGCCGCGGTGGTCGTCGGCCTCATCGGGCTGATCTCGGGGCTGGCGGCGGCCGGCAGCTGGCGCACCTGGCTGCTGTTCGTCAACCGCACCTCGTTCGGGGTCCAGGATCCGCAGTTTCACTTGGACATCTCGTTCTTCGTGTTCGACTACCCGTTCATCCGGATGATGCTCAGCTTCCTGTTCGCGGCCGTGCTGCTGTCGCTGGTAGCCGCGGCCGTCGTGCACTACCTGTACGGCGGCCTGCGGCTGCAGGTCCGCGGGGAGCGCGCCACGCAGGGCGCCCGGGCTCACCTGTTCGTCCTGGTCGGCATCTTCGTGCTGCTCAAGGCCGTCGCGTACTGGGTGGACCGGTACGGCATCGACTTCTCGCAGCGCGGCGTGGTCCAGACCGGCGCCTCGTACACCGACGTGAACGCCGTGCTGCCGGCCAAGACCGTGCTGGCCGTGATCGCGGTGATCTGCGCCGCGCTGTTCTTCGCCGGCGCGATCCGGCGCAACGCGCTGCTGCCTGCCGTCGGGCTCGGCCTGCTCGTGCTGTCCGCGGTGATCATCGGCGGGGTCTACCCGGCGATCGTGCAGCAGTTCGTGGTCAAACCCAACGAGCTGGCCAAGGAAGGCCCGTACCTGACCAGGGAGATCAACAGCACCCGGCACGCGTACGCGCTCACCCACGTCCAGGTGACCCCGTACTCGGCGGTGTCGGCCGAGCCGACGGCCCAGCTGGCCCAGCAGGCCGCCGCGCTGCCCGACGTGCGCCAGCTCGACCCCGGCGTGGTGTCCGCGTCGTTCCAGCAGCTTCAGCAGGTGAAGGGGTATTACACGTTCCCCGGCGTGCTCTCGGTCGACCGGTACCTGGTCGCGGGCAGCCCCGTGCCGCAGGACATGGTGGTCGGCGTCCGCGACATGGCGGGACCGCCCCCGGGCCAGGGCAACTGGATCAACAGCCACCTGGTCTACACGCACGGGTTCGGGTTCGTGGCCGCGTCAGCGAACGCGGCAGCCAGCGGCGGCAACCCGTCGTTCACCGAGAGCAACATCCCGCCGTCCGGCGAGCTCGACGTGCGCCAGCCCCGGGTGTACTTCGGCGAGGGGGAGACCAGCTACGCGATCGTCGGCGGGCACCAGCTCGAGCTCGACTACCCCAACCAGAGCGCCGGCGGGCAGGCCAACACCAGCTACCGCGGCGGCGGGGGCGTGCCGGTCGGCTCGCCGCTGAACCGGTTGCTCTACGCGATCAAGTTCCGGGAGCTCAACATCCTGCTGTCCGGCGCCATCGACGGCAACTCGAAGATCATGTACATCAGGGACCCGCTGTCGCGGGTGGCCAAGGTCGCGCCGTTCCTCACCCTGGACGGCAACACCTACCCGGTGGTGGTCGGCGGCCAGATCCTGTGGGTGGTCGACGCGTACACCACCACCGACAACTACCCCTACTCGCAGCGGATCAGCCTGCAGCAGACCAGCTCGAACAGCTACAGCCCGGGCGGCTCGATCGTCGGCCCCGCCAGCCAGGTCAACTACATCCGCAACTCGGTCAAGGCCGTGGTGAACGCGTACACCGGCGCGGTCACGCTGTACCAGTGGGGCGGCCACGACCCGTTGCTCGAGGCCTGGGAGAAGGCGTTCCCGGGCGTGATCAGGCCGCAGAGCGCCATCCCGGCCGCCCTGCTGCCGCACCTTCGCTACCCGCCGGTCCTGTTCGAGGCGCAGCGGCAGATCCTGGCCCAGTACCACGTGACCCAGGCCCCGGAGTTCTACGGCGGGCAGAACTTCTGGTCGGTGCCCACCGACCCGAGCGGCACCTCACCGAACTCCTCCAGCCAGCCGCCGTACTACCTGACGATGACGATGCCGGGGCAGCCTGCGCCGGAGTTCTCGCTGACCACGTCGCTCACCCCGCGCGGCCGGGCCAACATGGCCGCGTTCATGGAGGTGAACAGCAATCCGCGCAGCGCGGGCTTCGGCACGATCCGCGTGCTCCAGCTGCCGCAGGACACCACGATCCGGGGCCCGCAGCAGGTCCAGAACGACTTCGAGTCCAACGCGGTGGTCGCCTCCGCGCTGAGCCTGCTGCGCCAGCACGGGTCCCAGGTCACCCAGGGCAACCTGATCACCCTGCCCGTCGGGGGCGGGCTGCTGTACTTCGAGCCGGTGTACGTGTCCCAGTCCGCGACCGGCAGCTCCGGGGCCTATCCCACCCTGCAGGACGTGCTGGTGTACTACAACGGCCAGATCGGCTACGCGACCACGCTGGCCGGGGCGCTGGCCGAGGTGTTCGGCACCGCGCCCGCCCCGGCCGCTGCCGGCACCAGCCCGCCCAGTACCGGGCACAGCGCCCCGGCCAGCGCGGCCGTGCTGAAGTACCTGCAGCAGGCCGAGACCTACTACAGCGAGGCCCAGACGGCGCTGCGCAGCGACGATCTCGCCACCTACGGCCGTGACCTGGCCCTGATGAAGACGGCACTGGACAACGCCAAGGCCGCGGCCCAGGGCGGCCCGGCCGCTACCCCCGCCCCCTCCGCCAAGCCCTAGCGAGTGCCCTAGCCGGTGCCGGGCGCGGACACGCCGCCGTCGCGGAGGGCGTACGCTCGGTGCTGACGGGAAATCCAGAACAACGTTTGCCTGCCGGCGGTGACGCATGCCCCGGCGGGCCGGGCGAAAGGAGCCGGACCGGTCGTGGCGCCTCGTGTGCTTGTTGACGCGACCGCTGTGCCCGCGGACCGTGGCGCGCTCGGCCGTTACGTCGACGGGCTGGTGAGCGCCCTGGGCGCGGCCGGGGCGGACCTGGCGGTGGCCTGCCAGCGCGCCGACGACGAGCGGTACGGGCGGCTGGTGCCGAGCGCCCGGATCGTCGCCGGGCCGCCGGCCATCGCCCACCGGCCCGCCCGGCTGGCCTGGGAGCAGAGCGGCCTGCCGCTGGTGGCCCAGCAGGTAAGTGCCGATGTCATCCACGCGCCGCATTACTCGATGCCGCTGCGGCCCGGCGCGCCGACCGTGGTCACCATCCACGACCTGACGTTCTTCACCGAGCCCGACGCGCACAGCCCGGTGACCGCGACGTTCTACAAGGCCGCGATCCGCACCTCGGCCCGGCGCGCGACCCGGCTGATCGTCCCGTCCAAGGCCACGCGGGACGAACTGGTCCGCGTGCTCGGCGCCGACCCGACCCGGATCGACGTGGCCTACCACGGCGTCGATCATGCGCTGTTCCACAAGCCGGCCGAGGCCATGCTGCGCCACGTCTCCGACCGTCTCGGCCTGCACGGCAAGCCGTACATCGCCTACCTGGGCACGCTGGAACCGCGCAAGAACGTGCCCGCGCTGATCAACGGGTGGGCCGAGGCCGTGGCCGATCTCGCCGAGCCCCCCGCGCTGGTGCTGGCCGGCGGCAGCGGCTGGAGCGAGGAAGTGGACGAGGCGGTCGCGAACGTGCCTGCCCACCTGCGCCTGGTGCGCCCGGGCTACCTGCACTTCAGTGACCTGCCCGGGTTCCTCGGCGGGGCCATGATCGTCGCGTTCCCGAGCACCGGCGAGGGCTTCGGGCTGCCGGTGCTCGAGGCCATGGCATCGGGCGCGCCGGTGCTGACCACGCACCGCACCTCGCTGCCCGAGGTGGGCGGTGACGCGGTGGCCTACACCGAGCCCGAAGCCGACAGCATCCGCGCCGCGCTGCGGGCGCTGCTCGACGACCCGGCCCGCCGCGAGGCCCTGGGCGCCGCCGGCCAGGCCCGGGCGCTCGAGTTCACCTGGGCCGCATCGGCCGAGGCGCACATGGCGTCCTACGAGCGCGCGGCGGCGCAGGGACACGAGTAGTAGCCTCGCTGCCCATGCCGAGTAATCCGCCCGCCCCCCTCGAGGCGATCCTGCTGGTCGGCGGTCAGGGCACGAGGCTGCGCCCGCTGACCATCGCGACGCCCAAGCCGCTGCTGCCCACCGCGGGGGTGCCGTTCCTGGCCCACCAGCTGGCCAAGGCGGCCTCGTACGGGGTCACCCGGGTGATGATGGCGACGTTCTACCGGGCGCAGATGTTCGCCGAGTGCCTGGGAGACGGCTCGTCGTTCGGCCTCGAGATCGACTACGTCCAGGAGGAGACGCCGCTCGACACCGGCGGCGCGATCCGCAACGCCGCCTCCGGGCTGCGCTGCGGCCCGGGCGACCCCGTGGTCGTGCTGAACGGCGACGTGCTGTCCGGCCACGACCTGGCCGCTCAGGTGGCGGCGCACCAGGCGGCGGGCGCGGCGGTGACGCTGCATCTGGTCGAGGTCCCCGACCCGGCCCGGTTCGGCTGCGTTCCCATCGACGCCGCCGGGCGGGTCACGGCCTTCCTGGAGAAGACCCCGCATCCGGCGACCAACCGGATCAACGCCGGCTGCTACGTCTTCCGGCGGGAGGCGATCGACCGGATACCCGCGGCCCGGAGGGTATCGGTCGAACGGGAGACGTTCCCCGGGCTGATCAGCGGCGGTGAGCTGGTGCAGGGCTATGTCGACACCTCGTACTGGCTGGATGTCGGCACCCCGGAGGCGTTCGTCCGCGGCTCGCGGGACCTGGTACTCGGCGAGCTGGCGTCGCCGGCGCTGCCCGGCCCCTGCGGCGAGGCCCTGGTGCTGCCCGCCGGAGTCGTCGCGCCCGGTGCCAAGGTCGGGGGCGGCACCGTCGTCGGGTCGGGCTGCCGCATCGGGCCGGATGCGCAGGTGGACGGCAGCGTGCTCTTCGACGGCACGGTCGTGGGCGCGGGTGCGGTGGTCAGGTCCAGCGCCGTCGGCCGGAACGTGATCATCGGCGAGGGAGCGGTCCTGGACGGCGTCGTGATCGGCGACGGGGCCCGGATCGCCTCGGGCAACGAGCTCGCCCGCGGGCTGCGGGTCTGGCCGGACGTGGAGATCGGGCCGGGCGCGATCCGCTTTTCCACGGACGCCTGAGCCGCGCGGCCCGGCCGCGCGGCCCGGCCGGGCGGCCCGGCCGGGCGGCCCGAACCGCCCGGCTTAGGCTGGAGCGCATGAAATCTTCCGGGCCCGCCTCCCGCCCGCGGCCGCAGCCGCCGGCCCCGTCCCCCGAGCCCCCGCCGCACGCCAGCGCGCTGCGCCGGGCCCTGGCCCGGGCCAGGGACGGCAAGGCCCTGGACCAGGGCGAGGCCGCCGCGCTGCTGCATGCCCGCGGCGGGCACCTCGCCGAGCTGCTGGGCTATGCCGCGCGGGCCCGGGATGCCGGGCTGGAGCGCGCGGGCCGGCCCGGGGTCATCACCTACTCCCGCAAGGTGTTCATCCCGCTGACCCGGCTGTGCCGGGACCGGTGCGGCTACTGCACGTTCGCCACGGTGCCGTCCCGGGTGGGCCACGCGTATCTGTCACCGGACGAGGTGACCGAGATCGCGGCCCGGGGCGCGGCGCTCGGCTGCAAGGAGGCGCTCTTCACCCTGGGCGACCGGCCCGAAGAACGGTGGCGCCCGGCCCGGGAGTGGCTCGACGCGCACGGCTACGACGACACCCTGTCCTACGTCAGGGCGATGGCGATCGCCGTGCTCGAGAAGACCGGCCTGCTGCCGCACCTCAACCCGGGCGTGCTGAGCTGGCAGGACTTCCAGCGGCTCAAGCCGGTGGCCCCGTCGATGGGAATGATGCTGGAGACGACCTCGCGGCGGCTGTTCACCGAGCGCGGATCGCCCCACTTCGGCAGCCCGGACAAGGATCCCGCGGTCCGGCTGCGGGTGCTGGAGGACGCCGGGCGCAGCAGCGTGCCGTTCACGACCGGCATCCTGATCGGCATCGGCGAGACCCGGGCCGAGCGCGCGGACTCGATCTTCGCGATCCGCCGGGTGGCCCGCGAGTACGGGGGCATCCAGGAAGTCATCGTGCAGAACTTCCGGGCCAAGCCGGACACCAGGATGCGCGGCGTGCCGGATGCCGAGCTTGACGACCTGGCCGCGACGATCGCCGTGACCAGGCTGGTCCTCGGCCCGTCGGCGCGGATCCAGGCGCCGCCCAACCTGATCGGCGACCAGTACCGGATGATTCTCGCCGCCGGCATCGACGACTGGGGCGGGGTGTCGCCGCTGACCCCGGACCACGTGAACCCGGAACGTCCCTGGCCGCAGATCGACGACCTGGCCGGGCGCACCGCAGCGGAGGGGTTCACGCTGGCCGAGCGGCTGACGATCTACCCGGGCTACCTCCGCGAGCCGTGGCTCGATCCCCGGGTCGCCCCGCACGTCACGGCGCTGGCCGACCCGGCCACCGGGCTGGCCCGCGCGGACGCGATCCCCCGCGGCCGGGCCTGGCAGGAGCCCGACGGCGGCTGGGGTGAGGCCGCGGGCCGGACCGACCTGCATGTCACCATCGACACGACCGGCCGGACCGCCGACCGCCGGGACGACTTCGCCGAGGTGTACGGCGACTGGGCCGAGGTCGGCACGCGGATCGAGCCGGCCGCGCGGGCGGCGGCGGGGCCCGGCGGCGGCGCCCCGCCGCGGCTGCGCGCCGAGGTCCGCGCCGCGCTCCGCCGGGCCGAGAGCGACCCGGCCGGGCTCTCCGACGCCGAGGCGCTGGCCCTGCTCGACGCCGACGGCGCGGAACTCGACGCGCTCGCGGCGCTGGCCGACGCGCTGCGCCGGGACGTGGCCGGCGACGACGTCACGTACGTGGTCGACCGCAACATCAACTTCACCAACGTGTGCTACACCGGCTGCCGGTTCTGCGCCTTCGCCCAGCGGCGCACCGACGCCGACGCCTACACGCTGTCGCTGGCCCAGGTCGGTGACCGGGCGCTGGAGGCCTGGCAGGCCGGGGCCACCGAGGTCTGCATGCAGGGCGGGATCCACCCCGACCTGCCCGGTACCGCGTACTTCGACCTGGCCGCCGAGGTCAAGCGGCGCTGCCCCGACATGCACGTGCACGCGTTCTCCCCGATGGAGGTGATGAACGGGGCGTCCCGCACCGGCCTGCCCGTCCGGGAGTGGCTGATCGCGGCCCGGGAGGCCGGGGTGGACTCGCTGCCGGGCACCGCGGCCGAGATCCTGGACGACGACGTCCGCTGGGTGCTCACCAAGGGCAAGCTGCCGGCCGCCGCCTGGATCGAAGTGATCAGCACCGCGCACGAGCTGGGCCTGCCCACCTCGGCCACGATGATGTACGGCCACGTGGACACGCCGGCGCACTGGGTGGCGCACCTGCGGGTGATCCGCGGCATCCAGGAGCGCACCGGCGGCTTCACCGAGTTCGTGCTGCTGCCGTTCGTGCACGCGAGCTCGCCGATCTACCTGGCCGGGCTGGCCCGGCCCGGTCCCACCCGGCGGGAGAACCGGGCGGTGCACGCGGTGTCGCGGCTGCTGCTGCACGGCGCGATCGGCAACGTCCAGTGCTCCTGGGTCAAGCTGGGCGACGAGGCGTGCCGGGCGATGCTCACCGGGGGCGCCAACGACCTCGGCGGCACCCTCATGGAGGAGACGATCAGCCGGATGGCCGGGTCGCAGAACGGCTCGTTCAAGACGATCAGCGAGATGGCCGCGATGGTCGCCCCGACCGGCCGCCCGATGCGGCAGCGCACCACCACCTACGGCGACCCTGACCCGGAACGCGTAGCCGCGGCCGCCGCCAGCGACGGAGTGTGTGCCTCGGTGCGGGGCCTGCGGCCGTCGCTCCCGCTGGTCGGCGCCTGAGACGACGCTCCGTGTGCGCTAACTGCTGCCCCGGCATGCCCCGGCAGCACTCAGCGCACACGGTGACCGGGGGCGAGGATTCTCGCCAGTCACAGGATCACCAGGAATCTCTCTGGATCCCGCGCGGGGCGCGGGCCCGGGGGCGCGGCCGGGTGGCCCACGCCGACGGCGCCCATCGGCTCCCAGCCCGGCGGCAGGCCGAGCGAGCCGGCGGCGACCTGCGGGCAGAACAGCGTGCTGGACACCCAGCATGACCCGAGCCCTTCCACCGCGAGCGCGACCAGCAGGTTCTGCACCGCCGCGCCGATCGCCACCAGGAACATCGCGCGCTCGGCGGCCGAGCGCCGCGGGTCGGGATAGTCGTGCGCCGCGTCGGCGGCCAGGCACGGCACGATGATCAGCGGGGCCCGGCGCAGCGGTTCGCCGCGCCGCACCCGCCGGCCGATCTGCTCTTCGGTGAACCCGTCGCCGCGCAGGTCGGCGATCCAGGCCGCGAGCATGTCGTCCAGCAGCGCGGTCCGGGCCGCCGGCGACTCCAGCACCGCGAACCGCCACGGCTCGCTGTGATGCGGCGCCGGCGCGGTCAGCGCGGCCTCGATCGCGCGGCGGACCGCCCCGGCGTCCACCGGCTCGCCGCTGAACTCGCGGACCGTCCGGCGCTCGGCCAGCACGTCGGCGGCGCCCAGGCGGAACATGTCGTCGGCGGCCGGGCGGATCAGCGCGGCGGCCCCCGGGCCGTCCGGGCCGGTGACCAGGCCGGCCAGCCCCCGCACGATCGCCACGGGCACCTGCGCGGTCTTCCCCTTGACCAGGTCGGCCGCGGCGGCGATCTCGTCGGCGACCGCCGCGATTGTCACCTCGAGCGTGTTGCCGAACGTGTCGGGCTCCCCGCGATGATCGCGCAGCGGCGCGAGCCCGGCCACCCCGATTGCCGCGTCGGCCTGCCCGACACGCCACGGGCGGCCGAGGGTGTCGGTGACGACGACGCCGACGCTGACGCCGCGCCGCTCGCCGAGCGCCTTGCGCAGCCGCCGCGCCGAGCCGTCCGGGTCCTCGGGCAGCAGCACCACCGTGCCTGGCGCGGTGTTCGAGCTATCTACCCCGGCGGCCGCCAGGACCAGGCCGTGCCGGGTCTCGACGATCCTGGTCCGCCCCCGCCGCGCCACCACCCGCACCGTCTCGGCGTCGATCGCCGCCTCCCGGTCGGCGTGGATGATCCGCCCCTCCGCCTTACTGATGATCTTCGAGGTGACGACCAGGATGTCGCCGTCCCGCAGGTCGGCGGCGTCGCTGATCAGCCGGGCGAGATCGGCCCCCGCCGTGACCTCCGGCAGGCCGGGCACGCCGGTGACCGTGATCTCCCTGGCTGCCTCCGCTGCCCCGCCCGCCTCCCCTATCCCCTTCATTGCAACTCCCCGGCCAGCGACAGCGCCGCGCGCGCGATCTCGGCCGCCGCGGCCAGGTCGGTCATGTAGAGCGGGAGCGCCCGGACCGCGATCCCCGCCAGCCGGTTGTCGTCGGCCGCGGCCTTGTCCTGGTCGTCCACGAGCCAGCCGCCGAGCAGCCCGGGCCCGTAGTGCGCGGCGACCGCGGCCGCGGTCGTCTCGACGCCGATCGCGGCCAGGCACGCGTCGGCCATGCCCCGCACCGGCGCGCCGCCGATGATCGGCGAGACGCCGACCACGGTCTTGGCCCGCACCGCGTCGGCGATGCCCGGCACCGCGAGGATCGCCCCGACGCTGACCACCGGGTTGGACGGCGGCAGCAGCACGTGATCGGCGGCCGCGATCGCGTCCAGCACGCCCGGGGCGGGCGCGGCCGTCGCCGCCCCCGTGAACGTGATCTCCTCGGCCGGGACGGCGGCGTGCAGCCTGACCCACCACTCCTGGAAATGGATGGTCCCGGCCGCGGTCCG
>Ga0335078_10009658_pt1 | contig 14284 bp, 10 predicted proteins | sample Lox_Sample_32_FD_206711 | JGI IMG/M metagenome (GOLD analysis project Ga0335078, IMG submission 206711) | Soil microbial communities from Loxahatchee National Wildlife Refuge, Florida, United States - Lox_Sample_3.2 | ecosystem: Environmental > Terrestrial > Soil > Wetlands | place: USA...
CGACGAGCAGCGCCGGATCGCGGAGGACACGATCGCCGACGTCGAGGCATCCGGGTTGTGGCCCGGAAAGGTCGTCACCCAGGTGGAGCCTGCCGGACCGTTCTGGGAAGCAGAGCCCGAGCACCAGGACTACCTCGAGCGCTATCCCAACGGCTACACGTGCCACTTCGTCCGCCCGGGCTGGAAGCTGCCGAAGCGCGCCCAGGAAGCCGCGCACTGAGCCGAGCGGGGAAAAATGGGGAACTCTCCCGATATCGGGGGGACACCCGCTCTTTAGCATTGCGGCGTGGATCAAGTGGGACTGCTGGAGCGTGCCGATCAGCTTGGGGCGCTGCATGAATGCGCGGTCGAAGTTGCAGCCAACGCCCGCGGCCGGGTCGTGCTTGTCTTCGGGGAGGCGGGGATCGGCAAGACCGCGCTGCTCCGGCAGTTTCGTGACGAGCTTCCGCGGCGGGTCAGCGGGTTGTGGGGGACGTGTGATGCGTTGTTCACGCCACGGCCGCTCGGGCCGCTGTTGGAGCCAGCAGCAGAGTTGGGAGGCGAGCCGAGGGAGCTTGTCGCCGCAGGCGCCAAGCCGTTCGACGTCGCCGTTGCGCTGGTCGAGGCGCTGCGCGGGATCGCGCCGGCTGCGCTGATCGTTGAGGACCTTCACTGGGCTGACGAGGCGACGCTCGACGTCGTCCGGGTTCTCGCTCGCCAGTCCGGAGACGCAGGACTACTACTCGTGCTCAGTTACCGCAGCGACGAGGTACACCGCGATCACCCGCTCCGGATCGTTCTCGGCGAGCTGCCCTCCGGCGAGGCGGTTACCCGCCTAGCGCTCGAGACGCTATCCCGTGAAACGGTAGGCGAGCTCGCGGCCCAGTCGGGGCTCGACACCGGCGAGCTGTACGAGCGGACAGCCGGAAACCCGTTCTTCGTGACTGAAACGCTGGCTGGCGGGAGCACGCTCATTCCCGAGACGGTCCGGGACGCCGTCCACGCGCGCATCGCGCGGTTGTCGCCTGATGCGCGGGCGCTGCTTGACGCCGTCGCGATCGTGCCGCAACGCGCGGAGGTATGGCTGCTCGAGGCGCTGACCGACGGCGCGCTCGACGCGCTCGATGAATGCATGCGATCGGGAGTGTTGCGGGCTGAGGCCGACGGGGTCGTGTTTCGGCACGAGCTCGCGCGCCTCGCGGTCGAGGAATCGTTGCCGCCCGACCGAGCGGTCGCGCTGCATCGACGGGCGCTCGCCGCGCTCGCCGACCCGGCTCTCGCCACGCCAGACCTCGCCCGTCTCGCGCATCACGCCGAGGCTGCCGGGGACGGCCCGGCAGTGCTCCGCTACGCGCGGGCGGCCGGCGAGCACGCGGCCGCGCTCGGCTCGCCGCGCGAGGCGCAGCACCACTACTGGCGAGCGCTGCGGTTCGCGGCCGGAATCGAACCCGAGGCGCGCGCTGAGCTGCTCGAGCGATTCGCCGACCACGCGTACCTGTCCGACATGCGCTCGGAGGCGGTGGATGCGCTCGACGAAGCGATCGCCATCTACCGGCGATCCGGAGACGTTCTGCGCGAGGGCGTGGCCCTCGGCCGCCGGGTGCGGCTGCTCTCGTGCATCGGTCGGACACACGAGGCTCTAGTCACCGCGCGCGAGTCAGTGCGCCTGCTCGAGCTGGAGCCGCCCGGCGTCGATCTGGCCCGGGCCTACAGCTCGCTCGCCGGGATCTCGATGCTCACCCTCGATCCGGCGCCGACGATCGAGTGGGGAGCGAAGGCGATCGCCCTGGCTGATCAAGTCGGCGACCGCGAGGCGCTCGTGCACGCGCTCAACAACGTCGGCACGGTCGAGCTGGCTGCTGGGAATCCCGCCGGACAGGCGAAGCTCGAACGGAGCCTCGAGCTCGCGCGCCAATGGCGACTTGGAACCGACGCCGGCCGGGCATACATCAACCTCAGCGATACGCTGCGGCACATTGGGCGTCTGAGCGAGGCGCTCGAGTGGATCGGGCGCGGCATCGAGTACACGCGCGAACTCGGTCTCGAGGCGTGGCTCAAATGCCTGATTGGCGCGAGAGGAGTCGTGGAGCTCGGGCTCGGCCGGTGGGATGCAGCGGCGGGCACCGCCCAGACGATCCTCGACGGGCCGCGCGATCAGGTCATCGGCCCGCTGTCTGACGCGCTCAACACGCTCGCACTCGTGCGCGCCCGGCGCGGCGACCCGGGATACTGGCCGCTGCTCGACGAGGCGCGGGACACGGCGATCGCCGGCGACGACCTCCAGCTGCTCGCGCCCGCGGCGGCAGCGCGCGCGGAGGCCGCCTGGTTGGAGGGACGTTCGGACGCGATCGGCGCCGAGACGGAGTATGCCTACGACATGGCCTGTCGGCTGGGGGAGCCGACATTCGCGGGGTGGCTGGCGTGCTGGCGCGCGCGGGCGGGGTTGCCGGTTGAGCCACCCGACGGGGTTCCGGAGCGCTACCGGCTCCAACTCGCGGGCGAGCCGGAGCTGGCCGCTGAGATGTTCCAGGCCGAGGGTGCGATCTACGACGCGGCCCTTGCCCTCCTCCCTTCGGTGAACGGCCCACTGCTGCGCAACACGCTCGACCAACTCCGCGCGCTCGGCGCCAAGCCAGCCGTGGCGATCGTCAGCCGGCGGCTGCGCGAGCTCGGCGAGCGTCGCGTTCCGCGGGGGCCGCGTCAGAGCACGAGCGACAATCCCGCCGGGCTGACCAATCGCGAGCTCGAGGTTCTGCCGCTTCTGGCAGAGGGACTCCGTAACGCGGAGATTGCCCAGCGCCTGGTCCTGTCGCAGAAAACTGTTGACCATCATGTCTCGGCGATCTTGCGGAAACTCGGTGTCACGACCCGCGGCCAGGCGGGCGCCGCTGCGGGGCGGCTCGGCCTGACCCCGAGGATCAGCGGTAGATCCCGGGATTGACCACGCCCGCGTAGTACAGGAAGTGCGCGCGGGTGTATGTGCGGTGCCCGGTGATGCTCGTGTTCAGATTCGGGCCGAGCGCGAGGTCGGTCCCGAGGAACGGCTGAAACGCGGGGTAGACGCTGAGGTAGCTCGTGGGGTCGGCCCGGAGCAGTCCGATCAGCGTCTCGGTCACGATTCGCCCTCCCACCGGTCCGAGGTTCAGTCCGTTCGCCACCGCCTCGGCCTCGGCCAGGACGTAGTACCAGAGCGGCGTACTGGCGGCAAACGGGGCGTACACGCTCGCGATGTCGCTCAGGTCACTCGGGCTCAGCACCGGGACGCGCATCGCACGAGCGACTGCCTGTCCCGACGGCAGCCCCCAGGTCAGCTGCCGCAGCAGGTTTCGCTGCGGCAGGACGGTCGGACTCGTCTGTGTGTGCGGTGCGATCGCTGGAAGCGGGAGGGTGAACAGCACGCGTGAGATCGTCGTGTCGATCTTCTTGTTGTTCTTGACGTTCCCGTCTCCGAGGTCGAAGAAGGTCTGCCAGCCGATGTAGCGACGGGCGGCGGGATATCCGCCGAGGAGGTCGTCGCGGTCGTAGCTGACCGGGTCGGAGAAATTCGGCTCGTTCGTGTCAAACACGAGCGCGAAGAACGGATTGGCCGTGGCGCTCGTGCTGTCGCCGCTGCCGCTGGTGAAATTCGCACGATAGGAGGGGCGAACCATGCTGTGGCCAAACCGGTAAGCGGCGGCACCGAACTCGATCGGCATGAATCCGTCGCCCGCCGGCGGCCGGTAGAAGCGGTTGCCGTTAGCGAGCACGTCGTTTACCACAGCCTGCCCGGCTATCTGGGGCAGGTGCTCGTTCACCAGTAGCCACTGGTAATGCCAGAGCGTCACCTCACGAGCCAACAGGAACGCGACGTAATTGTTGCCGGCATCGGCGGCGTACGGCCGCGCGGCCGGGAAGCGCGCGAGATCGTGCTCGGCGAGCTCGTCGAGCAGCCGGTTGTAGAACAGGATGTGCGCGCAATGAAGACCCGCAATCACCAGGTTCTCGTCGTTACGTGGGTCTCCGAGCAGGGCGCTGTAGCTGCCGTCGCCATTGGGAACGCGGGGAACGTCCTCATGCACCCCACCGGTCCCGATCTTCAGCTTCGGGCCAATCGACCCGTCCGGCTTCTCGACGTACAGGTCGGGGCGCCGGCCCGGGCCACCGCCGAACACGGAGTCGAGGTCGAGTGCCGGCGTGCGGGTGTTGGGCGACACCAGCGGGTTTTGGGGCACGCCGAGCTGTGATGTCTGATCGAACGTGATGTCGTGATCGGTGAACTGACCCACGAACGTCGAGCCCGCGGTCATCGTCGGGTTGTCAGGGTTCGTTCCGTACGGATTGGTTGCCGTCGGGTTGCCGTTGAACGTCGGGTCGACGATCAGCGCTTTCGGACCAGCGCTCAATTGGTCGCCGGCGTCCATGATTCCGCCCGGAGCGCCGACCTCGAGTAGCGCGGCCCGGACCCTGTCGTTTGCATCGGCAAACGGCGGCAGCGACGGGAAGATCCGCCCAAAGTCGACGCTGCTGGCCGGATTTCCACCGCCCGAGGGTGCGTACCGTCGGGGGGCAAGCGGGCCGGGGGCGGCGTCGGCAGTTGCCGGCCCCGCCCCCACGGATCCCGCTATGAGCCCAGCCCCCGCGGCGCCGACCCCCTTCAAGAACCCTCGCCGTGACGAACGACCACGCTCCGAACCGCTACTCATCGCCAACCCCCCAACACGCCTCTAGTTGCTATGTGTCACCAAGTAAGAATGGGCTGTCGGCCCGGGCATCAGGGGACCGGACCCCTGATGCGCACCGAGCCTCTCTTACACAGAGCCACGAACCTTCAGCCTGATACCGCTGGGTGCTTGCGTCGCCGTTGGCCGATTGCCCAAGCGGCGCCGCCGGCGCCCAGCAGGAGCGCCGCGCCACCGGCGCCGACACCTGCGTCACTCCACTGGAATCCGTCCTGTGATCCCGAGGCCCGTGACCCGGATGGCATCACCGGCGCGGCCGGTGCGCTCGGCGGAGCGACCGCTGGAGCAGGAGCGGCGGTCGGCGCGGAATAGAAATCGGACCTCGCCTGCGCGGCGGGCGGAGCAACGGCAGCGGCGAGAATGACCGCCGCGATCAGCCGGCGCCTGATCATGAGCTTTTTCCTTGACACTGACACGGGTCTCTCCTGTTCACACGTAGAAATAAGGGTCGAGCACGCTCACCCGGGTTATCTGGTCGACGGGCAGCCCATTGCGCGAGGCGGTTACCCGGATCGCCTCGGGCGTTGGCGCGTCATAGACGCAGAAAGTTTGCGCCTTGTCGTCGCTCACGAACGATGTGATCCAGGTGACGCCCTGCTCGGCGTTCCGCTCGATTACTCCGCGACAAACCTCGGCCCCGTCGTCTCCCAAGGGGATCTGCAGTCCGTTCGGAAATGTGCGCTGCACGATGTAGCGCGGCATGTCACTCCTCCTGTTCGCTTCTCCGGTCAACAAAGAGGAACCTACGAGCAACACCGCAAAGCCACATCGGGACGACCACCCATGTTGGTCGCCTGCGATACCTATATTCGGTAGCTACTCCCCGGCCTGATGGACCAGGCCCAGCCGGATCGCGGTCGCGGCAGCTTGACCGCGGGTGGGAGCGTCGAGCTTGCGGAGAATCGCCGATACGTGGTGGTCGACGGTCTTCCGGGCGACGACGAGCCGGTCGGCAATCTGCGCGTTACGCAGTCCCTCGGCGACCAACGTGAGAACCTCGAGTTCGCGTGCGGTGAGCCCGGCGGGGTTGTCCCGCGTGCTCGGGCGCGGCCCGCGCGGAACCCCGCGCGCTCCGAGGCCACGGAGCCGCCGAGCGACGATCGCCGCAGCCGGGCGCGCGCCGAGGACCTGTAACTCTTCGAGCGACTGTCGAAGAGCCCGCTCCTCGTCAGCGCCACCGAGCGCGAGCGCGGCCTCGTACGGGCACCCGATCTGGCTCCACAGCCGGGCGGCGCCCGCCCAATCGCCGGCGATTGACAGTCGGTAGGGCTCTGCCAGTAGGCGGGGAGGTAGGTCGTCCTGAACGCCGGCCTGCCAGCGCCAGTAAGCGAGTTCGCCGACGATCCAGATGGCCTCGCGCTCGAGCGCGAGCGCGAGCGCCGGCTCGGTTATGCCTTTGATGGCGTCATTGTTGCCCTCGAGCCATGCCAGCTCGGCGCGTGCGGCGGTCTCCGGTCCGATCTGCATCAGCTCACCTGTCGGCTCAGCGTGTTCGTGCGCCTGCGAGAGCGGCGCCGATGCCTCCGGGTCGCCTCGCCGCGCCCTGATCAGGCCGCGGGCGGTGAGCGCCCACAACCGCGCAACGTGTGCGCTGCGGGGATTGCGCAACACGACCTCGGCTGAATCGGCAGCCGTCTCCCATTCGCCACGCGTGAGCGCGAGGGCGGCGCGGCAGGCGAGGAGATACAGCCGCCACGTGTCGAGCCCACGTTGCTCGCAGAATGCGATGCCGTCCTCGAGATTGCTGCCGATCTCCTCGAACCGGCGGAGCCGAATCGGCCACATGACAAGGGCGTTGAAGATGCGCCCAGCGTGGTCGTCGAGACCGGAGGCCCGCGCGAGCGCGAGCGCTCGCGACAGCTTCTCTCTGCCGTCGGCGATCCCCACGTCGGCTTCGGTCATTCCGATGTTCGTGAGCGCGTATACCAACACCTCGGTGTCACCTAGGCGCTCCGCTAGGTGCAGCGCACGAGTGCCCCACTCGATCGCGGCCTCCCGCTCCTCGACGACCATCCGCCGTTGCGATACGTTGCAGTACGCCATCGCCAGCGCATGGCTCGGCTGTTCCCGCTCGAGCAGGTCAACGGCCTCCATGGCGACCGGCTCGCCCTCGGCGGTGCGTCCGGCGAAGAACAGCAGTCGTGATAGGGCCCGGAGCGCGTTTCCCGCGCCGCGCGCATCTCCGACCCCGCGACGGATCTCGACGGCCGCCTGCTGGGCATCGACCGCCTCCTCGAGCTGCGCGGTCAGGTAGCACTCCTCGGCGCGCCGCTCGAGCAAGATTGCCCGGTCGCCCGGCGGCATACCGCTCGCGTGACGCAGCGCCCGCGCGTACTGTGCCGCTGCCTCGCGATGCGCCGCGGACGCGGCCGCCAGCTCGGCTGCGCGCGGCGCCCAGCGGAGCACCGCCTCGACATCACCCGCGAGCTCTGCATGATGAGCGAGCACCGCAGCGTCGACGTCGCCGGGGAGTGCGGCGAGGATGGACAGCGCGCGCTGGTGGAGCGCCCGCTTCCGCTCGGGCGAGACCGATTCTTCGATGGCCAGGCGCGCGAGCTCGTGTCGAAACGCAACCCTTCCTTCGGCGGCGGAGAGGAACCCCGTCGCGACACACTCGCCGAGACGCGCGACAAGCTCACCCGCGAGCTGATCGAGAAGGCCGAGTTCACACCCCCCGGGAATCACCGAAGCTGCGTCGAGCAGTTCCCTTGCGTCGACCGACAGCCGCGCGGCGCGTGCCAGCACCGCATCCCGGACCGTCTCGGGGACGGTCCTGTGCTCGGTCGCCAACACCTCCGTGACGAAGAACGGGTTACCGCCCGTGCGCGCGTACAACTCGTCGGCGTCGACGTGGTGCGGCGCCGCCAGCTTGCCCACCGCCGCCCTCGAGAGCGGATCGACCCGGATCCGTCCCGGTGTGCGGATCATCTCTCCCAGCACCACGCGGAGCTGGTGAGTGCGGTCGAGCTCATCGTCGCGGTAGCTGCCCAGCACCAACGCCGGGGCCGTCGCGATGCGGGCGCCGAGCAGGGCCAGCACGTCAATCGTTGCCTCGTCGGCCCACTGCAGATCCTCGAGGACGAGCACGGTGAGGGCGCTGTGCCGGAGCTCTCGAAGAAGCGCGGTCGCGATTTCGTACGGCCGTTCGGCGGACGTGACGACTTGCTCGAACTCACGTCCGATCGCCTCGGCGACGTCCACCAGCGGTCCCAGCGGTCGCGGAGTTCGCAGCGGCGCGCACGCGCCCCACAGCACACTGCCCGCGCCAACCTCCCCGCAGAAGCGGCGCAGCAGCGCCGTCTTCCCGGCCCCGGCCTCGCCGCCGACGAGCACGAGTCGTCCTGCCGAGCTGGCCCGGACGTCGCCGACGAGATCTGCGAGCGCGGCAAGATGCGTCTCGCGCTCGAGCAGCGCGTCGGCCACTCGCCCCGGGCCAGCGTTCGCCATCACCGCCGACAGTGTCTCACTCCGGATGCCGGCCGATGTATCTGGGCGTCGCGGTAACCCTCTACCTAACGTGACGACCGACGACCGTGCATACACGATGGCTGCCCATAGATTGGGCGGCGGCATCGCCCAAGATAGGGAGTGTCACCGATGCCGCCGCGCTCAGGCGACCATACGTTGCCGGCCATGAGCGAGCGCGAAAGCCCCCTGCGGATGGACGCGGAGCAGATGCGGTCGATTGGCTACCGGACGATCGACATGCTTATCCGCCGGCTCGTGGATGGGGACGCCGCGCCGATGCGAGCCGCGAGTGACGCCGAGCTGAGCGCGCTGATCGACGGAGAGCCGCCGGAGCATCCCCGCGGCTTCGAACAGTCGCTGGCCGAGCTCGAGGCTAACGTGCTCACGTACGCCAGCCGCCTGGCACACCCGGGCTACTTCGCTTTCATTCCGGCGTCGAGCACGTTCGCCGGCGCGCTCGGAGACCTGATCGCCGGAGCCCTCGACATCGACGCCGGCAGCTGGACGTCGGCGTCCGGGCCAAGTCGGCTCGAGCTCATCGTTCTCGATTGGTTCCGATCATGGATCGGCTATCCGCAGGGGGCCGAAGGAGTTCTCGTGAGCGGCGGCTCGGCGGCCAACCTGACGGCTCTCGCATGCGCGCGCGAGACCCTCGTCGGTCCCGGCTCGGCCACGGCCGTGGCGTACGCATCGGACCAGACTCACTCATCGATCGGCCGGGCATTACGGACGCTCGGGTTCGCACCCGATCGGGTGCGAACGATCCCATCGGATGGCTGCTTCCGGGTGCGGCTCGACGCGCTCCGGGCCGCGATCGACGCCGATGCCCGCGCCGGTTTACGGCCGCTTATCGTCATCGCCAACGCGGGGGCAACGAACACCGGAGCAATCGATCCGTTGCCAGAGCTCGCCGATGTGTGCGCCCGCCACGCGATGTGGCTCCATGTCGATGCTGCCTACGGCGGCTTCGTGGCGCTGAGCGAGCATGGACGGCTGGCGCTTCGGGGCTTGGAGCTGGCCGACTCGGTCACGCTCGATCCCCACAAATGGCTCCACCAGCCGATCGAGTGTGGATGTGTGCTCACGAGACGGCCGGGGCTGCTGACAAGAGCGTTCGCGACGGCGCCTGACTACCTCGAGGACTATCGCAGCGCAGAAGTCGACTTCTGCGATCGCGGACTCCAGCTCACTCGCGGCGCGAGAGCACTGAAGATCTGGCTGTCACTGAACACGTTCGGAGTCGGAGCGTTCCGCGCAGCGGTCGACCGCGCGCTCGCGCTCGCCCGCCATGTTGCCCACCGCATCGCCGCCGATCCCGAACTCGAGCTTTTGTGCCCACCCGAGCTCGGGGTCGTGTGCTTTCGCCGGGTCTGCGCCGGCTGCGATCAGCACGAGCTCGATCTGATCAACGCGGATCTGGTGGCCCGACTGGAGGCGACCGGTCACAGCCTCGTGTCCTCCACGCGCCTCGATGGTCGCTATGCGATCCGGATGTGCATCATGAATCACACGACCTCCAAGCGGGACGTCGATCGGGTGCTCGACTGGCTCCGGGAGGCCACGCTCGCCGTGCCGTCTCGACCCCTGGTCGGATCTGACAGCTGGTACCGCCGCGAGCGTGCCGGCCGCCTGCCGCCGGCCCTCACTATCAGCTGACGCGCCATGCCGCGCTCGCTGGTCGTGCTCGGGCAGGTAGTGCGCTGCCGCACGGTTCTCCGCGTCGAGGTGGCGTTCGCCGCATTCAACCTCGCCGAATACGGCGTCTGGGTAACCGTCCTCGTGTACGCATACGGGCATGGCGGCGCGACGGCAACCGCACTCGTCGCGGTCGCGCAACTCGTGCCCGCCGGTCTTCTGGCGCCGACCTTGACTACCGTCCTCCAGCGTCACGGTGCGTCAGCCGCACTTCGGCGTGGCTACGAGATCCAGGCCGTCAGCCTGACGCTGCTTACAGCATCGCTCCTCGCCAACCTCCCGGGCGCGCTCGTCTACGCGACCGCGGTGAGTGCAGCCATCGCTGTGACTGTCACACGTCCGGCTCAGGCGGTGCTTGTGCCGACGATCGTCGTCGCGCCCGATGAGCTGACCGCCGTCAACGTCGTGTCTGGGTGGGTGGAGAGCGTGTGCATCCTCGCCGGTCCAGCAATGGCCGGCCTGATGATCGCCGTCGCCAACCCCGGTGCCACGGTCGGCTTGTTCGCGGCCGGAACTGTTGTGGCGGCCGTCGTATGTCCAGCCGGTCGGGCGGCCGCGAAATCCGTCGGCGAACGGCCTCTCGTGGCGGCCAAGCCGACGGACCTCGACGACGTCCCTGCCTGGCCGGTTGTCTGGCTCCTCGGAGCCGAGTTCGCGGTCATCGGGATGATCGATGTCCTATCGGTCGTGCTAGCGGTCAGCGTCCTTGCTCTCGGTCCGTCGGGCGCGGGGTACCTGAACGCGGCCTTCGGCGCCGGCGGCGCGGCGGGCGCGGTGATCGCCGCAACGTTGATCGGCCATCGCCGGCTGACCGCACCGCTCTATATCGCCGGCGCGGCCTGGTCGGCGATCATGGCCGCCCTCGGACTGACACTCACCAGCCCCGGAGCGTTCGCCCTACTCGCTTGCGCCGGGTCGGCGCGCGCCGTGCTCGACGCAAGCGGCCGCACGATCCTGATGCGCACACAGTCAGCAGCCGCCCGCGCCACCCTGTTCGGGCGGCTCGAAGCGTTCGCGATGTTGGGGCTTGCCCTCGGGTCGCTGCTCGTCCCGGCTCTGGTTGCCGTCGGCGGAGCGTCCGCTGCGCTCGAGGGCGCCTCCGCGCTGCTCGCAGTGGCGACCCTCGCGAACGTCACTCGCCTGTCCCGCCGTCGCATAGTCTCCGAACATGAGCGCCAGGATGGTCGTAGAGATCGCGTAGAGTCCGGGACATGCCCACGTTCGTCCTGCGCCTGATCGCTCCGCGCCCGGACTTTGCCCAGACTCTGACCGACGCGGAGCGGGAGATCATGAACCGGCACGCGGCCCACTGGCGCCCGTACCTCGACCGCGGCGACATGGTCGTGTTCGGCCCGATCCTCACCGACGACGACTCGTACGGCCTCGCGGTTGTCGAGACGGATGACGAGCAGGCGCTCCGGGAGTTCGCCGCGGAGGACCCAGTGGTGACGACCGGAACCGCAGCGTTCGAGTTCGGGCAGATGGCCGCGGGGACCGTTCGCGAGCGCTGACCGCGCCTTGCGGATGCCAGGTACGCGGACGCGATTTGGTGTCGGAGTCGTCGTTCGCAGCGACGATGGGCTGGTGTTGGTCGGCAGGCGGTATGTGGAACCGGGGGCGCCGCTCGCGCTTCCGGGCGGAGACGAGGTGTCGTGGGCGGTGGCCGGAGTCGACGGAACGCTCGGCGCCGACGCCGCGCAGGCGAACCCTCGCGAGCTCGAGCCGGCGAAGTTCGGTGGGTTCTGCTGGATCGACCCGGCCGCTCCGCCCGAGGGCTTGTTCGCGGCGACGCGGGCGCTGCTCGAGCGGCTGCCGGCGCAATGAGGGCGCACATCTTCGATATGGACGGCACGCTGGTGCGTAGCACCTCGGCGCCGGCGCTGGTGGCGGCCGCGCTGGGCCGCGGTGACTCGTTGGTCGAGTTGGAGGAACGATTTGCGACTGGGATCGCGACCGCTCTCGATTTTGCCCGCGCGCTGCACGGGATGTGGGGCGTCGTCCCGCCCGACGTCGCACGCCGGGCGTTCACGAGCGCGCCGCTGATCGAGAATGTCCGCGAGGTGCTGGAGGACATCCGCCTCCGGGGCGAGGTGGCGTGCCTGATCACCATGTCCCCCGACTACTTCGCCGAGCAGTTTCTCGAGTTCGGCTTCGACGCCGTGTTCGCGTCGCCATTCCCCCGGACGGCGGACGTGGCCCTGGACGAAGGAGCGATCCTTAACCCTGAGGACAAACCACGGCTCGCCGCTCGGTTCTGCGCCGAGCATGGCGTGCAACTCGGGGACGCGGTGGCATACGGCGATTCCATGTCAGACATCTTCCTGTTCGGGGAAGTCGGGCTGCGCGTATCGGTCAACGGCGACCACCACCTCGCCGAGCTTGCCGACATCGCCGTCGAGGGGTCCGACTTGATGCTCGCCTACCGAGCCGCGCGCGAGTGGTGTGATCGCGCCGACTGAGTAGGTCAGTCCCCGAGACCGGCTCGCGGGCTGCCGCGCTTCGCCCAGGCGCGGACGAACGTCACCCTGGGGTGGCTGGCGGCTGCCGGCGGGAAGGACACCTCGATGGTGAGTCCGCCCTCCGGTCGCGGATGCGCGCTGAGCTCGGCGCCGTGCGCGCCGGCGATCGCCTGGACGATGGAGAGGCCCAGCCCGTGGCCGCTGGTGTGTTGGGTACGCGCGCCGGCCAGTCGTTGGAAGGGTTCGAACAGACGCTGGATCTGTTCGGGCGGAATGGTCGGCCCGCTGTTAGCGATCGAGATGAAGGCGTCCCGGTCGCGGGTTCCGGTGGTGATCTCGACATGTCCGCCGGGAGCGTTGTGGCGGATTGCGTTGTCGATCAGGTTCGAGATCAGGCGCTCGATCAGTCGTGGGTCGCCGGCGGTTCGCGCGGGGTCGAGCGTTACGCGCACCTCGAGGTCCCCGAGCTGTGATTCGCGCACGAGCATCGCCTGGGATGTCAGGGCGGCGAGGTCGAGGCGCTCGCGGCGCTCGATGCCCGCCTGGCCGCGAGCAAGAGCGAGCAGGGCGTCGATGAGCTGCTCCAGGTCTTGCTCGGACGCGAGCACGCGCTCGTGGGCGTTGCGCAGTGAGGCGAAGTCCGCCTCGGGGCTGGCGAGGGCGACCTCGATCAGGGCTCGCTGACGGGTCAGCGGCGCGCGAAGCTCGTGAGACGCGTTGGCGACGAACTGGCGCTGCGCTTGGTAGGCGTCCCCGAGTGGTTGGAGGACCCGCCCAGCCATGAGCCACCCGAGGGCGAGCGAGAGGAGCGACATTCCGGCGAGCGCGATCCCGGACTGGATCAGCAGCTGGCGACGCGTGTGTGTGCGCTGGTCGTTGGCTTGAGCGATCTGGTTGCCATCCATGAACCCGCATGCCGTTGCCGCGTGTATGAACGCCGGAGAGCCCTGGTTGACCGTGTCGGGGATCGCAAGGATCGCTCCGTCGCGATCGCTCAGCACGCCGACAAAGCCGTGCGGGACCGAGGTGGTGGGGTTGGGAAACTCGGGGACGGCCTGCCGGCGCATGCACTGCGCCACCGCGCGCCAGTGCGCCATCGTCTGTGCGGAGGGATGAGTCGTCGAACCGGGGAGAGGGAGGCCGCCCGGCGGTGGGGTGCTGACTAGGCCGGGCTGCCCCGAGGCGGTCGTCGGACCGCTCTGGAGGCTGAATACGAACCCGGCATTGACCAGCAGCGCGTAGGTGATCGCCATCAGCGCGGCGCCTGAGAGGAGGAACAACCCGCCGTAGAGGAGCGTCAGGCGCGCGCGCACCGTCCTGTGCGGGAGCTGTTGCCCGACCGCCAGCTGGGTGACCCGGTGGTTGAGCCTCGTCGCGACGTTCATATCCGGTAGCCGGCCTTCGCGACAGTCTGTATCACGGGTGGGTCGCCGAGCTTGGCACGCAGCCGGCTGATCGTGATCTTGACGGTATGTGTGAACGGGTCGGCGTGCTCGTCCCAGACACGTTCGAGCAATTCCTCGGCGGACACGACCCGGCCCTCGGCGGCGAGCAGCAATTCGAGTACTCCGAACTCCTTGGGCCTCAGCGCGAGCGGCCGACCGGCCCGCTGGGCACGGCGTCTGGCGGTGTCGAGCACGAGGTCGCCATGCTCGAGCACCGGCGGGATGCTCGGCTGCGCACGGCGAGCCAGCGCGGTGATCCGCGCCAGGAGCACAGCGAACGCGAACGGCTTGGTCAGGTAGTCGTCGGCACCGAGCCCGAGCCCGTCGACAAGGTCCTCGTTCTCTGCGGCGCCGGTCAGCATCAACACCCGGCTGCGGCCACCGGCAGCGACGAGCCTTGCGCACACCTCATCGCCATGGACGCCGGGGAGATCGCGATCGAGCACGACCACGTCGTAATCGTGCACGAGCGCCCGCGCGAGGCCCGCCTCGCCGTCGACCGCCACGTCGACCGCCATCC
>Ga0335078_10009659_pt1 | contig 14283 bp, 13 predicted proteins | sample Lox_Sample_32_FD_206711 | JGI IMG/M metagenome (GOLD analysis project Ga0335078, IMG submission 206711) | Soil microbial communities from Loxahatchee National Wildlife Refuge, Florida, United States - Lox_Sample_3.2 | ecosystem: Environmental > Terrestrial > Soil > Wetlands | place: USA...
GAAAGCGAATCTTCCAAAAGCCGCACCACATCGTAACCGAGATAGCCGAAAATACCGGCCGCCATCGGCGGCAGGTCGTGCGGCAAGGTGATCCGGCTTTCGGCGATGAATTCGCGCAGCGCCTGCAAAGGCCCGGCATTTGCAGGCACGAATGCTTCGGGATCGCGCGGTCTGCGGTTGATTTCGGCGCTTTGGCCGTTGGCGCGGAAAATAACATCGGGTTCAAGTCCGATGATTGAATAGCGCCCGCGCACTTCGCCGCCGGTGACGGATTCAAGCAAAAAACCGATCGGAGACGAATTTTTCGCTTTGGCCGCGCTGATCTTGAGAAACGCGGAAACCGGCGTTTCCAGGTCGGCCACGAGCGTCGTCCATACGACTTGCGGCTCGCCGGCGCTATAGCGCGCAGTAAAGGCCTCGGGCGACGGTTCAATCCGCACTAATGGTCCGATTCTAAAATAAGCCACCCGCTCGCCAAACTATCACGCGCATGTCGGAATCAAAAGAACCGCCGGCGACTATCATGGTGGCGGAGCTTTGCATTTGACATTCGCCTCACGCGTTTGCGGGCCCGGTGCGTGACGAATCTCAAATCCGCTCCACTAATTGGTGTCCGGTGTGGCGTTGCCGAGTGCCTGCGCCATTGCGGCTTGGTTGACGCTCATGCCCAGATCGTCCTGCAAGCGAGCGAAATACTGCCCGAGCACGTCGTTGTTTTGCTGACTCTGCAGCGTCTCTTCGAGGCGCTTTTCTTCCGGCAGATTGGCGTCAAGCTTCGGCGTCGACACCGCGATCACGCGGAATACAACCCAATCGCTGGGCTGGTCGCCCTCGGCACTGCCGAAAGCGTCCTTGGGCGTGCGAAATACCGAAGTGACGATCTTGACGGACAGGCCTGCGGCGGGCTTGTTGCGCTTGAGATCGTCTGCCGTTTCCACTTTGAGATCGTCGGCTCTGGCGACGTCATCGAGCGAATTGCCGTTCTTGAGCTTTTCAAGAATGTCGGCCGCTTTCGTCTTCAGGCGCTTGGCGATTTCGTCCTCGCGCCAGCGCGCCTCGGCCTCGCTCTTGACCTGGTCAAGCGTGCGGTCGTGCGCCGGCGTGATGCCTTTGACGTCGTGCCAGACAAAACCGCCGTCGGTGGCGATCGGGTCGTTGTCGACGCCGACGTCGGAAGCAAAAGCGGCGCCGATCACGTCCGCTGCATCGGGAAGATTGCTCAAGGGCTTGCCGCTCGGATCGCGTCCGGAACGATCGATCTCGTAGCTCACGACCGGAAGCTTCGCTTTTCCCGCGGCCTCCTCCAGCGTGCTGCCGCCCGCGCGAGCATCCTCGATCTGATCGTGCAAAGTCTGCACTTGGCTCTTGGCGCGCTCCGCTGCGATGTCTTTGCGGATTTGCGGCGCGACTTCGGCGAGCGATTTCGTTTGCTCCGGTTCGATCTTGAGTACCGTGACAATGACGGTGCCGAAGCGGCCGTTGATCGGCGCGCTGATTTGGCCTTCGTTGAGTAAGAAGGCCGCATCCGCCACGGCCGGATCGACGATCTCGGATTTTGGTACGGTGCCGAGATCGATGTCTTGCTCTTTGAGGCCACGCTCGGCGGCAAGCGCGGAGAAGGTCAGCCCGTCCTTGAGCCGTGCCTCGGCGGTCTCGGCGTCCTCGATCTTCGGCAAGACGATTTGCTCGACATGGCGGCGTTCGGGCGTGACGTAGCCGCTGTGATGTTGTTCGTACGCTGCTTTGATGTCGGCGTCGGAAACTTCCATCCATTTGCCGATTTCCGCAGGCGTCACCTGGACCGTCGCGATCTTGCGGTATTCAGGCGCCCGGAACAGGATTTTGCGCGCCTCGAAATAGTTTTTTAGCTCGTCGGCCGTCGGTTGCGGAATATCGCCGGCCTGCACTGGACCGAGCCGTAGGTAGGCAATGCTGCGTTCCTCGTTCTGGAACTGATTGATCGCGTTGAGCCAGGCTTTCGGCACCGGCAATCCGCCGGTCATTGAATCAAGGATTTCCCGGCGCAGCATCACCCGGCGCTGCTCGGCAATGAAACGTTGCTCGGTGTAGCCGGCGCTGCGGATCAATTGTTCAAACCTCAACCTGTCAAAGCTGCCGGTCGGCGTCTTGAAAGTCGGATCGTCGGTAATTCGGCGCACAATTTCCCCATCGGGGAGGCTGAGGTGCATCTGCCGCGCGCGCTGATCGAGCCCGGCTTCCGCGACCATTTCACCAAGGACCTGACGATCGAGCCCGATGGCGTTGGCTTGCTCCGGAGTAAGCGGCCGGCCGATTTGACGGCCCACTTGCTGCATACGCTCGTTATAGGTCCGTCGGAATTGCTCTATCGGAATTTCGGTGCCGCCGATTTTGGCAAGGGTCGAACGGCCAAAGCCGCGAAAAATGTCGTTGATCCCCCAAACCGCGAAGCTCAACGCCAAAAGTCCCATGACCACACCCATGACGGTGCGACCGAGCCAATTGGCGGAGGCTTTGCGGATACCTCGGAGCATGTACAACCGTTCCCGTGTAAGTAGGGTTTGCGCTGGACGATGCCTCGTTATCCATCCCGCTTACCCTCGTGTTGCGGGAGACGAGCGCATCAGGGCGGCCGGGCGCATCATAAGGAGCGATGCGCGAAGCCGCAACCAACGGAGAACTCTTGCTAAAACGCCTCTTTTTTATCGGCAAGGCCTCTGCTAACGCGTCTTTGTCGCAGCCGTTATCCGAAATTCCATAGCAATGAAGCCCGATTCCCCGCTGATTGCCGGCAACTGGAAAATGCACGGGCTGAAAAGCTCGATCGGGGAACTGCAACAGATCATCGCCGGAGCCAAGGCACTGCCCAAGGTAGCGGTGATGGTATGCCCGCCGGCCACGCTGGTTGCGCAATTTTCTGCCGCCGCAGCCGGCAGTCGCGTCGCTATCGGCGGTCAGGACTGTCATGCCAAAAGATCGGGCGCGTTTACCGGCGATATTTCCGCGGAAATGCTCAAAGATGCGGGAGCGGCCGCGGTCATTGTCGGCCATTCCGAGCGGCGGCAATATCACGGCGAAACCGACGCGACGGTACGGACGAAGGCGGAGGCGGGGCAACGCGCCGGTCTATTACCCATTATTTGCGTAGGCGAAACGCGCGGCCAAAGGGATGCCGGTCAGACGATGGCCGTCATCGCAGGGCAGCTTGACGGTTCTTTGCCGGATGCCGCCGATTTCGCTGTTGCATACGAGCCGGTCTGGGCGATCGGCAGCGGCCAGACGCCGCGGCCCCGGGATGTTGCCGAAGTCCATGGCCTCATTCGTGATCGGCTGCGCTTACGCTACGGGGAAAAGGGCGATCGGGTGCGGATCCTTTATGGCGGGTCGGTCACTCCGGCGAATGCGCGCGAACTGCTGACGGCAGAAAATGTCGACGGTGCCCTTGTCGGCGGCGCAAGTCTCAAGGCGGAAGAATTTCTCGCGATCGCCGCGGTCTATCGCTAAGGGCGTTTTCGCCGCTGATCGGCCATAGAAAATTCGCGCCGCATCATGTAGAGACCCGCCCGACCACCTATATCGGGCCGGAAACCAGGATCGAGACCGGACTTCGCGCATGCTGACCGTTATCATTGTCATCCACCTCATGCTTGTTCTCGCTATGATCGGGGTGGTGCTGCTGCAAAAATCGGAAGGAGGGGGCCTGATCAGCTCAACAAGCGGTTTTATGACTGGCCGCGGAACGGCGAACGTCCTTACCCGGACCACCGCGTTTCTGGCTGCCGGCTTCTTCGTCACCAGCCTGGCTTTATCCTGGCTTGCCGGATTAGGCCGACATCCCGCCTCAATCATCAGTCCCGGCGCGCCAATTACGCGAGAAGCTCCGGCGGCGGGCGGTCGTCCAAATGTGCCGCTGAGCCAAAGCGGCAAAGGCGTACTTGAGCAATTGGGCGGCGCACGGCCGCCTGCGGCGAACACGCCGGCGCCAAACCCCGAATCCGCCGCGCCGCAAGTGCCGCAATCGAAATAGGCAACCGGCAAAATGTCCCGCACCGCCCCGGCAACGATCCTTCAAACGGCCGGGGCAGCTTCGGTCCGGCATGAGGACTCTGCCGGATGGCGTTGGTATTGCAGCTTAATCGCTCATTGCAGCTTAATCGCTCATAGCCCCTTGCCGAGCACGGCAGCCATTCGACAATTTCGCTCGTCGAATCGGCCGGCTGGCGCTAGAGATTAAGTCCCATGGCGCGGTACATTTTTATCACCGGCGGCGTGGTTTCATCCCTGGGCAAAGGTCTCGCGTCCGCAGCGCTCGGCGCCCTCCTTCAGGCGCGCGGCTATAAGGTCCGGCTGCGTAAGCTCGACCCCTATCTCAACGTCGACCCCGGCACCATGTCCCCGTACCAGCACGGCGAAGTCTTTGTCACTGACGACGGGGCTGAGACCGATCTCGACCTCGGCCATTACGAGCGTTTTACGGGACGCCCGGCGACGCGCACCGACAACATCACGACCGGGCGGATTTACCAGGAAATTCTCGCCAAGGAGCGCCGCGGCGACTATCTCGGCGCCACCATCCAGGTCATTCCGCACGTCACCAACGCCATTAAGGATTTTATCCGCGACGGCAACGACGGTTTTGACTTCGTGCTCTGCGAGATCGGTGGCACGGTCGGCGACATAGAGGGGCTCCCATACTTCGAAGCTATCCGCCAGCTCGGCAACGATCTGCCGCGGCGCCATGCGGTGTATATTCACCTGACCCTGATGCCGTTCATTCCGAGCGCCGGCGAGCTCAAGACCAAGCCGACGCAGCACTCCGTGCGCGAGTTGCGTGCCATCGGTATTCAGCCTGACATCCTCCTCTGCCGTACCGACCGGCCGATCCCTGAAAGTGAGCGCAGGAAACTCGCGTTGTTCTGCAACGTGCGCGAAAGCGCGGTGATCGAAGCGCGCGACGTTGACAACATCTACGCGGTGCCGGAAGCCTACCAAGCCAGCGGCCTCGACAGCGAAGTCCTCGCCGCTTTCGGCATTGAGGGGCCGCCGGCACCGGATCTGGCGACATGGCACCTCATCAACGAGCGGATTCGCAACCCGGAAGGCGATGTCACCATCGCCATTGTCGGGAAATACACCGGCATGAAGGACGCCTATAAGTCGCTGATCGAGGCGCTCTCCCACGGCGGTATTTCCAACAAGGTCAAAGTCAATCTCGACTGGATCGAAAGCGAAGTCTTCGAGAATGAGGACCCGGCGCCGTTCCTCGAACACGTCGACGGTATTTTGGTGCCGGGCGGTTTCGGCCAGCGCGGCGCCGAGGGGAAGATTCGCGCCGCCCAATTCGCGCGCGAGCGGCAGGTGCCGTATTTCGGCATTTGCTTCGGTATGCAGATGGCCGTGATCGAAGCAGCGCGCAATCTCTGCGGTATCGAAGACGCAAACTCGACCGAGTTTGGCGCCACCCGCGAGCCGGTTGTCGGCCTAATGACCGAATGGATGAAGGGCAACGAATTGCAGAAGCGCGGCGTCGGCACCGATCTCGGCGGCACCATGCGTCTCGGCGCCTATCCGGCCTTGTTACAGCGCGGCAGCCGCGTGGCGCAAATCTATAACGCAACGGAAATCTCCGAGCGCCACCGCCACCGTTACGAGGTCAACACCGCCTACAAGGATAGATTGGCGCAGCATGGCATGCGTTTTTCCGGCATGTCACCCGATGGCCTCCTGCCGGAAATCGTCGAGTACGAGGCTCATCCTTGGTTCATCGGCGTGCAATTCCACCCCGAGCTGAAATCGCGGCCGTTCGCGCCGCATCCGCTGTTCTCCTCATTCATTGAGGCGGCGGTGGAGCAAAGCCGGCTGGTGTAATCTCCTCGTCATCGCGAGCGAAATCTGGTCGAGCAGCCCGGCTCGAAGGGTGTCATGCTTGGCGCAACGACGGATAGGGAGGAAATAAGATGATTTACGAGCTGCGGGTCTATTCATGCCTGCCCAATCGGCTGCCCAAGCTGCTGAAGCGGTTTGAGGAGCACACGCTTAAAATCTGGGAGAAGCACGGCATCCGGCAGGCCGGGTTTTGGACAGTGCTGGTCGGCGACGGCAATAACGATCTGCATTACCTGCTGGCCTGGGAATCGCTCGCGGAGCGTGAGCGGGTCTGGGAAACATTTTTGGCGGATCCCGCCTGGATCAAGGCACGCGACGACAGCGAGCGTGACGGACCGATCCTCGCCAACATCAAGAGCATGTTTCTTAAGCCGACCGCATTCTCCGCGGTCAAATAGCGCCGGCGTCGGTTGACCCGGCGCGACGCCGCGATCATGGTCGCGGCGCAGGGATGCTCATGGCCGCAAAACCCAATCGGACGGTGACAATCGGAAAAGTGCGCTTCGGCAACACGCTGCCGCTCGCGCTGATCGCCGGACCTTGCGCGCTGGAAAGTCGCGCGCACGCGTTTGAGATGGCATCGGCGCTGCAAGAGATCGCGAAGCGCCGCGGCATCGGGCTTGTCTACAAAACGTCGTTCGACAAGGCGAACCGGACCAGCGGCAAGAGTCCGCGCGGCCTGGGTCTCAGCAAAGCCCTGACGATCTTCGCCGACCTGCGCGCAAAGCTCGGCGTGCCGGTGCTCACCGACGTGCACGAGCCAGATCAATGCGCGGCCGTCGCCGAGGCGGTTGATGTCTTGCAAATCCCCGCCTTTCTCTGCCGGCAGACCGACCTGCTCGTTGCTGCTGCGAAAACCGGCCGGGTGGTCAACGTCAAGAAGGGCCAGTTTCTGGCGCCTTGGGACATGAAGCATGTCGTCGACAAAATCACCGGCGCCGGCAATCCCAATGTGCTGGTGACGGAGCGCGGCGTTTCCTTCGGCTACAACACGCTCGTCTCCGACATGCGCGCGCTGCCGGAACTCGCCAAGCTTGGCGCGCCGGTCATTTTCGATGCCACCCATTCGGTGCAGCAGCCGGGCGGGCGGGGCGCGGCGTCCGGGGGCGAACGGGACTACATTCCGGTCTTGGCGCGGGCGGCAGTGGCGGTCGGCGTAGCCGGCATTTTCCTTGAAACACATGAGCGTCCCGAACGGGCCCCTTCCGACGGCCCAAACATGATCCCGCTCAAGGAGATGGAGCCGCTTCTTCAGGGGCTCATGGAGTTCGATAGGTTGGCGAAGGGCAAACCCGATACCACGGTCAAGAGGACTGCAAAGCGATAAGGCAATGCGGCCCTTGTCGCCGTGCGCGAAAATCCCCATCATCATGGCATCGGCCAGGGGTGCCGCGCGATAGTGCGGCTGAGATCACACCCGTCGAACCTGTCTGGGTCATTCCAGCGAAGGGAGCCGCGTTGAGCGCTACGTCGTCCAAGCCAACAGCCGTGAACCTCCGGCCGCGTGTTGCCATCATCGGCGCGGGCGTAATCGGCTTGGCCATCGGCTGGCGGCTTTCCGGCCGCGCCGACGTGTCCATTTTCGATCGCGGCAAAGCCGGAATGGGCGCAAGCCATGCCGCCGCCGGCATGCTCGCCGCCTGCTGCGAAGCCGAACCGGGCGAAGAGGCACTGGTTGCGCTTGGCCGCGAAAGCCAGGCGCGCTGGCCGGGTTTTGCCGAGGAGATCAAGCGCGCGAGCGGCATCGATGTCGAACTGCGCTCGGAGGGCACGCTGGTGCTTGCCTTGACCGCAGACGACCAGGCCGAGATCGCGCACCGGCTGGAGTTTCAGCGGCAGCTTGCGCTGCCGCTCGAATGGCTTTCGGCGGCGGACACGCGCGGGCGCGAGCCGCGTCTTGCCGGCAAGATCGCCGGCTCGCTTTTTTCGCCGCAGGACCATCAGGTCGATAACCGCAAGCTCGCAACGGCGCTGCGCATTGCCGCCGAGGCGGAGGGCGTGAAGATCGCGGAAGATCGGCCGGTGAAGGAGATCGTCGAGCGAGGAGGCCGCGCCAAAGGCGTCTTGCTCGAAGACGGCGCACTCGAAAAAGCCGATATCGTCGTGCTTGCCGCCGGTGCCTGGTCGCGCGGCATCGGCGGGCTTCCGCCCGATCGCCGACCGCCGGTACGTCCGGTCAAGGGCCAGATGCTGTCGCTACGCATGGATGCGGCCGCGCCGCTCCTTAATCACGTGCTCTGGGCGCCCGGGGTTTATCTGGTGCCCCGCCGGGACGGCCGGCTTATCGTCGGCGGGACTGTCGAGGAGAAAGGTTTTGACGCCACGATAACGGCCGGCGGCATGCTGACGCTTCTGGAAGGCGCATGGCGGGCGGTGCCCGCGATTGAGGAATTGCCGATTGAGGAAACCTGGGTTGGCCATCGTCCCGGCAGCCGCGACGACGCGCCGATCCTCGGCCGCGGGCCGCTGCAAGGCTTGGTGTACGCGACCGGTCATCATCGTAACGGCATTTTGCTCGCGCCGATCACGGCCGACGCCATCGCGCGCCTCGTGCTTGATGATAGGGTCGAGCCGGCGATTGCGCCGTTTGGCCTCGAGCGCTTCCTGCCGGCGCGGGCGGCCGAATGATGGCGCGTTGTTGGAGCGGCCGATGAGCGAACCCGTTATCCGCGTCAACGGTGAGAGCGAGCCGCTTGCAGCGGCGACGCTTGCGGCGCTGCTTGAGGACAAGGCGGTCGACACTTCGCAGCGCGGCATCGCGGTTGCGATCAACGGCGCTGTTGTGCCGCGCGCGGCCTGGCCGTCCACGCAGTTGCGTGCCGGCGATAGCGTTGAAATCGTGCGCGCCCGCCAAGGAGGTTAGAGCATGGTCCGGAAAAGTGGCGTTCGGTTTTCCGAAAAAGATCATGCTCCACTAAAATAATGGAGAACACTATGTCGGACCCGCTCGTTATCGCCGGCCAGCAGTTTTCCTCGCGGCTGTTTCTCGGTACCGCCGGCTACCCGAACCGCAAGATCATGCTCGACTCGATTGCCGCGAGCGGGACGCAAATGGTCACCGCTTCCATCCGCCGCATCAGCCTCGCCGGCGATGACGAGAGCCTGATCGATCTGCTGGCGGGATGCGTACGCTTTCTGCCCAACACCGCCGGCTGCCAGACCGCCAAGGACGCCGTGCTCACCGCCGAGCTGGCGCGCGAAGCGCTTGATACCAACTGGATCAAGCTCGAAGTCATCGGCGACCGGGAGCTTCTTTACCCCGACGTCGAAGAGCTCATTCGCGCCACCGAAATGCTGGTGGCAAAGGGCTTCGTCGTTTTGCCCTACTGCACCGAAGATCCGGTGACCTGCCGCAAGCTTGCCGACGCCGGCGCCGCCGTGGTGATGCCGCTCGGCTCGCCGATCGGTTCGGGGCTCGGCATTTCCAATCCGCATCTGATCGAACTTATTTGCACGCGCTCGCCGGTGCCGGTGGTGCTCGACGCCGGGATCGGGACGGCGTCCGACGCAACGCTCGCGATGGAGCTCGGCTGCGCCGCAGTCTTGATCAACACTGCCGTGTCGAAGGCGCGCGACCCGATGCTGATGGCAAACAGTATGCGCGCCGCGGTCGAAGCCGGGCGCATGTCGCGCCTGGCCGGCCGCATTCCCAAACGCGCCCACGCCGAGCCGTCGAGCCCGCAATTGGGACTGGTGGGGACATAAGAGCGCGGTGGCGATTTCGAGTTTTGCTTAGCCTCTACTCGGCGGCTTGTGCGACCGCGAGCATATCGCGCACCAGCGGCACGACTTTGGCGCCGTAAAGCTCGATCGAACGCATCATCTCATCGTGCGGCAGCGTGCCGGCGCTGTATTTGAGATCGAAGCGTTTAAGCCCGAGCGCCTTGGCGGTGGCGGCGATTTTGCGCGCGACGGTGTCGGGCGCGCCGACATAGAGCGAGCCGCTCTCGACCTCCTGCACGAACTGCGCCTGCGTGATCGGTGGCCAGCCGCGCTCGCCGCCGATTTTGTCATGCATAGCCTTATAGCCGCGAAAATACTCGGCGCGCGCCTGCGCGTCGGTCGCCGCGACGTGGCCGGGCGAATGTACAGCGATGTCTTTCACCGGTCTTTTGAGTTGCGCGAAGGCGCGATGATAAAGTTCGACATAAGGCTTAAACCGTTTGGGATCGCCACCGATAATGGCGAGCGCCAACGGAAAGTCGTAATGGGCGGCGCGCACCACCGATTCCGGGCTACCGCCGACGCCGATCCACGTTTTCAGCGCGCCGCTTTCGATCGGCGGATAGACATGCTGGTCCTTTAGCGGCGGCCGCAGGCGGCCCTCCCATGTCACCGGGTTGTTCTTCACCAGCGCCGCGAACAGGTCGACCTTTTCCTCGAACAGCACTTCGTATTGCGACAGATCATAGCCAAACAACGGAAACGACTCGGTGAACGAGCCGCGGCCGAGCGTAATCTCGGCGCGGCCATTGGAGACGGCGTTGATGGTGGAAAACCTTTCAAACACCCGTATCGGGTCGTCGGTGGACAACACGGTCACCGCTGAACCCAGATGGATCCGTTTGGTGCGCGCGCCGATTGCGGCGAGCACAACCTCGGGAGCCGACACCGCGAAATCAGGCCGATGATGCTCGCCAACACCGAAGGCATTCACGCCAACCTCATCGGCCAGCACCGCTTCGTCGATCAGGTCGCGGATGACCTGCGCGTGGGTTTGCAGCCGGCCGTCGCGGCCGTTAGTGACATCGCCGAACGTGTCGAGTCCGAATTGAAAATGCTCTGCCATGAAACTTTAAGGAAGCAAGAGCCGCGCGGCACGGGCGGCAAGTTGGGGAGGAGTCTGCGCCCAGAAGCACCACAGGTAGGATGCCGAAGAAGCTTGCGCAACGTGGTTAAGCCCGAAATTTGGCCATCGGGTCGCAGGAAACCCAGCTTATAAACGAGGGCCACCTTATGCCGGCAGGCGCACTTTTTCAGTTTCCTCTTGAGTGCGGCGATGCGCGCGGTCCAAATTGCCTTCTAATCGACGGCGGGTTTCGCTAGAGAAACGCTGCTCGTTCAAAAGCATGCAACGGGGAGGAATGCTCACCATGATCAGAACCGGAGTCGCAGCAGCGATTGCGTTGGGGCTGGCGACCGGCTCGGCTTTTGCCCAAGAGAAAACGGTCAAGATCGGCTTTATCAGTACTTTCAGCGGGCCGACGGCCGTCATCGGCAACGACATGCGCAATGCGTTCGAGCTTGGGCTTGACCATATGGGCCGCAAGCTCGGCGGCCTCCCGGTTGAGGTAATTTATGAAGACGATCAGCAAAAGCCGGATGTGGGCGTGCAGAAGACGCAAAAGCTGATCGAATCCGATCATGTCAACTTTGTCGTAGGTTATATTTGGTCGAACGTACTGCTCGCGTCGCTTAAGCCTCTGGTCGATTCAAAGACAATGACGGTGGACACAAACGCCGGCGCGTCGCAGCTCTCCGGCGAGCTGTGCTCGCCTTATGTGTTCTCAACCTCATGGAATAACGATCAAACACCGGAGGCGATGGGCCTGTATATGAATCAGAAAGGCATCAAGAAGGTCTTTTTGATCGGGCCTAACTACGCCGCCGGCAGAGACATGCTGGCGGGCCTGAAGATTACCTACAAAGGCGAAGTGGTCGGGGAAGAGCTGACCCGCTGGCCGGACCAGCTCGACTTCTCGGCCGAGCTGACCAAGGCGCGGGAAGCCAAGCCCGACGCGATCTTCATCTTCTATCCCGGCCGCGCCGGCGTGCAGTTCATCACCCAATACGTGCAAGCCGGGCTAAAGGGGCAGATACCGCTCTACACCGTATTCACGATTGACGAACTGTCGCTACCGCTGCTCAAGGACTTGGCGGTCGGAATTCCAGGCGCGCAGGAATGGGTCAACGATCTACCCAATGAAGCCAACAAAAAGTTCGTCGCTGACTATATCGAGAAGTATAAAAAACGGCCGTCGTTCTATGGTGCGCAATCGTACGATGCCGTCGGGCTGATCAATAGCGCGGTCACTGCGGTCAAGGGCGACCTGAACGACAAGGAAGGCATGCGCAAGGAGATGGAGAAGGCCGACTTCCCGCCGGTGCGCGGCCATTTCCGCTACGGCAACAACCACATCCCGATCCAGAATTTCTATCTGCAGGACGTGGTGAAAGAGGGCGACGATTACGTTCTCAAGACCGTCGCAACGATTGTCAACGACGATCAAGACAAATTCCACGACAAGTGCCCGATGAAGTAGGGCACGGTCGTCTCGTTGGATGATCGTGCGCCAACCTCCGTCCGAAAGCGCGTTCAAGAGCGGCGGACGGATGGCGGCGCCATGAAATAGCTGTCGAGCTTCATGCTTTATTTCATTGAGCAATGCCTCAACGGCCTCGAGCTCGGGATGTTGCTGTTCCTGCTGGCGGCAGGGCTGACGCTCGTGTTCGGCATCATGGACCTCGTCAATCTGGCGCACGGCTCGCTCTATATGCTGGGCGCCTATTTTGCCGCTACCGTTGCCGTCCTCACCGGCAGCTTCGTGGCTGCTATCGTGCTGGCCGTTATCTGCTGCTTGATTGCCGGCATGGTGCTCGAGGTCGTTGCGCTGCGGCCGCTTTACGGACGCGATCACCTCGACCACGTGCTCGGCACTTTCGGTCTCCTGCTGTTTTTTAACGACCTGGTTAGGTTGGTCTGGGGACCGGCCGGCATGACGCTGGCACTGCCGCCGCAAATGCTCAGCGCGGTACGAATCCTGCCCGGCGTCTATTATCCGCTGTATCGCCTGGTGATCATTCTCGTCACGCTGGCGGTTGCCGCGCTGCTCTACGTGCTCGTCATGCGCACACGGCTCGGCATGCTCATTCGCGCCGGCGCATCCAACCGGGAAATGGTCGGCGCGCTCGGCATCAATATCAAGCTGCTTTACACATTGGTGTTCGGACTTGGTGCGGCGCTCGCCGGATTCGCCGGCGTGATGCAAGCGCCGATCCTCACCGTACAGATCGGCATGGGCGAAAATATTCTCATTCTCGCTTTCGTGGTCATCATCATCGGAGGCATTGGATCGATCCGCGGCGCATTCGTTGCTGCATGTATCGTCGGCTTGATTGATACCGTCGGCCGGGCATTTTTGCCCGACGCCTTGCGTGCGGTGCTGAGCGCAAATGCCGCGTCGAGTCTGGGGCCGGCGCTGTCGTCGATGTCGATCTACATGCTGATGGCGGCGGTCCTCATCGTCCGGCCGGAAGGCTTGTTCCCGGCGGCGAGCCGATGACTGCATCCCTTGATGCTCCGCTCGACGCCGCGCCGCGTTTGCCGGTGACGCCGGGATTTGCGCTGACGGCGACGTTATTGGCGGTGCTCGCTCTCCTTCCCCTCTACGCGGCGCTGACTGGCGATACGTTTGTGCTGACGCTGTTTACGCGCGTACTCGTTCTCGCAATTGCTGCCGTGAGCCTCAACCTGATCACCGGTTACGGCGGCATGGTGAGTTTCGGCCACGCCGCTTATCTCGGCATCGGCGGTTATGCCGTCGGCATACTCGCGGCCGAAGGGATCAATTCCGGTCTCGTGCAATGGCCGGTGGCGATTGCGGCCTCGGCGTTCTATGCGCTGGTCGTCGGCGCGCTCAGTTTGCGCACGCGCGGAGTGTATTTCATTATGATCACCCTCGCCTTCGCGCAGATGATCTACTATGTGGCCAGCGGGCTCGCGCGCTATGGCGGCGACGACGGCCTCACAATCTACAAGCGCAGCACATTTCCCGGCGTCGATCTCAATAATAAGACTTTGTTCTACTACCTGTGCTTTGCGCTTTTGCTTGCGAGCATCTATCTGGTATCGCGGCTGGTCAATTCGCGCTTCGGTCTGGTGATCCGCGCCGCGCGCTCGAACGAACGGCGGATGCGCGCGATCGGTTTTCCGACGTTTCGTTATAAGCTCGTTTGTTTTGTCATTGCCGGCGCGCTCTGCGGCCTTGCCGGCGCGCTACTTGCCAATCACACGAACTTCATCAGCCCGGCGCTTATGCATTGGACCCGCTCGGGCGACCTCATTGTCATGGTGGTGCTGGGCGGGCTTGGAACGCTGTTCGGCCCGCTGATCGGTGCGGTGACCTTTCTTCTGCTGGAGGAGGGACTCTCACGCGTCACTGAATATCCGGACCTGATCCTCGGGCCTCTGCTCCTCCTGGTCGCGATCTACGTCCACGGCGGCATTGAGGGACTGCTTGCAGGCCGCCGTGGCTAGTGGTCCGATTCTAACATTCGCATCCCGTCTCGGCACGCTCCCATGCGAATGTTAGAATCGAAGGACCACTAGCTGATATTAATCTCGGTGGGGCTTTGGATTTGACATTCGCTTCACGAAATAGCGGTTTGGCCGGCAGCGAATGTCAAATCCGCTCCACA
>Ga0335078_10009660_pt1 | contig 14283 bp, 10 predicted proteins | sample Lox_Sample_32_FD_206711 | JGI IMG/M metagenome (GOLD analysis project Ga0335078, IMG submission 206711) | Soil microbial communities from Loxahatchee National Wildlife Refuge, Florida, United States - Lox_Sample_3.2 | ecosystem: Environmental > Terrestrial > Soil > Wetlands | place: USA...
TCGTTCTTTGCTTACACGGAAGGGCAGTCGGACGCGCAGGACGAGCGCCATTTTCTGCCGGACTCGGAGCTGTGCGTGCTGGAGATGGAGGGGCTTTACGGGAAGGTGCGCACTTTGGTGGCGGATGCGACGGGGGCGATCCGCGATCCGGCGGTGTCATGGGACGGCACGCGGGTGGTGTTCGCCTGGAAGAAGTCACTGGACGGGGATGACTACCATTTGTACGAGTTGAACGTGGCGTCGAACGTGGTGAGGCAGATCACGACTGGGTTAGGTTTTGCGGATTACGAACCGGCGTTCCTGCCGAGTGGGGATTTGATCTTCTCTTCGACGCGGTGTGTGCAGACGGTGGATTGCTGGTGGACGGAGGCGAGTAATCTTTACACCTGCAACCCGGAGGGCCGTTACCTCCGGCGGCTGGGCTTCGACCAGGTGCACACGGTTTATCCGCAGGTGATGGACGATGGCCGGGTCATTTACACTCGCTGGGATTACAATGACCGCGGGCAAGTGTTCGTGCAGCCGCTGTTCCAAATGTACCCGGACGGCACGGGGCAGACGGAGTTTTATGGGAACAATTCCTGGTTCCCGACGACCATCGCGCATGCGCGCGGCATCCCCGGCACGCAAAAGGTGATGGCCATTCTCTGCGGTCACCATACGCCGCAGGCCGGCAAGCTGGCGGTAATTGACCCGGCCCGGGGTCGAGAGGAGAACGCCGGGGTGCAGCTTGTCGCGCCTGTGCGTGACACGCCGGCGGAACGCATAGACGGCTATGGGCAGGAGGGGGAGCTTTGGCAGTATCCCTGGCCGTTGAATGAGCAGGAATGCCTGGTGACCTACGCGCCGCTGGGGTGGGATCAGCCGGAGCGGCGGCGGGGGGATGCGGACTTTGGCATTTATTGGATGGACGTGACGGGGCGGCGGGAGTTGCTGGCGTGGGACCCGCGCCTGCCGTGCAGCCAGCCGGTGGCGCTGGCGGCGCGCAGGCGGCCTTTGGTGTGGGCTAATCGCGTGGATTACTACCAGATAGCCGGCACTTACTATGTGCAGGACATCTATGCGGGTGCCGGGCTGGCCGGTGTGCCGCGCGGGACGATCCGGAAGCTGCGCGTGGTGGGGCTCGAATTCCGGGCGGCGGGCGTGGGTCACAACGGCAACGCCGGGCCGGCGGGCGGCGCGCTCATCAGCACGCCTGTCTCCATCGGCAACGGCGCCTGGGACGTGAAGTTTGTTCTCGGCGAGGCGAAGGTGTATGAGGATGGCTCGGCGCTTTTCACTGTGCCGGCGCGCAGGCCGGTGTATTTCCAGGCGCTGGACGAGCGCGGCTGCGTGGTGCAGACGATGCGCAGTTGGAGCACGTTGCAGCCGGGCGAGTACGCCGCGTGTGTCGGCTGCCACGAGCCCAAGAACACCGCTCCGCCGGCGCGCGATTACGGTTTCAGCCTGGCGATGAAGGCTGGGCCGCAGCCGCTGGAACCGTTTTATGGACCGCCGCGCGGGTTCAGCTTTCCGCATGAGATCCAGCCGATTCTGGACCGGCATTGCATTCGCTGCCATAAGGACCGGCGACCCATTGAGGCGCTGGTCAGAAGCGCTACTCGCGAGCCGGTCCTCGCCCAGCACCGGACAGCCGCCGCGGCCGGCGATGGCGTGAAGGATCAGCTTGCCTTCAGCCTGCTCGGTGAGGTGACGGAAGACCGCACCGCCAAGCGAAGGTGGAGCGACGCTTACCTGGTCCTCACCCAGGCGACCGTTGACGCTCCTGACCGCCCGGACGTGGGGGGCTCGAGTTCGGTCGCGCCACCCTCCGCCGTGAACGCGCCGCTGTCCTCGGAAGAACCGTTTCACGGCGATGCCTCCGGGCGGGTAGTCAATTGGATAGGCGCGCAATCCGTGCCGGAGCCGTTGCCGCCGTACTCCGCCGGTGCGGCCCGGAGCGGGCTGTTGACGATGCTTGAGCAGGGCCACCAGGGCGTGAAGCTTTCGCGCGAGGAGTTGGACAAGATCGCGTGCTGGATAGATTTATTGGTGCCTTATTGCGGCAACTACCGGGAGGCCAACGCCTGGACCGAAGATGAGATGAAGAAGCACGAGCGTTACGCCGAGAAGCGGCGGCAGATGGAAGAGGTCGAGCAGCAGAACATAGACGCGATGCTCGGCAGTAAGGAACCCGCCCGCGGATCTGGTCCCGCTGGGCCGATGATGCAGCGTCGGTATTAGGCAGGCCGTTCGGAACCGGGTACTTCTGGTCATGGCACCGAATTCGCGACGGCGGTTGGCTGGATGCACTCTTTCGCAACCCCTCTCGGAGCCCAGGAGGCTAAGCCTGGCGCAGGCTTGTTGCCCCGGTATTGCTGGCCTGATGTTACGACGGAGCTTCGAAGGGATTACGATGGGTCTTCGAAGGGTCTTCGATGGAATTCCGCTGTTCCTGCACTGGAAACCGCCGCTGCTGTTTCCGGCTGCTTTTTCCGGGATTGCCAAGGCCGAGAGGAAACCGTTACAACATGGGGGTCATGTCCACGGTCGCCGAACAACTCCGCCACGCTCGTGAGGCCAGGAACCTCACGGAGCAGCAGGTCGTGGAGATCACCAAGATACGGACGGACCATCTCCGCGCACTGGAAGAGGGGAACTTCGATGTCTTCTCGGCACCGGTGTATATCCGTGGCTTCGTCCGCAGCTACGCCACTTTGCTCAAACTGGACGTGCCGCAAATCATGGCGGCGCTGGAGGCCGAGCTGGCGGGCACCACGAAGTTTGCGGAGCCGCCACCGCTGGCCGAGCGCACGCACGGCCCCGTGGATTTTCTGATGCTGCAGCTCTCGAAGGTGGATTGGCGAAGCGTGCTGATTGGGTTGGGGATTGTGATCGCTATAGTGGCTGCCGCTTCGTTTTGGGTCAACTGGCGGCACCACAACCCGCTGAAGGGCTTGAAGCCTGGGGTGTATCAATCCACGCCCGGAACGTCGGGGGACACTTTGCCGTTGCCGGCTTCCCCGTCACATCACTGAGGCCAGAGTTTGACAGTGGCTTCAGACCTGTCCAGGGGATTAACCAACAGACAATGACGCATTCATGAAAGGCATACCTGTTCTGCACGTAGAGGCGGACTGCATCGCGCGAGCCTGGGAGCTGTCGCTGATTGAACTCCACCGCTTGGGCTGCGACCTCAAGACGGAGTACGACAAGCCCGAAGACCCGCCTAGCAAGGATGCCACCATGATCATCACGATCCTGGACCCGCTCAGCGAACCGATGATCCATAAGGATTTCCCCGGCGGCCCGGCAGAGCTGCAGGAATACGTCATGGAAGTCTGTGACGGCATCAAGGACCATCTGGTGCGCAACCCGGAAGACCCGAAGGACACGCGTTGGGAATACACCTACCACCAGCGGCTGTTCAAATACGAAGTGCCCAGCCTGAAACCCTTCGACCAGATCGAGATCCTCTGCCGGAAACTAGCCAAGACCGCCCACACCCGGCGCGCCCAGGCCATCACCTGGAAAGTGTGGGAAGACAACGACTGCTACGACCCTGCCTGCATGCAGAGTATCTGGTGCCGCCTCCTGGAACAGGACGGGCAGCAGGTCTTGAGCATGAATGTGCGCTTCCGTTCCAACGACGCCTACAAGGCCGCCTTCATGAACATCTTCGCGCTGGTCCAGTTGCAGCAGCGCATCGCCGGGCGCATCGCCGAGCTCAGCGGCCGGCCGGTCCAGGTGGGGCGCTACTGTCACATAGTGGACAGCTACCACATCTACGGCTCCTACTTCAAAGAGTTCGAAGGCCGCTTCCTCGGGATGTTGCAAAAGCGTTCTTTCGAGCAGCGCACCCTGTGTTTTGCCGACGTGCGGGAGATGATGGAGGAGGCTCGGCCCCTGATCCTGGAGAAAGCGCAGGCGATGGGCAAGTCGTGACACCGCCCAAGGTCATCACTCGAGCAGCGGTTGGCCCGGCTCGGCAGCGAAATCCCCTTAACCCTATCCAAGGGTGCCGTGGTGCGGTTAAGGCTTTAAACCGTGTGCGCTCACAACGAGAAGAATACTTTCCAGCGACAACGCCTGGTAGTGTCCGCTGTGGGGTGGCATGAAGATTGACCTCCTTGTGCGCCTGAACACGCCGGCCGGCCGAAAGGCGCTATTGTCCTTTGCGATCCTCGCCGGCATCGCTTGGGCATCCGCCGGTGAGGGACTGACCTTGGAGCGCGAAGCGCATTGGCTGGTCATCCGGGGGGCCGACATTCCAGGCAACGAGATTCGGGTTAATTACCTGGAGGCGTACTGCAAAGCCGGCTCGACGGATGCGGATTGGGTCCAGCACACTGTCATTCCCCACACCAACGAACTGCTCTCGCTGAGCGCGGACAAGAAAGTGCTGCGGCTGCGCGACACGTTGGCCGATGGATTGATCGTGGAGCATACCATAACCGCGGGGACGGATGAGGTGGATTTCCGGTTGGTCGCGCACAACCCGACCGCGCACCGTTCCGAAGCCCATTGGGCGCAGCCGTGCGTGCGGCTCGGCGCGTTTACGGGCTGCAGCAGCGAGCTGAACCAAGGCGACCTCAACGATTACCTGCCCAAGTGCTTTATCTTTCTCGATAGCCAACTCACGAGAATGCCGACTCGCGATTGGGCGACCCAGGCGCGCTACGTCCCCGGCCAGGTCTGGTGCCCTCGGGGCGTGCCGCGCAGCGACGTCAATCCCCGTCCCTTGAGCAAGCTGATTCCCAGTAATGGGCTGATCGGCTGTTTCAGCGATGACGACAAACTCATTTTCGCCACCGCCTGGGAGCCCTACCAGGAGCTCTTCCAGGGAGTGGCGCGTTGCCTCCATTCCGATTTCAGACTTGGCGGGATCGGGCCGGGGGAAGCGCGCCGGATTCGCGGGAAGATTTATCTCGTGCCCAACGATGTCCCTGCGTTGCTGAAACGGTATGAAAGGGATTTTCCAGAGCACCAGGGCAGGTAGCTGAGAACCTTTGTCCTTGCTCGGAAACGTGGCTGTCCGGCATGGATTCGAACCATGACAAAGAGCTCCAAAGACTCTTGTGCTACCATTACACCACCGGACAAGGCCGGGCACAATCTAGTGGCCCAACATCATCGGCGCAAAGCAAAAACAACCCCGCCCGCAGTGGAGAACGCACCGGAGCTTCACCCCTGACGCGCCGCGGCTCTCTCTCGCGGCGCGACTCGTCCTGACCAATGCCGGCCTCACTTCACGTAGGCGTCGTACAGCAGTTTGAGCGTCAGGGCGAGCACCACGGAGATAAAGACCGGCCGGATAAACCGGGTTCCCCGGGCGATGACCATTTGGGAACCAATCTTCGCGCCCAGGACCTGGCCCACCCCCATCGTCAGCCCGGCGGCGAAACGAACGTTTCCACCCAGGAGAAAGAATGCCAGCGAACTCACGTTGCTGGCAAAGTTCATTGCTTTGGCGTAGCCCGTTGCCCGCGTCATGTTAAACCCGAGCCCGAGCATAAAGGCCATCGTCCAGAATGTTCCCACGCCCGGGCCGAAGAACCCGTCATAAAAGCCAAGCAGCAGGCCGAAAGTCAGGTCAAACGCCCACCGCCCCATGCGCGGGTGCAGATCTTCGGCGCCCAGCCTGGGCTTTGCCATGGTGTAAATCGCCACGCCCATGAGCAAAACCGGTATGGCGCGCCGGAGGAATGAGGGATCAATTCGCTGCACGGCCAAAGCTCCCGCCGCCGCGCCCAGGAGCGAGAGCGCAAATCCCCGCGTGCAATCCTTGAGCACGAGCGTTCTAGCCTGCGCATAATGCCACGACGCGCTGCCGGAGCCAAAGCTCGCCTGCAGCTTGTTCGTGCCGAGGGCATGCTGGGGATCCAGGCCGAAACTCAGCAACACCGGCAGCGTGATTAGCCCGCCGCCGCCGGCAATGGAATCAACGAAGCCGGCTACCAACCCGGTTCCCAAGAGCAGCGGGAAGTGCCAAAGCTTGAACATCGTGGCCATATTACTGTTGTTCACTAGCAATTTGAAGACCTGCGTGCCGGTTCGGCTTGGTACGCCTCCTCAGCCAATGACGGGCCGAAGCGGCGCCGCCCGTCGTCGGTTCGTCTGAGGAGTAGTGCCGCGCGGCATCGTGAGAGTCCGCCTGCCTTTGAAACAACGCCAACGAGTGAGGCTCGATGATGGTCAAATCCGGGTTAGAGATACGACGGGGAGGCCCCGGCGGCATCAGCATGCTGCGGGAAGGGTGGGTGACGGCAGCCTCGGCGCTATCAAGCAAATCCATGGCTGATCCAGGATAGAGATCGTGGCCCGGTCAGTTCGGCCGCGGGGCGGCTCGGGGCACAATTCGCATTGGCCTGTCAGTTGGCCAATTAACGGAGCGGTTTCCTGGGCTTTCCGGGCGGTGTAGCGCCCGGCCGGTGTTTGTGGGCCTGCCCGTAAGAACCTGCCGGTTCCCCATCGGCTATACACTGCCCGAACTCAAATGCGGGTTGGCCCGTGCCACCGTGGACGGGGGGTGGCGGCATAAAAGTCACTCGCGGACCAGGTCGGTGGGGCGCTTGTGGGCGTGTTGGCGGATGGCCTCGCCCAGCCAGGCGATGGTTTGGCCCAGATCCTTCATATTCCGTGCTGCCTCGTCGTCCTGGCTGACCTCGCCTTTCTCCCGTCCGAAGCCGAGGTTCCAATAGGTGGAGCCGGGCACGATAGCGCCGGACATCAGGAACATGTGGTTCATGGTGTCAAAGGCGTGGGTGCCGCCGCCGCGCCGGACGGCGACCACCGCGGCGCCGACCTTGCCCCGGAACAAGCCGCCGTTGGCCAACGCCACCAGCCCGGCTCGATCCAGCAGCGCTTTCATCTCCGCGCTCACATCGGTGAAGTAGGTCGGCGAGCCGAGGATGATGGCATCGGCGGCGGCCATTTTGGCGAAGCAATCGTTAAAGACCTCGTCGTTCTGGCTGCACCGGGAGTTCTTCAGGTCGAAACAATGGTAACAGGCCTGGCACCCGCGGATGGGGCGTCCGCCGAGCTGGATGAATTCGGTTTCCCACCCGGCGGCAGCGAGCGGGGCCAGCGCTTTTTTGAGGAGGATTTCCGTGTTTCCGCCCTTGCGCGGGCTTCCATTGATCGCAACAGCTTTCATAAATCTGGGCTGGCAGGAGGTTCAGAGTTCTCTTGTGACTGCGGCAGCCAATCGAAAGGATGCGGCATTGTTGCTTCGGGCGCACCACAAAAATCTGTCCTTGCGGAGCAATCAGGTGGGGCATGGACTTTGCGCGCAATTCCCTCAAGCCAGAGGCTGTCGGCATGAGGTCTTCGGCGGCGAATGGGAATGCCAAGCCGCGCCCGCTAATGCGCCGCAAGCTGCCAGTGATCGTCCGGCTCCAGGATCGAGCGCGGGCCGGGGCCGTTCAACCACGCCAGAGCCTCGCGGTTGCCGCGCAGGTAGGCATCCCAGAACGCCGTCGAGAGCGCCAGGATTACGCGGTGATGGTTTGGGTTGCGCGGCTCCCGGTCGCCGGGCAGCGCGCGGTCGGTGAAGACGGAATGCTCGGCATTGTCCAGCACCAGTTCGTACTTGGGCGCGCCGTGCAGCGCGGGATAGACGGCCCGGCGGGATATCATGTCGGCATGGCCAATGGGGGCGAGGTCCTTCGTGCCGGTCATGAGCATCCAGGGGATCTTCACCGAGCCGAAGGCCGCCGCCGCTGTGCCCGTCACCGGCGCGCTCGGGCTGAATACCACCGCCGCCTTGATGCGCGGGTCGGTGAACTCTTGACCACCTATGGGCAGCACCTCGCCGCTCACGGCCTCAGTGGTCACCGCGCCGAAGGAATGGCCGGACATACCGATCTTCTGCAGGTCCAGCCGCCCGGCGAGGGTGTTGGTCCTGGCGGCGTTCCAGGTTGCGAGCTGGTCCAGCACGGCGGGCACATCCTGCACCCGCAGCAGGAAATTCTCCAATGAGGCGGCTTGATTCAGGGCTGACAAGCGGTCGCGGAGCGGCTTGCCCCGCCACACCGAATCGTCGCTGCCGGGGTGCTGCAGGAACACCGCCACATAGCCGCGCGCCGCCCAATGCTCACCCAGGAACGCGCTGCCCGCCCGCGAACCGCCCAGGCCGTGGCTGAAGAGGATCACCGGGGCGGGGGCGGTGTTGGCCGGCAGGTACACGCGCAAGGGGATGTCGCGGTGGCGCGCGGCGTCGTGCACGGTGAAGTCCAGGTACACCGGCGCCGCCGCCGTGTCCACTGCCAGCGGATTGTAAGCGCCCGCGCGGGCGTCAACCGCGAGCGCGACACTAAACGGCAAAGCCACGGCTATCAAACGCCAGAACATGACTTAGTATAGGCCAATTCGGCGGGATTGCGAAGCTGCGCCCGCCACCGATAATGCGGCCGCCTGGCAAATTGACCGTCGGCGCAGGGCGCGTTTCGGCTTGATGCGGATTGCCGGTGGGTCATGCTGGACGGCATGAAGAGCGACAGCACTCCTGGCTCTGAGCCCGGCGCGGCGTCAGAGAAGCACTCCCTCATCAGTTCAGTCACGCGGCGTTCCTTCTTGCAGACGGTTGGCTTGGGCTCCGCAGCCCTGGCCCTCGCGCCGGCAGGCCGGTCACAGGAAAAGGTGATCCAAGGCTTCGAGAAGGCGCCCACTGATCCGAACGTCTCCAAAGGCTGGAAGCCGGTTTCCGACCGCAAGGTTCGCGTGGGGCTGGTCGGCTATGGGGTTTGCCAGTTCGGGGCGGCGTTCGGCTTCCAGGACCATCCGAACGTTGAGGTAGTTGCGGTGAGTGATCTGATTCCTGATCGCTGTGCGGGGCTGGCCAAGGCGACTCGTTGCTCGAAGACTTATCCTTCGCTGGAGGAGCTGGTGAAGGACGACCGCATTGAGGCGGTGTTCGTGGCGACCGACGCTCCCAGCCATGCGCGGCACTGCATCGAGGTGCTCAAGCATGACAAGCACGTCGCCTCGGCGGTGCCGGCGGTGTTTGGCTCGCTCGACGACGCCCACAAGCTATTTGAGGCTGTGAAGTCCTCCGGCCTGAAGTACATGATGTTCGAGACCTCCTATTTCCACGAGGACCTCTACGGGATGCGCCAGATTTATAACGCCGGCGGCTTGGGCAAGCTGCTTTATTCGGAAGGGGAATACTTCCACTTCATGCCCACCCCGATTGATTCCTACAAGGGGTGGCGCATCGGCCTGCCGCCGCAATGGTATCCGACGCACTCCAACGCCTACTACGTCGGAGTGAGCGGCGGCAGCTTTACCGAAGTGTCGTGCCTGGGGATGCCGAGCCGGATCGAGCATTTGCAGCCGGGCAACAACCGTTACAGGAATTCCTTCGGCACTGAAATCGCCTTGTTCCGCACCAGCGAGGGGGGCATGTCGCGCATGGGCGTCTCCTGGGACTCGCCCGGTTTCGGCGGGGAGATGGGCCGCATTCGCGGGCAGAAAGGTTCTTACTATGGCAAATACGAGGGGTTGGAGGAGAAGCTGCCTGAGATCAAACGTCCGCCGCTGCCGCCGGGTGTGGAACCCGGGGGCCACGGCGGGGCGCACGGCTACCTGATGAATGAGTTCGTCACCGCCATCCTGCAGGACCGGAAGCCACTGGTGGACATTGCCCAGGCCCTGAACATGACCGTGGCGGGCATCGTAGCTCACCAGTCCGCCCTGAAGGGTGGCAAGCTGAAGAAGATACCGCAGTTTAGGCTTTAGCCGGTCCTTAACGAACCTCTGTTGGCGTAGCAGCCGAAGGTAACGAGGCTCAAAGCTGCGGTTGAAATCGTGGATGTTGGAGCCTCGTTACCTCGGCTGCTACTTCATTTATGGAGGGCTAGCTCTGGAGTTGCCACGGCAGGCGGTAGGGGCGGGTGAGGAGCTTGCTGGCGTCCGCATCGCCAAGGATGCGCTCGATCCGTGCATCCCACTTGAGCCTGCGGCCCACCAGCATCGAGATCAGGCCCAGATGGCCGGGGATAGCCGAATGATGGGCTGTTTCTGCCGGCGTGATGGTCGGCTTGCGGGACTTGACTGAGTCCAGGAAGTTGCGCTGGTGATTGTTCGAGATGGGCAGCTTCACCTTGCGCAGCTCCTCCGGCAGTTGCAGGATTTCTCGCCAGCCTTCGTTGGACGCCTCGAACCCGCCGCGGTCCACCCACACCCAGCCATCCGTTCCAATCCACTTGGTGCCGCTGCGGATATCGGGGTACCCGCCGGCGATGGTCATGGCGATGTCCCGGGGATACTTCAATTCGATGCGATATCTCGTGCAGGTGTTCCAGACGGCGTCCACGGGCGGGAAGTCGCCGTGGCCCTCGATCTCGAAGGGGCCGGCGTTGTCAAAACCGCAACCCCAGTGGGCGATGTCGCAATGGTGCCCGATCCAGTCGAGCAACTGGCCGCCGCCCGTGTTGTAGTTCCAACGCCAGTTCCCGTGAACGCGGCCCTTGATGTAAGGCATCATCCTGGAGGGGCCAATCCAGGTGTCATAATCCAGCTCCGAGGGGGGCGTGCTGGGAATCATGTCTTCGGGGACGGGGCGCCGGCCTTGCCCGCCGGGCAGGCCGACTTCGACGCGCGTGATCTTCCCAATCAGGCCGTTCCGCACGATCTCCGCCGCTTTGTGGAAGTTGGCGACCGAGCGCTGCCAGGAGCCGGTTTGCCAGATACGGCGGCTGACGGCGACGGCGCGGACGATGGCCTGTTGTTCGGCGATCGTGCGGGCGAGCGGTTTTTCGCCGTAGATGTCCTTCTTGCGGTGGGCCGCCTCGACGGCAGCCAAGGCATGCCAATGGTCCGGCAGGGCCAGCATGACGGCATCAATGTCGCCCCGCGCCATCAGTTCCCGGTAGTCATGGTAAGGCTTGCAGCCGGTGTCCTTGTAATGGTCGTTGACCTTCTTCACCATCGCGGTCAGGTGCTGCCGGTCCACGTCGCACGCGGCAACCACCTGACAATCCCGCAAGGCGAGAAACGAATCGGTGTTGCCGTTTCCCATGCCGCCGCAGCCGACCACGCCGAGGGTGATGCGCCCCGAAGGAGCCGGCTGGCCGGCCCGCCCCAGCACGCTGCTGCAAATTATGGTGGGGAAGGCGAGCGCGGCCCCGCTCAGACCCAAAAATTGACGGCGGTTCAGCTTGGTGTGCGGTGATGTGTGATGCATAAATTCACGACGAGACGCTAATGGCATATATTCATTAACTCATGGAACTGCCTGCACTCGGTAAAACCGCCTCGCCTGGGTCATCGCGTTGCTGTCGGTGATGCGGATAGTGCCGTCAATGCCCGGAATGTTGGTTACCACTGACTCCCACGAATTACCGGCCAGGTTGCTGGTGCATTCCAGGTCGTAAAAGTTGCTGGTTGCGGCGGTGAAATCGAGCAGGCAGTCGTTGCCGCTAATCCGGATCGCGCTGAAGGCGGGAACGTGGTATTCATAGGCGCCGAGGTCGGTCTGGCCGTCACTGGGGCGTGGGCGGTTCTGAAGGTGGTTCACATATTCGAGCGTGGGCAGACCAGAATGCGCCGCACCCGTTCCGTCGAGGTAGAGCAGGACATTCAATCCGCGGTTCCGGCAGCCCGAGCCGGCCGTCAGGTGCAGGTCGCGCGCGGCTCGGTTGACGAAGCCCGGGTCGCTCCCCGTCGTGGAGGCGTAGAACGTCGCGGGCACCGCGGCGCTGGACTGCATCCAGTTGTTCGAGCCGCTGATGCCGCCGCCGAGCGTCCCGACGATGTTGTCGCTGCCGTAGAAGATATTATTGCAGGCGAGGACCGTGGCCCCGGCAGCATTGGCGCTCAGGAACTGGATGCGCCCATCGCCGGCGACGAACGTGTTGTTGAAGGCGTAAAGCGTGCCATTGTGCTGCCCACCCGAGTCCTGCCCGAACTGGATGAAGCGCCCCGTGTTGTAGCCGCTCAGCCGCGGCTTGCTGATGATGAGGTTGCCAATCATCACCGCGTGGCTGTTCGTGGCCGCCGTCTCCGCCGCGTCCACCAGGCCCACCTCGCCGTCCTGCGAGTCGGCGATATAATTGTACAGCAGCTCCGTGTAGTGGGCGCGCGTCTTGAAGTTCTGCCCGTTGAGCGAATCGTGGATATAGCAGAACCGGACTGTGGCGCTGTTGCCGCCCAGATAGAAATTGTGGCTGTAGCCGTCATACAGCGAGGTGCCGTTCGAGCAAATCTCCGAGGCCTCGATCACCAGGTTGCTGTTGTTGTCGCACATGATGCCCATGTCGCACATCGTGATCCGGCAGTTGGTCACGGTGACGTTGTTGCCCGACGTCACGCGGATGCCGGCCCCGTTGTCCCCGTTGCGCGCGTTCTGGAATTCGAGGTTCGCCAGCGTGATGTAGTCGGCCTCGACCTGGAACACCGCGCGCGGGTTCGGCAGCGAGCCATCCACAGTCAGGCCCGTGGCATCGAACACAGGACGCGCAGCGCCCACGCCGCGCACGATAATGGGCTGGGCGGCGGTGCCCGCTCGTGTCCAGCGTTTGACCTCGTTATAGTTCCCCGGGTCAACCTCCACGATGTCGCCCGGGCTGAGCGACGGCAGGCTGCCGACGGTCTGGTAGGACCGGGTCGGTCCAACTTGATAAGTCGCCGCCCCCGCGCAAACGCCTCCCGCCACCCAGGCTGTTAGTGCCGCGGCAATGAAGACCCGACAAATACTCCCCTGCCACGGCATTCCCGGGTGAGCGCAGCACCGCCAGTTGGGGAAGAGCGCAGGATTCATGCCCTGGAAAGTGAGAGAAACCAGGGTGTGGCCGCCAGGCCGCCCCAATTGGCTGGGTTGTGGTTAGCCACGAAGATTTGCCGCAGCGTCGCATCGTAAGGCACCAACGCTGTCCACAATACGCCGGGCGAGTTCTTCCAGCGCGGGTCAGGCTCCCCGCCGTCAATCCGTTGGAACCTCGCCCCGGCCACCTGCTGATTCCACATGAAGTCGCGGTTGGTCGCAATGAGGCGGTCAATGTCCTCCCGTGTGAAGACCAGCCCATGTTCGAAGGCGGCAACGATGCCTTCAACGTCTATCGCGTAATACCCCCCATTAGGGTGCACACCCACCCAGTGCCTGACCGAGCCATCGGTCTTGTAGTCCCACGGACCGGCAGGGTCCCAGTAATTCCAGACGAAATACTTCCCCGCCTCCCGGGTCCTCATCCGCGATTTCATGAGCTGGAACCACTGGGCGGCGCGCTCACGGTAAAGCGGCTTCTTCGTCACATCGTGCAGTGCGAGCAGCCAGCACGCGATGAAGTTCTCCTTGTTGGCGGGGTTGGAAAAGCCGGTGGTCTTCCGCTCGGCATATCCGGCGGACCACTGGCCCGTTTGCCGGTCTATCCCATACGCGGGCACGACCCATAACCCGCCGTCCTTGACCTCGCGCCAGCAATCACGGGAATCCCACTTCCGGAATATCTCCTCAGCCAGGTCCACATAGCTTTGCGCCTTTCCGCGCCACCGGGCTGCCAGGACCGGGGTCGTGCGGATCTTCTCCGCCATCAACACCACCGGCTGCAGCATCATTGCCTCGCCCAGCAGGCTGTCAGCGGAGTACTCCTTCGACTCGTCCCCACCGCCATCACCTTTCGGCCAGCCGGGATGGCCGTCCGGTTCCTTCACGCGCCGTTTCAGGCACGAGTCCGTCCAATCAATCAGCGCCTCAACCCACTTCGGGTCCTTCGTCGCCAAGTACCCATAATAGTAGCCCTTGAGAAACGGGCTAACCTCCCAACCGAGTTCCTCGCCCATTTCCTTGTCGCAATAACGATTGCGCGAGTCCCCAACGATGTTCTTCTCCCACCGTTCGAGCCAGTCTTTGCGCTGCGCCGCGTCCAGCGACAGCGTTCGCTTTCCGCCCGCCGGGCCTGGTGTTTCCGCGGCAAAGAGGAGAGGTGGGGAAACCGGCGCTGCAATCGTCGTTGCAGCGATGGCGACCTGACGGAGGAAGCGGCGTCGTTTCATATTGGACGCCAGACTACTGGATCCCCGCGCGAAAGTAACGCACCGGCAAGGCCGAGGTGGCCCCGACCGTAAATTGACTAGTGAATACCACGTTCGTCACGATCGGCGTCCAGGCCCTCAGATCGGGCGAGGCGGATAGAACGACTCTTTGTCCCGGCGCGGCGGCGATGGTGACGGATGACGTCGTATTGGTCCGCTGGATACTGCGCAGCAGCGGTCTCGGTTCATTCACCCGGCCCAGTCGCATCCCGTTTCCGAAGCTCGTCACCCAGACTTCATTCGTGTTGTAGGGATTGAAGAACACGCGCGTGG
>Ga0335078_10009662_pt1 | contig 14281 bp, 26 predicted proteins | sample Lox_Sample_32_FD_206711 | JGI IMG/M metagenome (GOLD analysis project Ga0335078, IMG submission 206711) | Soil microbial communities from Loxahatchee National Wildlife Refuge, Florida, United States - Lox_Sample_3.2 | ecosystem: Environmental > Terrestrial > Soil > Wetlands | place: USA...
GCGGCCGTGGCGCGCGCCCCCCCCCTCGCTCAAGGCCCCGGCGCGGCGGCGGCCGCGGCCCCCCCGCGCCCGTCGCTTGGGTTCCCATCGGCGACGTCGCCAACGTCGACGGGGCCGCCGTCCCGAACCGTTGAGGCGGCACCGAAGGTGCCGCCGCACCCCGCGAGCATGATCGCCACCGTGCATTTCAAATGACCCATCGCGTCCTGCCCTCGGCGCCGAGTGCACAGTCCAGCAGCTGACGGGCAACGGCGCGCGCTTCGTCAGGGGTGAGCACCACGTAGCTGGGAGGGACCTCGCTCGTCCCGTAGAAGTTCAGGACCACGCGACCATCCTTGTGGCCGATCTGAACCGTCGTCGGCTCCTCGTCCTCAACCATGCGAGTGCCCTTCCGTCGATCCGTCGATCGCCGTGCATCCCTCGACGGGGCACGGGTCGCAGCCTTCGAGGTAATCGCGGAGCCTGCGGCACGTCGGGCCCGACACACGCAAGCGGTGCTCGTACACGCCGCCCGGAAACGTGATCAGCGTGACGAGCGTCTTCTCTCCGGTGCTGTCGTCTTCTTCGAGCCAAAGCCGAGGCTCCGACGGGATGCGTTTGATCATCGGCCCGAAACCGAACCTTTCCGGGCGACCCCTAGTCGCCCCCCAGAATCACCAGGCGTTTTCGGCCCAATTTTCACCCCCCCTTTTCGGGCCAAAGCGCGCTGCAACGTCGAGCGAGGGACCTTGACGATCTGGGCGATCCTCCGAAGGTCGTAGCCGTCCGCGTGGAGTCCGCGCACGCGGGCAACCTCGACGCGCGTGAGCCGCGGGGGTCGACCGATGCGCTTGCCCTGCGCGCGCGCCCGCTCCATGCCTGCCATCGTGCGCGCGCGGATCTGCGCGCGCTCTTGCTCGGCGACCCACGAGAAGATCGCGACGAGCAGGTTGCGCGTGGGCGCCTCCCTCGTGGAAAGCCACGGCTCGCGCACCGAGAGGACCTCGACGCCTAGGCGGTCAAGCTCCAGCACCGCGGCCATGTTCCCCGCCATCGTTCGGCCGAAGCGATCGAGAGACCAGACCACGACGTGCGAGAGGCGCCGCGCGCGCGCGGCCTCCATCATCGCATCGAATTGCGGACGCTTCGCGCTCGCGCCGCTCGCCGTCTCCTCGAACGTGAGCGCGCCCGCCGGGTGAGCGAAGCCGTAGTGCTTGCAGAGCGCGAGGATCTCCCCCAGCTGGTTGCCCGCGGTCTGCTCGCCCGTCGACACGCGGAGGTAGATCGCAACACGCTTCATCGAAGGGCCCACCGTTCGCCGGCGGCGAAGGCGATGCGAGCCCGATCCGGGACGCGATCCTCTGGAAACTCGTACAGGCTCAGGACGAAGTCGATCACCACTCCGACCTCCAACGGGTACCTGCCCTGTTCCAGGACCCTGACGATCTTCGCCACCAGGTCCGCGATCTCCTCGTCCGTCGGCTCGCTCATGCCTTCTCCCAAATCCGCTGGCACGATCGGCAGGTCCATCGATCGGGCGCGCCGTTCAAGCCCACAAGCGTGGAGACCTCGAAGCCCTTGCAGCTCGGACACGACGGCAGAATGTCCGACCCGTCGCGGAGAGGCGGAGCGACGATCGGCGCGTCCTTCCCTCGCAGCCACCGCGCGAACTCCAGTCCCGGCCCTTCGGCCTCGCGCTCCCGGATCCACGCGAGCAGCGCGTCCCTCGTCGCGCGGATCTCTTTTTCGATCTGGCCACCCGGCGCGCGAAACTCCGCGTAGTCAGTCGCCCGGAGTAGGTCCATGAGCAGACCCACCGGGACGTCGATCAGGGCATCGCGCTCCGGCTTGGACCTCGGTTGCTTCGCCGTCATCGCTTCCTCCATTCAGGCCCTAGGATTCCGTCGAGCTGCGCTCGCGCGTAGGCCAGGATCGCGTGGCGCGTCGATTGCTCTCCCTCCCCCATCGCCTCTCGCTCTCGCCCGGCGCCGTCCTCGTCGCCGGCGCCGGCGAGCTGCCGCAGCGCTCCCGCGCGCAACGCGCGCGTACGTGGGGTCTCGCTTGCCTCACTTCCCGCGGGCGCAAGCCCGCGTACGTCACTCTCGGTCGGCGCGTCCGAAGGACGCGTGTCCTCCGTGAGCGCGGGACGCGCGGGATCCTTTTTGTATTTACTAGGATCCGAAGGACGATCAGAGGGGCGATCATGGGTGATCGATCCGGATCGATCACTGGTGATCGATCGATCATGACTCGGGGGCTTGCCGCCGGCCGTGTGGAACGCGGCCAGGTTCACGACGAAGACGCGCCCCCCGCTGTGCGTCGACAGGCCCTGGTTCCACACTGTGCGGGCGCTCGCGCCCTTGCCCTCGCGGGCCGGGTAGCGGTGCCCTGGCGCGACGCGCCGGCTTTCGAGCAGGCCCGCGGCCTCCAGCTCGCGCAGGCTCCGAAGGACCGTCGGGAGGCTGTAGCGCTTCACCTTGCCGCTTCGCGGCGTCACCTGCGCGATCTGGCGCGGTGAGGGCCAGCACACGCCTTCGGCGTCGGCGAAGGTCAAGAGGACCTCCAGGACGAAGCGCGCCGCGGCGCGCATCTCGAGCGTGATGCTTCGCGCGAGCGCGCGCGGGTGCCTCGTGAACTGGCAGACGACACCCGAAGGTCTCGGGGGCGGTTGAACATCGGGAGCGAGCTTGCTGAGGGCAGACGAATCCATCGGGACACCTGAGGGGAGGCCGCGCCAGCGCGGCATCCCCCGTCCAGGGGGTACGACTTCGGGATCTCGTGGCTGGCCGCTCGTGACGACGGCCCGGGGCACCCTGCGGCGCGCTACCAGAGCGCACAGCAAGCCCACAGGACGTCCCAAGGGGCTCACCGGGAGGGCACTAGGCCCGCGCACGGAAAACCGCTCAGGACGCGAGCGGGCGGGCCCCGCGCACGCGCGAAGTTTCCCTCAGGCCGCGCTACGGCTACGCTTGCGAGTCGTCGGTGCTTGTCCACCGGCTTCCCCCTGCGAGCGGCGCCGTCGCCTGGCGTCGCTCGCGGCCTTTTGTCTTGCCTCGTCGAGGCACGGAGTGCACCGCGAGACGGATCGCGAGTAGTGGATCGGACGCCGTCCGCAGTGGATGCAGATCCCTCGCTTGCGCGCCTCGGTCTGCTCTGCCTTCGTCCGCACTCGCATTGTCTGACTGTCAGACTGTCAGACAACGGGGCCCGTGTCAAATTGGCTGCTACTCTCGCCCCATGGACCTCCCGATCGTCGAGCAAGCCCGAGCCTCCGAACGCGCCCGCATCGCCGACTACCTGACGCGCCAGTGCCCGAAGGTCTCGCCCATCATCGCGGGCTTGCTCCACGACCTGGCGCGGCGGATCCGGGCCGCGGGCGACGACGAGGGCTTGGACGAACCCGGCGCACCGCCCATCGTCAACCACATGCTGAAGGAACCCGCGCCGGCGCCGGCGCCCACGGCGCGCGAAGCCCTCCCGCCTTCCTTCGATGCCTCGCAGTATCCCCAGCCCCAGGTGCGCGCGACCGGCGCGCACTCGGGCGTGCCCGCGGCGCCTCCGCCGTGCCCGGGGTGCGGCAAGTCGGACACGGTGTCGAGGCGCGGCGCGTCCTGGTTCTGCGATCCGTGCGCGACGACGTTCGACAGTCGGCCCGTCGGCGCGCGCCCGGACCAGCTGCGAGGCACGGCGCAACCCGTCTACGGCCAGGACGGCCAGGTCAAGCCCACGAGCTAGGGCAGGCCGTGCGGCGCGAGCTTGGTCACGATGAACGCGGCCAGGCTCGCCGCGATGCTCCGCGGCGTGTAGCCCGCGATGCTCGGGACGTCGGGCACCTGCGCGAGGGCTTCGTTCAAGATCGCTTTCGTGAGCGACTGCCCGGCCATGATGTTGCGGAGCACCCCGAGGACGGGTTGCAAGATCGGATCGAGCGCCGCCAGGCCGGGCACGCTCGACATGAGGTAGTCGTAGGCCGCGTCAAACGCCGCAACGAGAGGGTTCGCCGCGGTGATCGACTGGTAGAGAAGCTCGGCGGACGCGACGATGTCCGAGACGGCCGTACCGAGCAGAGGAACGGACGACGTCGCCGCTTCCACCGCGTCGGCGATGTCCTGCCACGGGATCTCTTGGATGATGCCGTTCGGATCGTTCAGCGCCATCGCGGCTTGCCCTGCGAGCCAATCGATCGTGCCCTTGAGGTCCTCGACGCCTCCCTTCCACGGCTGAGGGAGCGTGTTCGCGACGGCTTGAAGGACCGCGTTGATCTCCTGATAGGCACTCGTCGCGAGCTGCGAGAAGGGATGCGCGGCCCACGCGAGGCCCTGTGAGCAGAGCTGGTAGGCGGCCTTGAGCGCTTTCAGGAGGTCGAAGCCGCTTCCCCACTGGTGCAGGTACGACCACGCCTGTCCGCCGTTGGACGCCGTCCAGTGGACCCAATCGGACGATCCGAGCTGGTAGAAGCCCTGCCACGCGATCGGCGTCGGCTTGCCGTTCGTACCGGGCAGCGGCGGGACCCACTGCGACGGTTGCCAGTGAAACTCGGGGTAGAGGTCCACGATCCCGCGCGGGAAGAAACTCGCCGGCGGGACCACCTTGTCGCCGCCCGAAGCCCATGCGTTGATCGTCGCGGGCTGCGAGCCTGGCGAGGGGCGCGATTTCTTCGCCGCGGCCTGTCCCGCGGCGACGGCTTGCGCGCCCTTCGCGAGGACCTTCGCGCGAAGGGCCGCGATGTTCGCCTGGCCCTGCGGTGAATTCAGCTCCGCTACCTCGTTCTCTTGCGCTTGCTCCTGCGTTTCGCCGGGGAAGCTCGACGACGTGAACGAGCCCCCGCGCCCACGATCGTTGCCGCCGCTCGCGAGCGGGATCGTCGCGAGCGACTGAGAGGGGGTCGTGCCTCCGCCGCTCGGAAGCCCGGGGAAGAACTTGGCGCCCCCGCCTCGACGTCCCGCCGGAGCGCTCGCGGGCTGCGCCGCGTGCGGCACGCCGAGAGGCGCCCCCGCGCGACGCTGCCGCGCGCGCTGCACGAGCTGCGCCGCGAGAAAGATCGTCGTCAGGTCAGCGAAGCCGACGGAGCGCACGTCACGAAACCCTCGTGACGGTGTTGGTGCCGACGACGCCGAGGCGCGCGCCGGTCTGTCCCGTCGCCGAGAGCTGCGCGGCGCTCACCGTGAGCGTGTTGCTACCCGCCGTGAACCCCGCCGTGTGGGCGCCAAAGGTCACCCCCGAAAAGTCGCAGTCCCACATGGGGCTCGTCACGTTCGCGACGATGCACGCCGGCAGGGTCACGACGACGTTGCCTGTGAGCACGCCGAAGAACCGCAGGACCGGGCAGTGGTACTCGTCGGGGGTCAGGACGGGATTCGTCGTGATGTCGATCTGGCTCGCGCTCTGCTGGTAGCAGAGGGGCGACGGGGCTGACCCTAGGGGATAGCCCCGGAGCGTGTTGGCTTCCGAGGTCGTGCACTGAATGGCGCCGAACGCGTTCTGTTGAACCGTGACGCCCGCGCCCTGCGCCGGCGGATCGTTCAGGTGCCAGGTGACGATGGACCCCGCGCCGATGACGGCGTTCGCCGCGACCTCCGTGTCCGAGAGCGCCGAGAGGTTGCACAGGCCGTTCTGAGTCGTGGAAAGGACGGGGTTCGTTCCGTCGCCCACGACGCAATTGTCGTTGCACAGCCACACGACGAAACCGCCGGCGCCCGTTCCGTTCGCGAGCGCGAAGATCCCGCCGTTCGGGCACGCGAACGAGCAGCCGCAGTGCGCCCAGATGTTGGCCTCGAGGTCGTCGCCGACGGAGATGAGGGTTCCCGTGCCCGTGTACGTCACCTGCAGCCCGCCGTTGAAGCGGACCGCGACGCCCGAAGCCGCGTTCTGAATCGTCGCCGCGGGACCGAACTCCAGCGCCGCGCCCCCGGACGGCGTCACGTAGTTTGCGACCGAATCGAAGGTCACCCCGTCGGCGGGGAAATTCGGGACGTTGATGACCGCGGGCGATACGATCGAATCGTCGACGTAGATCGTCTTGGCGCATTCCCCTCCCGCGAGCACCGCGGCCTTGAGCGCGTCGCCCGTCACGAAGGTGTTTGCGCTCGCCGTCCCGCCGGGCTTGAACACGTAGCTACCCCCCGTGTTGGCGCCGGGAGAGACGCCCGGAAACGGCTCGAACGTCACCGGGACGACGTTGCCGTCGGTCGTCGCAAGCTCGGCGCCGCCCTGGCTGCGCTGACTCGTCAGGATGTTGGGGCCGTTGCTCATGGACCGACGAGCGTGACCAAGATGTCCGAGCCGTCCCGAAGCCGAAGCCGGTCCTGGCCCACGGCGAGCACGATCGGATTGCCGTAGACGTCCACGAGCTGGACGCCGCCCGAGGTGACGTCGCTCGTCAGCGTGTACTCGTCTCCCTCGGGCGTGCGCACCACGATCGGGAAGGTGGGGTTCGCGCTCACGGCTTGACGACCCCGTTGACGACGTCCCCCGAAGCCGTCCGGTAGTTCACGGGCCGGTTTTCACCGATGATCGCGTGCGTGTTGCCCGGCAAGAGGAAGTCGTTTCCGGCTTCGTCCCGGACGTAGCGGGCGCCGTCGGACGTCACACCCTGGACGAGCGGCACCGCCTCGCCCGACTCCACACGCACGTACAAGACGTTCGCTGCCATGGCTCACCACCTGTTCCTTTTGCTGGGATCGTCCGCGCTCCATCGGTCCATGAGGACCCGTTGGTCCTGGTAGTGGAGCTGTCCATCGTCGAACGGCAAGGCAGGGTTGCCCTCCATCCAGCGAGGGCCCGGGGGCGCGTCCACCATGCGGTCGAGGATCGCGCTCATGGCGAACGGCTCTTGCACCGGCGCGACCACGATCCCGACTTGCAGAGCCTCTTGCGTCGTGGCGATCGGCGTGAAGGAGAGCTGGACGATGTCCGCTTGGATGTCCTGCGCCGCGATCTGGAACGAATCGAAGATGGCCGCGTAGGGGGGCGCGAAGTTGTAGGTCTTGACCATCTGAATCGCTGCGCCCCCGACGCCGATGGTGAAGCGCGCGAGGATCGGGATCGTCGCCGTCTCGGACGAAAGCAGGCTGGATCCGTCGATGGAGACGTGGGCGACCCACGCGAGCGGCCGGCGCCAGCGCGCGGCCACGAGCTGCTTCGTGCGAAAGAGGGGCACCGAGCCGAGGCCCGTCGCCGGGATCGGGATCGCCTGGGTGTCGCCCCACCGGATCGTATCAAGGTCGCTCATGATGTCCCTCCGAGGTAGCTCGCGACCTTCGCGCGTGTCGTCGTGAACAAGGTCGCGGCGTTCGGGTTCTTGCCGTAGTACCCGAGCGAGCCGAGGCACACGTACCAGTCGGCCGTGGTCGGGCTCGACGCGAGGAGCTTCACGCACTTCTGGTACTTCGCGAGCAAGAGCGAGGCGTAGCCGTTCGCGCCGTCTTGCACCGAGGCGTACGACACAAATCGCGTCGGGACGCCGGCGTCGGTCGACGCGAAGTAGGTCTGTCCGGGCGCGGCGTGGATCCCTCCCAGGTTGAAGTTGAACTCGCTCGCGCCCCAGTTGGTCTCGATGGCCCAGTGGGCCACGACCGACTTCGCCATTTCCTCGGCGTCGAGGTCCGGCGGAAGCTTCGCGTCGAGGATGTCGAGCGCCACCTTGTAGCGGCTCTCGGTCCAGGCTTGCGCGGTGCCCGTCCAGCTCTTGATCTTCGGCTGCGCGCCCTTGCCCGGCGACGGACCCGGCGACGGCGAGTCACTGAGCGCGAACGCGAGCAGGGCCAGCACGAAGACCGTTTCCCCTTCCACGACTCATGATCCGTCGTCCGAGTCGTCGTCGTCGCCGGATGGCGCCGTGTCGTCGCCGGGCGTCGCGGACGGAGTGTCGTCGCTCGGCGTGGTGTCCGGGTCGCTCACAGGGTAGGGCCCGGGCGTGTTCTCGTCGGTACCACTGTCCGGCGCAACGATGTTGCCCGGGTCGGACGGGTCGGGCGCATTCGGGTCGGGCGGTTGCGTCGGAAGGACGCCGGGCGGAGGGATCGGCGTCGGCGCCGGCGACGGACCCGGCGACGGACCCGGCGCGCTCGCGAGACACCACGCCTCGGTCGCCATGAAGGTCTGTGGTCCGTTGTCGCCGGGGTGCCAGCGCGCGACGAACGTGACCCACTGCCCCCCGAACTGCTCTTGCACCTGGGGCTTGACGATCGTCTTCGTGTTGAAGTTCCACAGCTGGGGGTTCCAGTATTGCGCGCGCGCGACGATCGCCGGCGTCGTCGCGCACGAGACCCAGCCGGGTCCGGGGAAGGGCGGAAGCCCCTGGGGCTGCACCGGCGTCGGCCAGGGCGCCGGGCCGATGGGGATCGGCATCAGCTTGCGCGGCGTCGGCGCCGGCGAGGGCTTCGGCGTCGGCGTGAAGCCCGGGATCACCCCCGGGGGCGGGATGTGAAACGGCGCTGGCGCGGGCCCTGGCGCCGGCCCTGGCGCGGGCCCCGGGGTCGGGCCGGGCACGGGCCCCGGCATCGGCCCCGGAGCGGGGCCGGGCGTCGGCGAGGGGCCGGGCGAGGCGCCTCCGCCCTCGTTCAGGAGGCCGAGGAACAGGAGCACGGTCGGGAGGTCGACGTACAAGGCTCCCTCCTACTTCTTGCCGTTCGCCTTCGGCGTCTCTTCGCTCTTGCCGCCGCCGGAGATGGCGCGCGTCGCCGCGGCCATGAGGAACTTCTCCATCATCGGCCCGTTGTCGTCGGCCGGCGCAGTCGCCTCGCCCCCGCCCATCTTGACGATCAGGTTCGCCAGGTTCACAGACACGTTGTGCAGGTTGGTGATCGCCATGGAGTGCTGCTGGGTGAGCAGGTGGATGAGGTCCACGAGGTTTTCCTGCCCCATGTTCGCCGCCGCCGCGCCGCGCTCGAACGCTTCGTTCAGCTGGTGTCCGAAGCGGTCCAAGACTCCCGCCATGTCCCGCGTCGACTTGGCTACCGCCTTCTCCGTCGGATCGGCCGCGCCGACGGCTCCGCCGGCGTCATCCTCGTCGCGGAGCTGCTGGACGCGAAGGATGGAGCCGTCGGCCGCGATGCACTGCACGCTCGTCGCGGCCAGGACCTGCACCGCTTCCTCCGCCGCCTTCCAGCGGTTGCGGGCGTCCTCCGAGAGGCGAATGGTGCGCTCCTCGCCGTCCTCGAGCACGACGCGAAGCGTGTGCGGCTGGGGGTTTCTCCGAAGCCAGGATCGCAGCGTCGCCATGGTCAGGCCCTCACCGCGGCGAAGGGTACGCCGTGGACGCGGCGTCGCCCACGATGCCGGCGCGCGCTGTGGCGCCGCACGATCCAGCGCTTCGCGATCTCGGCGCTCCCGACCACGTGGCCGTAGGCGAGCTGATTCGCCGTGTACGGGTCGGTGCCGTGCTGCACCATGGACTGAACGAGAGCGCCGTGCATGTCCTGCGGCGAGACGCCTCCGAGCATCCCGTGCAGCGCCACGAGCTTGTAGTGGTCCTGCGGATCCGAGAGGCCACAGCAGATCGCGCCGGCGACGGCTTGCTGCAGCGCTTCGCCGGGCACGTAGTGGTACGCGTTCGAGCTGAGGCAGTAGGGCGCCGCGGCCCCCTGCACGCGCCGGGTGCGCACGGGATAGAGCGGCATGCCCGCGATGGGCACGTCGCACCGCCCCTCGAAACACACGCCCCCGACCGAGCGCACGGCGAAGTTCGGGCCGCAGTGAAGCGACATGGGCGCGAGCGTCGGAAGGAGGCTCCCTTGGTACACCGCGTTGGGATCGTGCGGATCGCACGCCAGGATGTCGATGCCTTCGCCCTGGCCGATGACCGCGGCGCGCTTGGGCTTCATGCCCGCCGCGGCCGACGGATCTTCGAGCGAGCCGTCGGAGCGCTTGACGATCGCGTGGTAGGTCGCCGGACCCGAGGGGACGACGATCGCCGTCGCTCCCGGATCGATCCCCTTCACGCGCAAGGTCGCCGCGTGGTTCGGGGCCCAGTCGTCGCAGTCGCCCCAGCCGCGCGCCGCGATCGTGCCCCCATGGTCGAAGCGTTCGTCGCCCGGGGGCTCGGGCTTCCAGATCGCTCCCGCCTTGATCAGCTGGTCACTCGTGGGCGATTGCCCACTGCGGATCATCTGCTCGTTGAGGCGCGTCACGCCTTCGAGCACTGCGTTGACGACGTGCGGAGAGACGTGCTCCTCCGGCACGCTGACGGCGATGCGCATGAGGGGACTCCTTTCGAGGGAGCCCCCTCAGTGCAGGTAGTGGCCGATGCCGGTCAGGGTCGCCGAGAGCGAGTCGGGCGAGGTCGGGTAGGTCGTCAGCTGCACCTGGAACCGGATCCACACGCCGGGCTCCGCCTGCTTCATGCTGACCCACGTGTCGAACGATCCGCCGGCGCCGATGGTCGCGAGGTCGATGTAGCCGAGCTCCGCTTGCTGGAGGTCGGTGCCGACGAAGATCTGCGCGATGGGCGTGCCGTTCGCCGTGCCGCCCGTGTTGACGAGGATCGTCGTGCGCGCGAGGACACGCGTCATCTTGAACGGCTTCTGTGGCCGCGCGCTGTAGGTGATCTGGACGCCGGCGCCCGCTCCGCCCGCGCCCCACACCCCGCCGAAGGTCTCGGGGTTGAGCGGCATGGGCACGTGCCCCTCGCCGATCGGCGGGTTGCCCGGGGCCATCATCGGACGCCAGGGCGCCGAGTGCGCGACGGGGGGAGCGATGGGGACGACGGGCATCTGCGACACCTGGCCCGGGTTCACGCCGGCCGCGGCGAGCTGCGCGGCGTTCGCGAGCTGCTGACCCGTGAAGCCGAGGCCCGGAAGCGGTTGCCCGACGACGTAGCCGGGGTGTCCGACGACGTAGCCGACGCCGGGGTGGTAGCCGATGACGCGCGGGTAACCTGCCATTTTCGTCTCTCCTCTTTCTGCCCCGGCGATGCGCGCGGAGCGGGCCTGTGAACTTCCCCCGGAGAAACTTTGTTGGCTAGACGCCGAACGCGCCGTCCTCGTCGCCCGTGATTGCGCCGGTCTTGGTCAGCTCGTACGCCGCGAGCCCGAGCGCGAGCTTGCACACGTTCGACGCGAGGCGGTTCTTGCCGCCCTGCGAGAGCATGTACGCGGCGACGGCGATCGTCCCGTGCTCTCCGAGCCAAGGAAGCTTCGGCAGGTTCGCGGCGAAACTGCTCTTGTCGATGAACCCGAGCGCCGCGCCCGCGAGCATCATCTCGGTTTTGTCCGTCGAGAGGAACCCCGACACGAGCCCGCCGCGCCCGCCCTTCTTGTGATGCTTGGGCTTCACGAGCTTGGTTTGCTTGATGACGATGGGCTTCGCGTACGAGACGCGCGCGAGGGCACGGGAGGGAGCGCGATTCGAGTGACGCTTGGCCATGGTCCCCACGCTCCCTCCATGTAGCTCTAGCGTCAAGCCACGGGGGGCGGGTCCCGGGGCGGGTCGTCGCGCCGGCGCTCCACGCGGTCGATCGCGCGGTCGGCGAGGTACTCGCCCAGGGCGCGGCCGGCGCCGGCGAGCACCCCCGCGACGAACGTGAGCGCGAGCGCCACGGGAAGGGACGGCCGATCATCCATCGAGCTTGCGCCTTCCCATCTCGGCGAGCGCCCACATGAGCACGAGAAACCCGAGCGCTCCAAAGCCCGTCGTCTCCGCGTCGCCGACGAGCGAGCCCACCACCACGACAGGTCGACGGCGTTTCATTCCTCAGAGCCCCTTCGCTTCGTGCAGCGCGAAGACGATGAGCCCCAGCGCCACGAGGTTTCCGTAGCCGCTCAAGAACGAGCCCGGATCGGGATCGGGCGCCGGCAAGTCGGGAGGCGTCGGCACGTTCGCGCAGCCGGCCGACTTCAGCTCGGCGTAGATGGGAAGCAGCTGCTTCACGAGAGCGTTGCCTTGCTTGACTTGCTCGTTGGCTTGCGTCCAGGTCGGTTCGAGCGTGAGAAACGCCGCGACGCGTTTCGAGATCCGAACGAACTCGCGGAGCGTCGAGTCGATCGACTTGCCCGACGACGCGCAATCCTGGATGCACGTCGCGAGATCCTTCACGTAGCCCTGGAGCTGGTTTTGGAGCGTCGTCACGTCGTCGGGCGTGGCGAAGATGGAAGCGACGCGAACCCTCCTCACACCCCGAACCCTAGCTCCATGCCGGGCCCCGCGGGTAGAGACGCCGGCCCCCCTAGAACTTGATCCCGCCCTTGCCCAGCATGAACCCGACGAAGGCGCCCATGGCCATATCCTTGCGCTTCTCCTCGCGGCTCCGCTTCACTTCGCCCACGCGTTTCTTCGCCGCTTCCAGCTCGGCGCGCGAGATGACCACCAGATCGCTGTCCTCGTCGGCGAGCAGTTGAATCGCCTTCACGGCGGCGTTACGCGCCTCCTCGGTCGGTTCGCCCTTCTCCTCGCTCTGCGCGAGCGCGACCAGCTTCGTGAACTTCTCGACCGCTTCGACGTTGGCCATGCCCTCCGTCGTAGCACGGTCGCGCACGCCTGCGCGATGGCCGCGCGATGTCAGTCTTTTGTCAGTCGGGACGCTCTATCCATCCGAGCAAAACAGCAGCTTGGAAGATGCGAAGCACGGTTGCACGCGCGTCAGCCTTCACCCGTGGCGACAAATCGCGCCATGGCACCGCGGCAGACGAAGGCAGGACCTTCGCGTTGAGCTGGGCGATCCGGTAGGCCAGCGACGCCATGCGCTCCAAGTGCTCGCCGGCGATGTTCAGGCCGGGCGCGTGCTGCGCCAGGCCTTCGTCTTCGGGGTTCGCGAGGGAGAGGTCAGGCATGGAGGTATCGTTTCGGTGCGCCCTTCCCTCGTCAACCTGTCGTCTCCCCCGGCGACAGATCGGGGGTCGGGCGCACTTCGTCTTGCCGGTCGAGCAACGATCCGCAGTCCACGCACCACTCCACGGAGGGCCACGGCTGGACGTCGGGGCCCACAGCGATCGTGGACCACCGAGACGTGCAGCCCACGCGGAGAGTCTCGGAGTGCATGCACACACGCGCGAACGTCCGCGAGCCACGAGGCATGACGAGCGGGCGTTTCATGTGGTCGGCTTCTCCGTCCTCGCGCGCATTACTTCGTGGATGGTGGCGACGTCTCTGCGCGGTCTTCCCCACCATGTCGCTCGGCGCAGAATGCGCTCGGTGCGACGGACGGCTTGTCGCACCCGAGCACGCAGCACTCGCCAAGCGCCGCCGGCTTTCGACCGTCGATGGGCATGCCGTCTACCGTCCACAAGATGCGCCCACGAAATTCTTCCAAAGCCGAGCCGACGGTAGTCATGCTATCTCCCATATCGGCAACGACAGTAGCGCTAACAGCACACCAAACATGTCTTTCCACTGCTCCCACGTCATCGTCCTTGTCTTCTTTGCAATGGCGTCGTCGGGGTGCCGGAGCGGGTCATGATGACGACTTCCGTGTGGAGGCGAGGCGCGCAAGGCGATGACGCTCGCAGAGATCGCGCCTCGTCCGGCTGACCGGCAAGCCACACAGCTTGCACCGTCCTGCAGCGACCATGCGGCGCTGCCAGTCGCGTTGCTTGCTCACGACTGCGCCTCTGCGTCGCGCAGCACTCTCGCGCATTCCATGCGAGCAGTCATGCTACCGAGCAGCGCAGCGTCGCAGACGTCTACCTGATCGCTATCACCCGCGACCACGGCCTCGCCACGGAGAGCCTGGACGCGAACGAGGAACTCAGGAGCGTCCAGCGCCACGACACTCGCCCACCAGACCCGACGACCCTTGCGCGTCGGGATGTAGTAGCTCCGCGCCCCCATGCGGATCATGTGCAGATTGCAGAGCACCTTGATGGCCGACTCGATGGCGGGACGAGGATGACGGTGGAAGAGGTCGAGGCTGGCGTTGCCTTTGACGGTGACCGCGAGCACCTCCTGCTCCAGCGGGGTCAGCTCTCGCTCTTTCGCCCTCGTGGCCATCGTCTCGCCTTTCCTCGCGCGCATGGGGCGTTCAGTGATCCGAAGCGACGGGGCAGAGCCCGACGGTTCCCATGCACGTGCCCTGTCCCTCCCAGCACGTCGCGCCCTGCGCGCCGCACGTGGGGCACGGGATGAAACAGGCCGGGTCGCCCGTGCCCTCGCAGCACGGCGGGAACACCTGACAACAGACTGACACTTCGGCGCCAGCGTCGACGGCGACGTCGCGGCCCGCGTCGACGGGCGGAGGTCCGCTAGCGTCGACGTCGGCGCCGGCGTCGAGCTGCCCGGTCTCGTGCGCGTCGCCGGCGTCGACGCTAGCGGAACTCGGACCGTCGACGTGGGACGCGGCGTCGCCGCGCCCGTCGCTTGGGTTCCCCTC
>Ga0335078_10009664_pt1 | contig 14281 bp, 11 predicted proteins | sample Lox_Sample_32_FD_206711 | JGI IMG/M metagenome (GOLD analysis project Ga0335078, IMG submission 206711) | Soil microbial communities from Loxahatchee National Wildlife Refuge, Florida, United States - Lox_Sample_3.2 | ecosystem: Environmental > Terrestrial > Soil > Wetlands | place: USA...
AGGCTGCATCCTGGTAGGACAACGATGTGGCCAAGCCTGTGTCCTCGATTCACGCAAAGCGTTCAATGCTGTTTTTTCAAAGATTAGGGCTGCCATCGATCGCGGTGATCCCGTGCAGATTCGTATCACCAATCCGCCCCTGATTCCTCCGCCCGGGCAAGTGGCGCTCACGTGATATGGTGGGACCACTTGCTTCATGCACGCTTCCGCAAAGATAGAGGTTGCACGGTCTGCCAGTGAAAATTGGCTTTCCTCCCATTCAAATCTCATCGCTGCAGTGATCGTTGCAGTGGCATTCGTCATCCGCCTTAAATCAGCCGCTCAGAGCTTCCTGAACGGGGACGAAGCCTTGCATTTCATGGCGGCGAACCAGCCGACCTGGGCTTCGACCTATAAAGCCAGTCTCACGGTCTCTCATCCTCCGCTGCTGATGTTCTTTCTGCATGTTTGGCGCTTTCTCGGAACGACCGAACTCGTGCTGCGCCTGCCCTGCGTTCTTGCCGGAACAGCTTTCTGCTGGATTTTCTTCCGATGGCTTTCGGATTTGTTTGGAACTGAAACAGGGCTGATCGGAATTCTCTTCGCTGGATTTTTGCCGCCCATGCTGAGTCTCTCGACAGAGATCCGACAGTACGCGTTCTTGCTTTTCTTCGCGATTTCGGCGATGTACTGGATCGAGCGCGCATTGAAGCAAAACTCTTCAGCCGCGATGTTGCTGTTTTCCGTGTCTCTATGGCTCGCGATTTTCTCGCATTACTCCGCAGTCTTGCTAGCGGCGAGCCTCGGTTTGTACGTACCGCTGAGGATGCGCGGCGCAAGCGTGTCTCCGACCCTAATTGGTGTATGGGTCGCCGGACAGTTTGGAGCTTTGCTGCTCTGCGCACTTCTGTATTTCACATACATTTCCGCGTTCGGCGGGCAGGCATTGCACGGCTGGATGGATGTCTACCTGCACAATTCCTATTTCGACCCCAAGCGGCATCACGCCATCGCATTCATCTTTGCGCGAACCATTTCGGTGTTTCAGTACACCTCTGGACAAAATGTCCTTGGCGATGTCCTCTTTCTTGTCTTCGTGGCCGGAATCGTCCTGATATGGCGAAGAAAAATGGCAAAGGGCTACGCAACCGTTTTTCTATTGCTGTTCCCCTTCGCCATCACCTGCGCAACCGCCTTTCTCGATATTTATCCCTACGGCGGGACCCGGCACTGCATCTTTCTTGCAATATTCGGTATTGCAGCCATCAGTTTTGCCTTCGCAAGGTTGGCCGGGTTGCGAGCCGGCCTCGCGATTGCTGCATTGCTTGTCATCATTTGTAACTTTCTGCCCTCGCGACGCCTGCCATATATAGCCCCCGCCGAACAGAGGCGAGTGCATATGGATCAGGCGATGACATTTATTCAGCAAAGAATTCCGCCATCCGATCTGATTTTCGTCGACAGTCAGACCAGCCTGCTTTTAGGCCACTATCTCTGCCGCCAGCAGCCTTTTTTCATCGACGAATGGAGACACGGGTTTAATCGCTTGCAGTGTGATGGTCACCAGATCATCGGAACCGAAGGCAGCGTCTACACATTCACCGCCGACAACTTCATTCCGAGTTGGAACGAAATGCTGGCTCGCTACGATCTGAAGCCGGGCACTCCCGTCTGGATCATTCAGGCCGGATGGCTATGGGAAGATAGTTTGGGCAAAGAGTTGCGCGAACGATTCCCGGAGCTGCGAAATCTCCAGGTCGACTCATTTGGAAACAACATTTCCATCTTCAAACTCACCGTCGATCCGGCCCCGCCATTCCATCCCGCTGCACCGGCTGCGCCGACGACCATGCTTCAAAGCCCTCAGTAGTAAGATGGCATCGGATTGAAACTCCAAATCAATGGCGAAGCGCGCGAGTTCCCGGACCAGCTAAGCCTGCAGTCTCTGGTCGAGCACCTCGGAATGAAGACGGACCGGGTCGCCGTCGAACTGAACCACGAAATCGCCATGCGAAGCGAGTGGCCGAACACGGTTCTGAAAGACGGTGACAGCCTGGAAATCGTTCACTTCGTGGGCGGCGGAGCGACCGCCTAGCCAGTTCCGGTCAGCGCCATCCACCCCTCACGTTTTATTGTTCCCGCCTAGTAACCCCTTTCTCCACAGAATCTTCGCTTGACATTCTCGTGTCTGCCCTACAATGTTCCAAACATTTAGGTACGATTTTGTTTTAAACATTTTGAGCGAGAATTGAACCAGAGTTTTACATCGCGAGAGATCGCGCAGTTGACCGGCATCACGCCTCGCCAGTTGCAGTGGTGGGATGAGCGAGGCGTCGTGGTTCCGGCGCGCGAAGGCCATCGCCGCCTGTATTCGATGGAAGACCTCGCCGAAGTCGCCGTGATCTGCCAGTTGCGTCAAAAAGGGTTCTCTCTCCAGCGAGTGCGCAAGGTCATGCGCTTTCTGCAGCGGGAGTTCAGCAAGCGCCTGGCGGAAATCGTAAACGACGCCTCCGAATACCATCTTCTGACCGACGGCAAGACTCTCTATCTCGAGACCTCGCCCCGGCAGATCGTCGACATTCTTAAAAACGCGAAGCAACCGATGTTCGCCGTGTGTCTCAGTGACGCCGTGCGGCAGGTGCGCGCGGAGATTCGTTCAAAAAAAAGCAATAGCTCCATGAGGGATCGTTCTTTGCAAAAGCGGCAACTGGCTTCATAGCAGGGACTTTGGTTCCACATACGTTGGCCCTAACGAGGAGGCAAGATGGTGGGAGAACTGGACGTCCTGAGCGAATGGATCCCGGAACAGATGCTGCCGGGCACGGTCTTTGTGCTCGAAAACGCTGGTCGCGTCGGCGAGAAAGACGATCCTTATTGGGCAGTGCTCTCCTGTCCTGAGTGCGGCACGCTTGGCCTGGTAACTCGCAAGCAGATTGCCGGATTGCTTCCGGTCATCTGCGGCTCGCAACAGTGCTCGGCGCAATTCTTCATCAACGACAGCCAGGTCGTGGTGAGAAAACCGTTCTGAAATTGAATGTGGCGCGGGCGCCCTCGCCCGCGTATTGCCGCCATGCCTTGCAAAATTGCAATCGTGGACTACGATCCGCGCTGGCCCCAGCTGTTTTTCCAGGAATCCAGCAGAATTCACTCAGCTCTCGGGGATCTCGCTCTGCAGATTGAGCACACCGGATCCACATCGGTTCCGGGCCTGGCAGCCAAACCGGTGATCGACATACTCCTCGTCGTGTCTAATTCCGCCAACGAAGATGCATATGTTCCCGCATTGGAGCGCGCCGGATATGTGCTTCGTATCCGGGAACCCAACTGGCATGAGCACCGCATGTTCAATGGTCCGCATACTGCAGTCAACCTGCATGTGTTTTCCGATGGATGTCCGGAGATCGGTCGAGTCCTGAAGTTTCGGGACTGGCTGCGCAACAACTCGGCGGATCGCGATCTCTATGCCCGAACCAAACGGGCGCTGGCTCAGCAAGAGTGGAACAACGTTCAGGAATATGCCGACGCCAAGGCGACAGTGATTACGGAAATTATGGCTCGCGCCCTAAAGCCGTGAGGTCACGCTAGCTTTCGGGATCGGCACCTGCTCCACAATTTCAATATTGAAACCTTCGAGCGCCGGAACCTTGCGTGGATGATTCGTCAACAACCGAATCCGCCGCAAGTTCAGATCCGACAAAATCTGCGCGCCCAGTCCGATCTCCCGCTGTGTTTTGCGCTCGCTCTCCGGTAATGCCGGAAGTCGCTTGTCGCGATGGAACATCAGCACGCCGCGTTCGCCGATCCGCTCCACCGAAAATCCTTTCGACGTCTGATGCAGATAAATCAGCGCACCGCGGCCTTCGCGCGCGATCGCCTGCATCGAACCCTCGATGCTGGCGTGGCAATCACATGCCGTCGATCCAAATACGTCGCCCAACACACAGTGCGAGTGCATCCGCACCAGCACTGGATCTTTGCCGCCTTCGATATCGCCGCGCACCAGTGCGATGTGCGATTCGCCGCCTTCGACTTCGCTTTCATATGCGATCAGCCGGAATTCCCCAAACGACGTCCCAATCATGGCTTCGCCCACGCGATGCACGTAGCGTTCGTGCTGCATGCGGTAGCGGATCAGTTCGGCCACCGTCAGCATCTTGAGATCGTGCGCAGTGCAGAACTCCACCAGGTCCGGCACGCGAGCCATGGTGCCGTCGTCGCGCATGATTTCGCAGATCACTCCAGCTGGGACCAGCCCCGCAAGCCGCGCCAGATCGACCGAGGCTTCCGTCTGCCCAGCACGTACCAGCACGCCACCCTTCTTCGCGCGAAGCGGGAAGATATGCCCAGGCCGCGCCAAATCCGACGGCCGTGTCTTCGGGTCGATCGCCACCGCAATCGTTCGCGCGCGGTCGTATGCCGAAATACCGGTACTGACGCCGTCCCGTGCATCAATCGCCTCGCAGAACGCCGTGCCGTAGTTCGACGTGTTCTCGGCTGTCATGGGGCCGATGCGCAGATGATCCAGGCGCTCTTCCGTCATGGCGAGGCACACCAGGCCGCGTCCGTATTTCGCCATGAAGTTGATCGCCTCGGGGGTGACTTTCTCGGCGGCGAGCGTCAAATCGCCTTCGTTCTCTCGATCCTCGTCGTCGACCACGACCACCATGCGGCCGTTGCGAATTTCATCAATCGCTGTCGGAACATCCGTGAAAAGCGCTCGCCCCGTCATCAAAAGTCCCTTCCCGTCTCAAATCCGGCACAAAAGCAAAGGGTCGCCAAAAAGGCGACCCTCCCGATACCAAACTTGCTCACAGCGTGGATTCAATCTCGAAGCCCCAAGCTTCCAGCAAAGGCTCCGGGATGTACTTCGAATTCTTATTGCGCCGGGCCCACTCGCGCAGTCGCGTCGAGCGCAAGTACTGATCCGGCGTGAGTTTGTACTCACGAACTACCTGTTCAAACTCCGTAACTGTCGGGACAATCGGGCCGATCGGCTCCGGCTTTCCCCAGTTCGGGTTCCCTCGTCGTTTAGCCATAGGAATGACGCCTCTTCTTTCTAGAATGAAAATGCCGCGTAAACTTTTAGATTCTTTCTACTTCGGCCGGGATTCACTTCGCTCCCTGCCCCGGCCCGCGCGAGCACGGCGGCCGGTCGCCAGCACAGATAGGCTAACTGGAAGTCAGTGATTCTACATGATTTGCAACCAAAGTCAATCAAAATCTTCAACCTCCGGTTCGCCTTTTCCTGTAAGTTCCTGATAACGCGCAAAAAATTGCGCAATCCACGCTACTCCGCTCCTTCATCCAGTGAAAGTAAAAACGGGACGGGCCCGGTTACCTCGGTACTTCCGCCCCGCCCATCGCCGATTGACGCCAACCAGCCAGCGCCCTAGATTGCCTTCAGGTCCCGGCTTGCAACTGCCGGAACCGGCCCTTTCGATGAACCTACAATCCCTGGTTTACTGTTCTGACAATCGAGATACACGCATCGTTCGCCGGGTCTTGAGCGATCTCGGCATTGAAGTCGACCACTGCGACGATACCGATTCCGCCATCCACAAGTTGACCCGCCTGCAGTTTTCGGCAGTCATCGTGGACTTTGAGAACGCCGGCGCGCCCCAGATCCTCAGCAGCCTTCGTCATGCGCCCCGCAACAAGCATGCGGTGACGGTCGCGCTCCTCGACCCGTTGTCGACCACGAACGCCGCCGCCGACCTGGTCGTCGAGAAACCTTTATCCCTCGATCACGGCACGAGTTCTTTCCGCGCGGCCCGAACCGTCATGAAGCGCGAGCAGGTTCGCAATGCGCGTGTGCCCGTCGAACTTCCGGTCACGTTCATCACCGGCCGCCGCGATTACGAAGCCCAGACTTCGGATCTCGGCGAAGGCGGCATGGCTCTGCAAATTCCCCTGCAGGCCCGCAGTTCCGGACACATGAAGATCCGCTTCCAGTTGCCCGGAACCGATCATTCGGTCGATTGCTTCGCCGCGACCACCTGGGACGGAACCGGAGGCGACAGCGGAATCCGCTTTGTCGATATTTCGGCAAAAGACCGCGAGCGCATTCGCTCCTGGGTCGCCCGCTATACCTCAGGCCTCGAGCCCGACGATCCGCCGGAAACCGGCAAGCTCTCCGAGGTCACGCCTTTTCGTTGCTCGCTCAAGATGTCCGCCCAGTTTCCCTTGAGAACCATTCTTTCGCTGGTCCAGGAACTGGAAGGCCGCACCGCCCGGATCGAAGGAGTCGTGCGCGCCGTCGATCGCTCGCAAGGCATGCAGATCGAGTTCTACCGCAACACCGAAGAGCAACGCGCCGGAATCGAAGCTTTCATCAAAGCCGGTTCGTCGTCCGCAGTCCAGGTCCAGCCCGTCGGCATCGAGCATGTTCGGGTGGCCCATTCAAGCCCGGTTTTGGCTTGAGTGGGAATGTCCAATTTTGGCTTGAGTGCGAATGTTCGGGTGGCCCATTCAAGCCCGGTTTTGGCTTGAGTGGGAATGTCCAATTTTGGCTTGAGTGCGAATGTCGGGTGACCCATTCAAGCCCGGTTTTGGCTTGAATGGGACATGTTCACACATCACAGTCACTTACCGCTCAACTCACTACATTCTTCTCATGCCTTCGGGACTTCGTCGTTTTCACCAGAGCGGCCAAAGTCACTTTGTAACGTTCTGCTGTTATCACCGCCGTCCACTGCTCACCGCCGACGCAAGCCGAAGAATTTTCGAATCAGCTCTGGAAAGGGTACGCATTATTTACAAACTGCGTGTTTATGGCTATGTGATCATGCCCGAGCATGTTCACCTCCTGCTCAGCGAGCCTCCGCGGAGCACGCTTGCGGACGCGTTGAAGTCGCTGAAGCAAGGAGTGTCGCGGCGTTTGTGCGGCGACGCGGAGCATTTCTGGCAAAAACGTTATTACGATTTCAACATCCGAAATTACCCGCAGTTTGTCGAGAAACTGCGCTACATCCACCGCAATCCAGTGAAGGGCGGCTTGTGCGAACGTCCCGAAGACTGGCCGTGGAGCAGTTTTCGCCACATTGCAACCGGGGCCGAGGGTCGCGTAGAAATCGAGTCGGAATGGACTGCACGAAAACGCGAACGAGCTGCGGGCAGGCTTCGTCCAGCCATTGCACTGCCCCACTCAAGCCAACCCCGGGCTTGAATGGGCCACCCTCCAGTCACGGCAGCCCACAGAATTCTAGGTGGCCCACACAACGCGGTTTTCGTTGTGTGGGAGAAGAGTCATCACCGTATCAGCGCATGGCTTCAGCCATGCCGACAGGTCCCGGCCCTCAACGAACGCGCCGATCCGGCGCAACAACTCCTGTATCGGGTGACGACTAATCGGCACTACACATTCGTCATAATCCGTGTGATCAGAGCACTTGCCTTTTTAAACTAACCAAGGTACAAACATCGCACTCATGCTGAAGTATTGCGCCGCGTTGGTCGCCTTCACTCTAGTTCCTTTTGTCACCATTCATGCCCAAACTTCCGCTCCAGCGGAGAAGCCCCAGTCTTCGACGCAAAGCACTGCCACTCAAAAGCCCGATTATTCAAAGGAGGCTTTCCTCGACGAGCACGACAGCACTAAGGTCGTCTTCGAAAATGATGGCAGTAACACTCGAGAACTGACAGCACGGGTGAAAATCCAATCCGATGCCGGTGTCCAGCGCTACGGCGTCCTCACTTTCTCTTATCAGAGCGCGGTCGAGACTGTTGACATTAATTACGTCCGGGTTGTGAAGCCCGACGGAACCGTGATCACGACGCCCTCGGACGATGTCCAGGATATGCCCGCCGAAATCACGCGGCAGGCGCCTTTTTATAGTGATTTGCACGAAAAGCATGTTGCGGTAAAAGGTCTAAGCGCCGGCGACTTTCTCGAAATGAAGAGTCTCTGGCGATCTACCAAGCCACTAGCCCCAGGTCAATTCTGGATTTCGTTCAACTTCACCCGGGACTGCATTGTCCTGTCTCAGGAAATAGAAATCAGCGTTCCTCGCGACCGCGCGGTGAAATGGAAGAGCCCTGGAACCAAGCCGGCCATCACCGAAGAGGGGAGCCGCCGCATTTTCAAGTGGGCCCATTCCGAACTCGAGCCAAAATCGGCCGAGGAACAGAAGAAGCAACAAGAAGAACAGACCTATCAACAGGCCCGGGGCAAACTGCCTGAACCCGATATCCAATTTTCCAGTTTCCAGAGTTGGGAGGAAATCGGGTCCTGGTACAACCAGTTGCAGTCCGAGCGCCTTAAACCTAATGACGAAGTCCGAGCCAAGGCGCTGGAACTCACCAAAGGTGCCAAGGACGACGATGCCAAACTGCGAGCCATTTACAACTACGTAAGCACGCAATTCCGCTACATCGGAGTCGCCTTCGGAATCGGTCGCTATCAGCCGCACTCCGCAGCCGAAGTTCTCGCCAACCAATACGGAGACTGCAAAGACAAGCACACACTACTGGCATCGCTCCTCGATGCAGTTGGAATCAAGGCCTATCCGGCACTGATCAATTCATCGCACGCGCTCGACGCCGAAGTTCCTTCCCCTTCGCAGTTTGATCACGTGATTACCGCCGTGCCGCAGGGAAACGGTTACGTTTGGCTCGACGCTACAGCCGAGGTGGCGCCGTATGGGTATTTGCTGAGTCCATTGTGGGACAAGCAGGCACTGGTCATCCCGGTACAAGGACCTCCAAACCTAATGAAGACGCCGGCCGAGCCGCCGAATCCCGCTTCCGAAACATTTCGAATCGATGCAAAGCTGAAAGATGACGGAACGCTGGAAGGAAAAATCGAACGAAGCCTCTACGGCGATGACAGTGAGGTCATCCTGAGAAGTGCGTTTCGAAGCCTTGCCATGCCGCAGTGGAAGGATCTCGTCCAGAGAATGTCTTACGGTTCGGGTTTCGCAGGAGACGTTAGCGACGCAAGTGTCAGCCCTTTGGAGAAATTTGACGAACCGTTGCGGCTCAACTACAGCTACAACCGAAAAGACTTCCCCCAATGGACAGAGCGCCGCATATCTTCTCCGCTGCCACCGCTGCTCGCCCCCCCGCCGGATGAAAAGCCATCGTTTCCAATCGTGCTAGGAGCGGTCGCAAACTACGAATACCAGGCGCGCGTCCAGCTTCCGAGCGGTTATTCCCCGCAGCTTCCGAACAAGATCCAGCTTAAAGAAAATTTTGCCGAGTTCCAGGCTACGTACTCATTTGAAAACGGCGTTCTTCAAACGGTGCGCAAGCTTGTCGTGAAACAACTTGAAGTTTCTCCGGACCAATACCAGACCTACAAGAAATTCGCCAAAGCTGTGAGCGACGACACCGATCGATACATCGAGTTGGCTTCGGGCAACGCCCCATACAATCCGGCACAACGGATGGCTGGGAACCTTCCCGCGAGCGACAATTCAGATGCTATGAATGCCTTCGCTGACGCTATGCAGGCAGTGAGGAAAGGCGACGTCGCGGAAGCGATTGAGGCCCTGAATGACGCAGTGGACGACGATCCAAAATTCGCCCGCGCTTGGATTGCTTTAACGCAGGTGTACGCGACGACGGGCAACAAGCCCATGGCGCTACAGACACTCGAAAAGGCCTATGCAGCGGATTCCGACGATCCGGTGATTTACAAGGCATTGGTGTCGAGTCTCATCAGCGAGAAGCGGAAGACGCGGGCCATCGCCGTTTTACGAGAGGTTGTGAAATCCAACCCAACAAACGTCGAAGTACTCTCAGCGCTAGGCACAACCCTGTACGACACAAAGGAATTTAAAGAGGCCGTTCCGGTGCTGGAGTCCGCCGTCAAATTGGCACCTAAGGAAGCCAGTATTTACCTGCAGTTGGGATATGCATACATCGGAGCCGGGGAAGAAGAGAAAGGCCTTGCAACCTACAAGAAGTCGCTCGAACTCAATCCGACGCCGGACCAGTACAACAGTGTTGGATACTATCTCGCCGAAGCGAACAAGGAACTACCTCTGGCATTGGAGTACGCTGAGAAGGCCGTGCATGACGAAGAGGAATCATCGTCCAAGCTTGACTTGTCGGACCTGAAGCGTGAGGACCTCGCATTCACCAATAATCTGACCGCCCACTGGGATACCCTCGGTTGGGTTTACTTCCGGATGGGAAACCTCGAGCAGGCCGAGAAATATATGTATCCTGCGTGGCAATCGTCGCAATATCCGGTGATGGCCGACCACTTGGGTCAGATTTACGAGCAGCAACATAAGAAGCAGGAAGCCCTTCGCATGTACCGGCTGGCTCTGGCAGCATCTCCGGCTGGTCAGGAAAGCGAAGAAACTAAAACACGGCTAGAGCATCTCGGAGGAACGACGAAGTCAGGCCGCTTCGGAGAAAACGGAGCGGAGGAACTGAGCAGTCTAAGAAGCTTCGAATTGGCAAAAATAACGTCTGAAACCGCCAGCGCTGAATTTTTCATTCTTTTTGGGACACACGGTAAGGTGGACGACGTCAAATTTGTAAGCGGCTCCGAAAAGTTGAAAACTGCAGAGAAGGTCTTGAAAAGTACAAATTTCAAAATCTCTGTGCCAGACGACGGTCCAGAGAAATTGTTACGCCGAGGCGTGCTGACGTGCTCAGCACTTACGGGCTGCCAGTTCGTCCTCTACACTCCAGATTTGGTCAAGTCCGTGAACTAGGCCTAGGTTACCCAGTTCTTCCGAGATTCCACGCGACTTTCCCACAATCGATCGTCCCTTTCTCCGTGACCGCTGTCACTGATATTGCCAAGCCTGCGGCGCGATACTGAGTGCGAATAAACGGGCGGCGATGTGTGTCCATCCTCCGATTGACGAACACATCGCCGCCCAAAATCGGTTCTGGCATCCTTGTTGCCGCGCAACTTCTTTGTTTGGAAGATTTTGCGAAATTCGCTCTTTGCAATCAATATTTTGCGAGCCACCACCGCCAGAAAAGCTCGAAAATCGAGCTTAACTGCCTTGGAATCAAGATTTTGCCTTTAAGTGGTTTAAAGCCATAGATCTGGCGGATCGATTTCCGCCAAAGTATTGATTCCAAAGGATCGAGGTTGGAAAATCGGGAGGGGGAGGGTAGTGGGTCGTGAGATCCCTGACCCCGCTTGAAAAAACGCGGGGGCTTCGGGATGACTGAAAGCTTCTACTTCCTCCGGAACTGTTTGCTTAGGGTCAGCGATTGCTGCTGGTACGACGACCCGATCCCGACGCCGTAAATCTTCTCGGGCTTGGTGAGCAGAGGCATGTAGTTCAGGCGGCCGACCAGTTGTCCGTGCTCGATCAGGAACGGCACTTCGTGGGCGCGGACTTCGAGGACGGCGCGGGTGCCCTTGATGTCGCTCGATCCGTACCCGAAGCCGGGATCGAAGAATCCGGCGTAGTGAATGCGGAACTCGCCGTCAGCCGGATCGAACGGAACCATCTCGGCGGCGAACTCGGGTGGAACACGCACGCGCTCGCGCGAAGCGAGAATGTAGAAGTCGCCGGGATCGAGGATCAATCCGCGCTCCGGAGTGGGATAGCAGAACTCCCAGAATTCTTCCGGCGAATAGTGGTTGATGCGGTCAAGTTCGATGGCCGGCGCATTTTTCTTTGCCTTGTAGGCGACGACCTCGCCGGGCTCTCCGTCGAGATTGACGGTGACTCGCAGGCCGCGATCGACCAGCGCCTTGGCCGGACTGTCTTCGTCCATGTAGACCAGGGTTTCGGCTTCGTCGAGCTTGCTGATGTTGCTGTCGCGGAACAGCGGATTGCCGCGCACGAAACGAAGCTGGCTCAGGCGCATGCCGGCGCGAATGCCGACCGTAAAAGTGCGGGAAACAATTTCGGCATAAAGCGGGCCCTTGTAGCCGGCGGGCACACGGTCGAATTCCGTACCGTAGTCGGTGAGCAGGCGGGTGAAGATATCGAGGCGTCCGGTGGTGCTCTTGGGATTGGCCTTGCCGGAAATTTCATTGGGCAGGTTCAGGCTCTCGAGCAGCGGGACGATGTAGACGCAGCCTTTTTCGAAAACGGCGGCGCCGGTTAGGTCAACGCGGGTCATCCGCAGCTCTTTGATTTTGTTTTCGACCGTGCCTTGCATGCCGGGCATGAAGCTGGCGCGCACGCGATGCGCGATGTCGCCGAGGCGAAGGTCGAGGCTGGCTGGCTGAATCTGCTCTTCCGTGACCGCGCGGCCGGCGGTCACGGTCCCGTTGCCAAGCAGTTTCCGGATCGTCTGCGACGGGAGAATGCCGGCGCGGCGGGTGTCGTCCGCGGTTTTGCCCATCTCGGGGAATAGAGCCACTTCAGTACTAGCCTCGGAAATCGACATCTGCAGACTCCTGGTGCTGCCTAGCATGATAAGGCGTCGGACACGTCGGCGCCGGTCCGATAGAACAGATTTCTTAGGAAAACATCAGGCAGACGGTCTCGCCTGGTGGGCTGGTGAAATCAATCTACGGAGGGATGGAGGGCGTGTCAAGCGGGGAGCGGGGCTTCCGCAAAAGATCAGCGAAAGGGTGGGCAACTTCGTAGACCTGATTTGAGCCCAGCCCTACTGATGCGCTGTGGGGCCTTCGGCGGGTTGCGTGGGCAGCGGCGCGATCGGCTGCGCGGTTTCTGTAATCACGTCGGCGCTCGGCTTGGGCAGAGGCTGTTCGAGCGCGATCGCCAATACCTGATCCATGGTATCGACGAAGTGCAGCTTCATCTCGCTGCGCAGATTTTCCGGGACCTCGGCAAGATCCTTCTCATTCTCCTGCGGCAGAAGAACTTCGAACAGGCCGGCGCGGTGCGCGGCGAGTAACTTTTCTTTCAAGCCGCCGATGGGCAGAACTTTTCCGCGCAAAGTAATTTCGCCGGTCATGGCGATGTCGCGGCGAACCGCAATGCGGCTCAAGGCGCTGGCAATGGCCGTGCCGATGGTGATGCCGGCAGACGGGCCATCTTTCGGGATCGCGCCTTCCGGCACATGCACGTGAATGTCGAGGTTGCGATAGAAGTCGCGGGGCAATCCGAGACGTTGCGCACGTGAGCGAATATAAGACATGGCAGCCTGCGCGGATTCCTGCATGACGTCGCCAAGTTTGCCGGTAAGCGTGAGTTTGCCCTTGCCGTCCACGACGGTGGCCTCGGTGCTGAGGATCGAGCCGCCCACTTCGGTCCAGGCCAAACCCGTAACCAAGCCGATTTCGCTGCGCTCGTGCGCCAAGGTGTCACGGAACTTCACCACGCCGAGGAAGTCGTTGACGTTCTCCGGAGTGATTTGAACGTTGTAGGTTTCGCCTTCTTTTACGACCTTGCGGGCGACTTTACGGCAGACGTTGCCGACTTCGCGTTCGAGGTTGCGGACGCCGGCTTCTCGGGTATAGGAGCGGATCAGGCCGCGGATCGCATCATCGCTAAACTTGATGTTCTTGTCGGTCAGGCCGGCCTGCGCCATCTGCTTCTTGACCAGGAACTGCTTGGCGATCTCGACCTTTTCCTGCTCGGTGTAACCATGCAGGCGCAGTACTTCCATGCGGTCCTGCAGAGCCGGCGGGATGGTGTGCATCACGTTTGCGGTGGCAATAAAGAAGACTTGCGAGAGATCGTATTCGACGTCGAGGTAATGGTCGACGAACATGAAATTCTGCTCGGGGTCGAGCACTTCGAGCAGGGCAGCGGACGGATCGCCTCGGAAATCCATCGACATCTTGTCGACTTCATCGAGCATGAAGACGGGATTCTTGGTGCCGGCCTTCTTCATCATCTGGATGATTTGGCCGGGCAGCGCGCCGATGTAGGTGCGACGATGGCCGCGAATTTCGGCTTCATCCCGGACTCCGCCGAGCGACATGCGGACGAACTTGCGGCCGGTCGCCTTGGCGATCGACATCCCCAGCGAAGTTTTGCCCACTCCGGGAGGTCCGACAAAGCAGAGAATCGAACCTTTCGGATTCTTGACGAGTTGGCGGACCGCCAGGAATTCCAGGATGCGCTCTTTGATCTTCTCAAGACCATAATGGTCTTCGTTCAGAACTTTCTCGGCGCGACTAAGATTGCGAATTTCCTTTGAGCGCTTCTTCCACGGTACGGCCAGAAGCCAGTCAAGATAATTGCGGGAGACGGTGGATTCCGCCGACATGGGCGGCATGGCTTCGAGCTTCTTGAGTTCCTGCAGAGCTTTCTCGCGGACATCATTCGACATGCCCGAGGATTCGATCTTCTTCTTAAGCTCGTCGAATTCGCTCTTTTCACCGCGGCCCAGTTCTTTCTGGATGGCCTTAATCTTCTCGTTGAGGTAATACTCCTTCTGGGCGCGCTCCATCTGCCGCTTT
>Ga0335078_10009665_pt1 | contig 14279 bp, 14 predicted proteins | sample Lox_Sample_32_FD_206711 | JGI IMG/M metagenome (GOLD analysis project Ga0335078, IMG submission 206711) | Soil microbial communities from Loxahatchee National Wildlife Refuge, Florida, United States - Lox_Sample_3.2 | ecosystem: Environmental > Terrestrial > Soil > Wetlands | place: USA...
GCTTCGGCGACCCTCGCGCGATGGCGCTGCTCTCGCTGCTGGCCGTCTTTCGCCTCTCCGTGCGGGGTTTCACCAACCGCGACCTGCGCTCGCATCTCGCGCCCCTGCTGGGCCTTCCCCCCGGCACCATGACCGCCGGACAAGCCACCTACGACCTCCGGCGACTACGAACCCACGGCCTGGTCCAACGCATCCCCCACACCAACCGCTACCTACCCACCGAGCAGGGCCTGCGAACCGCGATCGTGCTCACCCAGACCCACGAACGATTACTCAGCCCCGCCCTCGCCGCCGCCAGCAACCCGCTCGCCGATTTCCCCCGCCTTCACCGAGCACTGGACAACGTCCAGACAGTCCTCCACGACTACTCCAAGCGGGAGGGACTCGCCGCCTGAAAAGTCAAAACCAACAACTTGACCTGATTTTCACGCCCACCAGGGCCAAGGACCCTAGCGCGGCGGATGCCGCTGGCCGTGAGCAGCTCGGCTTGTGCATCGCCGGGCTGAAGCAGCCGTCCGCCCGCCGCCGCGAGACAACTCAGGCCGTCGCATAGCGGTAGCCGGCCCGGGACGGCCGCTGGCGTGGAAGCGATGGTCGAAGCTGATGCCGCCGCCAGTCGAAAGCGGTCGTCCCGGCCTCCGCGGATCCGTCGTCGGATCACGCCTGTTGCGGCAGTCCCGCGCTCGTGGCTGCAATGGAGTGAAGCGGTCACGTGCGAGCGAGGCCGCGAGCCAGCTGGTGGGCGCGGGTCGCCGGCTCCGCGGGCGCGACGCCGCACGCGACTGCTTGCTGAGACCCTGCTAATTCCCGCCCCGCGTCGAGCGCGCGTCCCGCGCGGTGCGGGGAACACTGGCGGAGCGGCGAGACGCTTGCGCTGGAAGTCGAGGAGGGGTCAGCGCCTCACATTGTGATTGAACGGGCGCTGCTGGATAACGCCTCAGCAGCCACCGCTCAGTCTCACCGCTCCGGGCCGAAACGGTCGCGATCGGGTAGGTCAACGACGGGCTGCACGGTCGGCCGCGCGCAGCCAGCTGCTTGATCGCCAGAGTGTGCTGCGAGCGATAGGGTGGACTCGCGCGGATGGCGATGCTCGGGGGGGTCTGTGGCTCGTTTCGGGGGGTCGTTCGTGGATGGGTTGCTTATGCCGTCGTCGGCATCGCGGGGAGTGCGGGTGTGAATCCGTGGCGGCGCATCACGGCGCCGATCGCTGCCGGGTCGGGCGGGCCACCGGCCGCGGCGGCAATAACGTCGGCCACCTCCTGGAAATAGGCGGGGCGAACACTCCGGGTGTCGCGATCGCGAGAAACCGCACATCCTCATCGCCTCGATTCTCGAATCCGTGGACCTGTCCGCGGCGGATGCACACCGACTCCCCGGGCCCGCTCTCACCGGTCACACCGTCGATCGTCCACGTGCACGTCCCCTCGAGCACGTAGGCCGTCTCCTCGAAACCGTCATGACTGTGAGCCGCTGGCATCCTCGAGCCGACGGGGACCGAGCACTCGAACATCGTGACGCTCCCGTTGGAATCCGCGGCTTCGACGAGAGAGTCGATTCGCAGCGGACCTAGCTGAATCGTTGTCTTGGAGGCTGATGGCACGTGGGCTTCCTTTCCCGTTGATCGGGTCACTGGATTGTCAAGCGGTTTGACAACCGTGCCCGCCGGCGTGCTATTGTCAAGCGACTTGACAGCCGAGTTCGAATCCCCGATCGGACCGCCGCTGATCGGCGCGCTCCTCAGAGCGCCCCTCGACACGATCCGCCAGCGGATGATCGCCGCCCTCCACGACGCCGGCTTCGCCGACTTCGTGCCCGCGCACCTCGCCGTCTTTCGCTACCCACCACCCGAGGGCAGACGCCCCTCGGACGTTGCGATCGAGGCCGGCATGACGAGGCAGGCAATGGGCTACCTCCTCGGACAACTCGAACAGCTCGACTATCTCACCCGCGAAGACGACCCCACCGACCAACGGTCCAAACGGGTCCACTTCACGGAACGGGGGTACGCGGCCGCGCAGACCATCCGTCGGGCAGTCCGCCAGATCGAGGCCGACCTCGCAACAGAACTCGGACCAGAGCAGTTCACCCAACTGCGGCAACTGCTCGTCGAGCTGAACGCCACCGACACGATCCGTAACCACAACCCGCGTCCAGTCGCCTGAGGCCCGTAGACCCCAACTGTCGTTCGGATCGTCAAGCCGGACCCAAGCAGTTGCCGCCCAGACATTCCCGCGGCGCAGTCGCCGCAAAGCAGAGACCCGATTTCGTCACCGCCTGGGCCAGCACGAAGGCAGGTCCCGCAAAGCGCGGGATCTATCAGCCCTTATTCGCCAGTTCCGTGCATCTGGTGCTAGCTGAAGCCGGCTGCGGGCTCCAGCTAACCGCCGCCCGCCGAAGCACATCCGCGGAGGGCTGGAAGCGACCCCCAGGGGCCAGTGAGGACGCGAACGAGCTGCGCTCCTTCTACCGATTCGCGCCGTCGGACGCTGCGGCGTGGGTTCCAGTTTGAAGATGCGTCGGTTAGAACGGCACGGCAGACGCGAGCCCGCCCACGCGAAGAAGCCGGGGCTTTCCGGGAGCTTCGCTCGGCTGGTGACTACCAGTGCGGGATGCCGCGAAAGCAGCATAGATTCGCCCGGTTAGAAGCTCAGCGATGCGTCGACGGGCGCGCCCCCGCCCGTCGACGCATCAGCCAGGAACGCTTCTTCGCCCCCCGATACCTCGTATCGGCAATCCGTCCAGGAACCTTTAGTAGGAATCACGAGATTTCTGGAAGATGCCGACGCAGTCGATTTCGGCCGTCCGCTTCGAGACAGAGAGCCGTCATCGAGGCCACTTCGGCGTCAGCTGCCACGGATCCAGCTCGACGGTCCAGCGGGGCGCTGGCCAGTGCTCGGCTGCCCACTCGAGGAAGTCCCGGCCATCCGGCAGCTTGATCGTTCGGTGCTCGCTCGAGAGAATCATCCACGGGCGCTCCGAGTCGTGCTCGGTGGCTGTGAAGTTGTATTCGCGCACGAACATACGTTCGCACGGCTGTCAAGGAAGCTCAGAGCCGAACCGCTTCGCGCTCGATCTGCTCGCGGTGTTGCCGCTCAGGCTAGTTTCGAATAAGGCACGTGGTTTGGATCGGTAGTTTCGAATGTGCCACCGAGTTTGGATGTGGGCGCTGGCGTGGCCGCCCGGGGTCCTTCACAGGCGGATCCGTCGAGCCGAAACTCCCGGATCTAGCCCGATGGGGAAGGCAGCCTCTCCGCGCTGAGAGTGCCGCTTTCCGGGTGGCGCGCTTGCCGACGTACTCGCACCGAGCAGAGCGGGGCCTTGCCGCCGTCATAACAGGCGCAGGCCGACGGGCGAGAGTGCTGCTCTTCGTAAAGGCCGACGCCGAGGCATGGGTCGATGTGCGGGTGTGACGCCAGCATTCACCGGGTGAGGTCGTCTGCGCGAGCGTGCCCCGCCCCTTGGTAGCGGTACAGCACGTGAGGATAGGCAAACCGCGCACCGGTGACGTGGCGCTCGATCCGCAGCGCGTAGGCGCAGGAGGTCCAGATCTGGTCGTCGGTGCCGCAGTCCAGGAACACCGGACCGCGTATGTCCTGAACGGGGATGGCCGCCGCGGGGTCGTCGGCGGGCACGTTCGGGCTGAGGAACGCGCTGGTGTAGGGCACGGGCCTGCCGTGCAGTGTCCAGGCAGCTGATCCGGCGCGGGGTAGGAGCCGAATGAGACGTCGCTGGGTGAGCTGGCGATCACTCCGTGCACCAGCGTGGGGTAGTGTGCGCCGAGTAACAGCGCGGCTTCGCTGCCGCGCGAGCCACCGAGAACGTACGTCTGTCCCTTGAGTACCTGCGGTTGGCGAGCCAGCCAGCGCAGCGCGCGGGCGAAATATTCAAGCGGGACGTCCGTCAGCGTCGCCGGTAATCCCGGCTCGCCGAAGTAGGCGATATCGAGCGTGGGATGGCCCGCCGACGCGAGTGCCGCCCCGATGCGCTGCCCGGACAGTCCGCCCTCCGAGCCTCCGAACTCCAGCATGGCCGGATGGCGCGGGGTGCCCGCGGGCGGTGCCCAGAACTGACCGTAGAACCCGGTCGCGGCGATCGACTCCGCGCTCACGGTCACCCCCAGCGCCGCCCCCCGGCGGGTAAATCCGCCCGAGGCGACAAGCGACCTGCCCTCGCTCACCCTGATATCGAAACGCTGAGGCTGCGCGTCCTTCCATTGGTAGCGCGCCGTTCCCCCGGACGCGGGCTGCATCGCGTCGATCAGTCCCATCGGATCGACGCCCTCGTAGAACCCGCCGTTGCTCGCCGGGCGCGGACGCGAGATCGATCTCGCCGGCCCCGTTGGAGCGAAACCTCGCCTGCGCACTGAACACGGCGCCGGTGGTATCGACCGACTGCAAGCTCACGGTGAGATCTCGATCCGCGCCCACGTGACTGACCACGATGTGCACCGGCTCGTCGAAGACCCCGGACGCAGGCGTTGCCAGGACCACCCCCGCACCGGACCAGGATGCGAGGCATGCGACCCACCACACCCTGCCTGGACCAACGCAATCAGCATCAACATCACGACAACCAGCAGACGCGTCCCGCGGCCCATCACCGCCGGAGACCCTACCCAATCGACCGCATCGCGAAGCCGGGCCACTTGAGCCGTCGCCGGGAGCTAAGCGAAGCCGTCGACGGCAATCCTCCACAACGCGGCCAACAACCTCTGAGCCCACACGTTGCCTCGGCCGCGCTCACCTCCTCCGAGGCCACCGATCCCGGCGATGCAGGTCTCGCGCGCGTCCCACCCCGTCACCTGACTAACACCACGAGCAGACACTGGTTCGGTCAGCCCACCGATCGCGGCTTAGCTGGTCGGCGCACCGGCTAGCAAGCACACCGCCGCACAAAGCAGCAGCCGCGCGCCGCTGCCCGACAGTGCCCATTTGATTGAGACGGAGCACTTTCGTGACCTCCTGCCCGTTGGACCCAAGACACCCGCGCGCTCGGGTTCTCTCCTCGGTGCCCATGTGTCGCGGCGCGTTAGGTCGGCATGCGCGCTGACCTCGGCGCAGGGCGCGCGAGCTATTCGTAGACGCGTAGTTCTCCGGCGTTGAAGATCGGTGTCTCGCCTCGGACGGGGCCGGTCTTGCCGAAGCCGCCCACACAGCACACGCGGTCGCCTTCTTCGGCGAAGGGGTCCCCTGAAGCGTCGAGGACCAGCGGGCCGCCGGGCGGCCCGATCCGATGCTCGGGCAGCAATCGGACAGAAGCGTCGTCGACGAGAACATCGCAGTGGCCATCGGCGCCAGCTCGGCGTAGTCGGCCCTGGAGCGCGGCCAGTCGCAGAGGAACACCAACGAGGGAAAGGGATCGGTGGGCTGGCTCCATCTCGCTCGCCGGTCGCTCCAAACGCACGGTACGCACGGCCTCGACCCGCCGGGCCTCGACAACGACGGGAGCTGCCGCCTCGCGCACGATGGCCTCATCGCCGTCAGGGCGCAACTTGACTGTCGCCACCCACCGCCCGTCGCGAAGCTCGACGCCGAAGCTGTGGATGCCTCGCACGTTCCGTCGATGGAAGTGGGCCGCCAACATCGGAGCGACGTTCCCGGGCTCCTCTTCAGGGCCGGGTGGCCAAAGCGCCTCCTGGTAGTCGCCGACCCGACATCGGAAGTCACCCTCCCGGCAGCGCCACTCAACCGCATCGTCGACACGGACCGGAAGCAACCCAATCAGATGGTTCGGGCATGGGGGGACGGAACGATCGAGTTCGATGTCAAGAAAGACTCGAAGCCGGTCGGCGAAGCTAATGCGCTCGCCCACGTCGTCGCGACGAAGCGCGATGCGGGCGGTCGAGCAGTCGGCTGGGGTCACCGTCGCGGCGAGCGGAGGCTCGTCTCTGTCCAGCTCCCAGCCGATCCCAAACGGGGCGCGCACCGAGAAGTCTTGGAACAACCCCTGAATCCAGGCGACAAGATCGTCCATGTGACGTATTGCACCACCTCGAGCGCCGCACGAGCAGTGGTCCGGCTTGATCTGGCGGCGCGGTCCTGAATACCTCGTGAAGCTTGCCGAGGCGGATGCCGTCGCGAGCCGTCCGATCGCGCTCTTATCGTCTTTGCCGTGACTTCGGCCGTGGGCTCGGAGTTCGCTGTGGCGGGGCCCTTCGAGGCGTGCGTCAGCGTTGGCGGGGAGGAGGTCCGGGGCTGCTTGGCGGATCTTCCGCTGGGGCTTCTGCGGGGGTGCGCTCCGGTGCGCCGTGCCGGTGTCTATCAACGTCAGCGGCACATGCCGGGGCTGTGGTCCTCGACGACGGTCGGGCGCTTCATGGAGTACGAGAGCCTGCTCGAGCGCGATTGGATGCTGTTGCTTGATTTCGACCGCGAGGTCGAGTGGATGTGCGAGCAGCCGCTGCGGCTGCGCTATTGCAAGGACGGGCGGCCGGCGAGCCATGTCCCGGATTTGCTGGTCTGGCGAGCTGGGACGCCGGAGCTGTGCGATGTCGAGAGCGTGGAGCGTCTGGAGGAGCCCGAGTTCCGGGCGCAGGTTCAGGCGATGGAGTTGGCGTGCGCGGAGGCGGGCATTGGGTACCGTGTTCTGGCGGAGCCGGATCGTCAGCTGCTGGTGAACGTGCGGTGGTTAGCGGGGTTCCGTGAACGCCCCGCTGATCCGGATGGTGAGAGGGCGCGGATGCTGTCGGAGTTGGCGGGCGGTGCCAGCACGGTCGGCGAACTCGTCGCGGGTGCGCGCGAGTCGATGGTGGCGCGACCGGTGCTGATGCACTTGTTGTGGACCGGGGAGGCGCTCACCGATCTGTCGACTCCGGTCGGTGAGGACGGCCGGGTGTGGGGGCGATTGCGGGTGGCGGCATGACGGAGCCGAGGTGGCCGCTGGCGCTCGGAGGGAGACTGATGATCGACGGCGAGACGATCTTCGTGCACTCCGTGGAGGCCGACGAGGTGCGTGGCTACACGGCGGCCGGTGATCCGGTGCGGTTCGTCCTGACCCGGCTCGTCGAGCAGCCGGCGCGGGCGTGCCACGATGAGTGGCGATTCGGCTCGGTGCTGCTTGACGCCGGCGCGTTGCGCGACGCGCAGTTGCGCGACGCCGCCGACCTGTTGGCCCATCTGAATGAGGCGTGGTTCGGCTACCGATCAGGTGACGCGGGGCGCCCGTCGGCGGGGGAGCCTCGGGCCGGGTTTGATCCGGAGCAGACGAGCCTGCGTCAGCGGGTCCAGGCCAAGGCGGCGGAGCTTGGCTGCTCGGTCGGCAGGCTGCACCAGAAGCATGGGGAGGTGCTGCGGCGCGGGGTCGCGGCGTTGGTCGACGGCCGTGGGGCGCGGTCGGCAACGGGGTCGGGGATCGACCCGCGGGTGCGGGAGGCGATCATGGCGGAGGCGAAGGAGCTGACCGATTTCTCGGATGTGCGCAAGATGCAGTTCCGCTCCCGGGTGGCTTCGCGGCTGGCGCGGGAGAGCGGCGAGCCGCTCGAGCTGCCCGCCTCGCGGCAGACGTTTACCGGATAGTCGATGAGGCGCTGCGGTCGACGGGCCTGTTTCGGCTGCCCGCGAAGAGCCGCCGCAGCGCGGCGGCCGCGCCGAGCGAGGGGCTGGGGTCGCTGGCCGCCGAGAGGCCGGGAGAGTACGTCGCGGTCGACATCACGAGCCTTGACGTGTTCGCGATCGACCCGTTCACGTTCCAGTGGGTCGGGCTTGATCTGACCGCGGCTCTTGACGTGTGCACCCGGTCGATCCTGGCGTTTCGGCTGACGCCGTTCTCGACCCAGGGCGTCGATCTCGCGCTGCTCCTGTCGGATCTGCTCTCGCCGACGCCCATGGATGGGCGCTGGCCGGCCGATGTTCCCTACCCGTATTGCGGGGTGCCGGAGAGCCTAGTCCTGCGCGCGTTCGAGCTGCCGGGGGGGACGGCGCTGGCGCCGCGGCCGACGGTCAGGCCGGGCACGCTGGTGGTCGATCGGGCACGCAACTACCAGTCGGTCGCGTTCATGGCGGCGTGCGAGTTCCTGTGGATCAACGTGCAGTCCGCTCGACCGTATCGGGGTTCGGATAAGGGGTGGATCGAGCGGCTGTTCAGGACGATGCGCGAGCGGCTGTTGGAGGCGCTGCCCGGCTACACGGGCCCGAATGTGCTCGCGCGCGGCGAGGACATCGAAGCGGATGCGGTGTATTTCACGCACGAACTGGAGGCGATCATCGGCCGCTGGATCGCCGTGGACTATCAGTGCCGCCCGCACGACGGGCTGCGGGTCCCGGAGGCGCCGCACCTGCGACTGTCGCCGAACGAGGCCTATGAGGAAGCGCTCGCACGCACCGGGTTCCTCTACGTTCCGCGCGATCCGGAGCTGCACCTGCGGCTCTTGCCGGTGCAGGCGCGGGTGATCGGCCGCGCCGGCGTGGAGATCAACGGGTTGAGCTACGACTCGCCGGCGCTCGACCCGTATCGCCAGCAGCGATCGCCGCTGCCAGCTTTCGAGGGCAGGTGGCCAATCCGTGTCGATCCGCGCGAGCTTCACCGGGTGTGGTTTCAGGATCCGCGCGACCAACAGTTCCACGAGTTGCGCTGACGGCACGCGCGCGAGGTCGAGCGGCCGTTCGGCGCCTCGGCGCTGAGCTACGTGAAACGGCTGCTGGTCGATTCGGGAATGCGCCGGCCGAGCGAGGAGAAGATCGCGACGGGCCTGGCGCGCCTGTTGCATGAGCTCTCAGACGAGGATCTGTTCCGCGATCGCCGCGCGCGTCGCGAGGCGGTCCGCCAGGCGGTGATCGCCGAGCAACGCCGCGCCACGAACCCGGAGCGCAAGGAGCCGGACGCGGCCGCGCCGCCGGAGTTCGACGGCTGGTCGGGCATCGAAATCCCAACGCTGGAGCTGGAGCGATGACCGATCCCGGCGTCGACGCTGGCGCCGGCTCACGGTCAAGGAGGGCTGGCGGCAGTTCGTCGCCGACGAGCCGACCGGGCGCCCAGAGCCCATGCGGGCAGGGGACCATCGCCGGCTGGATAACCGGTCACGGGCGGCCTACGACCTTGAGCGGCTGCGGAATGCGCACGGGTTCGGGCCGATCCGCTCGCTCTACTCGGGCCTCCACCGCGCTCTTGAGCGGCTGGTGGTCTCAAACGAACTCCGCGGTCCCGGGGCGCGTCACGGCGCGGCGCTTGATGGCAATCCCGGCAACGGGAAGACGACGATCGTCAGCCATTTCGGCCGCCATTACGAGCGCCGCTGCCGGGAGCGCTACCCACACGAGCTGACCCCGGACGGGCACGAGTACCTGCCGGTCGTCTACGTCAACGTCGACGCGCTGCCGACGATCAAGGGGCTGAACCACGCGATCCTGACGTTCTACGCGATGGGCCCGCCCAGGCACGCCAATGCCCGCCAGCTGACGCAACTGGTGCTCCAGTGCGCGCGGCTGTGCCAGACGTCGCTGATCGTGATCGACGACATCCATCTAATGGAGCTACGCCGCGAGGCCGACCGCGACGCCAACAACCATCTCAAGCGACTCGCGAACGATCTGCAGGCCACCTTCGTCTACGCCGGCGTCGGACTCTCCCAGGGCGGGTTCATGCACGAAGGGCTCCACGGTCACGACGCTGCGCTGGCGCAGATCAGCCAGCGATTCAAGCGCCTCCCCGTCGAGCCGCTACGCCGCTCGACGCCAGGCGAACGGGCCACCTGGCTCGGCGTGCTTCGGGTCTTCGAGCGCGAGCTCGTGCTCCTGCAAGCCAAAGACCGCGATCTGACCGGACAGGCGGACTATCTATGGCGCCGCACGCAAGGGGTGATCGGCTCGCTGACCCAGCTGCTGACCGAGGCCACCGCGGAGGCGATCGACACCGGGCAGGAGCGGATCACCCGCAAGCTGCTGGACGGCATCGACGTCGCTACGCCGCAGAGGTCGGCGCTGGACGCCAACAGTCACGACAAGCCGCGGCATGAGGACATTGCCCCTCAGGCTCTCACCGATCGACGGGGAGAGCCTGCCGGGCTACATCACCCGTTATGCGCACACATTTGGCCTTGCGCCCGGAGACGTCGTCCGCGCACTCGCGCTCGACGATGGTTCCGTCAACCCCAAGGCCTCTGAGTACTACGGTGTGTCGCTGTCGCCCGAGCAGCTCCAGCGCGCCCACGCCGCGACCGGAATCTCGACCGAGAACCTTCAGCGGATGCTGCTCGACCGCTACACCGGCCGGGCATTCGCGCGCCAGGAGGCCAGCTCGCGCGACGCGCTGTCAGGCGAGGGATACGCACGGCAGGTACACATCCGCCGCTCCCGATACTGCCCCCCATGCCTGCGCGAGACCGGCGCCTGGCTGCTTCGCTGGCAGCTCGCATGGTGCATCGCCTGCCCACGCCACCAAACACTGCTGGCTCACCAGTGCCCGAACTGCAAGAGCATGCCTGGATCCTCATCCGCGGGCGCTGGCCATACGACCACGCGGGAGAACTGCGCGACCCATCGATGTGCACTGGCCGCCGCGCTGGCACGCTTTGTCGCGCCTCACTCACAAGCCCGACGGGCCAAAACAAGGTCGACGCGCGGGTCTTGGCCGCCCAGCGTCACATCGACGCGTTGCTGGACGGGGAGATCCGGTCGACGCTCGCCGGGGAGAACTTAGAGCCGCGTGCCTACCTGCGCGACCTACGGGCGCTCGCGATCCTGCTGCACCACCGCCACGACCCAAGTCCCCGCGCTGCTCGTCAGCTGCTCGACGACCCACGCGCTCTCGCGAGAGTTCTGCCAGACACAATCACGCTCGCGGGTCTACCCAGCCCGATCGCCCTTGGAGAAGCTCTTCGCGAGGTCGGCGACGCGACCTACCGCGCGACCGGCGAGAAGCTGCCGTTCACCCACCAGCACCCAGGGATCTCGCCGGCGCTGCACGAGGCGCTGCAGCGCGCTAGGAGCCAGAGCGTCTGGGCTCGGGCGTCCAGGCGGATCGGCATCGACCCAGCCGGCTCTCAACGCCACCAGGACCTCCATCCAGACCTTCAGCTTCGCCACGTTCCCCAGCTGTTCTGGGAGATCGACTACCAACGCGAACTCGGCGAGCTCTTCGACCCCAGCCCCCTGATCGCACCGGGCGCCGCTTCTGCTCGGTGCTGCTCGCGCGCATGCTCGCGGCGCTCAACTGGCGTGACGCCGTCCGCTACCTAGACCTTCCAGACGACACGCTCTACCGCGACTACCTCGCCATATTCGCCGACCTACGCCGAAACGACCAGCTCGAGGAACTCGCAACACGGATCCGACAGCTCGCGAACCAGCACGCCAACAACGGCCTGATCGACTACGACCCCCGCAGCGGCGCCACCACCCCACGGCCCATTCCAAACTAGGCGTCACATTCGAAACTACCGGGAGCGGCGACACGCGGACGTCCTCGCCCGCGTAGCGCAATCCGGACGTGGTCGTTACGTGGACCCGACATCGGAACAGATCCTCCGAGTTGTTCTGCAGGGCGGCCTGCTTGAGCGGGCTCGGGCCGTTGCCCATCTCGACGAGCACGTCCAGATCGCTGCCTGTTCCCCCTTCACCGCGAGCGGACCCGAACACGCGCACCTCGGACGCACCGTGGCGCGCGGCGACGCGCGTGATCTCGTCGCGGCGCTGGCGCAGCGCGTCGAGGGTGGGCACCGGTCCGGTCGGACGCGGGTAGGGGTCCGACTCGCTCACGAGCTGAGGGTAATGGCATCCGTGGGACTCAGTTAGGTTAGATTCAAGGTGTGCCAGATGAGTTCCTGACCGTGGCCGAGATCGCCGAGCGGTTCAAGCTGAACCAACAGACGGCGCGCAACTGAATCGACAGCGGCGAGCTGCCGGCGGTGTGGCTCGGCGCCGGTCGGGTGCGCGTGCGGCGATCAGATCTAGATGCCTTCACCCCCGAGGGCGCGGCCCGTCGCGAGCAGCTTGAGGCGGGTGATCCTTGGGCGAAAGCCTTCGAGGCCGCCTAAGGACGCCACGGCGGCCACACGTTCGCAGCATCGCGATGCTCTCGATCGGGCGATCTCGGGGCTCGCGGTCGCCGCTCGGGAGATCCCCTCGGGCGCCGGGAACGCTCCCATCTGATCCCACGGCGCCCGCTCAATAAGGCGATAGTCCGCGCTGCGATGAGGTTGGGGAAAGCGTGGGAGCGGATGCAAGCGAAGCCGGTCCCACGATGGTCTTTGGTCTCGTTCCGGCGCTTCTGATCGTGGTCCGAGTGATGGACCATGACGAAGAGTTAGCGAAGAGATCCTCAACGTATCGGCCGCCAGCGCCGATGCCCATACCAGCAACAGCACGGACGCTATGAGTGCGGCGAACTAGTCCCTAGAACGATCTCGCCGTGCTCGCGCTGTTGCGCGCGTGTTTGTCAGCACACATGCGAGCAGCCGGCGGAGCAGGAACGCCCGCCTTACCCGCGAGCGGGTCACATCCGCTGGCAAATACAAAGACAAGGAGCGCGAATGCGCAAACTCATCCCGGCCGCTGGAGCGGCCGCAATGCTGGTCGTGCCGGCCACCGCGATGGCGTCGACCACCAGCTCACCGAAGGTCAAGAGCAAGGCGATCCATCTGTGCTTGACCCAGATTAAGCATCCGAAGAAGGACGGCGCGAAGTTCACGTTCCACGTAGCGTCGGATTGCCGTGCGGGCCAGCGGGCCATGACGGTCCACCTGCTGATTGGCGCTCAGGGTCCGATCGGCCTGACCGGCCCGCACGGCCTGCAGGGCGTCCAGGGCATCCAGGGCCTAATCGGCCCGATGGGGCCGCAGGGACCCGCCGGAAAGGACGGAACCAACGGTACGGACGGCATCAACGGCACGGACGGTCAGAACGGCGCTCAGGGACCGCAGGGCGCTGCCGGTGCCACGGGTGCTGCGGGCGCAACTGGTGCTGCGGGCGCTCCGGGTACGGACGGTACGAACGGCACCAACGGCACCAACGGCACGGACGGTGCACAGGGTCCGGTCGGTCCTGCGGGCGCCAACGGGACCAACGGGACGAACGGGACTCAGGGTCCCGCCGGACCGTCGGGATCCACGTCGCTCCAGATGGCCTGGGGCAGCACGGTGGGTAACGCCTGGACGAATGTGGGCAGCGGCTCGATCAACACCACCGCTGGCGAGAACAACCTCGACATCAACGGCTCCGCGACGGTGCTGAACACCAGCCCGGGCAGCACAATGGTCGAGGCGCAGGTATACGTCAATGGCACGCCGGTCGGCTCGGCGCTCACCAGCGTGCCTGCCGGCCAGTACGGCCAGGTCAACTTCAGCGTCCTTGCGCCGATCACCAACACGGCGACTGGTTCTACTACGCAGAACGTCACGGTCGAGCTGTTCTCAGCCGTCAGTGGCTACTCCGTGACCGTGTATGGCGGTAACGGCACGGTGGTCGCCACCGGCTGAGTTCCGGTCCACGACACGGGCAGTGCGTGAGAGCCTCGGCTTCGGCCGGGGCTCTTCGTCTGTGTGGTGACGGACTGGCAATAACCCTTATTTCGGAATGGAGGGAGTTTTAGGGCAGCGGCGGGATTGTGTTGAACGCGCCCGATGGGGTGAGGGCGCCGGCTCCGTAGATGCCTTGTGTCCCGACTGGGCTGGCGCCGCCGATGTAGGCGTCCTGGTTGAACAGGTACAGCGGCCGCCCGTGGTAGGTCAGCTGCTGGGTGCCGTCCGGGCCTCACGATGACGCCGATGGCACGCTGGTCAACGCCCGGCCCGGCTTCAGGTCGCCCGGAGGTGAGGACTGGTGGCCAGAAGACGGCGCAGGTCCCCTGACAGGCGCTCTCGGGGCCCCTGTCTTGGCTTCGAGGGGTGCCCCACCAGCTGCCGTGGTCGGAGCTTAGGGTGTAGACCGGGAAGCTCGCGTTGGGGAACGGGGTGTAGTCGTTGTTCATCCTCGCGGCCAGTACCGTCTGATCGGGTCCGGTGCCGTCGAGGGGGGCGGTCTCGAGCTCCAATTCAGCCTGACCGGTGCGGATGGCCGACGCCGCTGTCACCCGTAGGGCGGCCGAAGGGCCGAGCGCGCAGCGCTTGACGGCAAGACGCCATCCGGTAAGCCCGTCGCTCGACCCGCCAAATGCGAAGGGGGTTGACACAGGACGCCTCATACCCGAACCGCGACCACCGTCCGACCTGCTACTCGGCGGTATGAGGCTCGCTTGAGAACGCCGGTCTGATTTGGCCCCAGTGCGACGGCTTGACTTGGCCCCACCTTCCGTCCGAGCGTGACCCCAGCGTCCGCGTTCTTTCGAGCGTGGATCGGAGGTCGCAGAAG
>Ga0335078_10009666_pt1 | contig 14278 bp, 13 predicted proteins | sample Lox_Sample_32_FD_206711 | JGI IMG/M metagenome (GOLD analysis project Ga0335078, IMG submission 206711) | Soil microbial communities from Loxahatchee National Wildlife Refuge, Florida, United States - Lox_Sample_3.2 | ecosystem: Environmental > Terrestrial > Soil > Wetlands | place: USA...
TTCGGCCATCCCCGGCGAGGCGACCGGCGCGGCGACTGTCCCGGCCCAGATGCCCACAGCAATTCACAGCATTCTTGGGACCGTCATAGAATTCGAGGAACCTCCCAAAAATTGCCGGCGTTGCGCATTTGGACTTCACAAAAGAAGAGGGTGTCATGCATTTGTCCGCTGGTCATAAGCCGAACCGGTTGCCCAAGCGTTTTCCGGTCGGAACAACTTATGTGGTCGAGGGACGGGGCGGCGAAGACGGGAATTTGCGCGTATTTTCGCGCTATGTGGTCCTGCCCGGCGGCGGGCGGATCAACCTCGCGGACGATTTTGTGGGCCCGGCAGCGCCCCGGGCTCGCCGCCGCGCACGGGGCCGGAATGGAACCCAAAGTCGGGGAAAGAGCCCGTCGCGCCGGGCGAAAAAAATTATGGCATCGGGCGGAACCGCGAGCCACCGCCGCCGTTGACAGTCAGGCGCCGGGCGAAGCCCCCCAGCCCCTCACCCTCAATCACCCGGCGTCGAACCCCGGCCGCTTTAGCGGCCGGGGTTCATCTTTCCATCCCCCTGATTGCGGGCGGGTCGAACTCAAGGAGGGGGGCCCGCCGGGAGCGACCCGCCATTCTCGACCATAGGAACCCGGTCCCGGCCGGCGCACCCAGGCGCGGTCGGGAGGCGGAGCCTGAACAGGCAGAGTCGTTCGGGAGAAGGGGATATTGGCCGCCGAAAGCCGCCAACCCGGCCGAAGCGCCCGCGCAGCATCCCTACTCGCGGCCGACGACCAGATCGTCGCGATGGATCATCTCGGCCCGGCCGGTATAGCCGAGGATGGCGTCGATATCGGCCGAGGAGCGGCCTCTGATCTTTTGCGCATCCTCGGCATCGTAGGCGCACAGCCCGCGGCCGATCTCGGTGCCATCGGGCCCGCGGATAACGACCGCATCGCCGCGAGCGAAATCACCCTCGACGCGCACGACCCCCACCGGCAGCAGGCTGTTGCCGCGTCGCAACGCGGCGACGGCGCCGGCATCGATGGTAAGCGTGCCCCTCGGCTCGAGCGAGCCCGCGATCCATTTCTTGCGCGCGGTCACCGGATTACCGGCGGTGAGGAACCAGGTGCACGGCGCGCCCTTGGCAATGGCGTCGAGCGGATGCGCGATACGGCCCGAGGCAATCACCAAGTGGGTCCCCGACCCGGTGGTGATCTTGGCCGCTTCGATCTTGGTGTGCATGCCGCCGCGCGACAGCCCCGAACCGGCGGCTCCCGCCATCGCTTCGATCTCCGGCGTAATGCGTTCGACGCGCGGTATGTGCCGCGCCGACGGAGTGGTGCCCGGCGGCGCGTCGTAAAGGCCGTCGACGTCCGACAACAGCACCACGAGGTCCGCGCTCACCATGGTGGCGACGCGCGCGGCCAGCCGGTCGTTGTCGCCGTAGCGGATCTCGGTCGTGGCGACGGTGTCGTTTTCGTTGATGACCGGCACCGCCCGCCACTCCAACAGCTTGGCGATCGTCGAGCGCGCGTTGAGATAGCGCCGGCGCTCTTCGGTGTCCCCCAGCGTCACCAACACCTGGCCGGCGGTGATGCCATGGCGCGACAGCGCCTCCGTCCAGGTGCGCGCCAGCGCGATTTGGCCCACCGCCGCGGCGGCTTGGCTATCCTCCAGTTCGAGCGGGCCGCCCGGCAATTTGAGCACCGCGCGGCCGAGCGCGATGGCGCCTGACGAGACCACAAGCAGGTCGCGTTTGCCGCCATGCAGTGCGGCCAGATCGGCGGTTAGCGAGGCCAGCCACGCTTCATGGAGCCTGCCGGCCTGGGCGTCGACCAGAAGCGAGGAGCCGACCTTCACGACGATGCGGCGAAAGTCGGCAAGCCGGGGCATGTTCATGGCAGGGCTTTTAGCCGGGCTTTTGCCAAGGCGGTAGCGGGGCCGACACGGTCACAGCTCGGCTTCGATTTGCAGCTGTGCCTTGTTTTCGAGGCAATAATAGCCGGACAGCCGACTCACCAGCTTGCGCCGTTTCCAGTCGTTGAGAATACGGCTGACGTTTTCGCGCGCGATGCCGGCCATGGCGGCGAGATCGCTCTGGCCGATTTTTTGGCGGATGACGATGCGGCCGGCGCCGACGTCCTGGCCGAATTCTTCCGCCAATTCGAGCAGCGTGCAGGCGACACGGCCGCGCAGCGGCAGGAAGCTCCCCGCTGCGAGCGCCGCATCGGCCTCGCGCAAGCGAGCGGCAATGAGGGTAACAAGCGACTTGTAGATGTCGGGATGCTTTCTGGCGAAGTCCTCAAACGTGGCCCGGCTGAGAAAACTCAGATCGGCGGCGCGCACGGCGACCACCGAGGCTGAACGTGGCAGCCCGTCGATGATCGAAAGTTCGCCGACGATCGCACCTGGGCCGAGGAAAGCAAGAATGCGCTCGGTGCCGGCTCGCGACACCATGGTGACTTTGAGAAGCCCATCCTCGACGCGATAGCAGCCGTCACCGGCATCTCCGGCGAGAAACAGCACTTCGTCGGCGTTAAGCTTGGTCGGCTTCGCGCTGGCGAAGAGGCTGGCCGAAAGATGCTCGGGCAAACCCGACAGCAGGCTGGGAGTGGGACGGGGAGGTGGCATGATGCCTGTCGCCGCACAGTGCTCTGGACCAATTCCCGATCGGCGGCAGAAGCATGGGGCAGAACGAGATAAAGGAAAAGCCCGCCCGGAGCATTTCGTCCGGGCGGGCGAGGTTGACCCGTTCCAGGGTCATCGGGGTGTATGGGGACCGAATTCACCCCTTGGACGTCAGGCCGGGCCGTTGGGGTGGTTGGGGACCGGGCGACGACCCGACGACGTCCGAGTGACCGTTACTTTAGCGGCCCGCCGAGACCGCGAAGTGACCGCCATCACATTAGGGCGCTTTTAACTAAGCTATTGAATCAGAAGGATGTTCTGTCCCCGCGCCATGGATTGACCGGACCTGCCAGTGAATTTGCCTTGATGCCGCGCCGATTCATGTTTTCGGGGCCCGCACCTCGACGCCGGCGCGGTGCTCGATCGGCTGCACGATCGTGGTGATGTCCTTCTCCGGGCCGATCTCGTCGCAGGTGAGCTTGAGCAGCGCGGCGACGGCCTCGCACACCTCGATTGGTACGCCGAGCGCTTTGGCTTCGGACACGAACAGGTTCACGTCCTTCATCATCAGCCCCGCGGTGAATCCCTGATTGAATTTGCGCGGAATGACGACCTCGGGGAATTTCTGCTCGGTGGCCGTGCTGCGGCCGGAGCTGGCGTTGATGACGTCGACCATCGTGCGCGGGTCGAGCCCGGCCTTCACCCCGACCACCATCGATTCGGAGGTCGCGGCCATGGCGGCGGCTGACAATACGTTATTGCAAAGCTTCATCGTCTGTCCCGCGCCGGACCGCTCGCCGATATAGAAGAACTTGCCGATCACTTTGAGCGCCGGCTCGACGGCTTCAACGTCGGCGCGCGGCCCGGACGCCATCACCGCGACGGTGCCTTTTTCAGCGCCTTTGACGCCGCCGCTCACGGGCGCATCGATCTGCACGATGTTCTTTGCGGCCAGCAGTTTGAAAATCCGCTGCGCCATCACCGATCCGGTGGTCGACAGATCGACGAAGCGGCGCACACGCTTGCCTTCGATCACGCCGTCGGGCCCGGTCGCGACCTTGAGCACGATGTCGGGCGTCGGCAAGCTGACCATCACCGTCTCGGCGGCGTCGGCCACTTCCTTCGGCGAACGCGCGGCCACGCCGCCGAGCGCGGCGATATTGCCGATCGCCTCCTGGCGGGTATCGTAGACGATGACCTTGTGCCCGGCCTCGACCAGGCGGCGCGCCATGTGCCCGCCCATATTGCCGAGACCGATGAAGCCGATGTCCATGGACTTCCTCCCCGATTATTTCACACCGATTGTAGACGCCATGAATTCCGCGCGCACCTTTTCGGTATGCTCGCCGAGCGCCGGTACCGGGCCGTACCGTCGGGACGCCGCGGCGCGCTGCTCGGCAGGCGCCGGGTAGGAGACCGGCCCGCTCGGCGTGCCGACGGTGATCCGGCGCAGCTGCGGATGGCGCGCGAGCTCGGCCGGACCGTTCACACGCGCGAACGCGATATCGGCGGCGGCAAGCTTTTGCTCGAGAGCGTCGGCGTCGATCGCGGCGAAGGTCCTGGCGACCTTGCCGTCGGTTTCGGCGCGGCGCCTGACGCGTTCGACATTGGTGGCAAAGGCTGGATCGGCCGCCAGCGCGGCATCGCCTAGGACCCGCTCCGCCAGCACGCGCCATTCGCGGTCGCTCTGAATGGAAATGAGGATGTCGACGCCGTCGCGGCTGCGAAACGCGCCATAGGGCGAGATTGACGTATGGGCAAGACCCATGCGCTGCGGCGGCGCGCCGGCTTCCTGTTGCAGGAGCGGCACCGTCATCCAGTCGGCCATGGCGTCGAACATCGAGACCGACAGCTCGGCGCCGGCGCCGGTCCGATCGCGCGCAATCAGCGCCTCCAGGATCGCCGCATAGGCATTCATGCCGGAGGCAATGTCGACGACCGACACGCCGACGCGCGACGGCGCCGCAGTGCCGGTGATCGAGGCAAGGCCGGATTCCGCCTGGATCAACATGTCGTACGCCTTGCGCTTGGCGTACGGCCCGCTCTCGCCAAAGCCGGAAATCGAGCAGCAGATGAGCCGAGGCTGCTCGCGGCGCAATCTTGCGATCGGAAAGCCGAGTCTGGCGATCGCGCCGGGTTTCAGGTTCTGCACGAACACGTCGGCGCGCGCCAGCATGGCGGCGAGCAGCGCCCTGTCCGCGGCGCTTGCGAGATCGAGCACGACCGATTCCTTGCCGCGGTTGAGCCAGACGAAGTAGCTGCACTCGCCGTGCACGAGGTCGTCGTAACCGCGCGCGAAGTCGCCCTCCGGCCGCTCGATCTTGACGACGCGGGCGCCGGCATCGGCGAGCCGGCACGTGCACATCGGCGCGGCGACCGCCTGTTCGAGCGAGACGACGAGGAGGCTGGAAAGTGGGAGAGGCTTGCTCAATACGACCTCGGCAGTCCCAAGACATGCTCGGCGATGTAGGACAGAACCAAATTCGTCGAGATCGGCGCGACGGTGTACAGCCTGGTTTCGCGGAACTTGCGCTCGATGTCGAATTCTTCGGCAAAGCCGAAACCGCCGTGGGTCTGCAGGCACATATCCGCCGCGGCCCACGACGCTTCGGCGGCGAGGTGTTTGGCCATGTTCGCTTCGGCGCCGCAGTCCTTGCCGGCTTCGTAGAGCGCGGCGGCCTCGTGCACCATCAGTTCGGCGGCGCGCATGCCGATATAGGCGCGCGCGATGGGAAATTGGACGCCCTGATTCCGACCGATCGGCCGGTCGAACACCACGCGCTCGGCGGCATACGTCGTCGCCTTCTTGATGAACCATTTGGCGTCGCCGATGCACTCGGCGGCGATGAGAATGCGTTCGGCGTTCATGCCGGAGAGGATGTAGCGAAAACCTTCGCCCTCCTGGCCGATGACCGCATCGGCCGGCACGCGCATATTTTCGAAAAACACCTCGGTCGTGGCGTGGTTCATCATGGTGCGGATGGGCCGGATGATCAGGCCCTTGCCTTTGACCTCACGCATATCGACGAGGAAGACGGAAAGGCCCGCGGTGCGCTTGGCCGTCTGTTCGCGCGGCGTGGTGCGGGCGAGGAGCAGCATGAGATCGGAATGCTCGGCGCGCGACGTCCAGATCTTCTGGCCGTTGATGACATAGCCGCCGCTGCCGTCGCGCGCCGCAGTCGTGCGCAGAGCGAGCGTGTCAGTCCCTGAGGTCGGCTCGGTGACGCCGAACGCTTGCAGCCGCAATTCGCCGCGCGCGATTGCCGGCAGATAGCGCTTTTTCTGTTCGGCGCTGCCATGGCGGAGCAGCGTTCCCATCGTGTACATCTGCGCATGGCAGGCGGCGCCGTTGCAGCCGGAAGCTTGGATTTCCTCCATGATGGCGGCGGCCGCGGTCATGGTGAGCCCGCTGCCGCCATATTCCTCGGGGATGAGCGCGGCGAGAAAGCCGGCCTTGGTCAAGGCGGTCACGAATTTCTCCGGATAGGCGCGCTCGCGGTCGAGCCCGCGCCAGTATTCGCCCGGGAAGTTCGCGCATAGCGCGCGCACCGATTCGCGGATCGGCGCGAGATCGGCGGCCTCGGTCACGGCCGCACCTCGGCGCGGCCGTTATTGACGGCGATGACGTCGCGCTCGACGACGCGCGAACGAAAGCTCACCACATTGCCGTCGCGCCAGATTTCGGTACGCAGCGTCTCGCCGGGATAGACCGGGGCCGAGAACCGGGAAGCGAACGAGACAAGTTTTTGCGGATCGTAGCCGCAGCAGCTCTTCAGCACCGCATGTGCGGCAACGCCGAAACTGCCGAGCCCATGCATGATGGGCCGAGGATAGCCGGCTTGTCTGGCCACGGCGGGGTCGGAGTGAAGTGGGTTTAGATCGCCGCTCAGCCGATAGATCAACGCCGCTTCCGGCCGCGTCGCGAGGTCGCAGACCGCGTCGGCCATCCGCGTCGGAAGCGCGTGCGGCGCCGACGCTTCGCGCGGCGGGCCGCCAAACCCGCCGTCGCCGCGGCAGAACATCGTATGCGTCACCGTCGCGACAGGCTCGCCAGTCGCCTTCTCCGTGATCTTGCGTTCGGAGAGCACCAGCGCGCCCTTGCCGGCGCCCTTGTCGATCACCTCGACGATCCGCATGCGGCCGATCACTGTGCCCTGTCCGGCGAGCGGCCGGTGTAGCGTAATACCCTGCTCGCCATTGACGACCTTGACCCAGTCGATGCCGGTGTCGCGGTGGCGTGCCCAAAAGCCCGGATGGCCCAGGACGGTGCCCATAGTCGGCACCACTTTCAGATTCTTCTCATAGACGAAGGGCAATTCGTCCTCGTTCATCGGATCGTGACCAAATCCGACACCGAGCGCGTAGAGTATGCAATCTTTGGCATTGTAGGCCTGTTCCCTGGGCGGGACATCGAGCGCCATCAGCTTGTCGTAGACGATGGCCATCACACCGGATCCCAGGAAAACACGTCGCCGGAACGATCGAGCGGCGTAAATGACGGAGCGAACGCGCCTTTGAGCTGGGCGTCGAGCTTTTCCGGCGTCCAGCCGTCGGAGCGATGCAGCGTGCGGATCGGTCGGGTCTGATTAAAGAGGTAAATCTCGTTGTTGCGCACGGAAAAAATCTGGCCGCTGATGCCGTCGGCGCGGTCGCAGCCGAGATAGACGACCAGCGGCGCGATCTTCTCCGGCGTCATCTGGCGAAACGCCGCGACGCGCGCTTTCTCCGCCTCGGTCTCGGCCGGAATCGAATCGATCATCCGGGTCCAGGCAAACGGCGCGACGCAGTTCGAACGCACGTTGAAGCGCGCCATATCGAGCGCAATGCCGCGCGACAACCCGACGATGCCCATTTTGGCCGCCATGTAATTGGCTTGGCCGAAATTGCCGACCAGGCCCGAAGTCGACGTCATATGCACGTAACTGCCGGAGTTCTGCTCGCGAAAATGGGTGGCGCAGGCGCGGCTCATGGCGAAGCTGCCGTGCAGATGCACCTCGATCACGTCCGACCAGTCGGCCCAGCTCATGCGATGGAAGATGCGGTCGCGCAAAATTCCGGCATTGTTGACGAGGATATCGACGCGGCCGAAGCGATCGAGCGCCGCCTGCACGATCTTTTCCGCATTGCCCGGCACGCTGATCGAGACCGTCGAAGCGATCGCCTCGCCGCCCGCATTTTTGATCTCGTCGACGACGGCCTGCGCCGGGCCGGCATCGGCGCCGCCGCCGTCGAGGCTCGCGCCGATATCGCAAACGACGACGCGGGCGCCTTCTCGCGCCATCAACAGCGCAATGCCGCGCCCGATCCCGCGGCCCGCCCCGGTGACGATGGCGACCTTGCCGGCGACCATATTCGCCATTCGCCTAAGTCCCCCACACCTCGCGCGCAACCTCGCCGATCATTCTGAGCTTTGCCCATTCTTCGTCCTCGGCGAGGATATTGCCTTCCTCGGTCGAAGCGAAGCCGCATTGCGGCGACAGACAAAGCTGATCGAGCTCGGCGAATCTGGCCGCTTCCTCGATGCGGCGCTTGATCGCGTCCTTGCTTTCCAGCGTGCCGGTTTTGGTCGTCACCAGGCCGAGCACCGCGATGCGGCCCTTCTGCAGGCGCCTGAGCGGTTCAAAGCCGCCGGCGCGCGCACTGTCGTATTCCATGAAATAGCCGTTCACCTTGATCCGGTCGAACAGGACTTCCTGCATCGCGTCGTAACCGCCGGTTCCCATGAAGGTCGATTTATAGTTGCCGCGGCACAGATGCATCGTCACCGTCATGTCGGGCGGAATGTCGGAAATCGCCGTGTTGATGAGATCGCCGTAAATCGTCCCGAGCGCCTGCGGATCGTCGCCGCGGTCTTTCATTTGCTGGCGATAATGCGGATCGCACAGCATGGCGATGAAGACTTCATCGAGCTGCAGATAGCGGCAACCGGCGTCGGCGAAGGCGCGCACGGCTTTTTTGTAGGCCTGGCCGAGGTCGGCAAAGAATTTATCGAGCGTCGGATAGACCGACTTATCGATCGGCGTCGCAACCGGACGGCCGTACAGCGCCGACGGCGCAGGAATGGTCATTTTCGGCGTTTGTGTCGTATTCGCTTTGAGAAATTTGAAATGCTCGATCATCGGATGATTTGAGAAGCCGAGCTCGCCGGTGACCTTGACGCCCTCATTCCGCGTGGTGACCGCGGCGAAGGCGATACCGGTGTCCATGACGTGCTTTTCGACGCCGTCGAGGCCCCACAGGAAATCGAGATGCCACCAGGAGCGGCGGAATTCGCCGTCGGTGATGGATCGCAGCCCGACCGCTTCCTGCTTCTTGATCACGTCCTTGATTTCGCGGTCCTCGACCGCCTTGAGTTCGGCCGCGCTAATTTCGTTCTTAGCGCGCCGCTCGCGCGCGGCTTTGAGCGCCGCCGGCCGCAACAGACTGCCGACGTGATCGGCGCGGAACGGCGGCTTCGTTCGTTGGCTCATCGTTTATCCCCAAACCTCGTTCGCGATTTCGACGATCATCCGCAGCTTCGCCCATTCCTCGTCCTCGGCCAGAACGTTGCCGTCCTCGGTCGAGGCGAAGCCGCATTGCGGCGACAGGCAAAGCTGATCGAGATTCACAAACTTTGCCGCTTCTTCGATGCGGCGCTTGATGTCGTCCTTCTTTTCCAGCGCGCCGGTTTTGCTGGTGACGAGGCCGAGCACGACGGTCTTGCCCTTCGGTACGAAGCGCAGCGGCTCGAAGCCACCGGCGCGCGCGGTGTCGTATTCCATGAAATAGCCGTGGACATTGATCGCGTTGAACAGAATCTCGGCCACCGGTTCGTAGCCGCCCGACGCCACGAAGTTCGATCGAAAATTGCCGCGGCACAAATGCATGGTAATTGTCATGTCGGGCGGAATGTCGGAGATCGCCGCGTTGATCATGGCGGCATAGGTGGCCGGCAGCGCGTCCGGGTTCTCGCCGCGGTCGACGATCACTTTGCGCAGCGACGGATCGCACAAATAAGTGAGGTTGACCTCGTCGAGCTGGAGATAGCGGCAACCGGCGTCGGCGAAGGCGCGCACGACCTTGCGATAGGACTGCCCGAGGTCGCGATAAAAATCATCCATTGACGGATAGATCGATTGCGGGACGGCGTCGCGGCCGTAGCGGAAATGCAGCGAAGACGGCGACGGGATGGTCATTTTCGGCGTCTGTTTGGTGTGCGCCTGCAGGAACTTGAAATGTTCGATCATCGGATGCGGCTTGTAGCCGCCGAGCTTGCCGGTCAGGCGCAGCAGCAGCGGCCGCGGCTGCGGGCCGCTCGTCTGAAACTTGATCTTGCGCTCACCGACATAGGACTCGACATTGTCGAGTTGCTCGAGGAAATCGGTATTCCACGAGATGCGCCGATACTCGCCGTCGGTGATGGATTGCAGTCCGGCGGCTTCTTGCTTCCCGATCACGCCCTCGATTTCGCGATCCTCGATCGCCTTGAAGGCCTCGGCGCCGAGTTCGCCGCGGGCGCGCTTTTCTCGCGCCGCCTTGAGCGACGCCGTGCGCAGCAGGCTGCCGACATGGTCGGCGCGGAACGGCGGCCTGTTCCGTTGCATCCTCAACCCCACACTTCTTCGGCAATTTCCACGATCATTCGCAGCTTGGCCCATTGCTCCTGTTCGGACAAAACATTGCCTTCTTCGGTCGAGGCAAAGCCGCATTGCGGCGACAGGCAGAGCTGATCGAGCGCGATATATTTTGTCGCTTCGTCGATGCGGCGCTTGATGTCGTCTTTCTTTTCCAGTTTTCCGCTCTTGGACGTGACCAGCCCAAGCACCAGCTGCTTCTTGCCCTTCGGAAAAAACCGCAGCGGCTCGAAGCCGCCGGCGCGGTCGGTATCATATTCGAGGAAATAGCCGTCGAGGCCGGTCTTGCCGAGCAACTGTTCGGCGACAAACTCGTAGCCGCCCGAGGCGATGAAAGTGGAGCGGAAATTGCCGCGGCAGGAATGCATGGTGATCGCCATGTCGGCCGGTTTGCCCTCGAGCGCGGCGGTGGTGAGGCGGGCATAGCGCGCCGGCAACGCGTCGGGATTGTCGCCGCGCCCCTTCGATTGGGCGCGCTCGTTCGGATCGCAGATCATCGACCACGCCGTGTCGTCGAGCTGCAGGTAGCGGCAGCCGGCATCGTAGAAGGCGCGGATGGCGCCCCGGTAGGCCTTGGCGAGATCGTCGAAGAACGGATCGAGATCGGGATAAACCTCCTGGCTGATGGCGGCGCGGCCCTGCCGGAAATGGAAAGTCGACGGCGCCGGGATCGTCATTTTCGGCGTCACGCGAGCATGGGCTTTGAGAAACCTGAAATGTTCCAGCATCGGGTGGCCGGAAAAGCCGATCTTCCCGTCAATTTTGATGGCCTCAGCCTTCGTCTGCACGCCGCGAAACTGGATGCCGTGGTCGGTCGTGTAAAATGTCACCCCATCGAGGCCGCGAAAAAAATCGAAATGCCACCATGAGCGGCGAAACTCGCCGTCGGTCGCGAGCTTCAGTCCGATTTCTTCCTGCTTCTTGATCGCCTTCTCGATCTCGCGATCTTCGACCGCACGCAATGCGTCCGCGGAAATTTCGTTGCGTTCGCGCTTGGCCCGCGCTTCCTTCAGCGCAGTCGGTCGCAACAAACTGCCGACATGGTCGGCGCGAAACGGCGGCGTGGTTCGTTGCATCGAGCTCCTCCCCGATTTGTTTTATAGCGGAAACGCTCGGTATCGATTCCAGCTATGGCCGCCTCCCAACACGCGCTACGGTGGGCAAACGCGGAGGTGGGCAGCGCCAATTCGATTTAGCAACGGCCGTGCACGAGTGTAAATGCCATTGCGCGCGAGGCTTTCGGCACAGACACTCGCCCCGCGCATGACCCCGAGGGAGGAAAGGGATGTCTCCAACGTTGCGGCTCTACGAAGACGTGCTGAGCAACGACACCGAGGCAGCTCTGCCGGCGCTGCCACGGATGATCTTCATCGTGCATGGGTCGGTCACGGCCGCGGATCGCGTGCTGCGCGACGAGGAGGCATTCGGCGGCGAAGGCGCCCTCACGCTCAAGGCTGGCGGCGGCGGCGCAACGCTATGGCGCTGGGAGCTCGCGGCCGATGGGCAAGGCGGCGGCGGCGCGGGCCGCGGCGTCGTCAGCCGCGAAAAGCTTACGGCGCGGCTTGAGACGGCGCCGCAGGGCGCGCTCATTCTACGCGGCGACAGTGTTGCATTTCCGCCCGGTGGCTGCGCCTATCTGCATCGGCACCAGGGACCCGGCATCCGCTGCGTCATCGAAGGCAGCATCCGAATCGACACCCACGGCCGCTCGACCTCATACGGTCCGGGCGGCGCGTGGTATGAGACGGGGCCGGACGGCGTTTTCGCGCAAGCCGCGGACCGACCGACCCGCTTCATTCGCGTCATGATCCTGCCTCGCGCCTATCTGGGAAAAAGCTCGATCGAATATCTCAACGAGGACGACAAGGCGAAGCCGAAGTCGCAAACCTACAAGCTCTACGTCGACATGCCGCTGACGCTGGCGGCGCACTGATTTCCTTGGCGTCATGACAAAGCAATTCCGCTTATGCGTATCCTCATCGCCGCCGTCGGCCGGCTGAAGCAAGGTCCCGAACGCGAGCTCGCCGCGGCCTATAGCAAGCGCGCGGAAGCGATCGGCCGCGCCTTTGGTCTTCGTGGAATCGAGATCGTCGAAATTCGCGAGAGCCGCGCCCACGACGCCGAACGACGGCGCGTCGAGGAATCGATAGCGGTCGCCAACGTCATTCCCGAACAGGCGGTCGTCGCGATGCTCGACGAGCGGGGCGACAACCTCGACAGCGCGGCGCTCGCGGCAACCTTGCGCAAGTTACGCGAAGAGGGCCGCTCGGTATTGTGCTTCGTCATTGGCGGCGCCGACGGGCTTGCGCAAAATCTGCGGGACCGCGCCAGATTGAAACTGGCTTTCGGCGCCGCCACCTGGCCGCACCAGCTCGTGCGCATCATGCTGCTCGAGCAGCTCTATCGCGCGGGAACGATCCTCGCCGGACACCCCTATCATCGGGCCTGAGAAACCGCACGGCGCCCCGGCGTCGGGGCTGGCAATTAGGACTGGTTCCTCGGCCATCACCGAATTGTGACGGCCGAATCCATCGAGCGTCTTATTCCGGTCTCAACCCGGCCCGTTTTGTGCTGTTTCTCTTGCGTTCCTGAGGTCCCCGTCTAACCTTGAACTCGATGATTCTCCGATGGTCGAGCCGCACCGATCCGCGCCTTGTGCTCGGCTCGGCTTTGGCTTTTGTCCTGCCGTTGAGCGCCGACCTTGGCGCGAATGGCGTCGCATTCGCTCAAGCACCGTCGAAAATTAGCCCTGCGGCACCCGCGGCGGCGCAAAGCTCGGCGGCGCCAGCGCCGGCTGCCGCGCCCGCCGCGCCGCCGGCGAGCAAAGCGGATGCGCTCAGCCAGCACGATCAGGAACTCAACGCCGCGCTCGCCCGACAGCGCGCCTCGGTGGAAAACCAGGCCAAACTGCGGATCGAAATTGAAGCTCTGGGTCAGGACCGCCGTAAGTTCAACCAAGACCTCATCGGCACCGCCGCGCGCGTCCGCGATGTCGAGGCCAATATCGACGCGACGCGCGCCCGCCTTGAGCCGCTCGACGAGCGGGAAGAATTATTACGCAAGTCGCTTGCCGAGCGTCGCGGGGCGATCGTCGAAATTCTCGCCGCGCTACAGCGCGTTGGACGGCAGCCGCCGCCGGCGCTTCTGGTGCGGCCGGAAGATGCGCTGCAAGCGGTGCGCGCGGCGATCACGCTTGGCGCCGTAGTGCCGGAAATGCGCGTGCAAGCCGACGCGTTGGCCGGCGAGCTGTCCGATCTGGTGCGCGTGCGCAAGGACATCGCCGAACAGCGCGACCGTCTCTCCGGAGACCTCGATCTGCTCGGACGCGAGCAGTTGCGGCTGACGCTTCTGATCGCCGAACGGCAGAAGAAAGAGGCGGCCGCCAAGCAGGCCTTCGACACCGAACGGCAGAGTGCCGCGAACCTCGCGCGCCAGGTCGACTCGATCAAGGACCTCATCGCCAAGCTCGAGGCCGGGCTCGATCCGGCCACCCGTGCGGCGCGCGATGCCGCGCGCGCGATCGCCGCCGATGCGACGCAGCCCGAACTCGCGGCGCTCAGCGACCCCGGCCGCTTGGCCCCGGCGGTCGCCTTCGCCGACATGCGCGGGCGCCTGCATTTGCCGGTTAATGGCGCGCCGATCCGCGAATTCGGCGGTTCCGACGGCGTCGGCGGCACGCAAAAGGGTGTTTCCATCGCCGCCAGGCCTGGAGCCGAGATTACCGCCCCATGCGACGGCTGGGTTGTTTACGCCGGACCGTTTCGCAGCTATGGGCAACTCTTGATCCTGAATGCCGGCGGCGGGTATCATGTGCTGCTAGCGGGGATGGACCGGATTTCCGTCGATCTCGGACAGTTCGTGTTAACCGGTGAGCCGGTGGCGATGATGGGCGACACATCGCCAGCGGCTGCGACCGTCACGACCGGGCAAAACCAGCCCGTGCTCTATGTGGAGTTCCGCAAGGACGGCACTCCCATTGACCCCAGCCCTTGGTGGGCGACAAACGAAGGCGAAAAGGTTCGCGGATGATGCGCAAAACTTACCTGCTTTTCCTCGGTGCA
>Ga0335078_10009667_pt1 | contig 14277 bp, 9 predicted proteins | sample Lox_Sample_32_FD_206711 | JGI IMG/M metagenome (GOLD analysis project Ga0335078, IMG submission 206711) | Soil microbial communities from Loxahatchee National Wildlife Refuge, Florida, United States - Lox_Sample_3.2 | ecosystem: Environmental > Terrestrial > Soil > Wetlands | place: USA: Florida...
GTCGCGACGTACATGATCCTCTCGACGCGCCTCACGAAGCTCTTTCCGAGCGTGAAGAACGTGAGCCTCGTGAACCCGAGCCAACAAGCGAAGGCGCTCGGCGTGATGTTGTTCGACGGGATTTTCGTCTCGGGCGCGGCGGTGAGCGACGGCCTGCTCCGTTGGCTCGCGTTCGCGGCGACGCCGTACCTCGCGCCCGCGGCGCTCGTCTTGGTCGAAGAGCCCGAAAACGGCCTGCACCCGACCGCGATTCGCGACGTGATGTCCGTGCTTCGCGAGGTCTCGGCGCGTTCGCAGGTCGTCATCGCGACCCACAGTCCGACCGTGGTCGACGATCTCGAAGCGAACGAAGTCACGGTGCTCGGCCGAAGCGACCCGGAGGGCACGAAGGCCACCCCGTTCGACCGCGCGAAGGGAGAGGCCCGTCCGAGCGTTCTTTCTTCGAAGAAGTCGTGATTTCCGAAAAATTTCGCTCGCTGGCACCCCGCCTTTCTTGCGATGATCGAACTACCGTGGCCCACGTAACAGGCGACCCACGAGCAGGGTACTCGCCCGCGCTCGACGGAATCCGCGCGCTCGCAGTCGGCGCGGTCGTCGCCTATCACCTCCACGTTCCGTTTTGTGACGGCGGGCTCCTCGGCGTGAGCGTCTTCTTCACGCTGAGCGGGTATTTGATCACGTCGCTCTTGCTCGGAGGGTTCGACCGCGACGCGCGGATCTACCTCAAAGCGTTTTGGCTTCGCCGCGCGCGGCGTCTTCTCCCCGCGCTCCTCTTCATGCTCCCCGTCGTCGCCGTGACGACCGCCATCGCGCGCCCCGAGAAGCTCGCCGCGACCGCGCGCCAAATCCTCGCCGCGCTCTTCTACGTCGCCAACTGGACCACGATCGCGCGCGGCGACGACTACTTCCAGCGCTTCGCGGGACCCGGCCCGCTCGATCATTTGTGGTCGCTCGCGATCGAAGAGCAGTTCTACATCGTGTGGCCGCTCGTCGTGTTCGCGCTCTCGTGGATCGGCGCGCGTTACGTGAAGCGCGCGCGACGCGCGCCGCTCGCGATCGTCACGTTGCTCCTCACGATCGCATCCACGTGGGCCATCGTGCACCTCTACGATCCCACCGCGATCAACAACACGCGCGCGTACGAAGGCACCGACGCGCGCGCAGCGTCGCTCCTCGTGGGCGCGCTCGCTGCGATGGTCATCCCGTTCGATCGCGTTCCCGCGGCCACCGAGCCTCGCGGAGACCGCACCCGCGCGTGGCTGCGCGTCGTGCTCGAAGGGATCGGCGTGCTCGGTTTGGCGGGCGTCGCGCTCGTCATCGCGCGCACCGACGAATACTCGCCGTTCCTCTATCGCGGCGGCGAGCTTGCGCTCTCGACCGCGACCGCCGCGCTCGCCGTGTCCGCTTCGCATCCGAAGACGCTCGTGTCGCGCGCGCTCGGGGTCCTCCCGCTCCGCTGGGTCGGCGCGCGATCGTACGGCGTGTATTTGTGGCACCTGCCGGTGGTCGCGTTTCTGCCGAGCAGCGTGCTCGTCGATCGACCCGTCGCGCGCGGCGCCATTCAGCTCGCGCTCGTCTTGCTCCTCGCGGCCGCGTCGTATCGGCTCATCGAAGATCCGATTCGGCGACGCGCTTCGGCGACGTTCGCGCCCGGCGCGCGCCTCGGGTTCGCGTTCCGCGCCGCGGTGCTCGTTCCGCTCGCGACCATCGCGCTCGTCGTGTGGCCGCTGAGCTGTCATCCGCCGATCGAGCTCGAGGCGCTCGCGTCGGAGCCCGATCCGCAACCGACCGAGGTCGTCGTCGCGTCCGCGTCGGTCGCCGCGGTCGAAGCGCCCCCGCCGCCGGTCATCCCGCTCAACGCGGACGCCGCCGCGCCCGCGCTCGCGCGCGACGTCACCGCGTGCCGCGAGGTCGCGCACGTCGGCGACTCCACTTCGCTCGGTCTCGTGTCGAAGCTCCTCTTGCCGAACGAGTCCGATCAAATCGGCGCGCGCTATCACGCCGTCGGCGTCGAGCGCTTCTTTCCCGAGATCAGCGGCGCGCGAAGCATGGTCGAAAAATACCGCGACCAACCGAACGCGACCGAGATCGTGAAGCGCCGCCACGCGAACGGTTACTCCGGCTGCTACGTCTTCGCGCTCGGCACCAACGATCCCGCGAACACGAGCGGCAACGTCGCGATGCTCTCCGCGCGCATCGACGCGATGATGGCCGCCGCAGGCGACGTCCCGATCTTGTGGACCACGACCAAGACGCTCAAAGACCGCGGCCCGTACCAGAACGCGCACATGCTCGGTTGGAACGAAGCGCTCACCAAAGCGTGCGCGCGCCACCCGAAGATGCGCGTCTACGACTGGGCGAGCGAGGTCCAAGACAGTTGGTTCACGTCGGACGGCATCCACTACAACACGGCGGGGTACCGCGAGCGCGCCGTCCGCATCGCCAAGGCGCTCGCTCGCGCGTTCCCGCGAGATCTCGCGATGCCAAGCGAGTGCTTCGTGCACGCCGCCGACTGACCCTGATCCAGCGGATCGAGATTGATCCTCTCGAAACCCCCATTTTTCAGGGGTTTTCGGCTCGATCGCGCGCGCTGCGTGCGAGGCACGCGCGTTGCTCTACCCGTGGTCATGACGAACATGAAGCTCGCCGCGCTCGCTCCGATTCTCCTCGCCATCACCGGATGTTCCGCCGCGCCCGACGACGGGTCGAGCTCGTCCGCCATCGCCCAAGCCACGATCGTGAATCGCGGCATGGATTGGGTGAACGCGAAGCTCCACTACTGCCAGGCGGCCGAGGGCGCCGTCGATTACGACTCGGCGTGCTGGGCGTGGGAGGGAGCGAGCCACCGCTGCGATCGCGAGAGCAACGCCGCGTGGAACGCGTACCGCTCCGACTGCTCCGGGTTCGTCACGTATGCGTGGGGCCTCCCCGCGGTCGGCGATGGCGGTTACACGACGGGCGACTTCGCGCCCTTCGACAACGCCTTCTCGCACACGATCAGCGGCACGTCGCTCGAGCCCGGCGACGCGCTCAACAAGACCACGAACGAGCACATCATCTTGTTCAAGCAGTGGGTCACGAAGAACGAGAGCGCCGTCTTCATGGAGGAGCCGGGCTGTTCGTCGTCGGAACCGTACGCGCACGAGTTCACGTCGAACGTTTCGATCAACGGCGACGAGGTCTACGTCGACTACGAAGGCGCGACGTTCTACGCCATCCGCTTCAACGGAACGACGGTGAGCGGCGGCGGAAGCAGCGGCGGCGGCACGAGCTCGTCGCCCGACTCGTGCGACAAAGGCAACGGCTACTGCACCGACACGCTCCAATGCGACAGCGGCCACTGGATCGTGCGCCAAGACGATCCGACGGCGTGCTCGACGGTCGAAAACGTGCAGATTGCATGCAATCAGGCCGGCGGCTATTGCACCGACACGCTCCAATGCGACGGCGGCCACTGGGTCCCGCGCCAAGACGATCCGAACGCGTGCACGTCGGGCCCCGGCGCCGACTGAGTCATTGAACGGGTGCGCGCGTCGTGACCGCTGCGCCGCGGAACGGGATGAAGAACGGCGCGTCGACCGACGCGTCACCCGCCTCCGCGCCCGCGTCCGACGCGCCGCCCTCGGGAGCACCCGCGTCGCCGAAGTCGTACGTGATCGACACGAGCTTCACGTTGAGCCCGGCGTCCGTCGGTTGCGCGAGGTACACGTGGCCTTGCGTCGAGAACGCGTAGAGCAATCCTTGCCACTGCGCGAGACCGAGCAACCCCTCTTCGCCCGTGAAGCCCGCGACCGCAGTGCCCGCGCCGGTGTTCGGGTCGATTTCGACGATGCCGTCGCCGGAGCTCGGGTTGAGATCGAACACGGTCATGTACGTCTTGCCGCCCGCGAGTGAAACCAAATCGCCCGACGCCTGCACGTTGCCGACGTTGTCTCCGAGCGCGCCCGCGAACGAGAGCGTGCCCGAGTCCGGATCGATCGAGCTCATCGTGACGTAGCGGTAACCGAGCCACTCCTCGGTTCCCGCTTCGAGCGAGCTCGCCGCGACGAATCCCGTCGCGTACGGAAGAACTTGCGAGCCGCGCGAGAGCACGGTGCAGAGACCCGTCGTCTTGTCGATGCGCACGACCGACTCCGACGTGATGCCGAAGAGCTCCTCTTTCGCGTTCATCGCGAGGTCGACCATCTCTTCGCCGCTGCAATCGAAGTCCGCGATGCGCGTGACGACGTGCGTGACCGGATCGAACGTGTACAGCGTCGTCGGGCTCGCGACCCAAATGAGCCGCGCGGGCGGCGCGTCGAGGTCCACGTCGGGTCCCGCGTCGACGATGGGCTCCTCTTGGACGTCGGGCGTCGTCGCGTCGTTCGTGGAGGCGTCGGGCGTGCTGGTGTTGCTCCCACACGAAGCGACGCTCCCCAAAGCGCCGCACGCAATCGGCGCCGCAAAGAAAACCAAGGAGCGCGAGCGCCGCATGACCTCGATCGTACCAGATCGCGTTTGTTGCTGGGGTGCGAGCCCTCGTCTATTCTGGATGTATGGTGGGTCATTTGCGTCTTTCGCCTTTTTTTCTCGCGCTCACGCTCGCCGGCGCCGTGGCGACGGCGTGCGGGTCGGACGACAACAACACCGTGTTCGACGGCGGCGACGAAGGGTCGACGTTGGACGCGACGTTCGACGGCACGAACGGCCCCGAGACAGGCTTCGGCTTCGAGACGGGCGGGCAAGACGGCACCGTCGAAGCCGCTGGGCTCGACGTCGAGCCGAGCGCGCTTCAAACGCTCACCGTCCCGCTCGGCCAAACCTCGCCGACGCAGTCGTATCAAGCGCTCTACGACAACCAACCCGCTCCAGCGGGATGGGTCGTCGATCGCGGTGATCTCGCGAGCGTGCAGCCGGGTCCGTCGTCGACGACCGTGGTCACGCCGACGGGCACGACGGGCGGGCTCGTGACGCTCACCGCGGGGCTCAACAACCAAACCGTTCAACGCCAGATCATGATCAAGCTCACCGCGTCGCAGAACGGCGAGAACACGAACGTGCCGAGCGAGGTCACGCAAACCGCGACGCAGGTCTCCGATCTCACCGCGGGCGGCGGCGTCGGCGGCGTCGGCGGCGAAGGTCTCGGCGTCCCCGTGACCGACTCGACGACGCTCAACGCGCTGAACAACCCGAGCTCGAACGGCTCGGCGCAGAACCTCGTGTTCCTCTACCCGTACGACGCGACGGTGTTTCCGCGCGGATTGCTCGCGCCGCTCATTCAGTGGGATTGGTCGATCGGAGACGCCGACGCGATCTTGATGTCGCTCACGACGACGTCGGGATCGTTCTCGTGGACGGGCACGTTCGGCCCTCCGCAAATTCTGACGCAGACGAACGGCAAGTTCATTCGCATGCCCGTTCCGCAAGACATTTGGGACGCGGCGACGAACAGCGCGGGAGGACCCACGCAAAACAACCAGCCCGACAGGCTCACGCTGAGCCTCGTCGTCGCGAAGAACGGTCAAGGCTACGGACCGATCACGCAGACGTACACCGTCGCGCCCGGTCGCCTCGACGGCATCATCTACTACAACTCGTACGGCACGCAGCTCGCGCAGAACTACACCGGCGCGGTCGGCGGCAACGGGAAGTTCGGCGGCGCGGTCCTCTCGATTCACGTCGGCGACACCGCGCCGCAGCTCGTCGCGGGATCGAGCGGCGGCACCGCGCAGTGCCGCGTGTGTCACTCGGTGGCCGCGAAGGGCTCGATGCTCACCGCGCAGCACGGCGACAGCTACAGCACGACGAGCGCGTACACGATCGGGACGAACACGACGACCGAAGCGACGCTCGTGCACAATGCGACGTTCCCGGGCATCTACCCCGACGGCTCGATGGCGCTCACCGAGCAAGCGCTGCTGCTTCCGCTTCCGACCGACACGACGCCGATCACGACGACGGGGCTGACCGCGATGGGCACGGACCTCGGGACGCCCGCGTTCTCGCCGGACGGAAAGCTCGCCGCGGTGAACCCGATGACTGGAACGACGACCGTCACCGCGCCCGGCAAACAACTCTTCGTGCTCGGCTTCGACGGCAAGAGCGCGTTCTCGAATCCGACGCTCGTCGTCGACGACACGGGAAAAGCCGCCGGCATCCAACCGGGCTGGCCCGCGTTCTTCCCCGACGGAAACTCGCTCGTCTTCCACCACCAGAGCGTCGTGGGAAGCGACGGAACGAGCGGCGAGATGTACACGCGCAAGGGTTGCCAGGCGCAGATCCACTGGACGAGCACCACGAGCGCGAGCGACGTGACCGTCCTGAACGAGCTCAACGGCTTGAACGGACAGAACACGAGCTACTTGCCGAGCATCGCTTCGCCGCCTTCGATGACGTGCACGGCGGACGGCGTGTCCGTCGGCGGCATCGACGCCGCGCACTCGAACGACATCAACTACAACTACGAGCCGACGGTGAACCCGGTGCCTTCTGGCGGATACGTGTGGGTCGTCTTCACGAGTCGACGTCGTTACGGGAGCGTCGCGACGATCCCGCCGTTCTGCAGCGATCCGCGCGGCGTGAACCTCATCACGAACATCACGACGAAGAAGCTGTGGGTCGCCGCGATCGATCTCAACGCGAAGCCGGGCTCCGACGCGAGCCACCCGGCGTTCTACTTGCCGGCGCAGGAAATCCTCGCGGGCAACTCGCGCGGATTTTGGGTGCTCGATCCGTGTCGCGCGAACGGCACGGGCTGCACGAGCGGCGACCAATGCTGCAACGGCTACTGCGAGCAAGCCGATCCGGACGCGGGCGCGCCGGACGGTGGCGACGGCGGCGCGGGCCTCGTTTGCCAGAACCAACCGCCCAACGCGACGTGCTCGCCGGACGGCGACGCGTGCCAACAAAACTCCGACTGCTGCAACACGAACGACGTGTGCTCGGGCGGATTCTGCGTGCAGGGACCGCCGAACTGAGACTCACGTGAAGCGCGCCGCGGCGAGCGCGATCAGTGTGGGGGTTGCGCGTAACGCAGGTCGACGGGGAACGGGCTCGCGGTGTCGCGCGTGCGGAGCTCGTCGAACGTCCACGGCGAGAACGAATCGCCGCGCTCGCTGAAGAACGCGACGCCGACGACGCCGACGTTGCGATCGCCGCTCGTCTGCGCCGCGTAAGAATCTGCGACGCGCGAGAAGCGGAACGCCGCGACCTCGTCGCTCGAGCGGCGGAACCCGTCGATTTCGAGATGCCCGAAAGGCGCGAGGATGTATCCGCGGTTCGAGAGCGCCGCGGGTCGACCGTTCACGACGTCGAGCCCATCGACGCTCGTCACCGATTCGAAGCGGTGGTTCGTGTGGTTCGTCATCACGATCGAGTAGCGCTCGCCGTCGTGACCGATGACGTACGTGCGATCACCGACTTTGAGCGCGTCGAGCGGAGCGCCGCTCTCGCCGACGATCGACACGGTGATCGCGCCGTTCGCCTCGGGCACGTCGTGGATGAAGCCGCCACCCGTCGCTTGATGATACGCGGCGAGCGCTTCGACGCCGTGGCGATCGTTGTAGTGCAACGTACCGACGGCGAACGGCGTCACGCTGTCGCGATCGAAGGCCACCTCGTGCACGAACGACGTGCGCGACTCGCCCCAACCGGTTCCGAGACCCGGACGCTCCTGCGCGGGCGCGGGCGCGTCGCGCTCGACCACTTCGCCGCCGCCGCTCTCGGTCGTCGTGGGCATCGGCGCGCGCGGTGAGCTCTCGGGCGCCGCTTGCACACCGTCGCCGGACATCCCGCCGTACCCGTACGACGCGGACTTCGCGCTCGTTGCGTACTGCGCGCCTCCGCCGCAAGCCGACACCATCACCGTGACTGCGATTGTCCCGAGAACGCTGCGAATGCCCATCGTCTCCTCCATCTTGAAAGGGAAACGCGGCTCGGCCGCGCGCCTTACACCCGGGACGACGATTTCACCCACACCGCTTTGAGGCGCGCTTCGCCCGGGAAATCCAGCGGCGGCGGGAGATCACGCGCGACGAGATCGGCGCGGTCCGCGGCGCGCGCAGCGCGCTGCACCGCGTGGCGGAAATCGTCTTGCGACGTCTTGCGATGGTTCATGCTCGCGAGCATTTGTCCGCGCGGCGCGAGCGCGCGCACGGCGAGCGCGCAGAGCGGCTCGAAGTCGGTCGCGATGGAGAAGCGCCTTCCGCCCGCGGTGCCGAAGCTCGGCGGGTCGAGCACGATCAAGTCGAACGCCTCGCGCGAGCGACCGCGCGTGATGCGCTCGAGGTAAGCGCGCGCGTCGCTCGCGACGAATTCGTGCGAAGCGAGATCGATGCCCGCGCCGATCATGTTCGCGCGTCCGCGCTCGAGAAACGAAGCCGACGCGTCGACGCTCACCGTGCGCGCCGCGCCGCCGAGCGCCGCGACGACGCTGAACGCGCACGTGTACGAAAACAAATTGAGCACGCGCGCGCCGTTCGCCGCAGCCCGCACGCGCACGCGGTTTCGCCGCTGGTCCGCGTAGAAGCCCGTCGCGAGACCGTCGCCGAGCTTCACGAAATACGGGACGCCTTCTTCGTGCACGACGATCTCGTCCGGCGCGGCAGATCCCCGCGACGGCGTGCTCGGCGCGAGCGCCTCGCGCGCGCGATCGTCTTGCGCGCTCGCGTGCTTCGGTCGGATTTTCGCGTAGACGCCGTCGAAGCCGAACGACGCGATCGCGTCGAGCGCGCGATCGCGTCGCGCGGCGGACTCGGCGAGCGCGCCCGCGAAGCTCGCGACGGCGAAGCCCGCGTAGAAATCCACCGCGAGATCCGGGAGCGCGTCGCCGTCTTCGTGCGCCAGGCGAAACACGTCCGTCGCGCGCGCGGCGGGCATCGCGCGGAGGAGGCCCCATCGTCGCGCGAACGCGAGCGCGAGCGCGCGACGGAGCGCATCGTCGTCGTCGAAAATCTCCGCGCCGCGATCGCCGCGCTCGAAGAACTCGCGCATTTCGATCGGGATGGGCGCGTCGATTCGCAGGGTCCTCCCGCTCGGCGAGACGATCTCGAGCGACGCGGCGTGCAGCATGAGCCGCGGGGCGCGCGCGCCGCCGTACAGCGCGTCGCCCGCGATCGGCGCGCCCGCGCGCGAAAGTTGGATGCGCGCTTGGTGGGTTCGTCCCGTCTCGAGATCCACGTCGAGCATCGCGCGGTCCCCTCGCCGCTCGATCACGCGCGCGCGCATCACGGCGTTCTTTCCGTCGATCGCGTCGCGCAGCTCGACGCGATCCCGTGCGCCGAACCCGGTCACGATCGCGACGTACTTCTTCTTCACGCGCCGCTTCTCGAACTGCTCCGCGACGGACGCGTTCGCGGATTTCTCCGTCGTGAAGAGCACGAGCCCGCTCGTCTCGGCGTCGAGTCGCTGATGCGTGCCGAGGTAGCCGGGGACGATCGCGCGAAGCCGCGCGGGCAAATCGTCGGGCACGTCGGGATCCGCGGCTTGCGACGGGACACCCGCGGGTTTGTCGACGACGATGAGCCCGTCGTCGCGAAACACGACGCGCGCGGGATCGAAGGCCGGAAACGCGCGCGCTAAATCCATGTACCTTACAAGTATTATTCGAGCTGTTTCAGGCGCTTTTTCGCGTCTTCCGCGGTGCGGCTCTTCGGCTTCGCGTTCCCCCATCGATCGACGACGACTTGGTACGCCTTGCGCGCGCCGTCGAGATCGCCTTTGTTCTCGAGCGCCACGCCGAGGAAATAAAACGAGCGCGTCTGCTCGATCGGCGAGCCGAGCCTGATGCACGCGCTCGTCACGTGCTTGAGCGGCGGCACCGCGTCGTCGTTGTGGTTCGCGAGCGCGTACACCTTGCCGAGCTCGGTCTCGAACGCGGCGGTGCGGCGCGAGTCGGGCGGGAGCGGGAGAAAATCGGGGAGCTTGTCGAGCGCGTCCTTCGCTTCGTCGAGCGACTCCGCGAACCCCGCGTAGACCTGCGCCCAACGAAACGGACCGAGCCGCAAATTCTCTTGCTGCGTGCGGTTGGCTTCTTGCTCCTTCAGCCACGCCTTGCGTTTCTCGTCGAGGTCCGCCTTCGTGATGCGATTCGTGCGGAACAAATATTCTTGCGTCCAGATCGTCGGGTCGCCGCCCATCGGGTTCGGCGTGAGCGCGGGCATGATCTTCAAGAACGCGTCGGCGACGCGTCCCGCTTGCGGCAGATCGTTCGTCTCGAACGCGATGTAAGCGAGCTGCTTCTCCGGTCCCGAATGAAGAATGACCTCGGGCTTCGTGATCGCCGCGTCCCAATCTCTCGTCGCGCGCTCGGCCGCCCCGAAATCGCCCTGCGCGAGCGCGAGGTTCGCGGTGTCCTCCGCTTCGTTCGCGGCGCGCTCGTCCTTCGGGAGCAAATCCCACTGATGCCGCAGCGCGATCTCGACGCTCTGAATCGGCGCGCCGCGCGCCATGAGCGCGGCGGCGACGTAGTAGCTCGGCTCGGGCGCTTCGGGCTCGACGGTCTCCCACGCGCGCGCGTCTTGTTCCATCCCATCGCAGTCGCCGCGATCGCGCAGGAGCATCAGCCGTTGCTCGAGACAAATCGCGGCCGCCGACGACGCGCGAATGCATTTCCCGTACGCCTCGAGCGCCGCGTCCGGATTTCCGAGCTGAAGGAGCACGTGACCCTTCGCGAGCAGCGCGGGCATGAACGAAGGGTCGCGCGCGATCGCGTGCTCGTAGTTCGTGCGCGCCTTCTCGTACTCGGATTGCATTTCGTGCACGTAGCCGAGCAGGTAATCGAAGACGGGTTCCTTCTTCATCTTCGACGCGGACGCCGAGAGGCGCTCCTCCGCCGTTTGCAGATCCGACGTCGCGCGCGTGAGCGGATCGAGCGCGGCGAGCACCTCCGTGTCGCGCGCGCCGAGCCGATCGCGGTGCGAGTACGCCTTGTGGTAGCGCTCCTGCGCGCGCGCGATCTCGCGCGCGACGAGCGCTTGGAGCGCGAGCTCGAGGTGCGCCGCGGCGAAGCCGGGATCGAGCGCCGTCGCGCGCTCGAGGCTCGCGCGGCTGCGCGCGGCGGACCCGTCGCGCCACTGCTGGACGCCCTCTTGGTACGCGGCGAGCGCGTCGGGATTTTCGCTGAGCGGCGGCGCGGACGTCGCCGTCGTCGGCGCGCTCGTCGAAACGCTCGTCGCGATCGGCATCGGCACGACGGGCGCCTTGTGATACTTGTAATATACACCTACTCCCGCGAGCGCCACTGCGATCCCCGCGATGAACACGAACCTGCGGCGCGCCGTCAGCATCGACGGACGGTCTTGCGGCGGCGGCGCGAGCGGGTGCTCCGGCGACTTCGCGGTCACCATCACTTGCTTCGTGGATTTGCGCTCGGGCTCTTTGTCGTCGACGTCGCGCGTCGACGCGCGCGGAGACGCCATCGTCGAGCCCTCGCGCGCCGGACGCGACTCGGTCGTTGCCTTCGATCGCGCGCGCGACTCGCTCGGCGATCCCGAGCGCACCGCGAGGGGATCGAGGAGCTCCGCGACGTCCTCCATCGTCTCGAATCGATCGTCCGGGTTGCGCGCGAGCGTGCGCGCGACGGCGGACTCGACGGCCGGCGGGAGCTCCGGCGCGTGATTGCGGAGCGATTTCGGATCCTCGGTGAGGATGGTCGCGACGGCCGCGAGCAAGTCGCTCTTCTCGGGCCACGGGCGTTCACCGCTCAGCACCTCGTAGCTCATCACACCCCACGCGAATTGATCCGTGCGCGTGTCCGGGTCGCCGCCCTTGAGCTGCTCGGGCGCCATGTACATCGGCGTGCCGACGATGAGACCTTTGCCCGTGAGCGTCGCGAGGTTCGCTTGCTCGGTTTTTCCAGTCGGATCGACGGGCGCGGCGGTGCGGCGCGCGATGCCGAAGTCGAGCACCTTCACGAGCCCGTCGTCGCGCACCATCACGTTCTCGGGCTTGATGTCGCGATGCACGAGACCTTCGCGGTGCGCCGCGCCGAGCGCGCGCGCGACATCCACGAGCCATCGCAGTCGACGCTGCCACGGGATGGTCGCGTCGCGCATCAAATCGCGGAGCGTCTTTCCGACGACGTATTCCATCGCGAGATACACGCGGCCGTCGATCTCGCCGACGTCGAACACGCCGACGACGTTCGGGTGCGTGAGCGACGCGGCCGCGCGCGCCTCGCGCAAGAGACGCGCGGCCGATTCCTTCAAATCCTCCGGCTTGTCCGAATCGAGGATCACCTTCAGCGCGACGCGTCGATGCAGGCGCGAATCGACGGCGAGGTACACCGCGCCCATGCCGCCCTGACCGAGGAGCGCCTCGATGGTGTAGTGCGCGAGCTTGTCGCCACGATTCATGACGCCACCATCCTACCGCGAGCCTGACGAATGGACACCGAAGCCGTGATAGCCTTAGCTGCTCGGGCTCCGATGGCTGAAGACGATCGGCACAGTGCGCTCCGCACGATGAAGACGTTCAGCGGGTCGAGCCACCCGCCGGCCGCTTTGCGCACGACGCACGCCGTCCTCACGCTGCAGTCGGGGCCCGAGGCGGGACGCATCGTGCGGCTCTCCACCACGAAGCCAAACACGCTCGGGCGCGCCGACGAGTGCACCATTCCGCTCGCCGACGCGCGGCTCTCGCGCGTGCACGCGACGATCAAACACGTCGGCGGCACGTGGATGCTGATCGACGAGGGCTCCACGAACGGCACGTTCGTGAACGGCTCACGCGTGGAAAAGTATTCCGCCCTCGACGACGGGACGCGGATCGACCTCGGCGCCGCGGTGAGCTGCCGTTTCACGTTCGTCACGGAGGAAGAAGCCCGCGCGCTGACACGCGTTTACGACGCGGCGATGCACGACGCGCTGACCGGCGTCTTCAACCGCAAGGCGCTCGACGAACGCCTCGCCTCCGAGGTCGCCTTCGCGGTGCGTCACGTCGCCCAGCTCGCCGTCGTGCTCCTCGACATCGACGACTTCAAGGGAATCAACGACACGCACGGTCACCTCGCGGGCGACGCGGCGCTGCGCGACGTCACCGCGCGCCTCGCACGCGCGGTGCGCACGGAGGACGTCGTCGCGCGTTACGGCGGTGAAGAGTTCCTCGTCATCGCGCGCGACATCAACCTCGAGCAAGCGACGCAGCTCGCCGAGCGTCTCCGGCGCATCATCGCCGCCGAGCGCGTCACGTTCGAAGCGGTCGCGTTCTCGGTCACCGCGAGCTTCGGCGTGGCGACGATCGGCTGCTGCGGCGCGCAAAAGGACGTGCGAACGCTCCTCGGCCTCGCCGACGCGCGGCTCTACGCGGCCAAGCGCGGCGGTCGAAATCGCGTCGTCGCGCGCGACGAGAAACCGTGATGCGCGGAAAAAACTTGCTCGGCGCAGGCGCGACGGCGGTCGCGCTCGGAGCGATCGTCGCGCTCGCGTGCTCGTCGTCGTCGCCGCGCTACCCGGCGTGCGAGCGCGACGACCAATGCGCGGTGAAGGGCAAGCACGACTACTGCGTCTCCGGGACGTGCGTGTACTGCCGGACGAGCGTCGACTGCGGCGAGCGCGAGCGTTGTCGCGCGGGAAAATGCGAGGTCGATCCGGATCAGCCGCCGCCCACTGACGACGCAGGGCCCGACGCGTCGGACGGAGGAGACGAAGACGCCGACTCCGACAATCCCGACGACAGCCACGGCGCGCGGCCCGTGCCGCACGTGATTCCGCGCGGCGTCCGTCGTTTTTTGCGACCGTGACCGGCGCAACGATGGCATCGTTGCATCGTGGAAAAAGTCGGCGTCGTCGGCGCGTCGGGATACTCGGGCGCGGTGTTCACGGCGCTCGCGCTCCATCATCCCGATCTCGAGCTGCGGTTCGCGACGTCCGACAAACGCGTCGGTGAAGCGATCTCGATCGATTGCAAAATGCAATATTCGGCGCACGAAGCGGCGTTCGATCTCGCGCGCGAAGTCGACGTCGTCGTGCTCGCGACGTCCGCGGAGCACGCCGCGAAGCTCGCGCCTCGCATCGCGGAGCACGCGCGCGTCGTCGACATGTCCGGCGCCTTCCGACTCGAAGCGAGCGCGTATCCGAAGTGGTACGGCTTCGATCACCCGCACGCGGGCGCGCTCGAGCGCGCGTTCTACGGACTGCCCGAGCTCTTCGGCAGCGCGCCGGACGGGACGCGCGTCGTGTCGAACCCGGGTTGCTACGCGACCGCCGCGCTCCTCGCGATCGCCCCCCTCCTGCGCGACGGGCTCGCGTCGAGCGATCGCGTCATCGTCGACGGAAAATCCGGAATCAGCGGCGCGGGTCG
>Ga0335078_10009668_pt1 | contig 14276 bp, 11 predicted proteins | sample Lox_Sample_32_FD_206711 | JGI IMG/M metagenome (GOLD analysis project Ga0335078, IMG submission 206711) | Soil microbial communities from Loxahatchee National Wildlife Refuge, Florida, United States - Lox_Sample_3.2 | ecosystem: Environmental > Terrestrial > Soil > Wetlands | place: USA...
GCGCAGCGCCCTTTTTCCAGACGAGCACGGCGCCAAGGATGGCGATCGCCGCATAGCTCGCCAACTCGACCATGTCGACGGCGCTCTTCATCTCGAGCGCCGTGAAGCCCAAGAGGGCCGCCGCAAGTCCCACGATGGCGATCGCGACGAGGCCCTGCAGCAACGCCGCAAGCCCCGCGAGAATCATGCCCCTGCGCACGGCGCTGCGGCTTGCGATCATGTAAGAAGCCAGCACGGCCTTGCCGTGGCCGGGGCCCGCGGCGTGAAAGACCCCATAGGCGAAGCTAGCGGCGAGAAGCGACCAATAGGCGGCGCTCTCGCTCTTCACCCGCCGCGCGGCGTTTTGCAGCTCGAGATGAAACCGGTTCTGCCATGCGAGGATCGTCCCGGCGAAGCCGTTCCCGGCGGCGCCCGCCCCCTCGCCGCCGCCGATGGCGAAAGGGTTCTTGCGCCCCGACGCACCCGTTGTCCCAAAGGGCGCGGCGCGGGCCAGCGAGCCCGTGACGGCCCCTAGCGTGAGCGCAAGCGCGCCCCCCAGGACGGCGCGACGCGAGACTCTCACGGACAGGCCACGATGATGCGCGTCGCGAGCTTCACGCCGAAGTCGGCGCCGGGCGAAAAGTTTTGGAAAAAGGCTTCGGTGAGCTGCTTATTCTCCTCGGCCGCGAGCGGCTTGGGCTCGAGGGCGCTCAGCGAGCAGCCCTCGGGCGCCTTGGCGAGCGTGACCGGAGCCTGCTTCTCGAAGCTGAAAGAGACGTAATAGGTCGGATCATAGACCTGGAAGGAGAACGGCTTCTTGGCGCTGAGCGGCGTCTCGAGCGGCAGGAAGAAGCGCATGGTGACGATTTTGCGGTTGTCCGCCTCGAGCGTCGCCTCGACGGGCTCCTTGAACGTGAGCGCGGCGCCGCCCTGCTTGGCGAAGGTGAAATAGTCGAACTCCTTGAGCGACTCGACATTCGTCTTGGCGAGCGGCGCGAGCTCCTCGCGGGTCGGCGGCTTGCCGTCCTTGCCCAGGCCTTGCACCGCGAAGGCCGAATACATTTCGTCGAATTCCCAAGACTGCCGCAAGCCCAGGATCTTTCCGTCCGGACTGAAGACGACCTGGCTGCGCGCGGCCACCCAGACGTGCGGATGCGCCCTGGCTCCGGTCACGGACAAGAGCCAAGCCAAGCCGAAGAAGGGGAGAAGGGCCGCGAAGAGACGTTTGTGCATCGGTCGGGAAGGGGTTGGCCGCGACCCAGGATCGCGGGCGCCCCCTTTATCACGAAGCGGTGGACCGCCATAAGGGCTTCTTGAAATGGGCCTCCGGAGTAGCGTAATCTGCTTGAGGCGCCTTTCGCCCCGGCTAGGCTTGGCCGCAGAGCCGAGAGCCGAGGCGCGCTTGGCGAGCGGGCCTCCATCGACGCAACTATGGCGCCGCCGGCCGCCACCGCTTGAATGAAGAACGTTCCGCGTAGAATTCGTCCCTCCCCGGGACCCGCTTCGGCGTAATCACGGTCGCAGGAGAGATGCTGAACATGGCGGAATTTTCTGCCGAGGCCTCTGCGCTGCATCCGGTGCTCGGCTCCGCGACGCTTGAAGACAAATACGATCTTCGCACGAACCGCGTTCTGATGACCGGCACGCAGGCGGTGGTGCGTCTTCTCCTGATGCAAAAGGAGCTCGACCGTCGCGCCGGGCTCAACACGGCGGGCTTCGTCACCGGCTACCGCGGCTCGCCGCTCGGGGGCGTGGACGCGCAGATGCTGCGCGCCAAGCGCCATCTGGAAGAAGCCAACATCAAATTCATGCCCGGCCTCAACGAGGACCTCGCCGCCACCGCGATCTGGGGCGCGCAACAGGCCGAGATGCGCGGCGAAGGCAGATATGACGGCGTCTTCTCGCTGTGGTACGGCAAGGGCCCAGGCGTCGATCGCAGCGGCGACGCGCTCCGACACGTCAATCACGCAGGAACCTCGCGGCACGGCGGCGTGCTCGCGCTGATGGGCGACGACCATCTGGCCGAGTCGTCCACGATCGCGCATCAATCCGAATATCACTTCATCGACGTGATGATGCCGATCCTGTCTCCCGCTGGCGTCGAGGAGATACTGGACTACGGGCTCTACGGCTTCGCCTTGTCGCGTTACAGCGGACTATGGGTCGGCCTGAAGTGCGTCAAGGACACGGTCGAGTCCACAGCCTCGGTCGACGCCTCGCTGGACCGGGTGCGGATCCGGACGCCGCAAGATTTCGTTATGCCGCCGGGCGGGCTCAACATCCGCGCGGCCGATCCTGTTCTGGCGCAGGAAGCGCGCATGCATGAGAGCCGCATCCCGGCGGCGCTCGCCTTCATCCGCGCCAATCGCTTGAACCGGATCATCACCTCGGGCGGCCCCAACGCCAAGATCGGCGTGATCACCGTCGGCAAGTCCTATCTCGACGTGCGCCAGGCGATGGACGACCTCGGCATCGACGAGGTCAAAGCCAATCAATTCGGGCTGCGCCTTTACAAGATCGGCTGCCCCTGGCCGCTCGAGCCCAAAGGACTCGAGGAGTTCGCGCGCGGACTCGATCTCATCATCGTCGTCGAGGAAAAGCGCTCGCTGATCGAGCTGCTGCTGCGCGAGCACCTCTACGACGCGGCGAATCATCCCGTCTGCATCGGTAAGAAGGACGAGCGCGGCGAGTGGCTCTTCCCGGGCAAGGGCGCGCTCGACCCCAACGACATCGCGGTCGCGCTTGGGCGCCGCCTTATAAAATACCACCGCTCGGACGAGCTCGAGGCGCGCGTCGCGCGGCTCGAGCAGCTGCAGCAGCGGCGCGCGACGATGACGGAAGTGACGGTGCGCGTCCCGCATTTTTGCGCGGGCTGCCCACACTCGACCTCGACGCACGTGCCGCAAGGGGCGCGCGCCTATACGGGGATCGGCTGTCATTATATGGCGCAATGGATGGACCGCTCGACCGAAGGTTACACCCATATGGGCGGCGAGGGCGCGACTTGGGTCGGCGAAGCGCCCTTCTCGACCCGCGATCACGTCTTCCAGAATCTCGGGGACGGCACCTACAATCACTCGGGCTCGCTCGCGATCCGTTTCGCGGTGGCCACGAACACGAACATCACCTTCAAGATCCTGTTCAACGGCGTCGTGGCGATGACCGGAGGGCAGAAGCACGAGGGCGATCTCACGGTCGAGGCCATCGCGCATCAGGTCGCGGCGGAGGGGGTGCGCAAGATCGCGCTCGTCACCGACGATCCCGGCAAATATCCCGTCGCGACGCAATGGCCGCTAGGTCTGCAGATCCACCACCGCAACATCTTGAACGAGGTGCAGCGCGGTCTCGCAGAGACGCCGGGCGTCACCGTGCTGATCTACGACCAGACCTGCGCCGCGGAAAAACGCCGCCTGCGCAAGCGCGGCCTGCTCGAGGATCCCGACGCGCGGATCATCATCAACGAGCTCGTCTGCGAAGGCTGCGGCGATTGCGGCACCGCGTCGAATTGCGTCGCCGTGCAGCCGCTCGAGACCGAGTTCGGGAGGAAGCGCCGCATAGACCAATCCGTCTGCAACAAGGATTTCTCCTGTCTTGAAGGCTTTTGCCCGAGCTTCGTGACCGTGCATGGCGCGCGCATGAAGAAGGCGCCGCTGCCCACCGCCGCGGACGCCGCGAGTCAGCCTGCGCTCCCCGCCCCGCGCCTCGCAGCGATTGGCGAGACTCCCTATGGCGTGCTGGTCGCGGGACTCGGCGGCACCGGCGTCGTGACGATCTCGGCGCTCCTCGGCCTTGCGGCGCATCTCGAAGGCAAGGGCGTCGGCGTCATCGACATGGCTGGGCTCGCGCAAAAAGGCGGCGCGGTCTATTGCCACGTCAAGATCGCCCGCGCGCCCCAGGACGTGCACGCGATCCGCATTGCGGCCGGCGAAGCCGATCTTGTGCTCGGCTGCGACCTCGTCGTCTCCGGCGCAAAGCTCGTGCTCTCGGTGGTCGACAAGGAACGAACCGCGCTCGTGATCAACAGCGCGGAAGTGTTCCCCGGCGACATTGAGCGCGATCCCGATTTCGTCCTGCCGGCCGAGGCGATCAAGCAGTCGATCCTGCGCGCCGCGGGTCAGCGCATCGACTTCCTCGACGTCACGGCGCTCGCCCTGTCGCTGCTCGGCGATTCGATCGCCGCAAACATCTTCATGCTCGGCTACGCTTGGCAGAAAGGCCTGCTGCCGCTCGGCGACGCCTCGATCCTGCGCGCCATCGAGATCAATGGCGAATCGGTCGAGATGAACAAGCAGGCCTTCCTGTGGGGACGGCGCGCCGCTCACGATTTCGCGAGCGTCGAGCGCGTCGCCCGGTCGCTGCGTCCGAGAAGCGAGGCGCGGCGGCTCTCCAGGGACTTGCAGGAAATCATCGAGAGGCGCGCCGAATATCTCGTCGGCTATCAGAACGAGGCCTATGCGAAGCGCTATCGCGAGCGCGTGGCGGCGATCGCCAAGGTCGAGACGGCGTGCGTTCCAGGCTCGCAAGAGCTCACCGAGGCGGTGGCCCGCTATCTCTTCAAGGTGATGGCGGCCAAGGATTTTTACGAGGTCGCGCGGCTCTACACCGACGGCTCCTTCGAGCGGCAGCTGCGCTCGGTCTTCGAGGGCGAGCTTAAGCTCGAATTCCACTTCGCGCCGCCATTGCCGGCCCTGCAGCCCAAGAACGACTTCGGCGGCTCGCGCAAGATCACTTTCGGCGGCTGGGCTTTCGGCGTGCTTCGCGTGCTCGCCAAGCTGAAAGGGTTGCGCGGCACGCCCTTGGACATTTTGCGCTTCGACCAGGACCGTATCAGAGAGCGGGAAATTCAGGCCAATTACGAGACGCTGCTCGAAGAGATTGTCGAGCGGCTCCACCCGCAAAACCACGCGACGGCGGTGGCGCTGGCGCGGCTGCCTGAGAAAATCCGCGGCTTCGGACACATCAAGGCGCGCAACACCGAAGCGGCGCAGGCCGAGGAGAAACGCCTGCTCGAACAGTTCCGCCACCCGATCGACAGCGCGATGCTCGCCGCGGAGTGAGGGGACTGGCAGAGTTCCGAGCGTCAGTAGTTCCGCCAGCGGAAAGGCGGAGCCTTGGTCGCTCACGAGTGTATCAGGTTTAGCGGCGTGGAGCGACGGCCCGCTTGTGACGAGGCGCTCGTCACCGTAGCGACCATAATCACTTTTGAGCTACATGCCGCCATCATGGAACCCATCGCATGACGCCGTCATCGAACGGGCTCCACAGGGCTGTGCGAATGCCCGCAGCGCGCAAAGCTTCGCTTGTCCAAACATTGCAGGTCCGAAACGCGCTATAATGGCCTCGCGCGCTGTAGAACACGTCGCGGCGCCATAGCCGCGGATGACTTCACGCCGGTCTGCGAAGGCGCCGTCGACGAAGGCGGCGAGCCTGCGATATTGTTCGGGTGTGATCCGCAGCGGACGGACAGTCTCGCTAGAGCGTACGTCGTCGAGCAGGTCCACATGCACCAGCGTCGTTCCTTGGCCCGTCGCCGCCGAGATCGCGCGCAAGAGCGAAAATTGCGCCCAAGTCGGCGTATTGAGATAGAAATCCCTATCGCCCCAGCCGAAACCGAGCCACTGCGGCGTCGTCTCCTGCCTGGGCGCATCGCCCGGCTGGATGCGACGCCTCCAATCGACGCCAGCGGCGTTTGCGGGGACAATGACGCCGGTGTGCACGCCGTTCGTCTCCACAAAAATGGTCACTCCGTCGTCCGGCTCGCGCCAATCGTCGTTGACCGGAACGCGGCTTGCGGTCGCGGCGGCGGCAAGATAGAGCGCGATCGGAGCGAGCGGCGCGAGGAAGATAAGGGCGGTAATCCGCGCGACGCGGCGCATAGGCTCTTCCTTGCGGTCTAGTCACAAAGGCTCACGGAAGGATCAACATCCGGTGCGACGCGCGAAGTCGGCCCGCTCGTTAATTGTCGCTGTAATGGTGCCGGCACTGCGCGATCTGAAGCCTGTCGTTTCGCACGCGGTAAACGAGCCTACGCTCGCAGTCGATTCGGCGCGACCAGAAGCCCGAGAATTCCGCCTTCAGGGGCCCGGGCTTACCAAGCCCGGAAAAAGGGTTCGCTGGCGCTTCTTGATGAGCGCGTTGTTCTTCCTCGCGAGCTTCCTATCGGTTTCCGGCCGGAGAACATAGCCAGTCCAGGCGCGTTCCTGAGAGACGAGGGACATCGCATTACGGCTCCTGTTCAGTTCTGATCCGCCTTGCGTCTAAAGGAAAATCCTTGCGTAAGGATCTCGCCTGCTTCGTCAGGCTTCATGTCCATTCGACTCCTCGGATACAACCATAGTTAATACTATCGTTCCGACCAACTCCACCCATTCACCCCTCCATCTTCAGCGCCGCGATGAAGGCCTCCTGCGGAATTTCGACGCGCCCGAACTGGCGCATCTTCTTCTTGCCTTCCTTCTGCTTCTCGAGAAGCTTGCGCTTGCGCGTCGCGTCGCCGCCGTAGCACTTCGCCGTCACGTCCTTGCGGAAGGCGCGCACCGTCTCTCTCGCGATGATCTTGCCGCCGATCGCCGCCTGGATCGGCACCTGGAACATATGCGGCGGGATCAGCTCTTTCAGCTTCTCGCACATCTGCCGACCGCGCCCTTCCGCGCGCGTGCGATGCACGAGCATGGAGAGCGCGTCGACCGGCTCGCTGTTGACGAGAATGCTCATCTTCACGAGATCGCCGGCGCGATAGTCGGTGATCTGATAGTCGAAGCTCGCATAGCCCTTCGAGATCGATTTCAAACGATCGTAAAAGTCGAACACGACTTCGTTCAGCGGCAGGTCGTAGACGGCCATCGCGCGCTTGCCGACATAATTCAGATCCGCCTGCACGCCGCGCCGATCCTGACAGAGCTTCAGCACCGCGCCGAGGTAGTCGTCGGGCGTCATGATCGTCGCGCGAATCCAGGGCTCGCGGATTTCCTCGATCCTGACCACGTCCGGCATGTCGGCCGGATTATGCAGCTCGATCTCCTCGCCGTTCGTGAGCAAAATCTTATAGACGACCGAGGGCGCCGTCGCGATGAGGTCGAGATTGAACTCGCGGTGCAGCCGCTCCTGGATGATCTCGAGATGCAGGAGCCCGAGAAAGCCGCAACGAAAGCCGAAGCCCAACGCCGCCGAGGTCTCCATCTCATATGAAAAGCTCGCGTCATTGAGGCGCAGTTTGGCGATGGCGGCGCGCAAATCCTCGAAATCGGCCGCGTCGACGGGGAAGAGTCCGCAGAAGACGACGGGCTGGGCGGGCTTGTAGCCGGGGAGCGCCTCGGCGCAGGGACGCTTGTCCTCGGTGATCGTGTCGCCGACGCGCGTATCCGCGACCTGCTTGATCTGGGCGGTGATGAAGCCGATCTCGCCGGGACCGAGTTGCGCCACGTCCTGCATCTTGGGCTTGAAGACGCCGATCCGATCGATCTCATAATGCGCATTGGCGCCGAGCATCTTGATCTTTTGGCCCTTCTTCATGACGCCGTCGAAGATTCGCACGAGCACGACGACGCCGAGATAGGCGTCGTACCAGCTATCGACCAGACCGGCTTTTAGCGGCGCCGTCTCGTCCCCCGTGGGGGACGGCAGCCGCTTGACGATGGCCTCCAGCACCTCGTCCACCCCGAGGCCGGTCTTGGCCGAGATCGGCACGGCGTCGGAGGCGTCGAGGCCGATCACCTCCTCGATCTGCTGCTTGATGCGGTCGGGCTCGGCCGCCGGCAGGTCGATCTTATTCAAGACCGGGACGATCTCGTGCCCGGCGTCGATCGCCTGATAAACATTGGCGAGGGTTTGGGCCTCGACTCCCTGCGAGGCGTCGACCACGAGAAGCGAGCCCTCGCAGGCGTGCAGCGAGCGCGAGACCTCATAGGCGAAGTCGACGTGCCCCGGGGTGTCCATCAGATTGAGGATATAGGCTTTGCCGTCCTTGGCCTTGTAGTCGAGGCGAACCGTCTGCGCCTTGATCGTGATGCCGCGCTCGCGCTCGATGTCCATCGAGTCGAGCACCTGATCGACCATCTCGCGCTCGGCGATCGTCCCCGTGAGCTGGATCAGCCGGTCGGCGAGGGTCGATTTGCCGTGGTCGATATGGGCGACGATCGAGAAGTTGCGGATATTGTCGATGGGGTGAGCGGTCATGCGCCCCGGATAGCAGCGCCGGGGCGCCGAGGAAAGAGCGGCGCGCCGGAGGCGCTAAACGCCGCTACTTCTTCGCGAGCCGCCGCTCGATCTCGGCCAGCCCCTTGGTCGACAGCTCCTTGGCGACGGGCGTCGCCCATTTGACGAAGGCCACGGTGCTCTCGAAGGCGAAGCAGCCGAAGGCGAGCGACCATTCGACCGCAAGGTCGAACCACTTTTGCGCCGGATGACCTTCCGGGATTTTCGAGCGCAGAAAGGCCACACCCGCCTTGGTTTCCTTGCGAACCACGCCCCAGATGACCTCGAGCGAATCCGTGGGGTTTTGGCTCGCGAGCTCTTTAGCCAGGCGTCCCGCCTCCGCGAGCGCCTCCTCCACATGGGCGGTCGCCTGGCTGAGAGCAGATTTCAAGGTTTCGGCCTCGGCCAGCAGCCGATCCCGCTCCGCGCCGAGGGCGTCGGCGCGCACGGACAATTCGTCTCGCTCGCGCGAGGTCGAATCGGCCATCCTCAGGACCTCGGCCTTCTCCGCGGCGTGCCGGTCGGCGTCGGCGGTGGCGCGCTTCAGCTTTTCCTGCAAATCCGCGACCACCGCGTTGGCGTCGGCCGTGGCGCGCTTCAACTTTTCCTGGAGATCGGCGACCAGCGCGTTGGCGGCGGCCGCAGCGGCGGCTGCGGACGATTGCGAGGGGTCTTCGTGGTCTTCAAGCACGGCGAGGCTCCCGATTTGAGCCCGCGCTCGAAGCGGGCCTTAGAGATCAAGAAAACGAGGACGCGCCGCTGCGCGAGTCGAAAAATTGGCTGGCTCGCTACATACGTGGTCTGATGCGTGGACGCCAGCCAGATTTTCCCTTGCCAGATTCTGCGAGAAAGCGTGGGGCGCTCAGCGCGCCTTGTCCAAAGCAGAAAGCCCGGCCCCAACGGTCTTGACCACGGAGAGGCAATCCTCCGGACGCTTGATGCATTGCTCTTTTACGCCGTCTGCGAGCTTTTGGGTCGCGGCCTTCTTCAGCGTCTCGATCGCGTCGCCTTCATGCGGCGCGGCGCGGCGCGGCGTCTCGACCTTGGTCTTTGCAGCGCCCGGCGCCTCCGGTGGCTGATCACGGCTCGCCAACAGGAAAACCACGGCGAGGACCAGCAGAGATTTGAGGAGAAACCACACGCCGGGCCCCGCGGCTCTCGTCCGCGGCGCGTTCGCGCCGCCGCTTCCCTTGTCAACATGCGCGAAAGGAGCTTTCGCAATGGTGAATCCGGCGCCCTTCGCGTAATTCCCACCTTCGCAATGAATCGCCAACCATGAAGGCGGGCGCGGCCCGATGGGCCCGGCGTCAGGTGACGCCCGGCTCTTAGCACTCGCTTAACGCCATTTTGCAAAACTCCTTATTCCCAAGGGAGCGTCGTCTTGCGGTTTTCCTCGGCCATGAAAAGCCTCAGCGCGCCCGCGTGGCTCGAGCTGCTCGCGCAGGATTGCGGCGTTGAGGACCCCGTTCAGCGCGAACGGCGGAAGCTCTTCATTCTGCTGCGATTGGCCGCCGGCGGCGGGGTCCTCTTGCTCGCGCCGCTCTATCTTCTGCTCCTCGGCCTGCCGACTGCGCAGCATCTTTCGCTTTTCGTCCTCTGCCTCACGCCCTTCGTCTCCATCGGCGTATTGAAACGCACCGGCGATCTGTCTTTTGCGCAAAAGGTGTCGATCTGCGGCTGGTCGGCGCTCGCGGTCGGCGTCGGTCTGTCGGCGAAGGTGTTCGAGCCCGTCGCCGCGATGCTACTGACCGTGGCGTTCCTCGAGGCCGCGCTGACGCTCGAGACGATCGTCGTCGGGGCCGTGGCTTGCGCGGGCTTCGTGCTCGTCGCCATCTCCGCGTCCGCGGGGTTGCCGATTTTCGGCGACAAGGCGCTCTTTCCGGGCCGCCCCGAGGTCGCGCTGGCCGGCGCCCCGCTCCTTTGCTACGCGGCCCTACTCGCCTCAGGCGCAGCGCTCGTCGAGCAGGCGCGCGCCCGCGCCGATCGCCGCAACGCCCACGATCTCAGGCTGCTCACCGCGGCGCTCGGAGACATCGTGGCGCATCTCGACCGTCGCGGCGCCGCGATATCCATCCTGGGCGACACGCATCGCGCTTACGGGTTTGAGACGAGCGACTTGCTGGGGCGCGGCTTTCTGCATCGCGTGCATGTCGCGGATCGTCCAGCCTTTCTGACGCTCGTCGCCGACGCCGCGGCGACCGGCGAGCCGGCGCAGACGACGCTTCGGCTTCTCGTGAACCGATCCGGTCAGGAGGGCGGCGTCCGCTCGGCCTTTCTTCGCTTCGAAGCACGAAGTTGCCCCGTGGCTGCGCCAGAGACTCTCATCGATGAGGCCTCGGGGGCCGTCGTCTGCATTCTGCGCGATGTGACCGCGGCGGCGCACGCGGAGGACGAGATCGCCGCGGCGCGACGCGAGACCGAGCTCGCGCTCGTAGCCAAGACGCGCTTCCTCGCCAATGTCAGCCATGAGCTGCGCACGCCGCTCAATGCGATCATCGGTTTTTCCGAGATGCTCGCCAATCCCGAGATTGAGGTGAAGCCGCAGGAGGCGCGCAAGCGGCTCGAATATGCTCGGATCATCAGCGAGTCCGGACGTCGCTTGCACGAGGTCGTCAACACGATCATCGACATTTCGAAGATCGAGTCGGGCGCGATGCAAGTCCTGATCGAGCCCTTTTCGCTCAGCGCGTTGATGGAGCAGTGCTGCGAAACGATGCGACTGAAGGCTGAAGGCCGGCAGATAGCCCTCGTTTGCGATCATCCCCCCGAAAGCGAGGACATCTGGGCCGACAAGCGCGCCTGCAAGCAGATCCTCCTCAGCCTGCTCTCCAACGCGATCAAGTTCACGCCGCCGCCGGGCCGCGTGGAGCTGAGCCTTGCGATCGAGGGCGCTCACTTTGCGATGAGCGTCAAGGATCCGGGCGTCGGCATAAGGCCCGCCGACCTCGCCAAGCTGGGCGACCCCTTTTTCCAGGCCAACGCCGCGGACGATCGCGCCTTCGAAGGCGCGGGCCTCGGTCTTGCGGTGGTCCGCGGGCTCGTCGGGCTGCACGGCGGTCGCATAGGAATAGAGAGCGCGCCCCAGCTCGGCACGACCGTGACGGTGCGTCTTCCACAGGACTGCCGGGGTCGCGGGAGCGCGAACGCCCCGGCCAAAATCGAGACGATCGTCCGTCATACCGGCTCCGGCTTTCCGACGGGCGACAGAAGCGAAGTGGTGAAGAAAATTGCCTAGGACCTCCCCCTCTCTCGACTTTGACGCCCTTCAGCCCGCGCCCAAACGCGGAATTGCGGGGCTTCTTCGCTCGGGGCTGAAGATGCGCATGCGTCTTCTGGTCTTCTTCGGGCTCGCGGTGATGGTCGTCGTGCCCATCAACGCGTTGTTTTTGCAAGAAGGCCGCCACCCGGCGCCGCTGTTTCGCCTGGCGGCGCTCGAGCCCCCGCATCCGCGCGCCGACGCGCCTTTGCCGCCGGCCCGCCCGGCCGCCGTCGCGCCGGCGAAGGTCGAGGCCGCGAAACTCGAGCCAGCCAAGCCGGAAAGCGTCAAGAATCCAAGCGCCTCCGATCTCATCGCGGATCTCATCGACGGGCGGTTGCCGAAGAGCGACGCGAAGCCGCATCACGGGAAGGACGCGATCGGCGAGGAAATCGCGCATGCGGGCGTCGACAACAAAACGGTGCTCCTCGCCCAGCGCGCCCTCGTCAAGCTCGGCTATGTCCTTCATCAGGATGGGGTTTTCGGCGGGACGACACGGCAGGCGATCGAAAAATTCGAGCGCGCCAACCATATGCCGGTGACGGGAGAGCTGAGCCCCAAGCTTATCAAGCTGTTGAGCCAAAGATCGGGCGTCGCGGCGCGATAAGCCTCCCCCTCGCGCGCGTTTCGCGCTAGTTTCGTTTTTTGTTTCGTTTACGAAACGGAGGGCTTCGTTTTGGGGGCCGAAACGAAACGACCGGGCGACGTCGCGAAGCGCGCGGCGCGGGGCTTGCGCGAGGAGCGCTCCCGCTCCTGGCGGCGCGAGACTTTCGTGCTCGCCCGCCCCGAGGCCCGCGCCAAGGCGCGCGAATGGTTCGACCTCTATCCCAAGGCCGCCTACATGACCGAGATCGAGGCCTGGCGCGAGCTCGCCGACGGCCGCATTGAATTCACGATCAGGCGCCTGCCGAGCGCTGACTGAAGCCGCCAAAATCGTTAGACTGGCGTCGCCGTCATCATTTCACTTCTTGCGACCCCCTGCGGGAGAATTGCCATGTCGATAAAAGCCGCCGCTTACGCCAACGCCTCCGACGCCTACATTGTCTGGGAGACCGACGAGATCGCGAATTGCCTCGGCTTCGCCATTCAGGCGCGCGTCAACGGCAAGATTTTCGTCCTCAACAACCGCCTCGGATTCCGCGGTCAGCCGCAGCCGCTCGGCGACAGCAAGCCCTCCACGCAATGGCCCTTCCAGCGCTACGACTGGACGCATCATCGGCTCAACGAGGGCGACACCGTCTCCTATCGCATCATTCCGGTCACGGGCGACCCCAATCATCCCACGGCCGACGAGCGCAACGCCTCGGCCTGGACGCCCGACATCAAGGTTTCGGCGGATGCGGGCGGCGGACGCAGCGTTTATTTCAACCGCGGCATCCTGCTGTCGCAATTCGTCGCGCGGCAATTGAAGGGCGACTTCAGCCGGGGCAATCTTTCCAAGCTGAAGGACGAGCTCAAAGGCGAGACGGACGCGCTTCGGCAATTCCTGGGCGGAGACATTTTGAGCGAGCTGAAGAAGTTCCTCGCGCAGGTCAAGGCCGATCCGGCGCTCGATCTCTATGCGGCGCTCTATGAGCTCGATGACGACGAGGTCATCCAATTGCTCATCGACATCGGCGAGCGCGCGCATGTGATCCTCTCGAACGGCTCCAACAAATCCGGCGACGGCAACAAAAAGGCCGCCGAGGCTCTCGACGGCAAGATCGATCTCTCCCGCCGCATGCTGAAATCGAAAGGGCTCGGCCACAATAAATTCGCGATGATCTACAAGCAGGACAAGCCGCTGAAGCTTCTCACCGGCAGCACCAATTGGGCGATGACGGGCCTCTGCACCCAGGTCAACAACATGCTGACCCTCGACGCCGGCTCGGGCGACAATGACGCCATCCTCCAGCAATATGGCGCGCAATGGGACGCGCTGCTCGCCGCGGGAGACAATTTTCCCAAGGACCTCAAGAGCGCCGACAGCAAGATCCGCGGCAAGGCGTCGGGCGATTGGAACCTCTGGTTCACGCCGACCCTCGAGCACGCCGATCTTCAGTCCGTCTCGGCGATGATCACGCAGGCGCAGCATTCCATCCACTTCCTGATGTTCAATCCGGGGACCGAAGGGCTGCTGCAACCCGTCATACAAGCTCAGATCGACAGACCGGAGCTGATGGTCTTCGGCGTCGTCAATCAGCTCAGCCTGACCAAGACGACGGGCTCGGGCGAGGACAAGCAGAGCGTGCACGTCAATCTGCTCAGCCCGGAATTCTCACGCAGCTTCCCGCTGGAGGTCGTGGAGCCGGAGGGCGTGCGCTCCGCGCTCGGGCCTTGGGCCGCGGAAGTGACGCGGCGCGACTTTCTGGGACCGAGCCCGCAGGCCCCGAACATCGGTCATGCGATCGTCCACGCGAAAATCCTGATCCTGGACGGCCTCTCCGACAATCCGGTCGTGATCACCGGCTCGCATAATTTCTCCAAGAGCGCTTCGGAGAAGAACGACGAGAATCTGCTCATTTTGCGAAATGCGACCGAGCTCGCCAAGAAATATCTCGTCGAGATCAATTCGGTCTACGAGCATTATCGCTGGCGCGCCTTTCTGACCGAGCACAACAACATCGTGCCCGGCCTCGACCCGACCCCGGCCTGGCAGCAAAAGAAGCTCACCAAGGCGCAAAAGGACATGATGCGCTTCTGGGTGGGGTGAAGGGGCTGAGCCCGCGCCAAGGCGGGGAAGGCATTCGATCTCCGTCCCAAGGCCCCTACATCACCGAGATCGAGGGGCCGCATCGAGTTTACGATCCCCAGCCTTCCCAGCGCGGATTGAGGTGGCCGACCAGCGGCAACCCTTCAGGCGAGGAAA
>Ga0335078_10009669_pt1 | contig 14275 bp, 11 predicted proteins | sample Lox_Sample_32_FD_206711 | JGI IMG/M metagenome (GOLD analysis project Ga0335078, IMG submission 206711) | Soil microbial communities from Loxahatchee National Wildlife Refuge, Florida, United States - Lox_Sample_3.2 | ecosystem: Environmental > Terrestrial > Soil > Wetlands | place: USA...
GGGCGTACATCGGGTAGAGGCCAGGCTCGCCCTGGCCCCTCCCGCACCACCCGGCATGCGGGTCCGCACCGGGCGGTTCGCTCAGCATTCCCGGAAACGGCGGTAGGGCTCGGTGAACCCTTTCAGGCCCATGGTCTTGTGCCAGTAGGCGTTCGGCAGTGCCCTTTGGAGTGGCCAGGACCCTGCGACACGCCAGTAACCCTTCTGCGACGCCGCCCATGAGCGGGCGTCGTGATCGGGGATTCCTAGCGAGCGGAGGTTCCGGTAGCGCGTTTGTGGGCGCTTCCACTCCTTCCAGCGCACCTGTCGTAGCCTGCGGCGCGACCACTTCTCGAGCTTCTCGAATGGCAGGCTGGTGGTGGCCAACGCGAAGTAGACCGTCCAGCCGACCGTGAAGCGGTTGATCTCCGTGATCCGACGCTCCATCGAGACACCCCAGTTGCGCGTGGTCAGTTGACGGATTCGATCCTGGGCTCGTTTGAGAGCCTTTGGAGCGACCGTGATCCCGACCTTGCCCGTCTTATCGCGGAAGAACGCAAACCCCAGGAGGGGCCGTTGGACCGCGGGGGCGACCGCCGACTTCTGTCGGTTAACGCGCAGCTTCAGGCGCTGCTCGATGTATTGCGTGACGCTCTCCATGACGCGCTGTCCCGCACGCTCGCTTCGGACGTAGATACGTCCGTCGTCGGCGTAGCGCACGAACTTGTGTCCGCGCCGTTCCAACTCCCAGTCGAGGTCGTCGAGCATGACGTTGGAGAGCAGTGGCGAGAGCGGAGACCCCTGCGGGGTTCCCTCCTCGCTCGCGTGCACCAGCCCGTCAGCCATGACGCCCGCTTCCAGGTAACGCCGGATCAGCCGGAGCACCCGCTTGTCATGCACCCGTCGTGCGACTCTGGCCATCAGAGCGTCGTGTTGAACGCGATCGAAAAACGAGTCGAGATCAAAATCGACGCACCACGCCGCGTCATCAGTGATGAACTGGCGTGCCCGCTCGACAGCATGATGCTGCGAGCGCCCCGGGCGAAACCCGAAGCTGTGAGGATGGAAAGTGGGGTCGAAGATGGGCGTGAGCACCTGCGCGATGGCCTGGCAGATCAACCGATCCACCGCGGCCGGCACCCCCAGCATTCGCACCCCGCCCGAGGGCTTGGGGATCATCACCCTGCGGACGGGCTGCGGCCGGTAGGTACCCGCGTCAAGCTCAGAGCGGACCTCCGGCCAGTGGTCACTCAACCACGGCCGCAGCTCCTGGGTGCTCATTCCGTCAATGCCTGGGGCACCGGCGTTCTGCTCGACGCGTCTGAGCGCCTCGGCGAGATTCCCGCGGGCCATGAACTGCTCCCACAGACTCGCTTCGGCGGGGTGAGGGGCGGTATCGCCAGGCGCCGGGGATGAACTGCGCTCTGCACGGGGGTCTTCGGGCTTCACCGTCAGACCTTTCCGTCCAGGCCCCTTGCGGGGTTGGCTGCGTTCAACATCCATCCCACGAGCACGAGCGTCCTGCGCCTCGGCTTCGCGTTCGGTCCTTCCCGGCGATCAGCAATCCCGCCGGTAATACGACCTCTGCTGACTTCTCCACGGCGAGCGACGCCCTCTCGGACATCGCCGTCCCGCACCACCCGACGAGCAGTGCTCACGCACCGGACGGGCATCCAGGGACACCCGCGGAGATCTCCGCGAGTAAGACCAGCAACCTTCATCGCACACCCACCGCGTTTACGGACCGGCCCCTTGATGACATCGGGCTTCGCCTCGTGGTGCAGACTCGCCCGAGCCGCCCCGCCTTATACGCGCAGCCCATCCGACCGCGAGCGATCGAGATGCGCCATGTGTTCCTAGGGTCGCGACTTCGCACTCCGGCTTCCTCCCCACCCAGCCTCACGACTGAGCGGTTGCCATCGGCTTGTGGTTGGTGCCATCAACCTCCACAGGGGACTCGCACCCCCGAGCTGCTGGTCATGTCGCGCGCACACCCGGCCTGCGCCACCGGGGCGCACTCCGTCGCGACCATCACTACAAACACCGCTCACCTCGCAGCCCTAAGCCCGAAGCCAGGCAGCCCGCCCCATCTCACCAATGGCCAACGCGCGGGCTCAGAGGGCGGCTCGGGAACGGGTGACCGAGACTCACCTTGCGGGCAGGCGTTATGAGACGATGCCCGGCCCGGTTAGCGAGCTACCCACGCGATGCGTGACCTTGCAGATCAGGCGGCACTGTCGACGCCCGAGACCCTACCGGGCTGAGGGGCAGTGGTGCCATCCGTAGAAGTCCGCAATCGCGGTCCCGCCGACGGACCACCCTCGAGCGGCCCGCCTCAACGCCGACCTTGGCTGGTCCTCCGGGGTACGCTTCGCGAGTTACCCGACGCGGCCTGGAGGTGACCGTACGTGGTCCCGCCTACGAACACCAGCACTCGCCGTCGCTGGACGGACACGACGATCGAGAACGAGTTGCGTGCTCAGAGCGCCGCGCTCGGGCACTTCCCCTCGCGCGCTGAGCTCGTCGCACGCGGGTTACGAAGTCTGTGGGATACCATGCGCTCCTCCGGCGGCGTCGACGCCTGGCGCGAGCGCGTTGACAGCGGACCGTCAGCCCCGTCGCACGAGAAGATCGCGACGCGCGCGTACGAGCTGTACGAGCAAGGCGCCCCCGGCGACGCGGACGCGCACTGGCTCGCCGCCGAGCGCGAGCTGACACGGACATCCGAGTAGCTCCCGGCCACACAGCAAGGCGGTCGGGTCTCACCGCGCCAGGCCCGTGCACTACGCGCTTGATCCAGCTCGCCGGCGGAAAGCGTCCGCGAGGGCTGCCAGACGAGGGGTTCCATTGCCACGCGCACCCGCGGCCCGCCGCGCCTCGTAGGAGCTCCGATAGATCCTCGTGCCCTCGGCCCACGCCGGCGACGAACACGCCGACCGTTCTACGAGCTTGGCCGCTCCAACCCGGCCGGTCGATCGCGGTCGTGCGACCGGAACATCGAGCCTGCGCCACACACGTCCCTCACGGCGCCCGCTCGCCGTGCCCGCGACCGAGTGGGTCTGTCGCAGCCGAAGCAGATGCTGATTAGCAACACGTGTCACAGCTTCGCTTCGGGGCGCGGCTCCGGTTGTGTTGCGCACTCCGGGACTCATCGCGGGGCGCGCGTCGAGGCCCACGTCTCCCGCAAGGGGTTCCAGGGTTCTCGCCCTGGCGTGTTTCGCGTTGCGGACGCGGAGGTGGCGGGAGGCGCGGGCGAGGTGCGTCTCGATTGTCTTCGGGCTGAGGAGGAGTTGCCTGGCGGCTTCTCGGATGGTGACGCCGTCGGGAAATCACCGCGACGCGACCCTCTTGCGCGCTCGGCATGTCCGCGGCGGGGTGCCTGGGGCCGGTAGTGAAGGAGCCTGGCTGGTCGACCACGCCTCTTATCGATGCCGCCGGGACCACCAATGGCGGCGACCCCTGGCGCGCGGGTCGGCCTGCTCCGGTTCGATCAGGCGCAGGCCGGCCAGCCGCCCATGCTCATACGCTCGTTCGATCGCGTGGCCGTTCAGCTCAAGCTCGCTGATCACCGCCGCGGGGGAGTGAAGCCCAGCCGCGCGCAACGCGGCAAACGACACCGGCTGCTCACCAGCACGGCGCAGCTGCTCAAGGGCCAGACGATCTGAGTTCTCAACGAGCGTCGCCGAACCGAATTATCAACACTCCGGCCACGCCGATCCAGCTGATCGCGCTCGGACCGCCTCTCCGTAGGCGGCGCGCGCTCGCGCCATAGCGCTGATTGTGAGACGTCAGTAAGGGCTGGCGGCCCGACCCGCTCGGTAGCGATCAAAGCAGGACCGGCGCGCGCGAGCTTGACGTCGGGCAGGCGAAAGAAGGGCACCCAGCCGTAGATCCTCCGAGTTAAGAGTGGCGTACGACGCCGCGATCGCAGGGCTGCTCGCTGATGGATTCCTAGCGACGCGTCGCTCGCTCTGACCGTGGTATGGAATTGCTCGCCTGCGCGGAAGACCGGTGGCGGTCGGGGCGGGGCAACCTTATCGCCGAGCGTTCGGAGGTCTCTCCCGCTGCCTCCGGGTCGATCACGTGTCGCTCCTGGAACTGCGCGCCTGGCATCTGATGCGGGCTCGTGTCAGCCTCACCGTGAAACATCCAGAGCCCGACGCGCTCCTCACAGAACCCGTCCCGAAGCCCAATCGCCAGGACAAGCGCGACCACGACCCCAAAGATCACAACCGCGACTACCACGGCCCCGAAGGCCAAATATCCTGCCGCAGCGTCAATGATCGCGTCACTCGAGACATCCGCTCAAACGAAAGGGTGAGAGACCGGCCAGTGTCTCACCCAGGCTGCGTTCTGCCATCGGGAGAAGATCCGCTGTGAGCCAGCGGGAAAGCCCGCAGCGGCGCATCGGAGTTAACCCATCACGCCTATCCGTAGCGCTCTGCAACAGCTTGCCGGCCAGGTGCCGCTCGGTTGTAGGGCATGGCTGGTACGTCATCGCCAAGGTCAGGCGACGCAGCAGGGTGAGCGAACCAACCTCAGACCCGCGACGTCAGGAGGTCTCGGCCATTCACCTCGATCCTGGCGGACCTCATTCGCCTTCGCGACGCTCGGGGCTGCCGGCGACTACTCCGAGCAGAACACGGCCGACCTTGTCGAGGCAAACGATATGCTTGCTCTGTGCGCCGAGGATCTACGCTCGGAGCCTTGACGAGAGGCAACCCACGCCGTTCGCACTGGAACCTCGGATGACTGACGCGTTCGACGCGATCCTCACAACGAGAGCTCGTGATCAGGACCGCCGGTTCGAAGCCTGGAACAGAATCGCCCAGGAGATGTGGGTCGACCCCGGCTGCGACCGAAAGACACTGACCCGTCGCGTTGACGCAGCGATGCAAACAGCTCTCCAAGCGGTGCACGAGGACTCGGCACCCCTGCGTCTCACCCTGGAGGAAGCCCTACAGGAGCTGGGCGCCGAGGATCTCAAGCTGGCCGGTGTCGCCGTCGTGGACGGCCACCTGACCCTCGCCGCTAAGACCTGACCGATCTGCGCCGTTCCGACTGGCAGTGCCGCTGGGCCAACCCGGGGTTCGGGTCATCATCGAGCACAAGCGGAAAGCGTGTGCGAAATCAACGTCTCAGATCTGCGTCGTCGAGGAGTTTTGAGACCCGTTACGGCTGCGCTGATCGGCAACGCCGTACGCCTGTCGGGCGCGGCAGTCACGGTGCCGGCCCGCGCGCTCACCATCAGGCGCACCCAAGCGCACCCCCGTATCGGTCTCAAGACTCCGGTAGCCTCGTCCTCGATCGGCGTCCATTCTGCCGTCTGGCCTGGAGCATGACTCCCAACTTCTCGCGGGGTTCAATTCCGGACATGCCAGCGGCCGTCTCCCCGTCGGGTGGACAGTGCGGATGACCGGATCGGTGAGTGTGCGCGCTGGGTTCGTTACTGGCCTTGTCATCGGAACAGGGTCTCGGCGCGTTGGAGGTGGTTCGTTGCTTGGTCAAGGTCGTCGTGGCAGCGTTGGACCCAAGCGTCTCCCCAGAAGAAGTTGCAGCTCGTCTCGGCACGCAGGACTAATGCGAGCGCGTCCTCGAGCTCGCGGTACAGGTCGGGGTTGGGGGCACCGATCGCGATGGCGTTACGTCGGGCGGCGTCGACGGCCTCGCTGAGCTCTGCAACGCGTGTGAGCGCTGTCTGTTGAGCCGGTGAGCCACGCCATTGAAGAAATCCGGTGCCGTGGTGCCAGTCGGTGTTCCAGGCTCCCGGGCCGACGGTGACCCAGCCGTGCGGTCCGTATCGCTCGAGGTAGTCGGAGATGAACGTGGGGCGGATGCCGCCGGCGGAGCCGGCGCGTACCTTTTCCATCAGTTCGGTGTGGAAGGTTCCCCAGAAGTTGCGGCTGGGCGTCGTTTGCCGGAACCATTCGCCGTTCTCGCCGGCGGTAGCGGTTGTAACGAGCGGCGGGAAGTCGCAGTACTGCGTGCGCGCTCTGACCTCGGTGATGAACCACTCGGTGTCGATGCCGGATGCTTGCGCGTTCGACAGCTCGCGGTCGCGCACGGCGACGACAATTTGCTCGCCTCCGAACTGGGCCAGGTGGGGACGGTAGCGCAACTCGTCCCAGCGCATGGGCGTGAGCGGGGAGACGTGCTCGCTGTCGATGATCACGTAGCGGTAGCCGTGGCGACGGAGCGTGGGGATCAGGTCCATCGAGAATCCCAGTTCGGGCGGCCAGAACCCTGGGACAGGGTCGCGCGCGACGAGGTGGCTGGCGATCGTTTGCCATCGGTCGAGCTGCTCTTCCCGGTCGACGGGACGGATCAGCGGCAGGACGGGGTGGTAATGGCCGGTACCGAGGAGCTCGATGATCCGGGTGTTCTGCAGGTACCACAACAGTGCTTCACAATCGACGATTCCGGACACGCGATGCTGAAAGTCGGGGTCGGCTAGCGTCTCGAGCAGGGTCCCGGAGAGCGACAGATGAACGCGTCCGAGGTCCTCGTGTTGCCACAATGAGCGCGGGATGCGGTCGATCGCCCACAGGATCTCCTTCGCCTCCGGTTCCTGGGTGTCGAGGAGTTGCTCGAGGTTGCCGGGCGGCTGGTGCAGGGTCAGGACCAGCGCGAACTCGATGTCTAGCACTGGCCTCTCCCGCGCCCGAGCCCGGGCTGACCGGCGCGCGCGAGGGCACGCTCGTGGGGCCGTCTGCCGGGGCGCTCGATCGGAGTGACGACCTCGTCGCGCCCGGGGGCCCACCCGGCGTGCTCGTGCGGCGCCTCGCGTTGCTCACGGACGTTCACGCGCGTGGGAAGCACGTCCGTCATGATCCCCCGCTTTCTCGCTCGGTACTCCGACCCATCGGCGGAGGCACCACGGCGTCTCCCGATGCGGCAGCCCGACCGGGGGATGCGTCGAGGTCGACGGGGATATGGCCGATCATTTGTGCCGGATGTGCTCGTAGATGTTCAGATAGTCCTGAGCGGGCCCGGCCCATGAATGATCCGTCCTCATTCCGTTGAGCTGCAGCTGTCGGAACTCCTGCGGAAAGGAATACCACAGGCCGATCGCGCGGCTCAGCGCTGATTCGAGGCCCTGCGCGTCGGCCTGGTAAAAGACGTACCCGTTTCGCTCCCAGCCCGACGCGTGATCGCGATCGAACACGGTGTCGATCAGACCCCCGACGGCGCGAACAACCGGCACCACTCCGTACTTCAGCGCGATCATCTGCGTCAGCCCGCACGGCTCGAACAGGCTCGGCATCACTAGAAGGTCCGCCCCGGCGTAGATCAGATGCGCGAGCTCCACGCTGAAGCCAAGTTCCAGATGGCAGTCAGGATTGTCGTTGAGCTCATACTTCAGTCGCCAGAACTCCCCGGCGATCGCCGGGTCGGGGCTGCTGCCCAGCAGCACGAACTGCCCCCCCTCGCTCAGCGTGTAGAAGAGTGCGTGACGGATCAGCTCGACGCCCTTCTGGCGGTCCAGCCGTCCGATCGACGCGACCAGCGGCTTGAAGCTGTCAGCGATAAGGAAGCGGTCGCGTAGCGCCCGCTTGTTGGCGTACTTGCCGTCGAACCTCTCGCTGCCGTACTGCACCGGGATCAGCGAATCGATCTCCGGATTCCAGAGGTCGTAATCGACGCCATTGAGCACCCCGCCGAACTTCTCGCGGTGGATGTGCAGGGTGTGCCCGAGACCCTGGCCCTGGTCGGTGTACTCCGCCTCCCAGGCGTGCTGGGGAGACACCGTGGTCACGAAGTTCGAGTAGACGACGCCGCCCTTCATGAGGTTCAACGCAGCACGGTTGAAGTCGTCCCGCAGGCGGTCATAATCGTAGAAGTGATCTGGCCGTGTCAGGCCTGTGGCCCACAGCACGGTCTCGCCGGTGATGCCCTGATGTCCGAAGTTGTGGATCGTGTAGCACACGCGTTGCCCGCTCATACCCAGGTGCTGGTAAATCTCGTACAAGAGCACGGGCACCAACGCCGTCTGCCAGTCATGGCAATGAATCACTTCCGGCCGCTTGTTCGCCTTCAGCATGAACTCGAGCGCCGCCTTTGAGAGGAACGCAAACCGAAGGACGTCGTCCATTGAGCCGTAGAGATGTCCGCGTTCGAAGAATCGATCCGGACAGTGCGGTTCGACGAAGAAGCACTTGCGGCCCTCCACGAACCCGAACCACACCGTACAGTGAACCGCACCGCTGAACCACGGTACCCAGAGATCATGGTATGCCACGGTGAGACCGTAGATGCGGTCATACCGCATGCAATCGTACTTCGGCAAGATGATCTCGACGGCGTTGCCGCGCAGCTCCAGCTCGCGGCTGAGACCGAATACCACCTCCCCCAGCCCGCCCGCCTGGGCCACGGGAGCGCATTCGGACGCGATCATCACCACAAACAACGTCTCACCTCCACGGTCGTGCGCCGTCGGACATCATGGACGGTGTCAACGATCGTTACGTCCCGCCGGCACCAGCGTCCGCAGCGCCCCCGGCGCTAGTCGCCTCAGCCGGAGGGCTAACCGTTCCAGTGCTGCTGTGAACCGGCAAAGTCGTGGTAGTCGATGTAGGGAAATATGTTGTCGTACGCTTCGATTCTGGACAGCCAGTGTGTGTCGATCGTCCCTGCCTCAATTTGCCGGAGGAGACGGTTGAAGCGGTTGATGTGCGTGCGCACACGGGACTCCGCATACGCGACCGTCGTTCCCATGCTGATCATGAACGGCCAGTCGCTTGCGGTAGCGAGAACAAGTTCGCGGGCGAGCTGATTGAGTCCGCGCAAGGTCAGCCCTTCCGCGCGGGGGCGCTGCCGGGCGATCCGCGACATTTCGCGCGTGGCATGGTGCAGGTGTGGCCAGATCCACTCGTTATCGCTGTTGAGCCACGTCTGGCTGTAGCCGTACGCGCCCCACGAAGTCGCCGCTGGCATCGCGGTCTGAAACTCAAGGCCGCTGTTAAGGACGTCTGACGGGGTCGAGAGGTGGTACGCGGACTGCGCGCAGCTCTTGCGGACCGCGAGGTCAAGGAACTCGGGTCCTTCGAACCACCAATGCCCGAATAGCTCTGCATCGTACGGCGCCACGATCACAGGCGCGCGGCCTGTCTTGGTCCAGACCTCGTCGATCCGTCGCGCCCGCTCCTGCACGAAGTGCTCGGCGTGCTCGTTCGCCGCCTCCAAGGCCCAGGCGCGGTGATACGGCTCCTTGGCGTGAAGCGGCACGTCGCGGCCGGTCACGCGATGGTATTTCAGGCCCAGGTTCCGCCTGCCTCCACCGGGCAGAAGAAACCGAGCGATCGACGCACTATCGAGGTCATGGCCGATGTCCCGATAGAACTCGCGATAGCGAGGGTCACCGGGATACCCAACCTCCGCGCTCCACACCTGGGCCGAAGATTCGGGATCACGCGCGAACGCGGCCACCCCGCTCGGGCAGACGACCGGCGCGTACGTGCCGAACACCGGCGGGGGATCGGCGAGCTCCAGCGCGTGAGCATCAACCAGGAAGTATTTGATTCCCTCATCCGCCAGCAGGCGATCGATCCCGGGAACGAAGCCGCACTCGGGTAACCACATACCGGCTGGCCGCCGACCGAGATGATGCTGATAGCACTTGGTACCAAGGGATATCTGCGCTTGGGCGTAGGCGGCGTCGAAGCCGGGTAGGAACGCGTGCGTCGCGCATGACGTGACGAGCTCAAGCATTCCGCGATCCTGGAGCGCGACGAACGCGGCCGTGAGATCCCTGGAGTACCGGTGCTCGAATCGGTTGAGAGCGTCGACGAGTCGCGCGCGATTCAGCTCGGCGGTCGACCGGAACCGCTCGTCCCCAGCGGTCCTGCGGACCTCAGAATCGGCAAGCTCAACGAGCGAGCGCATCCGATCGACATAGCGCGTCACCAGGAGTTCGTCGCGGAGCATCTCCAACAGGGGAGGTGACAAGGAGACCGTCAGCCGCGCCGGCAGCCCGTCCCGGAGCCACCCCTCGGTAATCGACAACAGCGGAATATAGGTCTCGGTCACGGCCTCGAAGAACCAATCCTCCGCCAGGCCGTTCTCCTCCTCGGGATCTCGCACGTAGGGCAGGTGCGCGTGCAGAAACAGGACGAGATGCCCGGCTGCGGCCGAGTCCCGGGCTTCCGCGGATCGCGTCAGCGGGCGATGCACGCTAGAAGGTGTGTCGCACTCCGACAATGGCCGCTACCGACCGTGTACGAGGACTATCGACCCCGGCGGACTGGACCGGGCTGTACGTGATCGAGTTCCCGTCCCGATCGATCACCGTAACGGAGCCGTCGGCATTCTCACTCACCGTGTACACCCCAGTGCCCGGTCGGGACGCATATGGACCGGTTGGCTCGGGCGCCTCGACGCCTGGCCCCGGAGGGTCGAGGATCGCGACCGCGGGTCCGGCCGAGATCCCTGCGTCGGCTAGCGCCGCGGCCAGCGCGGTCCCGGCGCTGAGCACGTCGACCGGATCGCGTCCACGCCAGACAGCCGCGGCCAGCGCGCCGAGTGCGGCGGCCACCGGCTCCGGAAGTCCAGGACGCCCGGCGATGACGAAAGGGATGTGCGCCGGCGCGCGTCGTGTGAGTCGAGCCTCCGAACCACCTCGAGCGGAGCCAAGCTCGGAGGCGAGGCGGAACTCCGACCCGACCCCGGGCAATCGCGCCTCGGACCCCATCTCCACGGACCCAACCACGCTCGCTGGTCCGCCGACGGCGCGCTCGACGCGAGGGGCCCGTTCTGCGCGCGCTACCACAAGGCGACCGCCGGCGCGCTCAAGCTCACGCTCATCGCCCGCAGCCACTACACGTGGCTGCTGCGCACGGCTCACGACCGGAGGCGTGGTTGCGACTCTCGGCGCCTTGGGGGGCGCGTGGATGACATTTGAGCGCGCGAGGACGACCCACTGGTAGTTACGCATGACGGCGAGTTCGACCACGTACGAGCTGTCGGCCTCGGGGAGAGCGACATCCTGGCTCCCGCGCGCAATCGGGACCGCATGCTCAGCCAGGAGGTATCCGCTCGGAACCCCAATCAGGCGCAGAAAAGCTCTCCCGCCCTCGTCAGGCCCGACAGCAACATTGATGCGATCGTTACTTAGGTCCCAATACGCGTGCGCCGACGTAGGGTCACGAACCATCAACTCGAGCGTGTCGCTACCGTACCCGAGCGGCAAAGCGGCGTCGTCAGGCTCCTGAAAAGCGCTGCCGCCACGATCTGAGGTAGTGCCGTTAGCTTCGACGTCCACGCTCGCCAGTCGACTGCCGCGAGAATCTAAGGGCCACATTGAAACGCAGATCCGATCTCGACGCGTCTCGGTCGCTGGCTGGTGCGACCGTCTCTGGTCGCTCCGACCATGACCGCCGAGTGATCTTCCCGCGGGGCACAGGCGTTCGAAGCCTCGCGCCGCATGGGTTTGGGCATCAACGATGCCATCGCGGCGACAACGGTGAGGCGCGGGACGGGGCCTCGATCCCGTCAAGCAGCCACCGGAAGGACCGGCCAGGCGGGTGACGATCGACCACGAGATTGAGCTGGTCACCGAGCGGCGGCATTCGGATCCGCACCACGTACTGGGCGCGCACCCCGTCGCCGATGGTGTCGTGGTCCGTGCGTTCCGCCCCGACGCGCGGGCGGTGCTCGCGCGTCCGCAGGACGCAGAGTCCGTGATGCTCGCGCAGCTTCATCCGGCAGGGTTGTTCGAAGGGTTTGTGCCGGGCGCCAGGCTGCCGCTGCGCTATGAGCTCGAAGTGAGCTACCCCGACGGAGGCTTCTACACGTTGCGCGATCCCTACGCGTTCGCACCCACGATCGGGGACCTCGATCTACACCTCATTGGCGAGGGGCATCATGAGGAGCTATACGACCGGCTCGGCGCTCATGTTCGCGAGATCGACGGTGCGCTCGGAACCGCCTTCGCGGTGTGGGCGCCGGCCGCGCGGGCAGTGAGCGTGGTGGGCGACTTCAACTCCTGGGACGGCCGTTTGCACGCAATGCGCGTACTGGGGGGATCGGGGGTCTGGGAGATCTTCATTCCGGGGGTGATGGAGGGCGCCGCGTACAAGTTCGAGATCCTCACGGAAGGCGGGGAGCTTCGGATGAAGGCGGACCCCCTCGCCTTCCGCACGGTGCTCATGCCGCGCACCGACTCGATCGTGCACCGCTCGCGCCACGTCTGGCACGACGGGGAGTGGATGGAGCGCCGGCGGGCGACACAGCCGCACCTGGGGCCGATGTCGATCTACGAAGTCCACCTCGGCTCGTGGCGGCTCAACCCGCTGGAGGGCAACCGGCCGCTGCGCTACCTGGAACTGGCTGACGAACTGGCCGACTACGTCACCGATCTCGGGTTCACGCACGTGCAGCTGATGCCGGTGATGGAACACCCGTTCGCAGGCTCGTGGGGATACCAGGTAACCAGCTACTTCGCGCCGACCGCCCGTTTCGGCGCCCCGGACGACTTCAAGCGGTTCGTCGATCACCTGCACGGCCAGGGCATCGGCGTGATCCTCGATTGGGTGCCGGCGCACTTCCCACGCGATGACTGGGCGCTTGCCCGCTTCGACGGGACAGCACTCTACGAGCACGACCATCTCCGCGGAGCGCACCCAGACTGGGGTACGCTCATCTTCAACTACGGCCGCCACGAAGTGCGCAACTTCCTCGAGGCCAGCGCGTTCTTCTGGCCGCACGAGTATCACGCCGACGGGATCCGAGTCGACGGGGTCGCTTCAATGCTCTACCTGGATTACTCGCGCGCGGAGGGCGAGTGGGTCCCCAACGTGCACGGCGGGCGGGAGGACCTCGACGCGATCGCCTTCATCCAGGAGCTGAACGAGATCCTCCACCGGCGCGAGCCAGGGGTGATCGCCGTCGCCGAGGAGTCCACCTCCTGGGCGGGGGTGTCGCGGCCCACCTTCGCCGGCGGCCTGGGGTTTGGTTTCAAGTGGAACATGGGGTGGATGCACGACACCCTCGGCTATTTCCAGCATGACCCCGTGTACCGCAGCCACCACCACCACGAGCTCACGTTCAGCATGCTGTATGCCTTCACGGAGAACTTCATCCTCCCGCTCTCCCACGATGAGGTCGTCCACGGCAAACGCTCGCTCTACGACCAGATGGCGGGAGACCGCTGGCAGAAGCTGGCAAACCTGCGTGCGCTGTACGGCTACATGTGGGCGCACCCGGGCAAGAAGCTGCTGTTCATGGGCGGCGAGCTGGCGCAGGAGCAGGAATGGAGCTACCAGAGGTCAATCGACTGGCACCTGCTCGAGCGGCCAGAGCACGCTGGCGTCCAACGACTCGTGCGCGACCTCAACCACCGGCTACGCCAGGAGCCCGCCCTCTACGAGCAGGACTTCGATCCGGCCGGCTTCTGGTGGCTTGAGGCAAACGACGCGGCGTCGAACGTGTTCGCGTTCGCGCGCGCCTCCCGCGACGGCAACCGGCTACTCGTGTGCGCGGCCAACCTCTCCCCGGTCCCGCGCGAGCGCTACCGCCTCGGGCTTCCCCGCGCCGGACGCTGGATCGAAACGCTCAACACCGACTCGGCGCACTACGGCGGGTCCAACGTTGGAAACGGGAACGGCATCGAAGCAGAGCCGGTCCCCTGGCACGGGCAGAACACCTCGGCCGAGGTCACGCTGCCCCCGCTGGCCGTCATCTGGCTCATCCCGCTCCCAATCTGACAGGATCCGATCGACGACCGAGTAGCCCCGAATAGCGGCATCCTGTCGCCGGAACTGGGACGATTCTCCGTTCGCCCGGCGAGTCGGCGAGAGGCTCGGGCGAGCGGGTAGCGCCGCCGCCGCGGTCCGGGTTCAGCCGTGCTGGGTGGTGATTGATGATCGTCTATAACCTGTTTCCCCTTCTGGCTGGCCGCTTCTCGGCGTGGGTGCCGCACATCGAGCGGGCCGCGGCGATGGGTTTTGATTGGCTGTTCATCAACGCGGTTCACCGGCCGGGAGCATCTGGGAGCGTCTATTCGATCGCCAGCTACTTCGACCTCAACCCGGCGCTGATTGACCCAGCCGATCCTCGATCCGGCGAGGACCAGCTCAGATCGGTCATCACGGGTGGCCGCGCTCGCGGCCTTCGGCCGATGGTCGATCTCGTCATCGATCACTGCGCGGCGGACTCTGAGCTGGTCAGTGAGCATCCCGAGTGGCTTGCCTTTGATTCTGCCGGCGAGCTGATACGTCCGTCGTTTGAAGAGGGTGGCGGGACGGTTGTGTGGGTCGATGTGGCCCAGTTTGACCATCGGGGCACGCGCGACCCTGGCGGG
>Ga0335078_10009670_pt1 | contig 14275 bp, 14 predicted proteins | sample Lox_Sample_32_FD_206711 | JGI IMG/M metagenome (GOLD analysis project Ga0335078, IMG submission 206711) | Soil microbial communities from Loxahatchee National Wildlife Refuge, Florida, United States - Lox_Sample_3.2 | ecosystem: Environmental > Terrestrial > Soil > Wetlands | place: USA...
GTTTTCCTGAATCGACTGGTAGTCGCCGATATCCGCCAGCACCTGCTCGAATAAGGGGAACTCGGCCTCCGCCGCCGGCACCGGAACGGCCGATTGCGCCATCAGGCTGAGCAGTCCCACGGTCTTCAGCGTGACCGTCTTGCCGCCCGTGTTGGGACCGCTGATCAACAGCGTGCGCTGGTCCCGGTTCAGTTCCAGGCTGATCGGCACGGCCGCCTTGTGGCGGCGGCGGAGCACGTCTTCGAGCAGGGGATGGCGCGCGTCCTTGAGCAACAGCCGCTCGCCGAAGCGCGGGATGACGCAATCGAACTCCGCGGCGAATCGCGCCTTCGCGAAAATCAGCTCCAGCTCCGCCATGGTGGCCAGCGTTTGCCGGATGGAATCGCTGTAGCCGCGCAGACGTTCCGTCATTTCCCGCAAGATGCGATGCACCTCACGGGCTTCTTCTTCCGCCAGCCGCACCAGCTCGTTGTTGAGGTCGATGGTCTCCAGCGGCTCGATGAACAGGGTGTGCCCGCTCGAGCTGGTTCCGTGGATCACGCCATCGAGCTTGCGTTTCTGCCCGGCAATCACCGGCACCACGAAGCGCTCATTGCGGATCGTGACGAACTCCTCCTGCAGCACTCCTTCTTCGCGGTGCGCGCGCAAAAACCGTTCCAGCGATTCCTGAATGGCCTTCTTCTGCCGCTCGATGTCGCGCCGCACACGCGCCAGCGCAACACTCGCATAATCGGAGACCGTGCCATCCGGAAGGATCTTGCCTTCCAGATCTTTCAGCAGCGAGCGGAAATCGCCGATCGTCTGGGCGCGCCGACCCAATCGCGGGAAGCGCTCCGCGGCGGCCGTAAGCACCGATTTGGCATCGGCCGCGCGATCGAGCAGCAGAAACACGTCGAAGATTTCCTTGGGCTCCAGGCTGGCGCCTTCGATCCGCAGCTTGTTCACCGGCGCTTCCAGATCGGGCAGGCCGCCGAAATCGACGCGAATGGCGGCGCCGCGGGCGGCCGGCTGCGGACGCGAGGCCGTACGCCAGTAGCCAATCGCTTCTCCGGTCTCGGCCAGGTCCTCGGCAAGGTGCTCGCGGTCCCGGTGCGGCTCGACTTTCTCCAACTCGCGCCGGCCCATGGGGCTCGCGACGTACCGCTCGAGCAACTGCCGCAGCGATTCGTATTCGAGGATTTCCGCGCTGGTTCGTAACATGGCGACCGCCAATCCTTCTACCTTAGCGCTTCTTGACGCACTTCCCGGCCTGTGTTTTACCTTCGACCGCTACATGAAAATCTTCTTCTTCCCGTCGACAGCTGTGGTCCTTGGGTTTGCCGTGCTCGCCCATGCCCAAGGTCGCGGAGGGCCGGCTCCCGCGCCCGCGCGCGCTGCCGCGCCCATCGATCTGACCGGCTATGGGGTTTCGCTCATCGTGGACGAGTGGCGTTTCCGCGGCACGTCCCAGAAAGGCGACATTCTGTATCTGCCGATCAACGCGGCTGCTCGGCACGCGGCGCTGGCCTGGGACCGGCCAAAGATGAGGCGGAGGGGAATCCATGCCGCGCGTACGGAGCTGTGGGTCTGATGCAGCGTCCGGGCCGGCTGCACATCACCGGCAGGATGACAATACCGTGCGCGTCGATGCGGACGCCGGCACGCAGACCCGGCTGTAGCATTTCGGTGCGCCTTCCGCGCAGCGCGGCGAGCCCACCTGGCAAGCCTACTCCGCGGCGCTTTCCGGACGCGCCTTGCTCGATCTCGGCGGCATCGGTTTTACCCGCGGCGCAGGCCCGGAGGAACGCGCCCGGAACGGAACACTGAAGGTGATAACCGGTAACATGCATCCCGGCTATCTGCGCAAAAATGGCGTGCCGTACAGCGGGGAAGCCGTCCTCAACGAGTATTTCAACCGGCTCACCGGCTCACCGGCGGCGCTGGCGACACGTACCTCGCCCTAACCGCCGTGCTCGAAGATCCCGCTTACCTCACCCAGCGCTTCGTGTCGCAGTTCAGTAAGGCGCGATGCGTGTTACCGAGATGCGACCGTGAGGGAGCGGGGGTTAGGCTACGCAGCTCATAGCCCGGCGTGCGGTTCATATCCAACCTCCTGTTTTCGCTCTTGCAATATATTTTAGTTTAATCTAAAATATTCATCGTGCTGCTGGAATCCCAGATCTTCGCCGCCATCTCCTCGGCCCGCCGCCGCGAAATCCTGCGTCTGGTCTGGAAACAGGAATTGAGCGCTGGGGCGATCCACCAGGCCATGCCCGACGTCACGTTTGGAGCCGTCTCCCTGCAACTGCGATCGCTCACCGAAGCCGGCCTTTTGGAAACGCGTGGCGAGAAACAGTTCCGGTTCTATCGGGCGCGGCGCGAGGCTTTCGGTCCCGTGGCGAAGATGCTCGAGAGCATGTGGGACGACGCGCTTTGGAAGTTGAAACTGGCCGCCGAGCTCGAAGAAGAACGCCGTGGCCCGCGTCCCCAACGCCGCCGGCGCGCAACCATCAAAACCAAGAAGCCCAAGAAAGCATGAGGAATCCATGAACCCCCAACCGAAGGCATTGCCGCATCGTCTCGACCGCACGGTAGTGATCCGCGCGACTTGTGAAACCGTATTCCGTTTCTTTACCGACAGCGCTCGCTGGGCCGCGTGGTGGGGCGCCGGCTCGACCATCGATCCCCGGCCGGGAGGTAAGGTCCAAATCCAGTATCCCAACGCAGTCGTGGCCGCGGGTGAGGTTCTCGATATACTCAGTCCGGAGAAGATCGTTTTCTCGTATGGGTATGCGAGCGGCAAACCGATCCCGCCGGCTGCCTCGCGCGTCACCATCACGCTCGAGCCGTACGCCGGCGGAACGCGCCTCCGACTGGCGCACGAGTTCTCCGAAGCCGCCCTGCGCGACGATCACGTGCAGGGCTGGCGCTATCACCTCGCCGTCTTCGGCAATGCGGTGGCCGACGAGATCCATCGCGATGCGGCCAATGTGGTCGAGGGGTGGTTCGCGGCCTGGGCCATCACCAATGAGGAGGAGCGCGCACAAGCTCTGCAGCGCGTGGCCGGCGCTACCGTGCAATTCCGCGACCGGTTCAGCCTGACGGATGGACTCGATGATCTGTCCGCGCATATCGCCGGTACCCACCGCTTCATGCCGGGCGTCCGGCTGGAGCAGCGGGGGCCGATCAGCCAGTGTCAGGGGACGGTACTCGCTCCGTGGGTCGCCGTCGCTCCCGATGGAAAGGAGCTCATGAGCGGGACCAACGTCTTCGTGCTGGGGCCCGACGGCCGGATCGAATCCGTGACGGGGCTCCTCAACTCGCCCCCTAAGTTATAATCAGGGGCATGAAGATCGGGGCCCTGTTGGCGTTCCTGGCCGTGCTCAGCCTGGTGATTTGGGCCGCCGACGCACCGCCCGTACAACCCGCCCCCCCTGGCGGCGACGAAACCACGCGCATCCTCGTCGATGTCACGCGGGTCAATATGCTGTTTACGGTCACCGATAAGAAGGGCCGCTTCATTACCGACCTCACCAAAGACGATTTCGAAATCATCGAGAACAGGAAAAAACAAGTCATTCAGGAGTTCACGGCTGAATCCGATTTGCCGCTTCGCCTGGCCATCCTGGTCGACACCAGCAGCAGCATCCGCGACCGCTTCAAATTCGAGCAGGAGGCGGCCACCGAGTTCATCACCAGCGTGGTACATGCCGGGGTCGATAAGGCCATGGTGGTCAGCTTCGATTCTTCCGCCGAGTTAATCACCGACTTAACCGACGATACCGAAAAGCTCAGCACGGCCGTGCGCGATCTGCGCCCCGGCGGCGGAACGGCTTTCTATGATGCCATTTACTTCGCCTGCCGCGACAAGCTGCAGCAGGATCAGCCGAAGCACAAATTCCGGCGCGCGATGGTGATCCTCACCGACGGCGAGGACAACCAGAGCCGCTACACGCGCGATCAGGCGCTCGAAATGGCGCAGAAGGCGGACGTGGTGATCTATACCATTTCGACGAATATCACTCACGCGGAGACCGTGGGCGATAAGGTGGTCCGCTATCTGTCCCAGGAAACCGGCGGCCGCGCGTTCTTTCCCTTCAAGGTGGAAGACCTGGAGCAATCCTTCGAAAATATCGCCAACGAACTGCGCCACCAGTACAACATCTTCTACCGGCCGGAGCCCCTCCTCACCGATGGTCTCTACCATACCGTGGATCTTCACGTGAAGGATCGTCCCGGCCTGGTGGTGCGCGCCCGTAAAGGATATTACGCCCCCAAGATGTGACGACTGCCGTGCGGCGCGGAGAGCCGCTTGACCTGGCGGCCATCCGCGAAATTCAAATCGCCAGCCCACAAGCTGCCCAGTGGGACGTCACCGATTATCTCGAACATGATTTGCGCGTTGCCGAGCGCGGTGCCAGCGTGGTGGGATTCCTGGTATCGCGTACACTCGCTGCGGGTGAATCGGAAATTCTGAATTTGGCAGTGGCTCCCGCTTGCCGCCGCCAAGGCGTCGCCAGGGCTCTCGTGCGAACCTTGTTATCCGATGTGTCGGGGGCTGTATTCCTGGAAGTACGAGCGTCCAATGAAGCCGCTCGTGTTTTCTATAACTCCCTTGGTTTTGAGGAGGTTGCAAGTCGTCCGGAGTATTACGAAAAACCACCGGAGGCGGCTATTGTTATGAAGTTTCATTCATGTTAATGTGGCGGATAGGCGGTCATGCCGTCTGGAGAAACACGCACGAGATTACCCACCGAGCCTCAAATTTCCGAACCAACCGACTCGGCGTGGCAACCTCACCCCAGGAGGAATTGCCTCATTATGGAACGGAATGCACAGGAAGAACTCAAGGCGCATCTGATGAATTCGAATGAAGAATTTCAGCGGCTCGCCAAGCAGCACTCAGAGTTGGCGAAGTCGTTGGAGGCTTTGGAGGCGCTTCCCCATCTGACCCATGAAGAACAGTTGGAGGAAACGCGTCTGAAGAAGATGAAGCTTCGCTTGAAAGATCAGATGGAAGCGATCCTGAGTCAGTACCGGTCTCAGCAAGTCGCTTAGCATCAGGTGCGTCGCAGTGCCGTAATCGTACCGGCCCGGTTGGCTTCGGCTGACCGGGCTTTCGTATTTTAGGGGCATGGAACCGGAACCCGTTCGCATCCCCATCACCGACGTCTTCGACCTGCACACCGTGCCGCCGCGCGATGTGAAGGAGGTGGTAGAGGCCTATCTCGAGGAAGCGCATCGACTGGGTTTCCAAGCGCTGCGCATTGTCCACGGCCGCGGCATTGGCGTGCAGCGCGAGATCGTGCGCGCGGTGCTGGCGCGCACGGAGTTCGTCGTCGATTACCGCGATGCACCGGCGGAGGCGGGCGGTTGGGGAGCCACGGTGGTGACGCTGCGGTGAAGGCGCCAGAAGGCCGGCGACGCCAAACCGATTGCCTTCCCCACGGGGCACGGCTGCCCTTGACCTCAACTGCGATTCAATATTACGCTTGCACCCTATAGGAGGGGCTGAAAATGCCTAAATATCTGGTACAGGCTTGGTACACGACTGAAGGAATCCGGGGGCTCGTAAAGGACTCGGCGGCCGGTCGGCGCTCGGACGTGCAAGCGGCGGTCAAGGCGCTCGGGGGAAAGGTGGAAGCGTTTTACTATGCGTTCGGCGCCGACGATGTGATCAGCATTCTCGAACTGCCCGACAACGTTGCCGCCGCCGCTGTTGGCCTCAACACATCGGGCTCGGGAGCCGTCCGCGTTCGCATGACGCCCCTGCTTACCATCGAGGAGGTCGACAAAGCGCTCGACATCGAAATGCGATACCGCGCACCAGGCAAGTAGCGGCGCGGCTTCAGCGGAATCCGTAACTCGCCAGTAGCTCTTTGCGGTTCTGGCGCAGATCTTTGCCCGATCGTTCCGTGGGGTACGGCTGGTTCCCCATCATGCCCTTCCACAGTTCGCGGTTGAAGCGCGGGGTGTCGAGCTTGTCTTCTTCGTCGTAGTCCATGTCGCCGAGCTTCCTCTGCCAGTACGCCCGATTGTGCATCGCGCGCGCGACGGCCGGCCCGCGCACGGTCCCTGGCAAGGAATTATCCGCCGTCCGCGCGGGTAGCGGTAGCTGCGATTGGCGCAGCAGGTCCGGCACAAGGGCGCGATAGCTCCACGTTGCCTGATTCAGGTCGAAGACCTCCGTCATCGGCGAAGCCGCGGCGCCGTACAAACTGCTCGGCCGCAAGCCGAGCAGGGCTTCGATGGTCCGCACCATGCTTACCGTGGTATAGCGCTCCGATACCACGGCTCCCTGCTTCACATAGGGGCCAATCACATACCCGACGCTGCGGTGTGCGTCCACGTGGTCGGGGCCATCCTGCGCGTCGTCCTCTATGACGAAGATTAGCGTGTCGTCCCGATACGGGCTGTTGGCAAGCTTTTCCGCCACCAGTCCAACAGCATAATCGTTGTCGGCGATTTGCAGGGCCGGCGTGTTGAGGCCGTAAAGAGCGGTGCCAAAGTCTCCGAAATGATCGTGCGGTAGACGCAGGAGCGAAAGATTGGGCAGATTCTTTCCCGCCACATACTGATCGAATTCCCGCTCCCACTCGTGGAAGAGAAAGAAATCGGCATTGTTTTGATCGAAGCTGCGGAAAAACAGATCGGTCTTGTCCCATAGCGCCTTGTTGGTTGGCACGGCTTGCGGCAAATGATCGGCAAAAGGCGTCTTCGAAATGCGCAGGTAGCCGATATTCGCGCGCGGGTTTTCGTAGCGGGTCAGGTCGCAGTAGAAGCCATAGTTCCGCAGCGTCAGGCCGGCGCGAAGCGCTTCATCCCAGATGTACCCGGCGCCCGCGTCGCCCGCATCCGAGTCGGGCGCAGCCACGTCGGCGGTGCCCGGCAGCAGATTGGGATCCGCCGGATGCTCTTTGTCCGGCTCGAGCAGCGGCTGCGCCGCGATGCGCTTCTGCAAATCGGCCACGCTCACATTGACGTTGCGGTTGGTCCCCTCCCAGTCATAAATGAAACCGCGTCCGGCGTAGTTCGGCGGGACGGTCTTCTCGGTGTAATCGGTGGTCCTGCCGGCCACCGACCAGTTCCATCCCACGCCGCTGACCTCGCCGGAATCGAAGAAGTTATCGAGCGTCACGAAGCGGCGCGCCAGGGAGTGGTGGTTGGGAGTGATCGGTTCGGGGAACTCCACGATCGACGGGTCGCCATCGCCCACTTCGAGATCGCCCAACACCTGGTCGTACGTGCGATTCTCCTTGACGATGTAGATAACGTGATGGATGCGGCGCCGCAACTCGGCCACGAGCGGATCTTCGCTTCCCGCGCGCACGCGGTCGAATCGATTGTTTTCCGCCACGCGTTTGGTGAGCGCGTCCAACTCGGCGGCAGCCGGTACGGGAGCCGCGAGCAGCGTCGATTTCTCGCGAGCGTACACAAACTGGTTCGGAGTCTTCTCGCAATCCGGGATGTTGGGCGCGCTCACGTCGCCGCGGCAATTGCCCCGGCTTGGTCCCGGAACACTTTTGCCGTTCACTACGTATAATGTCTTCCCATCCCCGCTCAGGCTGAGACTGTTGGGATACCACCCGGTCGGAATCAAACCTTTCACGTGTCCGGACCCGTTGGCATCGAGCGCCACCACCGCGATGGCATTGGTGCCGCCATCGCTCACGTACAGCATCCGCTCGTCTGGCGAGAGGGCCAGGGCGTTGGGGTTGGCGCCTTTGGGCAGCGCTTTCGCGGGAAGCATCTCCGCGGGCGCCGTGATGCCAAATTCCCCGGTAACCCGGCGGCCCGCCACATCCACCACCGCTACCGTGTCGCTGTTGTCGGCAGCCACGAAGAGTTTGTCGTGCGCCCGATTGAATGCGATTCGCGTGGGCTGGCCCTTCAGGCGAATGCGAGCGCTGACGGACGGCGCGGAGCCGAGTGCGACGACCACTAATTCGCGATCGCGCGGGCTCGAGATCCACGCTTCGGTATTGCCGCGAATCGCCACCCAGTACGGAAATTCGCCGCCGGGAACACCGGTCTTCGATCGATCCGCAACTCCGGGCCTCAGGTCCAATTCGCCGGTCTTGCGGCGCGTTTTCAAATCGACGAGGCTGATCGAATCGTTGTAGAAATTGGCCACTACGGCGAGAGCGCCGGATTCGGTTACACCGATGCCCGCTACCATCGGCTTCGGCGCCTCAGCGTTATATGGTGCCGGCAAGTTGGAGAGCAAACCGAGCCCCGTAGGATGCCCCAGCGGAATGGTAGCCGCACGCGCGAAGGCCGCGCCGCGCCGCGCGAACACGTAGACCTTGTCGTCCACTCCGCCGGAAACGTAAAACTCCTGACCGCTGGGATTCCAGGCCAAGCCGCAAAAGCTGTTCGCGACCGGCAGCGCTTGGAGTTGTACCGGCGGAAAAGAGGTGACGTCGTACACGAAGACGTATTCGTTGAACCGCGCGCCACGACCGCCTTCAATGTTGTAGCCGCTGGTGAGGACTAGCAGCCGGCTGCCGTCGGGGCTGACCGCCGTGGTGACGGCTTGGCCGAGTGTGACATCCGGACGGCCAGGCATGCCCGGGTTCAGGGGCATCGCGACGGAGTGCGGCACCGCGTCAGGAGTGATCGCCAGGCCGTTCGGCAGTTGGATCGGATCACTGGCAAAGGCGGCAAAGCCGAGAAAAGCGAGAAGCGGGAAACGCGCGGCAAAGGGGTTCATAGGCGTCAGTTTGTCAAAAGGTAACGAGCGGCGCAAAGGGAGTTACGAGGGTAGCATGCCGGAATTACAAGTCGATTACGCGGGAACCGCTGCTCTCGCGGGTTCGCAAGCGGGAAAGACAAAAAATGAGGGGGAGGATTTTTTCACTACGCGCGGAGTTATTGGAGCTCTAGCGCATACTCTCTCAGCAAAACGCCCTGGGGCGTGTACAACCGGACAAAATAGACGCCGGATCGTTGGGCGGGCGCCTCCACGCCGTTCCCTGGGGTGTAGTTGGCTTGGAAGACGCCCTTTCCATTGCGATCCACCATCTCCAGGCGGTATCCGCCCAGCGCTGGGAGACCGCCGGTATCCGGATGGAGAACCAGCGGCCTGCCAGATGGCGCCTGAGCCACAACCCCGGCGCCCCGCGTGACTTCCAGTGCCACCGGAACGCGCGGACCCAAAGCCCGGTGGTTAGTGAGCACCACGGTCCCAATTCCTACGACAACTAAAGCGACCCCGAGGACCGGAACGAGCCCCGAAGCCGCCCACGTTTTCCGCGGCTTTTGTTCTTCGGCGCGGAACCGGGACCCGGCCCCCCGCATCGACCGCACATAGGCATCCATCTCCGTAACCCGTTGCTGGCACGACTCGCAAGTCAGCAAATGCTCCTCCAACTCGGCTAGCTCCGGCTCCGGAATGGTCCCCAAGCAATACGCTTCGATTTGGGAATCGTCCAGGTGCGCTTTCTTTCGTGCTGTTGCCATGGCCTGTGCCTTAATTGTCAAACACCTCCCTTCTAGATGGGAAGGTGCGTCGGCGCCAGTGCCATTCTCACAGAAATCATCCTAATTTAGTACTGCCGAAATCCCCTACGTAGGGAGAACCGACGTTTTCCCAACTCGCCGAAGCGCGCCTTGGCACGCGACTTAATCAGCCGGAACTGGGTTTCCGTCAGGCTCATGGCCTTGCAGATCTCGTCCGGACTCTGCTCTTGCAGATAGAAACGAACTAGCACTTCGCGGTCGCGCTTGGCGATGCTGTTCAACACGCGCATGGCCAGTTGTTCGTTTTGGCGCTCGATGGCGCCCCGCTCCGGATCGGGGCCCCGCGCGGAAAGTACCACGCCTCCCTCCAGATCCGTATGGTTGCGCCGCGCCTGCACTGCGTCCTCAATGTGCGCCGCCACCTGACGCCGCACGACCGTGCGCACGTATCCCATGAGCCGGTCCGGTTCGCGCAAATCCCCGTTGCGGATCGACTGAGCGACGATTAAAAACACGTCGTGGACCTTGTCGTCCAGGTCGTGCGGTCCGAGCTGACGGTAAAGAAAGAAGCGCACGCCTTTCGAGAAGACACGATAAAGCTCTTCCATGCCCGTGGGGTCGTCATGGCGAATCCGATCGACGACTTGTCCCCAGCTTGGTTCCGTCAAGGTGGGGGGTTTTTGCTCGGAAAAAGAGGACAGGTTCATTATGGGAGTACCGCCTTTCCTTGGTCTCCTACCGCGAAGTAGGCTCCCCAAAATTCCGGCCGCGCCCGCGGGCCGCCGGAGTGTATCATTTCGATTTGCGCGCGGCGCAACGCGCCCGCTGGATCCATCGGTGACGAGCCACGCAGGTTCCGGTAAAGCGCGGCGAATAAGGTGCCATCGTCGTCGGGCGTGTTCCACAGAGTGCCGACGACAGACCGGGCGCCGGCCGCTAGCCACGCACGCGTCAGTCCCATGACGCCGGTCCCCGGAAGTTCGGCCCCCGCCGCCGAATGGCAGCCGCTCAGCACCACCACCCCCGTCGCGATCCGCCAGTGCGAGATTTCGAATGGTGTCAGTAATTGCGTCTGGCCGCTGCGCGACAGACTCAGCGCAATCAAGGCATAAGCCGGTTGCGCGGCCGACTGTAGGTAGTGCGTAGCCAGGTGCACGACCGCAGGCCGGCGGTTGAGCTGTTCCAGCAACTTCTCGCGCGACGCGTCGGCGCCCCGAAGCAGGACGGCGGGGCCGTCCCAAGCTCGGGCCGAAGCATCGATTTCCGTGCCACTCGCCACCAGGCGCGGCAGTGGTACCGCGTCACGACCGCCGTCCGGAACTCCCGCCGCCCGCCGATCCGCCCGATTATAGATGGCGTCCCCTACACCCACGAGTACAGGCGCGAACCGCGGCTCGGAGCGCTTCTCCGCTTCCAGCCAGTACGCGGCGCTGGGGACCACTTCGATGGTGTGATTCTCTGTGACATAGGTAGGCTGCGCCGAGAGCGTCTCGATCAGCGCCGGCACCGGCAGATCGAACAGAGTTTCATCCAGCGCCAGGAGCCAGCGGTCCGCCTGACGAAACCGCGCCGCCACCGGTCCGAATAACGTTTGGAAGAGCGTAGCCGAGAGAGACGCTCGGTCTCCGTCGCCCTGGCGAAGCGCCGCCAGCACGCTTCGGCTTTGCGACTCGATCACTTGACGAGGCGGCAAGGGATATACTTCGATCCCCTCGCGATTAACGGCCCACACCCAGGAAATCGAGTCTCCCTCATGAAAACTGAACAGCGTCGTGTTCGGGTCGAGCGCATTGCGGATGGCGTCTACCAGGTCGGTCGGGAGAGGCCGGATTGCATTACCGGTGGCTGCATCCAGTCGAACCACCGCCGCTCGGGCAGCCTCAATGCCTTCGGAATCTCCGCCGCGCAAGGCGGCAACCTCGGCGCGCTGCAAGCGTTGCATCGCCTCCCAGTAGGCCGGCGGCAAATCGGGTTCGATTTGTTGCGGATCACGAAGAAGCGACCGCAGGCTGGCCGCCCGGTTTTCTTCGTTCGCGGTGAACGTCTCGCGCACCAGATCGCGGTCGCCGTTTTCCTGGTACAGACGATTGCCGGCCTCCACCAAAGTGGCGTGCACTTTCTCCAGCATGCCCTCCGTGCCCACGCGGCTGGCATCGTCGGCCGGCGTGGCCCAGCGCCAGGCGCGGCCTAGCCGCACCGCGATCCGCAAGTCATCCAGCGCTTCGGGCAAGCGTCCTTGTGCCAGCCGCACGAGCGCGCGGGAGTGATAGATGTCCCACGAAGGAAGGGCACCTTCGGGTTGCGCGGTCAGAACCACTGCCAGATCCAACAGCGCCGAGGCCGCGGTAATGTCGCCCTGTTCTAACCGCAGCCTTCCCAGATTGCGGTACGACGATTGCAGCGGAAGATGGTGTAGTTTGCGGGCGTAATACGCTTCCAGCAACGGCCTCTCTGCTTGAGCCAACTCGCCGCGGACAAGACGGGACACGCCCATATGTTCCCAACCAAGCGCGTATAGCTCCCAGTTGCCTTGGCTGTAGGCGCGATCGAGGGCATGCTCATACAGTTTTGTGGCTTCCGCCATCCTTCCCTGATGCGCCCGCAGCGTGGCCATCTGCATTTGCAGCTCGGACCAGTGCTCGGCGCGTTTCAGGCCGGCTTGCCGTTTCATGGCATCTTCGAGCCATTTCGTGGCAGCTGCAAATTCGCCCATCTGCGAGTAGAGCGATGCGATATTGAGTTCCCAGTCCACGACCTTGGCCGGATCGCCGGCCTCCGAGAGTTGCTGCGCCTTCAGAAACGATTGCAGCGCGGCTTGATACTGATACTGCAGATACTGGCAAGCGCCCAAGTCTCCCCAAGCTCGACCGGCCACATCCGCGAGCGAGGGGTCTTGCGCCTCTTGAAAGACCGAGCGGAAGGTTGCGGCCGCGGCGTCGTACTTCCTCGCATAGAACAGGGTTGCGCCTTGCTGAAGTCTCGCCAGAAGCGGCGCGATACGGCGTGCGTGCTCCGCCGCCAGCAGAGCCTGGGCCGCATTCGGCATGCTTTTTCGGGCCCCGCCGACAGACGTAACGGCGAGAAGGCATCCAGCTAAGACCCAGACTTCTCTCAAACCAGCTCCCGATTCCCGAAATGCGAAAAATAAGGAAAAGAAAAAAAGGACACGGTGCTTCTTTGGGAGTATTCCATTTAGATATCTTAGAAATACTCCCAAAGAATAGTACCAGTTTTTTTTGGAATTGTCGCAATCCCCGATGTGGGGATATTCGTGGAACGCGCCTGTGGGGAGCGCGATTAGGTTTTTGAACTACTTACAGCCACAGAGCGAAGAGAAGCACAACAATCGGCGAGCTCATCTTTGGCTGAAACAGGAACCGCCTGGCAGCCACGCGATCCCCTTCGATTTCGAATCTAGCGGGTAAATCAAAGACAAAGCGATCATTTTGAGGCTATGCAATTCCAAAACAACGCGATATTTCTAATGATTTGGCGTGATCGCCCGCATGGGCGGGGGCGTGCGCGGGTGAGTGGGGTGGCCGGAATCGACGGGTTTGCGGGCTAGTTGTCTACGTCGAGAACTTCGAAGTGAAACCGCTCGGGCGGCAGCAGGGTGAGTTCGGCGGGCACGAGCCGTGACCAGGTCTGATAGGCGCTCTCGGCCACCGACGAATTCAAATACAGCAGGAACTGATTGGAGAAGCAGTCGATGGGCGGTGGCTGGCGAAAGGTGAGGCGCAACCCCACGGCGCGCTCGAGAGCGACGCCGTGAGTGGGTACGCGTTTCTCACGCAGGAGCGTGACGAAACTGGCCCGGCTGGCGTGCGGCCAAACATCCGGATGCAGCAAATTGCGCAACGTATCCTGGCACTCAAAGGTGATCTCGCATTGACGGATCCACTCCAACACGCTGTCGCCCCATTGCCAGTGCGCCATCAATCCCTTATAGCGTTCGGCCAACTCCAGCGCCAGATCGAATTTCCGCTGCTCCACGCGCTGTTCATCATCGTCCGTAATGGCCAGCATTTCTTCGGCTTCCAGCATCATGGAGCCCAGATCGGTCAGGCTTTCTCCAGGCGCGTGCTCCGCGTGCACCAGAAGCGGTGGCAACTCGTGCGTCTGACTGCCTGGTATCGCGATGTACCTCTGGTCGCTCATCGCCGTTCTCTTCTACCCTTATCGACGCGAATCCAAATCACTTCGTTAATATTTTGTAGCATCCCGGATGCCACGGAGGAATTAAAAAGTTCTAATTCCGCACATATAGTTTGGTGATCCTAGCACTCCCGCCGCACGGCTGCTAATGGCCGTCGCCAACCAACCGTGATGCCAGCTTCCCTCAGGGCTTTCACAACCGACAGCACTAGCCGGCCTTGCATGCTATGCTGCCGTTCAATGCCTGACTATTCGATCGGACTGGATTTGGGCGGCACCAATCTCCGCGCAGCGGTTATCAGCCGCTCCGGGCTGGTGCTGGACAAAGTTGCCGGCTCCGTGAACTTCTCGGAAGGGCGACTGGCTGTGATGTCCGACATCGTGAACGCCATTTCCGAATTGCGCGCCAAGCACGGCGTCCAAGGGTTAGCAGGCATCGGCATTGGTGTTCCGGGATTCATCTCGCTTAAAGAAGGGGTGATCCGCACGTCGCCCAATTTGCCGTTTCTCGAGAACTTTCCCATCCGCCACGAGATCGAGGAACGCCTGCACGCCTTCGTACTTCTGGAAAATGACGCCAACGCCGCGGCTTTGGGAGAAAAGTGGATCGGCGCCGGCCGCGAGGTGGACGACCTGGTGCTGGTGACCCTGGGAACCGGGGTCGGCGGCGGCATCATTT
>Ga0335078_10009671_pt1 | contig 14274 bp, 10 predicted proteins | sample Lox_Sample_32_FD_206711 | JGI IMG/M metagenome (GOLD analysis project Ga0335078, IMG submission 206711) | Soil microbial communities from Loxahatchee National Wildlife Refuge, Florida, United States - Lox_Sample_3.2 | ecosystem: Environmental > Terrestrial > Soil > Wetlands | place: USA...
CCCCCTAGGGCTTTTACCTGCCGTGATGCGCTGCGGTATGGCCCATCTGCGGGCACAGCGGGTCCAATCGGTGCGAAGTATGCGAAAGTCAGCTATCGACGGAAGTAGGATGTCCGGCGAGGGGGATCATGATCAATTCAACTTGGCGAATTCGGGGAGCAGGCGTTGACCGGATGGAAGAGGCCACCGGGTGAGGGAGTTACCCGTGCCCCGCGCGAAATGATCATTGCGTGTGCCCGTTTTCGCCATGCGGCCGCGGTCACCGTCGGGTTCTCTTCTGCCGGCCCGGTGCGGGTTCCGTTCCCTGGACGGGACCCGGCGACCCGCGGGGGACGTCGCGCGCCGCGGCCCGTGAACGCGTCCGGCCTTCCCCGTGTGCCGGGCGGCAGTCCCGCGCGGCGGAGTCCCGGCGACGGCGCCGGACGCCGGGGGTGCCTCATGCCCTGACGCCCGCCATGCGGCGGCCGCGGGCGGGTGCCCGCCGCCGGCGCGGGCCCGGCGGTGGTTCCCCGCGGCAACGGGGAACCACCGGATCCCCGATGCGCCTCGCTGTCACGCCAGTAACCGGATGCTGCAAGGGGGCCAACGGCCCGTGATGTCCTCCCGGCCGTTGCTTGCCTCAAGCCAAGCACGCGAGCACGCGCGCTGTCAGTATTGTTCGCCGGCGGATTGATCCCGAACAGGCCGCACGCGACTAAACAATCCTGCTGACCTGCGGAAACAACATTACTGTGATATTCGCCAACCCTTATTGGCAAGAATTGCCTTTTGCGTCCAAGGCCCCCGGGGCGCGGCCCGCTTTCACGGCCCCGTAACTCTCGGTTAATGAAACATTACCGGACAGGCCGCTCGAAAGCCGCACGGGAGTGGTATGGACACTCCTTCCCCGTGTGCACCATGCTGAATCCAGATGCCCGTTGGGCCTGCGGCGCCGGCAAGTGCCGCAGGATCACGTCCGGGCAGCGGCAACCGGATGCAGTCCTCGCACACGCCAGGTGAAACGAGATGGTGAACATGACCGTGGATAAGGCATGCCCTTATTCACCTTCCTGCCAGGGCGGGATGCGGTACCTCCGGCCCTGGCTCTTCCTTTCCCTGCGCCCGGCACCGGGAGCGGGGAGCGCCCGCAGAGTCCCGCGGCCGGGCGGCCGGTGCGCGTCCGGGAGGGCGGCACGGTGAGCGGGCCCGGGCGACCGCAGAAACCGCTTCCCGACGGCCCCGCCGCCGGCGTCGCCGCCGAGCTGCGACGCCTGCGCGAGCGAGCGCCGCTGACCTTCCGTGCCCTGGCCGACGATTGCGGGTACAGCCTCGCCACGGTCACCGCTGCCTGCGGAGGCCGGCGCCTGCCCAGCTGGAACGTGACGCGCGCGATCGTCAGGACGTGCGGGGGCGACGAGGACGCCGTGCGGGCCTTGTACGAGCGGGCGTGCGCGGCGGAAGGCCGCCCCGCCCCTGGGTCGGCCGAGGTGGCCGCCGACCCTCCCGACCTCGCCGGGGTCCGGACGCCGGCGCAGCTTGTGGCCTGCATGATAAAGCTGCGGACGTGGGCCGGCAGCCCTTCCCTGGCCGAGCTGAACCGTCGCTCGGGTGGGCACCTGCCGCCGAGCACCGTCAGCGGGGTGCTCCGCAGGGACGGCCTGCCGCGCCGCGACCTGGTCGCCAGGTACTCCCGCGCCTGCGGCCTCCCCGGTCCCGCCGTCAGTGAGTGGGAAAGCGCATGGGACCGCGTCAAGGCGGCGGACACCGCGGGCCGCGCCGCCGACGCCGGGGAAAGCCCCACGGCGGAGCAGCCTGACGCCGGGCCGGCACCACCGCCAGCCCAGCGCACAGCCCCGGCGGCGCCGCTGATCGCGCGCATGATCGCCCTTATCCTGAACCTCATCTGCCTGCCGTACCTGGTCGGCGCCGCGATCGCGCCAGGTACCGCCGCGCTCGCGGCGTCTGGGGCCCCGCAGCAGGCCATGGCCCTCACGGTGCAGGTGACCGGCGACTATGTCTTCCAGGGGTCACTCACCCGCGACGACAGCCGCGCGCTCGCCCAGAGCATCGCCCTGGCGGCCGCCAAGCCGCCGCACCAGGCGCGCCGGACCATCAACATCTCCGCCGGCGCCCAGGTCCTCGTCAGCAACCTCCTGGGCGCCGGCGGCGGACCCCAGCATGGCGCCTTCCTGGAAGCCCTGGACGTTGACGGGTCGGGCACGGTCTCAGCCACGGCCCTGACGCTCGGCGGCCTGCCAGCCGGGACGGAGGTCGGGCTACTGCGCGGCGCCGGGCACCCGCTGGCGAGCTGCAGCACGGCGCGGTGGTTCACCGCCTCCAGCATGCCGCTGGTCGCGGACTCGACCGTATGCATCTTCTCCCCCGCCAGCCCCGGCACGGCATCGCTGCTATCGGTACAGAAACGGTCATCGCGGTCCATAGCACTCAACATCAGCTCATGGCCGCCGCAAGCACAGCCAGACGGCACCCCGGCCTCAACGTCCCGCGCAGGCACCGCCCTCCAGGCACCGTAGCGCCGCGCGCCGCCCCGGCGCGCAGGCACGCCTGGGCCCCCGCGGGAAACCGCCTCCGGCAGGGGCCGCGCCAGGAAAGCGGCCGCCCTGCTCGCTCATGCTGCCTTGTAAGCCACCGGAAGAAAAGAGGACGATCATGAACGCCGCTGCCAGACGCGGAGGCGGGAACCAGGATCCTGCCGCCGGCCAGCCGCGTTTCCTCGCCTGGCTCGCCGCGCGCGCCAGGGACCCAGGTGGCCCTCCGGGATGCCAGCCGGGGGCCGCCGTCCCGTCCCCTCGCGGTGTCTTCATCAGCTACCGCCGTAACGACACGGGCCCCTATGCCCGCCTCATGAAAGACCGCCTGAGGCGGCGCTTCCCGCAGACGCAGGTCTTCATGGACCTGGACTCGATCGAGGCGGGCCTCGACTTCGAGGAAGTCATCCGCGACGCACTCAGCTCCTGCCTCGTCATGGTGGGCCTGATCGGCCAGAAATGGGCGACAGCCGCAGACGAGGAAGGCCACCGCCGGATCGACGACCCCGGCGACTACGTCCGACTCGAGATCCGGACCGCGCTGGAGCGCGGCGTGCGCACGATCCCCGTGCTTGCCGACGGCGCGAAACCGCTACGCCGCCAGCAGCTGCCGCCCGACCTACGCAAACTGGCACGGCTCAACGCCCTGGAAATGAGCTACGACCGTTTCGAGTACGACGAAAGCCGCCTCACCGCCGTCATCGCGAAGGTACTCGCGGCCCAGCAACCGACCCCGCTACCATCCCGGACAAGTAGCGTCGGCCTGCCAAGGACGACCACCCCGCACCCGCCGCGGTGCCGCGGCCGGCACCGCTCCGCCTGGTAATCGTTCGATTTAAAGGCCCTCACCTGGGAGCCGCCTATCGGAATCGAACCGATGACCTACGCATTACGAGTGCGTCGCTCTGACCGACTGAGCTAAGGCGGCGGGCAGTCCTCGCGGACAGCGCTTCGCAAGTCTACCGGTTCTTTCTGGCACGTTGGCGCGAGCGGCGGCAGACACAGGGGACAATCGGTAGGTGAGGCTGACCGAGGAAGAAACACGAATACGACTCGCCGGCTCCCGGGTGGCACGGCTCGCCACCGTCGGGGGTGACGGACAGCCGCACGTGGTGCCCGTCACGTTCGCGGTGGACGGGGACCTGATCTACACCGCGGTGGACCACAAGCCCAAGAAGTCCGCCAACCTGCGCCGGCTGCGGAACGTCAGGGAGAACCCCCGGGTGGCGCTGCTCGCCGACCACTACGAGGAGAACTGGGACGAGCTCTGGTGGGTCCGCGTCGACGGCTGGGCGAGCGTGGTCGAGGACGAACGCGGGCTGCAGGACCCGATCGACGTGCTTGTCGGCCGCTACGAGCAGTACCGGGACCGCCGTCCGTCCGGCCCCGTCATCGTGATCCAGGCCGACCGCTGGAAGGGCTGGTCAAGCACGTGAGGTCAAGCACGCACGTGTGAGGTCAAGCAGGTCAGGCGGCAGCCTTACCCCTCGGTCCGCCAGCGGCGGTAGAGGTCCGTCAGCTCGGTGCGCATCTCGGGTGTCAGGTCCTCCGTGGTGACCCGGCCGGCCAGCCGTATCGTCTCGCGCATCTGCGCCAGGTACTCGGTACAGTGCGGGCAGCCCGCCAGGTGGTGCTCGAGCCGACGGCGGTCCGCCGTGGCCATGACTCCCTCCAGGTAGTCGGTCACCATCTCGACGACCTGCTGGCACGGCAGCTCCGCGGGAGAGCGGAACCGCAGCAGGACAGACAGGAAGCTCATCGCGGTCCACCCCCCAGTTCCGACTCAAGTACCTGCCTGAGCTTGCTGCGGCCGCGGTGCAGCAGCACCCGCTGATTGGCCTCGCTGATCGCGAGCACCTGGCACACTTCCGCGCTGCTCATTCCGTCCACGTCGCGCAGCAGCACCACGTCGCGCTGCCGGCCGGGCAGCCCGTCGAGGCCGCCGCGCAGCAGCCCGGACAGCTTAACCGCGTCGATGCGGTTCTCCGCCTCCTCGGCCCAGAGCTCGGGCGGCACCGCCCAGGCACCGTTCGGCCCGAAGCGGGACGCGTCCACCACCGGCCCGGCGTCGGCGACGGGCACCGTCCGCGCCTCGCGCGCGCCCGTGCTCCGCGCCCGGTTGACCAGGATGGTGAACAGCCAGGTACGCAGCGACGACCGTCCCTCGAACCGGCCGAGGCCGCGCAGCACCGCGAGCCAGGTGTCCTGCACGACCTCCTCGGCGACCGCCTGGCTGGACACGAAGGACAGGGCGAGCCTGAGCATGGACGAGTGATAGCGCCCGACGAGATCGGTGAACGCCTGCTCGTCACCGTCCCGCAGGCGCGCAAGCAGCGTCGCGTCCGCATCCATCGCTGGCAGCGTACCGCCTTCACGAGGTTTCCCCTTCCTGGGGATGAGACCTGACTGGAACGCAGCTGCGCCATTCAGTCCACGGAAGGCGGAAAGCGTTACGGTCGTCTCTCGTGCGTCGACTCGTAGGCCTTACGTGAGCCGCATACGCTGGCCGCCGAGCAGGCACAGGTGCTGCCGTCCGCGGCCAGCTTCACCACCACGCTGTCGGCGGGGACACTGTGCCCGACGACGGTGCCTGGCCCGTCCGGCGTCTCCACCAGGGTCCCCGCCCGCGGCGCCTTCTTCTTGAAGTCCACGTAGAGCGGGTGCTCGTACTTGAGGCAGCACATCAGCCGCCCGCACGCCCCCGCGATGCGCATCGGGTTGACCGGGAGCTCCTGGTCCTTGGCCATCCGGACGGAGACCGGCTCGAAGTCCTTGAGGAAGGTGGCGCAGCACAGGTCCCTGCCGCACGGGCCGATGCCGCCCTGCAGGCGGGCCTCGTCGCGCGGGCCGATCTGCTGTAGCTCGACGCGCGCACGCAGCCGCGCGGCGAGGTCCCGCACCAGGCCGCGGAAGTCCACCCGGTGCGGCGCGCTGAAGTACACCACGAACACGTTCGCCTCGGACAGGAAGTCCACCGCGGTGAGCTTCATCGGCAGTTCGTGCTCACGGATCAGCCGGCGCGCGGCCAGCCGCCCCTCGGCGCGCCTGCGCCGGCTGCGCTCGTCGCGCTCCAGGTCGTCCGGGCCGGCAAGGCCGGCGCAGACCGGCAGGCCGTCGACGTCCTCCGGCATCCACTGCGGCGCCCACACGCACTCGGCCACCTCGGGACCGCCGTCCGTGGGCACCAGGACCTTGTCGCCGATCTTGGGCTGATGGCCGCCGGGGTCCAGGTAGTAGAGCCGCCCGTACCGCTCGAAGCTCACCGCCATCATCATGCCCACCGGCCTAGCGTAAGTCGGTTACCGGCCGGGCAACAGGTCACCTGCCCACAAAAACCATCGCCCGTGAACAGATGCCGGGAGCCGGGAGATCAGCCCCGCATGAGCGAGATCGTCAGCTCCTCCACCGCGAGCAGCGGCGCCACGTTCAGCGTCACCCGCTCCCTGCACCGCAGCACCGCCTGGAGGCGGCGCAGCGTGGCCTCTGGCCCGCAGCCGCCTGCCAGCCGGCGCAGGTCATCGAGGTGATCGGCGTTGGCGAGCTCCACGTCCGCGCCGACCTGCAGCATAAGCACGTCGCGGTAGAAAGCCGCGAGCTCGAGCAGCGCGCCGTCCAGGGTGTCGCGCTTGACCCGGGTGGCCCGCGACTTCTGCCTGTCCTCCAGGTCCTTCATGGCGCCGGCCATGCCGCGCAGCGCCTTGGCGATGCCCTTGCCCGTTGATCCCTCGCCGAAGGCCTGCCGCAGCGCCTCCCGCTCCGGCTCGTCGAGCTGCTCCGTCACCGACCTGGCCTCGTCCTCGGCGGTCTTGACCAGGGTGGCCGCCGCGGCGAGCGCGGGGCCGAGCGACGCGGACCGCACCGGCACCTGGAGCACCGCCTCGCGGCGCGCGGCCGCGGCCGGGTCCGTCGCGAGCCGCCGTGCCCTGCCGATGTGCCCCTGCGCGGCCCGGGCGGCGGCGAGCGCCCTGTCGTGGTCGATGCCGTACCGTTCCGCGAGCACGGTCGCGACCGCGGCCGACGGCGGCACGCGCAGCGTCACCACCCGGCACCGGGACCTGATCGTGGTCACCAGGTCCTGCGCCGACGGTGCGCACAGCAGCCAGACGGTGCGCGGCGCGGGTTCCTCGATGGCCTTGAGCAGCGCGTTGGCGGCGGCCTCCGTGCACCGGTCGGCGTCCTCGAACAGCACGACAAGCCAGCGGCCGCCCGACGGCGCGCCCGCCGCGCGCAGCACCAGGTCCCTGGTCTGCCGCACGCCGTAGGAGAGGCCATCGGGGCGGACGAGCAGCAGGTCGGCATGCGTGCCCGCGTGCACCTGACGGCAGGACGGGCACTCGCCGCAGCCGCCGTACGGGCAGAGCAGCGCCGCGGCGAAGGCGCGCGCCGCGACCGACCGGCCGGAGCCTGGCGGGCCGGTGAACAGCCATGCGTGCGTCATCGCGCCGGCCACGGCGCTCCTCAGCTGCGCGACGACCGCCTCCTGCCCGGCGAGCTCAGCGAAAACTGTCACCGACGCTCCACGACTCCACGTGATCAGGGATGGCGGGGAAGGAGCCGGTGTTCGCCTCTGTGGCGCGTGGTACCGGGTCGGGCAGGATCTCCCTGATCCTGTCCTTGATCCGCTGGCCGATCTCGCCGGACGGGAGGTTCGCGTCGATCACCAGGTAGCGGTCGGGCGTGGCGCGCGCCAGGTCGAGGAACCCGGTCCTGACCCGGCGGTGGAAGTCGACCGGCTCGGCCTCGAGCCGGTCGGCCGAGCGGGCCCGCCTGCCGAGCCCGGTCTCCGGGTCGATGTCGAGCAGCACGGTCAGATCGGGCGCACGGCCGTCGGTCGCCCAGCTGTTCAGCCGCGCGATGTCCGCGGCGGGCAGGCCCCGCCCCGCCCCCTGGTAGGCGAGCGAGGAGTCGATGTACCGGTCAGTGATCACCACCGCGCCGCGCTCGAGCGCCGGGTCGATCACCTTGGCCACGTGCTCGGCACGATCCGCCGCGTACAGCAGGGCCTCGGTGTGCGCCGACATGCCGCCCTGCGCGGTGTCGAGCAGCAGCGCGCGCAGCCGCATGCCGATCTTCGTCGCGCCAGGCTCATGCGTGGCCACCACGTCGTACCCCTGCTCGCGCAGCCAGATCGCGGTCAGCCTGGCCTGCGTTGTCTTGCCCGCGCCCTCGCCGCCCTCGAACGCGATGAACAGCCCGGCGGGCCCTGGCGCCGGCTGCCCGCCGGGCGGCGCGGGCAGCCGCTTGAGCGGCTCGTTGCGGACCGCCGTCCACAGGTCCTCGAACAGCGGCACGCCCTTGCGGTCGTCGAGCTGCCGGTAGGACTGCACGCCGACGAACGCGACGAGCACCGCGGAAAGGAGCAGCAGCAGGTTGTCGCCTGGCGCGCCGTAGCTGATGTGCGCGATCTTGACGACGCCGTTGTGCGACCCGTTCAGCGCCCCGATCGCCGCGGAGAAGCCGGTGGCGATGAAGCCGGCGACCGCGATCACCATGAGCAGGATCGCCTGGATCGTCGACCCGAAGAAGGCGAACACCCGCCCCCTGGTGTTGTCGTCGACCTCGAGCCCGACGATGGTGAACCCGGTTGGGTACGCGGTCCCGGATATCACCCCCATGAGGAACACGAAGATGGTGACCACGGCCAGGTTCGGTACCAGCGCGATCAGGGCGAGCGGCACCGCGGACGCGGTCAGCATGACGCCGAACAGCCGCCGCCTGGAGAAGTTGCCGAACGGCCGGGTGCCGAACCCCATGCCGATCGCCAGGCCGATCAGGATCACCGCGAATACCAGGCTGAAGCCCGCGGACCCGCCGTTAAGCGTGTACTGGATGTAAGAGGGGGCAAGGCCGATCACCACACCGGCCGCGCAGAACGCGCCGAGCATCCCGATCACCAGGCCGCGTACCACGGGCGTGTTCTTGATGAACCGCCAGCCTTCCCAGATGGCCTTGGCGGTCGACGGCACCGAGATGTGCCCGCTCTGCTCCCGCTTCCCGATCTGCCGCAGGAAGTAGACGGTGATCGCGGAGACCATGTAGGACGCGCCGTTGAAGTACAGCGCGAGGTCCACCTTGTTGGTATGGAAGAACGGGCCGAGGTGCCCGAGCCCGGTCGCGGCCCAGCCGAGCAAGGCGAGGAGGATGGCCGCGAGCGGCGCCGTGCCGTAGGTCATCAGCGTGCTGAGCTGGTTGGCCCGCTCCAGCCTGTCCTTGGGCACCAGGTTCGGGATGGTGGCCGAGGCCGCCGGGTTCCAGAACTGCGACGCGATCCCGGCGAGGAACTTCGCGGCGAAGATCCAGGTCAGGTTCGGGAACAGCGGGATCGAGATGAACAGCAGCCCGCGGATCACGTCGCCGACGATCATCGTGGTCCGCCGGTCGAACCGGTCGGCGAGCGCGCCCGCGATCGGCCCGAGCAGCAGCGCGGGCAGCAGCGTGACGACCCACACGCCGCTGATCGACGAGGTCTTCGCCAGGTTGCTGCCGTGCGTCACCGCCGGGGCGAGCGCGAGAAGCGCGAGTATGGACAGCCAGTCGCCAAGGCTGGACAGCGACAGCGCGATCCACAGCGCGCGGAACGGCCTGATCGACAGCACTCCGTCCCCGGAGCGCGCGCGCCTGGCCCGGCGGCTCGGCGGCGCCTCTCTCGGGCTGGCATTGCGGGGGGCGGAGCGGTGGTTCACGGCGCTAGGCTATCGATTTCGGGCAGTATCCCTGGTCAGGACTGCTCGATCGTAACTGTACTTTCGTCAGGTTTCTGAACTTTTCCTGCTGCGGGTTGTCTTCTTCGCGGCGGCGGGCTTGCCTGCCGCGCTTGTCGTCTTCTTGGCGGCCGTGGTCGTCTTCTTCGCCGCGGTGGTTTTCGCCCCGGCCGGCCGGCGGGCGCGCGGCGCCGCCGGCCCGGCGGCCCGGCGGTCGGCGAGCAGTTCGGCCGCGCGTTCCACGGTGAGCGTCGCCACCTCATCGCCCTTGCGCAGCGACGCGTTGGTCTCGCCGTCGGTCACGTACGGGCCGAACCGGCCGTCCTTGACCACCATCGGCTTGCCGCTCGCCGGGTCGTTGCCGAGCTCGCGCAGCGGCGGCGCGGCGGCGGCCCGGCCGCGGCCGGGCGCCTTGGGCTCGGCGAGCAGCGCCCTGGCCTTGTCGAGGTCGACGGTGAACATCTCTTCCTCGCTGCCGAGCGAACGGCTCTCGCTGCCGTGCTTGACGTACGGGCCGTACCGGCCGTTCTGCACGGTGACCGGCTCGCCGTCGACCTCGCCGAGTGTCCGCGGCAGCGACAGCAGCCGCAGCGCGTCGTCGAGCGTCACGGTGTCCAGCGTCATCGACTTGAGCAAGGAAGCGGTGCGCGGCTTGTCCTTGGCGCCCTCGGGCAGCACCTCGGTCACGTACGGGCCGAACCGCCCGGCCTTGGCCACCAGCTCGTGCCCGCTCACCGGGTCAGAGCCGAGCGGCTTGTCACCGCTCGGGACGGACAGCAGCTCCTCCGCCTTCTCCGGCGTGAGCTCGTCGGGTGCCATGTCCTCAGGCACGTTGGCACGCTGCCCGTCCCGCTCCAGGTAGGGCCCGTACCGCCCGACACGGACGACGATGTCCGTGCCTGCCAGCGGGAAGGAGCTGACGTCCCGCGCGTCGATGTCCGTGATGTCGGAGACCAGGGCCTTGAGTCCGAGGCCTTCGTCAGAACGGGCGCGGGTGGCACCCGCCGCGGAACCGTTGCCCTTGTCGTCGTCGCCGAAGTAGAAGCGGCGCAGCCACGGCACCCGCTCGGCCTCGCCGCGCGCGATCTCGTCGAGCGCGTCCTCCATCTGCGCGGTGAACTCGTAGTCGACCAGCTGGGTGAAGTGCCGCTCGAGCAGCGTGATCACGGCGAACGCCAGGAAGGAAGGCACGAGCGCGGTGCCCTTCTTGAAGACGTACCCGCGGTCCAGGATCGTGCCGATGATGCTCGCGTAGGTGGACGGGCGGCCGATCTCCCTGTCCTCGAGCTCCTTGACAAGCGACGCCTCGGTGTAGCGGGCAGGCGGCCTCGTCGCGTGCTCGGCCGCGCCGAGCCGCAGCACGTTCAGCGCCTGCCGCTCGGCAAGCGCGGGCAGCCTGCGCTCCTCGTCGTCCCGCGCCTCGGCCTGGTCGTCGGTGGACTCGACGTAGGCGCGCAGGAACCCGTAGAAGTGGATGACCTTGCCGGACGCCCCGAACTCGGTGGTGCGGACCGCGGCGGCGAACTGGGCCGCCCGTGTGAACTCGGCCGCCTCCGCGTCCGCGCTCTCGACCGCATCGGCGACCGCGCGGCCCGGGGTGCCCGCGACGCGAACCGACACCGACTCCCCGGTCGCGTCCTTCATCTGGCTGGCGACGGTGCGCTTCCATATCAGGTCGTAAAGCCGCAGTTCGTCGGCGCGCAGCCCGGTGCGCTGCGCCTCGCCGGTAGTGCGGAACCGGTCGCCGGCCGGCCGGATCGCCTCGTGCGCCTCCTGGGCGTTCTTCACCTTGTTCGCGTAGGTCCGCGGCGCGTCAGGCACGTACTCGGCGCCGTAAAGCTCGCGCGCCTGGCTGCGGGCGGCGTCGATCGCGGTCTGCGACAGCGTGATCGAGTCGGTCCGCATGTAGGTGATGTAGCCGTTCTCGTAGAGCCGCTGCGCGACGGACATCGTGTACTTGGCGGAGAAGCCGAGCTTGCGGCTCGCCTCCTGCTGCAGCGTGGTGGTGCGGAACGGCGCGTAGGGTGAGCGGCGGTACGGCTTGCGCTCGACGCTCGACACGCGGAAGGCGGCGCCGGATTCCCGCTGCAGCCGGGCGGCGAGCGCCGCCGCCATCGCGCCGTCCAGGTGCAGGATCTCCTGCTTGGCACTCGGGTCGGCACGCAGCTCTCCCGCTGGCGTAAAGTCACGGCCGGTGGCCACCCGCTTGCCGTCGACCGCCTGGAGCGTCGCGGTGAACTGTGTCGGAGAATCCGGCAACCGTTCTGTGCCGTGGTTTTCCGTGGCGAAGTCGGCCTCGAGGTCCCAGTAGCTCGCCGAGCGGAACGCGATCCGCTCCCGCTCCCTGTCGACGATCAGGCGGGTGGCGACCGACTGGACGCGGCCCGCGGACAGCCGCGGCATGACCTTCTTCCATAGCACGGGGGAGACCTCGTAGCCGTAAAGACGGTCGAGTACGCGCCTGGTCTGGTAGGCGTCCACCTTGCCGTGGTTGAGCTCGGTGGGGTTGGCGATCGCGCGGGCGATCGCCTCGGGGGTGATCTCGTGGAAGACCATCCGCCTCGTCGGCACCTTGGGCTTGAGCTCCTCGGTGAGGTGCCAGGCGATGGCCTCGCCCTCGCGGTCCTCGTCAGTGGCGAGGTAGAGCTCGTCGGCGTCCTTGAGCAGCGTCTTGAGCTTGGAGACCTGCTGCTTCTTGTCGCTCGGCACGACGTACAGCGCCTGGAAGTCGTTGTCCACGTCGACGCCGAGCCGCGCCCAGGGCTCCGCGCGGTACTTCTGCGGTATCTCCGCCGCCTTGTCGGGCATGTCACGGATGTGGCCGATGCTCGACTCGACCACGTACCCCTTGCCGAGATAGCCGGCGATGGTCCGGGCCTTGGCCGGGGACTCCACGATCACCAGCCGGGTGCCGTTGCCGTTGCTGGCACCGTTCCTGCTGGCTGCCGCCCCGTTGCCCCCGTTACCTGAGGCCGCCGCTGTCTTGCCCGCGGCCTTGCTTCTTGCTGGCACGCTCTTTCCAACCTCACATCCGCGCCATGGCCCGTCACGCCCGGGCTCCCCGCCACGCGCCGGCGTGACGCCCACCGCATGTACCATACGCGGCGCGGCCACGAAATGCCCGTCCCTGCCGTTATCCTTGCAACCTGATTAACCGTCCAGACTGTTCCCGGGTGTCCGACCGGACGGTCCCGTCGCAATCCGCCGTGGAACTTGCCCGGTGCGGCTTGCGCACCCGGTGAACGGAAGCACAATAAGAGGTAATGGCCGAGTACGACTACCTCGTCTTGTACCTGCCGCGCGGCACGTCTCGCGACGCCGCGCGGCGCATACTCACGGAGCACGCGGAGTACGGTTCCTGGGAACTCGCCAGGCTCCGGCTGTATGCCGACGGCAGCAGGAAGGCTACCCTCCGCCGTCGCATCATACGCGCCGTACGCACTTTTTTGCCCCCAGACGCGAGCACGCAACCGAACTGGGGGAAACGGCCCGGCTAGCGAGTTTCTGGTCTTCTCGCAGCTCAGCAGCTATCGAGCAGCCGGTCGATCACCCGCACGCCGAACCGGAGCGCGTCAAGCGGCACGCGCTCGTCGATGCCGTGGAACATGCCGGCAAAGTCAAGATCTGGCGGCAGCCGCAGCGGGCTGAAGCCGAAGCAGCGGATGCCGAGCTTCGCGAACCACTTCGCGTCGGTCCCGGCGGACAGGCAGTAGGGCGCCACGACCGCCTCCGGGTCCTCGGCGCGCAGCGCGGCGGACATCGCGTCCCACAGGTCGCCGTGCGCCGTGGTCTCCACCGCGATGTCATGATGGATGAACTCCCTGGTCACCGCCGAGCCGAGCAGCCGGTCGAGCTCTTGGAAGAACTCATCTTGGCGGCCGGGCAGGTACCGGCCGTCGAGCTCGCCCGTGGCTGTTTGCGGAATGACGTTGACCTTGTACCCGGCGCTGAGCATCGTCGGGTTGGCGGTGTGCTGCGTGGTGGCGCCGATCATCTTGCTCATCCCGCCGAGCTTGCCGATGATGCTCGCCGGGTCGTCGGGGTCGAGCTCGGTGCCGAGCAGCCCGCTCACCGTGTGCAGGAATTCCCTGGTCGCGTCCGGCAGCTGCGTGGGCCACTGGTGCCTGCCGACCCGCGCGAGCGCCTCGGCAAGCGCGGTGACCGCGTTGTCCGGGTGGATCATCGAACCGTGCCCCGCGGTGCCGTTGGCGGTCAGCCGAATCCAGGCCAGCCCCTTCTCCGCCGTCTGCACCGCGTAGACCCGCTGGTCACCAACGCACACGCTGAACCCGCCGACCTCACCGATCGCCTCGCTGACCCCCTCGAAGTACTCCGGGTGCTGCTCTACAAGGAACCTGGCGCCCCAGTTGCCGCCCGCCTCCTCGTCCGCTGTGAAGGCAAGCACCACGTCACGGGCCGGCTTGCGGCCTTCCCTCAGCCGTTGGCGGGCAACCGCGAGCATGATCGCGTCCATGTCCTTCATGTCGACCGCGCCGCGCCCCCAGACGCAGCCGTCCACGATCTCCCCGCCGAACGGGTGCTGCCGCCAGTCGCCCGCGTTCGCAGGGACGACGTCCAGGTGGCCGTGGATAAGCAGCGCGGGCCGTGTCTTGTCCTCCCCTTCGATGCGGGTGACCAGGCTGGTCCGCTTCGGGTGCGACTCGAACACGTCGGGCGCCAGCCCCACCTCGCCAAGCAGCCCGGCAACGTACTCGGCGGCCTTCCGCTCACCCGGCCCCGAGTGATCACCCGTATTCGTCGTGTCGATCCTGATCAGGTCGCGGCAGATCGCCACGACCTCTTCTTCGGCCGCGCTTGGCGGGGTAGCTGCCTGGTTCTCGGTCATCGTCCCATCGTGCCACCGGAGCCGATCCGGGCAGCCTGGGCCCCTTTGTTCTGGCGTGCCGGGGTGCGGACGTGTGGCTGTTGTCCTGTGTCACCGGGGCAACCAGGGCCGCAGATGGGCCGCAGATGGTTCGCCAAGGCGGCGGAGGTTTGCTAACCTATGGCAGCCGAGTCGATCGGCACACCTGTCCGGGTGGCGG